>OIDF01000177.1_pt1 | contig 64195 bp, 64 predicted proteins | sample 1581411 | NCBI WGS metagenome assembly OIDF01 (sample SAMEA3882515, study PRJEB24775) | human gut metagenome | biome: human-associated habitat; feature: intestine environment; material: feces | place: Netherlands | collected 2009/2010
CACGAAGGTATGCGAAAGAGACATGCTAGTCAATACGCCAATTTTGGAAGCTTACGCATTACTCGTCCAACCTGCCCTTTTACATCAACATAGCTGACATCATCCCAATTAATTTTTAAAGTATGTCCGGATTTGTTCTTTAACGTGAAATTAAATTTTTTCAAACCAACGTACCAAATTATATCAATATAATCGTCTTCGTAACGATATTTATTGACGCCCTCTTCATTGAAACTTACTACTTTTGTTTCACCGAATTGCTGCTTTGAATCTGCCGGACTTTCAACTTCAGATAGTCCAATTGAGTAACTGGCCACATAACTCTTAAATGTGCCGCAAGAAGTGAACGGTAATACACCTGCGAGTAGAAATAGCATTCTTAAATTTCTCATGTTCATGATTGTATTATATTATGTTTTGCTGCAATATTGCGACCACAAAAGTATATTGTTTTATTGGAGATGACGAAGAAATTAAAAACATGGACAAAGATGGACGAAACTGACATGATTTACGATTCTGTTGCTAACATAAGAACACAAGCCCATCGAATAGACGTTATATAATCCAATAAGAATTGTGGGTCTATATATTCACCATTTTTTTTAAGTGTTATATGAAGATGTTCTCCTGTACTGCGACCAGTACTTCCTGTAATCCCAACAGTATCCCCTGCCTTGACTGTCTGGCCTTGATAAGCAAAAGTGCGTGAAAGGTGGCAGTAGCTTACTGTAAAACTACCGTGCTTGAGTGTTACATATTTACCTGAGACCCTATCCTGTCCGACCTTCACCACTTCACCGGCCAACATTGCAAAAACTCCTGAACTCCTTGCATGAAGATCCAAGCCATTGTGAAATTTACGTCTGCCAGAGAAAGGGTCTTTCCGGTAGCCGTATGATGAATTGATTTTTATGTTCGACAACGGATAGCTAACGCTCATAAAACGTGCTTTCAGTTCTTTTATAGAATCATTCTTCAAAGAATCATTCAATATCAAACTGTCCACAAGAGAAGGATTTATCTCTTGCGGATTTTTTGTTTTGTTTGCTGGGTGATTATACAAACGTCCAACCGTATTAAACTGAGCTTTTATTGTGGTACCTGACATCAACGACAGAAGCACCATCATGAGTATATTTCTAATATTCATGAGGCAAAATTACATATCTCCATTACCATGAGTTAAAACTCATATACTGCAAGTAATTTTTCTAACTTTATTTATGCTAATAGTATGATTTTAATCGATAAATCATACTTCTTTCATAAGGAAATATAAAACTATTGGTATAATATGTCTATTCTTCCGTTTCTCCAACCACACCTTTTATTTTTGTTTCTGAATTAGCTATTAATAAAGTACTTCATAAGAAAATGAAATACTGTTATGGCCAAAATAATAACGTATTAAAAAAAGTAACAAATGATTTACAACTTTGATGAGAATGAAATGCCTTACGGCATTCTCGAACGTTTTGGACTGACACAGGAGATGATTGAGGATCTGCCGACAGACATTTTGCAAAATATTCTCAATGGCCGGCATTCTCCAGTCTTACCTGTACACATCATTGCTGATGATGGTGAAGAAGTAAAGGCAAGAACACGATTCTGCCTTGTAAGAACGCCAGAAAGCAATGTAGATGTTCTCTTCTTTCCGAAACTTGACGAGTATGATTTAAAAGTATTCAATGAGCAGCAGAAGCAAAACCTTCTTGCAGGCAAACCCATCATCGGACATTTGGAAAGTAACGAAACGGGGCACGAGCTTGGCACCAAATGTTTCTTCCAGCTTGACCAGGATAGCAAACAGGTACTGAGCGTGCCGACACCAGTCATAGGCAGGAACATTCAATACCTTACCGACCGCTATCATCTTACGGGGACAGAGATGCAGAAACTACAAAACGGAGAAATTCTCTCTATCATTGAAGACGATGATGAGATTTCCATCGGTATCGATCTTAATTCAAATACGGGTATCCGTCTCTCCGCAGGTAATGAACAAGTTTGGCGCAGAGAAGCTAAACGGGAATGGGACAAATACAACTTCGGAATTTTCGGTTGTTGGGCCATGGACGAAAATGGTAATCTTGACTATATCCATGAGGAGGACTACTCTGAAGAAATCTGGAAAGAGCAGAAGAAACAAGGTATGCGTATGATGCAGCGATAAACCAAAGTAACAACCATCAATAACAAATTCAATATGGCGAATATCAAATACTATCCAGAAGACGAGCTTGTGCAGAAAGTACAGAGTGGAGAATACGGTTGGCTCGATTACATCAATCACCACTCACCGGAATGGCAGGAAGAGTACACCGAATTCTGTAATGAAAGGAACCTTGTAGTTAACGAAGAATCAGCCGAAGATTTTATCGAATGGAAAGGCGAACTTGTTGAAACAGGCGAATAATCAACATTTAAAATCAATCACAGTATGTCAATCAGATCCAATGCACTACCAGTAGGTAGAGATTTGTCACCTGAGCTACAGGATATTCTCCGTCGCAACGGTATGCAAGCACATATCATCCGACAAGGAGAAAACTATCTTCTGGCTGTTCAAGGGCATGACTCACCTCTCCTAACCTATCATATCAGTGCTCAGCAGATGAGGGACTTGGCAGATTGGGGTACAAACTCGGCTAACAAAAAAGCCTATAACACCTTTGCTGATTTAGTGAAGAAAGACTTCTATATACCGAGAGACTTTGTCCATGCCCGTAATGCCAACGGTCGTGTGGCCATGGGACTTCACGGCTACCGGATTGGTGTTGGCGAATACGGCAGACTGCCGTGGGACAAACGCCGTACCTTTATGATGATGGATCCGTTTCATGGACGATTTTTGGGATGGACACCACGCAATCAGGAAGGCTTCCACATGCGCCGTGTCGGTGGAGCCATGTTCATGCAAAGAACCCCTATGGTTCCGGAACGTCCCGATGGAAAAATCAAACCAGGTGAATTACTCAATGGAGGCTATGGCTTCTATTATAAAGGAGGACAGCAGAACATGGTACAGCAGCCTTCACAGGATGTACTCGCTGATTTGGAAACAGTGATTCCACCTGTAGAAATACGTACCCGTCCCCAGGAACCGGCAAAACCATACAAGGAACTTATCACCTCAGACGTATACTTTAGCAACGAAAAGTGGCAGGAATGTCTCTCTTCTCATGGAGTCATTATTGATGCCAACAGCAAAACCCTGACCATTCAGTCGACCGCTACACAACATGATCTTGTTTACGACCTAACGGATGAAGAAGTTACCCGGCTTACAGACAATTCCATCAAGAATGTGCCTGTACAGAACCGTCTGGACATCATCAACAACGTTATCATAAATGATTTCTCAGATAAATTGACGATGGACATGCTCAATTCCAAAGAGCAGATACCCCTAAAACTTACTCCCGAAGTAGAAGCGGAACTGAATGCCAGACAAGAAGTTGTGGCAGAACACGCGCTTCCTCTTACTCAGGGAAATGAATATATCATTGCAGAGCATGAAGACCGAAGCGTCGCTCATGTGGATGGTAACAGCCTTTATGATATAAACCAAGATAAAGGATGGTTCCGGGAAGGAAGAAACGGACGTGAGGTACAGGTGGACGACATCAGAGTTGAGCCTGTACGCAACGAACAAGGTGAAATTCAGAAAGACGAGAAAGGCAATGCCATGTTCCGTATGACCGCTGTCATCAATGGCGAGAGCATCAGTCACGAGATAACCCAAAAACAGTATGACAAGTTCATGGCCGTAGATGACTATCATCGTATGAAACTCTTCTCTCACATCTTTGATGAAGTGGACATGAAGAATGCGCCGGGTCATGGGAAAAATATAGGTGCCATGATTGGAGGTGCTCTACTTGCCGGCCTTACCGTTATGCGAGAACTCGGAGGAGACCGTTATGCTCCGGCTGTGTTCGTTGAGCACCATCATGCACCTGGTCCGCACGTCTATTTCAAAGGAGGTGTGGATTCACCACAGGATCTTGCATCAAGAGCATTTGATGCCGGACTTAATGCAGCTGAGCATGGAGTCGGCTTAGGACATGGGAGATAAAACTTAACAATCATCATAGAACACAATGAACGAAGAGCAGAAATTTGAAGACTATCGCAACCGTCTTAATATCAGAGACGTGTTGACGGATGCAGGTTATACGCTTCACAAGCGGGACGGCTTGCGCTATCCTGCCTATGTGCGTCTGGATAATGATGGACGCAGAATCAGGGGTGACAAATTCATTGTCATGCCCAATAAAAACTGTTGTTTCCAACCTCCAACGATAAAGCTGTATTCTGTCACATCCTTCATTTGGGAACACCCGAATCTCTTTCCTGAATACAATCAAGGAATGAAAGAGTCTGCTCTTGTTCACAAAGTCTGTCAGCGGCTTTTGAATATTCCTGTGGAGCAACGTAACCAGAATGTGCTTGCTCCTACCCGTGATGCAAAGCCTTTCAATATCAAAGATTATAAGATTGAGCGATTTCATCCTGATGAAGCTGACTCTCAGAAACCTTTTTATGCTTTCTTCAAGTCAAGAGGAATCGATTTTGCTACACGTTGTGCTTTTCACCGTAACTTCTTTCTTGCTTCCAAGGCCGCAGACAATGGGGCAAGTTATAAGAACCTCTCTTTTCCCATGTATATACCGGGGCATCCTGAGAAATGTGTCGGTTTGGAAGAAAGAGGCTATCCACGTAAGGACGGCTCTGCACGAAAAGGCATGGCAGCCGGGACAAATGCAAGTGAAGGCCTATGGATGGCAAGTCCCAAAGACACGGAACTGAAAGATGCAAAAGATGTATATGTGTTTGAGAGTGCATACGATGCCATGGCATTCTACCAGTTGAGAATGCAGAAAGACTCCGGACTTGATTACAATGCAAGACAGAATCTGAAGTCTGCCGTATTTGTCTCTACCGGAGGAAATCCCAGCTACGGACAGATACAGGGATTGGTCAAGGCTGCTCCCGGTGCTACTTTCCATCTTGGCTTTGACAACGACCTGGCGGGAAAACAGTTCGTCTTCAACTTTGAATCCATCGTACAAAAGATGAATCCGTTGCATCCTGAATCAGTCTCATCGGACATGAAAGGCTTCATTGAAAGTTTCAAGGAAGGTATCACATCCACCAAAGAGCTGCTTGACATTGACGATGACAGATATGCGGAGCTGCCTGAAGTACTACAGAAGCTTTACCTCGCTTATGACACAGCAAGAAATGAGGCATGGGAATACCATTATTCTCCCTTTTTGTGTAAGGAAGACAAGCAGGAAGCGGCTGAAAGAATGAACAAAGCCTATCAGGAGTTTAAGCAGGTCCTGTTTCAAAAACTCCATGTACAGGACGGACAAGACCTGAATCCTATAGGAATAGTACGTGAACTGCCGTCTGAAGGTTATAAGGATTTTAATGATGAGCTGTTGGAGAAGAAGCAATACTCAATGACCGATGTCGTTGAGACAGCCTTTGACGAAAATGGTGTTTCTCTCACCGAAGAGATAGAAGAAGAAAATGAAGAAACCAAGAAGAGCGGACTAAAACGATAAACAGTATGACAGACACAAACAGACGGTTCAGCATAATCACATTGCATCCTCATTGGGGGCAATACATTATCTCACAAGGCATGGCATTTCTTATCAGTTGTGCCCTGTTCTTGGCAGCAGGTCACGATAGCATCACCTATAAGATGCCCTTTGTGGTACTGGGTTCAATCATGACGTGCATCATGCTCTACGGTTGTCTATATATACACAAACTGAGCTATATCATCACGTCCGAACAACTGATTATCCAACATGGTGTACTCATCAGGAAGAGCGACTACATTGAACTCTACAGGGTGGTTGACTTCAGTGAAAACCGTGGTATAGTGGAACAGCTGTTCGGATTGAAGACTGTCTCGATTTTCAGCGGAGACCGTTCCAATCCCAAACTGGACATATTTGGAATCAACGAGCGGATTGATGTTGTAGGAATTATCCGTAAACGGGTTGAGTATAACAAACAAAGGAAAGGTATCTATGAAATCACGAACAGATAATATATCGTCAGAAGCCAAGACTTCCAAAGGTATTGCTTACGACAGCAGATGGATGATTATCTCGGTCATTGTTCTGACCTTGTTTCTATTCTGTCTTGAAGGTCGTGCCCAATTGGTTTCCAGCAATCCGATGGAATATGTGGCCTTAGCCGAAGGTAATGAGCTTATCAACAGTCAAATCAAGAATCAGATTGAAGATCAGCAGAAGACGGCACTACTACAAAATACCATTGCAGCAGAGTTTACTCAGATAAGGCAATGGGAGAGAAAGTACAACAGCTACCTGAAAACCGTGTCTGGCTACGCTTCTACCCTCAAAGCCTGTAGTCATCTCTATGATGACGGTGTAAGGATATTCATTAATCTTTGTGATTTGAAGAAAGCCATATCACAAAACCCGCATGGAATAGTGGCTACAATGAGTATGAATAATCTTTACATCGAAACAGCGACCGAACTCATCACTGTATACAGCATACTGAAAGATGCAGTAGCCAAAGGTGGAGCAAGCAATATGCTTACAGGTGCGGAACGCAGTAAGATTCTTTGGGAGTTGAATGACCGTCTGGCACAATTCAACAAAAGACTTTCACAGCTCTCCATCAGCATCCGCTATTACACAATGGCCGATGTATGGAACAGAGCCACTGCAGGAATGATAGACAGGAATACCGCTGAGATTGCCGGTCAAGCTTTAGACAGATGGCATAGATGCGCACGAATAGTAACACCATAAAAGATTATCAGGATAACACAATGAAACGCTTATTGCTGTTTTTTGCCATGCTTATTTCTCTCACCCTCCCTTTTGAAGGGCTGGGTGGGAGTTTTCTCCGGGCTCAGGGCAACGACCCTGTTTTGGCCGGAATGATTCTGGCATACACAAATAAGGCAGAAAAAGAACTGAAGCAGCAGGAACAAATGATGCTTCTGGAATCTACAGGTCATCTGTGGATAAAGGAAGAAGTACAAGGAGTGACTGACCTGCAAAAGGAGTTCAACACTTATTTGGATAACTTTCATAGCATCATCAGTTATGCGGCACAGATATATGGATTCTATCATGAAATAGACCGACTCGTGAAACACCTGGGAACTTTTAATGACCAGATCCAGCACCAGACAGGAAATGCCCTGGCAGTAGCATTGTCTTCAAACAGGAATAAAATCTATAGAGAACTTATCATGAATAGTGTTGATATAGTCAATGACATCCGGCAACTGTGCCTCTCCGATACCAAAATGACAGAGAAGGAACGACTAGAAGTTCTCTTTTCCATCCGCCCGAAACTTAAACTCATGAATCAAAAGCTCAAAAGGCTTACGAGAGCTATTAAATATACTTCACTCTCTGACATATGGGCGGAGATAGACTACAATGGTAGAAGTGAGGTGGACAAGCCCAATATTGTACAGAAATGCAAGGAAAGATGGAAGAGGAACGCAAAGCCAAAGTAAGTATTCAGGTATAAAGATAATTCAGGATAACAATTTAACAATCAAACTTTAAGTATGGGTTGGGGAGCATTATTGAAAGCAGCAGTCAGCTTGGGAGGAAGAGCTATAAAAGCTGTAGCTAAATCGGCAGGGGGTGCAGTAGTACATCCACAGCAAACGCTAAAAGGATTAGGAAGTGCCACCAAGTCTGCGGCCATAGGTGGAAGCCTGGGCTACATCGGTTGGGAGAAACTGACTACAGACAAAAGCGTAGTGGGTATTGTCAGCGATGCTGTCATTGGCGAAGAAACGACACAAAAGATTGGAGACACAGTCTCAAATATCGGTGAAGGAATGAAAGAGGTGAAAGACTCTGTAACTGGTCTCACTGAAAATGTCAATGATGCCATCACCAGTGCAGACAGCAAATGGAACGGTATGAGCAAATTCCTACAAGGTGTTTTCTCTGGGAACGGTGGAAACATGATGGGGAACTTTTTCAGCAATATAGGCAAAGGGAATGTCTCCGGTCTGAGTCTCATCGGACTTGTAGTGGCTGCACTACTTGTTTTTGGAAGATTCGGATGGATGGGCAAGATAACTGGAGCTGTGCTTGCCATGATGATGATAGGAAACAATGTAAATATGAACGAGGCACTTGCCAGTGAGAAGAAACGACCTGCTGCACAAAGTCAAGACGAAAGTCAACAGTCGGAGGTTGCGCAAGGCACTGGTGGCGGCAGACGAAGATGATAGTAAAATTTATAAACAGATATAATATGCAATATACACAAGAAATGATTCTTCGTTCAGACAGTGGATACTGTATGCCCTACGAAGAAAAAGGCTGTGACGTACAGATGAGTCTTGGCTACGGTAAACAGAAACATCCGCATACAGGGGAACCTTTTTTTCATCATGGTGTGGATCTCAAGGCCAACCATTATCTTCTTTCAGCAGTTGCAACAGGAAAGATTACTGGACTTGGGAATGATGCCGTACATGGTATCTATCAGGTGACACGCTATGGAGACTACGAGGTAAAATACGCACACCTCTCGAACGTTTTTGCCAACTACGGAAGTGAAGTCAAGGCCGGTCAGGTTATTGCCGTAAGTGGGGAAATACTCCACATGGAGGTCAAGTATAAAGGAGAAGAGCTTAATCCTCTGGAGTTCCTGACCATGATATACAGTAATTTGAAAGTCATGGAACAGAACGGACAACCTGGTGCAGTACCACAATTTGTGACACTGGATATGGATGTCAGAACCATGTATGACAAAGACAGCAAGGAGATAGAGAATCTGATGATGCGTTTTTTTCCGGACTACATGAAAGACATCAGTCTTGGAGCCTACACGTTGCCGGAACATACACAGTTCACTTTGAGAAATATTCTCTCACTGTCGGCTACAAAAAATTACTTCTATGAAACCATCCCTAGTATGGCCAATCCATTGGGTATGGGCGCACGAAGTATACCGATTGCAGAACGGGTACAGAATCTGCTTATCGGTGATTTCCTGAACTATCTTGCCCTGCGTCATCAGATATTCCTTTCCAGTTTAAGTGATCACGAAAAAAAAAGCACAAGAACTTGCCATAGCAACCAGTGGACTTATTGATCCATTGGCAGAGCTCGATATTGATGTTCAAAGCTTCGATATTCCCCGTATGGTGAGCGTGTATCCGGATAAGTCCGGTATCAGATGGTGGACAAAAGCATGGTTCAATGGTAGTGAGAAAGGAGAAGCTGCGATAGAGATTGAACGTGAGCTGGCTATCAAGTTTATCAATGAAAACATTGAAAAGGATGAATGGCTGGAAGAATATTTCCCGAAACAGATGGAAGTATATCACAATGCCATAGAACAGACACGCGAGCAATTACTCAACCAGATAAATCTATAAAGGGCATATAAATTATCAATCATATAAAACAGCAACTCATGGCAGAGTCAGAACAAGATAGAATATTCAGGAAAAAGGTCATTCCAATCATGAACAAGGTCCGGAATGAACTGCAAGATAAGATGGCAGCAGAGCTTAAAGAGCACACCTCATCATTTGCAGGATTGATGGCCAGTGCCATTGGTCCTGATGGTGGAATGTCTGCCAGACAGACACAGATGCAGTCTTTGCGTTACACAGGTGAATGGAACTCGAAAACGGCTGAAGATTATATTGAAATGGTCAAGAAAGAACTTCAACGCCAGCACATCACCGTTGATTCTGCTATGGAGAAAAAGATGATAGACAAGATGATTCAGGATAAGATTCCACGCTCATCCATTGAATACATCTTAAAAAAGGCAGCAACTAACACCATCTTCTATCTCCCTCAGGAAGTTGCAAAATCACCATTAGAACATCATATGGATGCTGAAGCCGAAAAGAGATACAACCCATCTGAATGGGAAAAGAACACAGGTATAATTCTCGGATCCGTAACCGATCTAGCATGTATGGGTGGAGCCGGTGGCGGTTGGAAAACAGCGGCCACATGGGTCGGCGGTGACTTCCTGTTATCTAAATTCTCTGATAAACAGGAAGACCGTTCAGACATACCTTCAATAGTGCGACCGGGATGCGAGGAACAGTACAGACAAGACCAGGAGAAAATGAAGAAACAGGAAGAAGAAAAGCCACAGACTAAGACTTCATCAGCAGAGACTGCACCGGAACAGGAAGAACCAGTCGAAGAGGAACAACCAACAGAAGAACAGACCTCCCCAAAACCGGAACAGACCAATATGGACGGATGGCAAGGGTTGCTAACCTCTTTCGGGCTTAATGGAATCAGCGACATTGGACACAATATCGGATATGTACTGGCCATGCTGCCTGACATGCTTGTAGGACTCTTCACGGGAAAAACGAAGTCAATCAATCTGAAGGACAATATGATGCCCATTGCCAGTATCGTTACAGGTATGTTCGTCAAGAATCCAATCCTGAAAATGACACTTATCGGTATGGGAGGACTCAATCTGCTGAACAAGGCAGGACATGAGACTTTGGATGATTTCAAAGCACAGCAGCACCCTGAAACAGGAACCGGTCCTGTGAATTATCGGATTTATCCTGATGAACCGCTCGATCCCCGAATTGTCAATCCTCAGATTAAGTCTAACTGTCTGATTGCTATAATAGACAAGGTTCCTTGCACCATCACTTTGCCGGACAAAGTTGTGAATGCCTACCAGCAGGGAGCTTTACCACTGAACACACTTGCAAATGCAATACTGGCCAAGAATGACCAGATGCGTCAAATCGCTTCTGAAAACTATGAAGCAGGTGAACGGCAAACAGTTGCACGACCGCTTGCTCAAAGATAAAAGGATAACAATATAATAATCAGACTTATGGAAGAGAAAAACCAACAAGAGAAAATGGCAGTAGCACGTCAAGTTGAACTGTTTGAGAATGCTTTCAATAAAGCCAAAGAAAATGGTGGAATATGGCTTGAAAATGATGGTCGTAAAGCTCCGAGGCTATATCTGAAGCCTTTGCAGATTTCTGCCTTCAATGCCATCATATTGGGTATGCACAGTGACCAGAACGGTTACAAGACCAACCAATATACACTTTTTTCAGAAGCAAAAAAACGCGGTGAGTCCGTCCAGACCAAAGAAAAGGGAGTGCCTTTCCTTTGGTATAATTGGAATGAGTATGTAAACAAGCACAATCCTGAAGAGAAAATCAGCCGCTCAGACTATCAAGCACTGTCGTCTGATAAGCAGGAGGATTACAAAGGAATCAGAAACCGTGAAGTACGCTCACTTTTCAATATTGAGCAGACCACACTCCCTATGGTTGATAAAACTACATTTGATACAGTAGTAAAAGAGACCGGTCCTCTGAAAGACCGTACAGATATAGAGTCAGCTTCGAATGAAATCCGTCAGGGTGTCGAAAATCTTCTGGAGCAGTCACGAAAGAATCTGGTTGATATACGCACTGATACTACAGGTGTAGCGCATTACGACAGTAAGAAAGATATTGTCTTCCTGCCACCTGCTTCATCCTATGAACATTATGATGACTATGCCCGTGATGCTGTATCCATGCTTATGTCTGCAACAGGACATCAACAGAGACTGGCACGTGAAGGCATGGTTGTCAAGAACGGAAAGGTTTCAGAGGATGCCATGAAACAGGAAAGACTGGTAATTGAAGTTGCTTCAGCAGTTAAGCTGCAGGAGTTGGGTATCTCTGCCAAACTCTCTCCTGACAGCCTGAAGATGACCGATTACTGGCTCAGGGAACTTAAAGAAGACCCGCATCTGCCGGATATACTGGAAAGGGATGTAAACAATGCTATAGATATGGTTCACAAGGCTGAACGTGGTGAGGAGGTAGAGCTCAACAACAGAGTCCTACAGAATCAGATAGCGGATATTAAGCACATTCTTCCCAAACACTATTATGTAGCTGATGAAATCAAGACATTGCCCAACATAGATACAAAAGAGTTCGTGGTTGTAAAAGAACCTGAACAGAAGATGGCTGATGTGGTTCTCCCTTCTGGTGCTTCATTAGGAGTCGAGAATGAGATTCCAGGAATGAACAAAGGACGCATCGAACATGCGCTTCAAAAAGAGGGCTATGAAACGGTCACTTTCTACAACATAGACGGTTCTATGGGGTATCGTCCCGATGACAGTTTTTTTGACGGCAAGGAGGTATCCGTAAACCGCATGAACAAGTGGAACATGGAAACACTTACACTGCTCGATGTATCTGATGCCGTCAAACGCTCCGGTGCCATAGACTTTGAAAAGATACTCATGTTGCGTAATGACGAAGGGAAATGGGCACTTTATCTGAAGCCCGAAAATGAAAAGAGCTTCAGCGTTTACCCCGAGAAGGCAGATCTGAACCTTTTCTTCACCACAATAAAACAAGGTGACGAAGAAGCTTCAGAAAAAGTACGTCAGGATATGGCCCAGAAATACTATATGGCTGCCCAGAACAATCCGGATATTAAGGTTGACCTTTTCAAAAGCGATGCGACAGCAGAAGAACTCGCAAGGATAGACCGTGTGAACATCTTTAAGACCAAGGGCTCGGAGAACCAACCCAGTGTGATATTGTGTATGCCTACAATCAACGGTGAGAAATTGACAGCCCGTGAAGTGAGTCCACAGCAATGGCAACGTATGTGGCTGGCAGAAGACATGCAAGATTATAAAAAACATCTTGCGGTAAGCCTTTTTGCAGATGTGCTCCGTAAGGATCGTACAGATGCTGTTGCGGTAGGTACTGACAAATCAGAACAGGAGGCCCAGTCAAAGAGCCCCAGTCAGCAAACGGAAGTACATGAGGAGCAGACGGAAGAGAACACCAGACAGAACGAATCACTTGGCTCATTCGAATCCAAAGGGAATAAGGGCAAGGATGAAAGTTCCAAGACTGAATCAAAGGCAACCGCAGAACTCTCTCCGATGCTGAAACAATACTATGAGTTAAAGTCAAAACATCCAGATGCAATTATGCTCTTCAGATGTGGAGACTTTTATGAGACTTACTGCCAGGATGCGGAAAAGACCGCCAAAATACTCGGCATCACTCTCAGTAAGAGCAATCACACCAAAGATGCTGAAGGGAAGCCTCTCCTTATGGCCGGTTTTCCATACCATGCACTCGATGTTTATCTTCCAAAGATGATCCGTGCCGGTGAGAGAATTGCCATTTGTGATCAGTTGGAAACTACCCGGCAAGGGAAAGACATTAGTGAAAGACAGAAAAGTGAACCCGCCAATCAGGAAGAGAGCAAGGCTTCAAGAATGCACAGATAACATGTAACTGCAATGTCAAAGAATCAAGAATATATCCAACAATATGCAGAGTATGCCATGGAGCAGATGCGCAGATATGGCATACCTGCATCTGTCACGCTTGCACAAGGTATCTGTGAAAGTGCCAGTGGCCAGAGTGAACTGTCCCGTAAGGGAAACAACCATTTTGGTATCAAGGCCACATCCAGCTGGATTGAGAACGGAGGCAAATATCTTGTATATACCGATGACCGTCCAAATGAAAAGTTTTGCCAGTATGCAAATGTGGGAGATTCCTATGAGCATCATTCTCAGTTTCTGAAAAGGAACGGAAGATATGCCGGACTATTCCAACTCTCACCTGATGACTATAAAGGATGGACAAACGGATTACAGGATGCAGGATATGCGTCAAGCAAACAATATGCAGCAACCCTTCAGAATATTATCGAGAAGAACGGATTGCAAAAATATGACCAGATGGTAATGCAGGAAATGAAGGCACTGGGTAAATCCTTTGGAACTGCTGACAATCCCTGTCAAGCCACATCCGATGATGTTTCCGTGCAGGATACTGAAGAAAAGAAATATTCCTTCCCTTTAAAGAGAGAGGAGTTTATGCTGGTTACTTCTCCCTTTGGTACAAGAAAGGATCCTTTGGACGCAAGTAAGTCCCAGTTGCATAAAGGGATTGACATCCAGACAAATCATGAGGCAGTCCTTGCAACAGAAGATAAAGGAAAAGTTGTCAACGTGAACAGCAATGCCAATACAAACGGAGGACGGTCTGTTACAGTTGAGTACAATAGGAACGATGGCAGCAAATATCAATGTACCTACATGCACCTGGACAGTATATCCGTCAAGATCGGTGATGAAGTTGCTGCCGGACAGAAGCTTGGCATTTCAGGAAACACTGGGTATCGGACTACTGGTGAACATCTTCATTTTGGAGTTATATCCATATCCACAGATGGAACAAAAAGAGATATTGACCCGGCTGCATATCTTGCTGAGATTTCACAAAAAGGGAACATCTCATTACAGGTTCTCAGTAACGGAAAAGATCTGACTGCGCAATACAAGAGTGCAAGTCAATCCGATGCCAATGTGCAGCCAGATACAGCCATGAGTCCGGATGAGTGGATGAAGAAAATTCTGTCCTCTGAAGACAGTGGGGTGAATATGCCTATAGCTGATCCTGTAATAGAGATGGCCATGACTATGTTCACTTCACTCATGGCTCTTGCCCTCCAGATAGATAATTCAAGTGAGGAGGAAAAGATGCAGAAGGCTACTGCTGCAGCTGTCAGTAAAAGCATAGACCTTACTCCTATCCTCCCATCCTATAAGACCTGCACCATAAGCCTGCAGGATGGTAAACCCAATCTGTATGCAGACAATGGAGTTGTACAACTCAACAGAGAACTGAGTAATGCAGAAATAAACAAGATCCAACAGACGCTTGGCAGTACCATGATGAACGATGATGAGAAACGACGTAGCATCGCCTCTGTTATTAACTCTGCCGTGGTCACGCTGCAGATGTCACAAAACTATCAGAACAATCTGGAGATCCAACAAGGCAGACAGGAGTCTGTACAGTTGAAATAATTTGCTTTTTAAGTATAACAATCAATTCGTTTTATTATGATTAAATGTAATGTAACCGTGTGTGGCACCGTTTCCCGCCAGGCACAAATGCGTGCTAACAAAGAAGGTACGCAGTTCGCATCATTCGGTATCAATATCGTTATTCCGGCAAAATCAGGAATTAACAAGACAGTTGAAATCAGTGTGGCCAAGACCTGTAACAACCTATCTGAGTTACCACCAATTCAAGTTGGGACTCGCATTGAAGTAGCCGGTATTCTAATGTTCCACAAAAAGGGAGAAGCATTATACCTTAACCTGTCTGCAACTGGTATTAACACATTCAATGCAGGCAATAACGACGGCATTAACGGTACAATGGAGTTCAGAGGTACTTTAGGCAAACAAATTGAGGACAAGACAACTAAAAATGGTAAGTCCTTTACGGTGTTTTCAGCTTATAGTAGCGAAAAGGATGGAGATAATTACACCTATACCTGGGTACGCTTTATGCAATTCGACAAAAGAAAAGAAGCATGGATGCAACCAAAAGCCGGAATCAATGCCAAGGGGGATTTGGAATTAGGTGTGTACAATAACAGACTTGACCTTACATGCCGCATAAGCGAATGCTCTCTTTGGGAGAAAAGCTCTAACTCTTACCAACACTAATGACTATGACAGGTAAAAAGATTTATAATTCAGATGGCCGTAGCAGTGAAGATAAGGCCTTGGACAAATTCGCAGAGATGATGATTGAGAAAATCAAGACTTTGCAGAATGACTGGAAGAAGCCTTGGTTTACAGATAAATCCATCTTTTGGCCGAGAAATCTTTCAGGCCGTGAATATAATGGAATGAATGCACTTTTACTCATGATGCACTGTGAGAAACAGGGATATAAACTGCCTGTATTTTGTACTTTTGACCGTGTAGCCGGTCTGAACTATACCAAAGACAAACAGGGAGTCCGTCAGCAGATAAAGGATAATAATGGTCAGGAACTACCAAAGGTTTCCATTCTGAAAGGAGAAAAGAGTTTCCCGGTGTTCATCACGACATTCACTGTTGTTGATAAAGAGACAAAAGAGAAAATTAAATACGATGACTATAAACAGCTGAGTGAGGAGGAAAAGAAAGGTTACAACGTCTATCCGAAGCTTCAGGTATATAACGTGTTCAATGTGGCCCAGACCAATCTTCAGGAAGCTCGTCCTGATTTATATAAGAAACTTGCTGATGCAGGAAAACAGATACGTCCACAATCTGAAGGTGAAGAATTTTCCTTTGCTCCTATCGACCGGATAATAAAGGATAATGGATGGATCTGCCCTATCAAGCCTACTTACGGAGACAGTGCCTACTACAGCATTTCGAAGAATGAGATTGTCGTTCCTGAGAAAAAGCAGTTCAAGGATGGTGAGTCATTCTATACCAACCTGGGGCATGAAATGGCCCATTCCACAGGAGCAGAAAATCAGTTGGGAAGACTACAGCCGACATCCTTTGGTAGTAAGGAATATGCCCGGGAAGAGCTTGTGGCCGAGCTAAGTGCAGCCCTCGTTGCACAACGCTATGGTATGACCAAGCATCTGAAAGAAGACAGTGCCAGCTACCTCAAAAGCTGGCTTGACAGCTTGAATGAATCTCCGGAATTCATCAAAACTACACTGACAGATGTGAAAAAGGCATCAAGTATGATTACAAAATGTATTGATGCCATGCAACAGAAAATTGACCAGGAACAAAACATAGAAGTAGTCCAAAGTAATAGCCAAGAGCCTGTGTACTATGCTTCTGTAGCCTACCTTCAAATGGGTGAAGACACAGACAGACTTGACAAGCTACAAGAAAAGGGCGATTATGAGGCACTATTGAAGGAAGCCATTGAGTACGATGCCGGTGATGCCATAGACCTGTCCAACACTTACCTGTCACCTACAAAATACCGTGGAGATGACCTGTTGGTGGAGAACGAACACTATGCCGTGGTATATAACCCGTCTGTTGGAGGAACCTATGATGTGATGCGTAAAGTCACTGCTGAAGAAGTCAGACAGAACATCACCCGTTACGGATTGCCTGATAACGCCACTGCTGATGTCAAGTCCATTGCTGAAAAACAGGAACAGAAAATGGAAACTGTCGCACAAGAAGAGACTCACTTTCATCGAGGAAGATAATGGAATATTCTTTCTTTCCCTCGTATTATCAAAAACATAAATCCACTTGTATTAAGTTTCGTTTATTCCGAAGTTCTAAGACAAGTGGATAATTTATTAATCATCGAAATTTTCTTCTCAATCAAGAAGCTAAATACTTGTAATTAATAGCATTATATCAATGTCGTATTTTCCATATTAATTAGAAAAAGTAAAAATATTTATATTGTATTTTTTAGGATTTCCATCTGGCAAATACTTTTTATGGAGAAAATAATGATTTCTACATCTATTATAATCAATGATTTATCAAATATCCAAGTAAAAAAGATAATTTTGCAAAAATATATATTACGATGGAAACTGAAATATACATAGAATATAAAATGATCTTCTCAGACATGCCTCTCGCTATATCTGATTATTTGAAAAATATAGATAGACAAAATTTAATTTGTTTCGCATTGCGATTGATATATTCTGATGGCAAGTATAGTGACTTTAAGGATTATTGTTCTGAGTTTTTTTGTACAGAAAATTTCAATTTTGTGAATGATTGTTATAAACATCTATACGAATATATACAAGAAAGTGAAAATAACATCTCATACATTATCCCTCATAAATACATTATTATATCGCAATCAACGGCATTAGAGCTATTAAGACAGATCTTTTCAATTGACAAAAATGAATTTGTTGTTAATGTTCCTAAAGATCTGCAAGAGCAATATTTGTTTAAGGCACTCTTACTAATCAACCAGATAATTGGTTATTGGGAAGTTCCTGTTGAATTAAATTCACAAGGTGAAACGACTAATTTATGTTTGGCTAAATCTATTGTGTGTACGACCCTAAATTCATTTGAAAGTTCCAATATAAGTCCAGAATATGTGGCAATGTTACAAATAATTAAAGGCTACCATTTCTTCAATTATTGCAAAGATTCACCACAATTTCAGAATCACCTCAAAGAATTTTTAACGAAAAATGGATTCACTATTTGGCAACAATATCTTTATGAAGCTATTAATTTGATTTTTTATCCTTTAAAAAATCAAAAAGGAGGGTTTCCTGTAATCCTATTAAACGAACAAAGGGATGGAGAAACCTTCTTACATAATATTTCATTTAATGAAGATACCATTGTCTCATTAGATGAAAACTTTGATTATACATACTTCAAAGCACATCCTCTCATTGAGATGAAGGATGGTTCATATTTACCAATTAGTCCCATTTTCTGTATAAATCGTCTTTATCGTAGTGTATATTTTGAATTTAGAGAAATTAATAGAACTTTTATCGGTACATCTAAATATTTGAATGACAAATCATTGCTTCCCATTCTTACTACAGAGTTCTCCGAACAGATACTATTCGATAATTACATTAGAAACACGCTCTCCAGACATCACGGCGTGAAACTATCAGACAACGATTGTAAGCAAATAAAAACTATTGGTCGTGAACCTGATTTTTACTTTCGTGATGGAAACAATATTATATTGTTTGAAAACAAAGATATTAAAATTGCAGATAAAGTTATAAGTAGTAAAAAATATGATTTATTGGATGCTGAACTTCAAAAGAAACTAATCAACAAACATGGAGTCGAGCAATTAATATACAACATCAAACGTATAAATGATAAAGCTTTTATATGGGACTCTCAAATTCCTAATAATCCAAGGATATATCCAATCCTTGTAATAGATGACAACTCTCTATGCGTTCCTGGACTTAACTATATACTTAATGAAGCATTTCAGAAACAAATAAAAGATTATAATATCAGAATAAAAGTATACCCTTTAATATTAGTTGAATTAGATACATTAATTGCTTTTAAAAATTATTTTCAATCTAATAGTGTTAGATTTAAGAAGATATTAGATAAATACTATGACTACATTGCAACTAATAAAAAAAACAAGAGCATCGTACATATATTTCGAAAATATTTCCCGTTTTATACTTTTATGGCAAAAGAAATCGTAAAATCACCATTTGACAATACTATATTTAAAGAAGTATATAATAGCCTTATTAAGGCTCTAAATATTGAGGAATAGTTTTATATTACATTAATAAGAATGCAATTCTGTAATATAATTTTATTTGAGTTGATATATATAAGAAGGTATGCAAGGAAATCCGTGCATACCTTCTTAATCAAAATGCCATGTTATACGACAAATAAAAGTCTAACGACTTTTTAGCAAAAGCTTCACATTAATAATTATCACTCAGTAAGCATGACTATCGTAAAACGGTTTGAGTCATTAGCCTTATATTTATCTATTCCACCAAAGCTGTACGTATGAATGAGACTTTCGGGTACCCCTTTATCCACAAGCATTTGAGCAATATATCTGGCACGACGCTGAGCAAGTTCCTGATTGATGGACTGTGTACCAGTGGCGCTATCAGCTGCTCCGGATATGGCCACTTTTAAATTATGTGCCTTGCATATTTTTGCAATGTCATCAAGGTTCACGATCTGGGATTCATCTACAAGCCTATCAGAATTTAGCTGGAAGAAGAAATACACTGGAACACCCACAGTTATCTTAGAATGACCTGAAATTGCAATTGAGTCCAATGCATTATTATTTGCAGACATAAGATTATCAGATATATTCTGACCGGCAGACAAAAGTGAATCTGAGTGGCAGTTTCCAGTCTGTACATGCGTATCCACAAGACCGATTTCAGCATCATCAGCCGAGTTTTCAGCTATACCGTCAATACCTGATTTGCTTTCTGGTGAGCCAGACTTTTTCCCGGACAACCGTGCTCTTAGTGAGTTAAGCCCACTATAGTTATTCTTGGGATAGACTGTCAGCACCTCTTTCTCTCTAGACATTTTTTTCTGCAATCGTATATTCTCATCCTTCATATAGGAGATGTAATCTTTGAGATAAGCATTCTGCTCGATATAAGGTGTAGCATCAACTACACGCTTCCATCCAGCCTTTCCTAATGTGATGGAGAGACCGGCTGAGACCGTAAGCATATTATCCTTGAATTTTATAGAGCTACCCATATTATCAAAATTCTGGGCTGTAGTCAGTCCACTGACACCAGCAACAAGTTTTACCCTGTTGCCAATTCTGTAACCTATCTCCAGTCCATAGGTAAAGGCGAACGGACGGCTGCCATCTGAACCACTGCCACATGAGCAAGGATCAGACCAGTCCGCATTATGAATCATACCCACTCCCACATAAGGAACAATATCCCAAAGAGAGAGTCCGTACTCATTCTGACGGAGTCCTGAAGTCAGATTGTACATCAGGTCTGCATGACAGAACTGATACTTCATGGATTTGAACTCAGCGTTCTTGAACGTCAGTCCCTGGAAACCTACACGTCCACCGATTGCGGGTGTGAACCACTTTCCAACACCTACCTTCAAGGCAGGTGTTATCCGGTCGAACACATCACCGCAACCAATGGGTGATCCGAGAAAAGCTGAAGCCCCGCCCTTAATTTCTATAAACCAATTTCTACCCCAGTTGGCTGCTTCGCTTACATTCTTCAGATATGTAGGATTCATAGGCAAGAGCATCTGCTCCTGACTGAAAGTATTTTGCTTATAAATGCTGTCAGTATTGTGATGGATGTTACTTGCAGAGACTGTCATTGCAGCAAGACATCCAGTTAAAAGCATAAGAATATTCTTTCTCATATAGTTTATACTTTAATAGTCGTTGATACTGTCATAAGCCAACAGGCTTACCATTACATTCTCTTCTTCCGTTTGACAGATGGCGCACACATCTTGCGTGCCATTGCCAGACACCTACGTGCCCACTCACGGTCATCATCTTCCGGCCGCCTTCCCCAACCAGTGGAGGGGCCACCGCCACCTCCGTGAGTCTGGGCAATGGTCGTAGCATCGTCCACATAACCGCACACAAGGTTCAAGGCAACCATGACAACATGATTTCCCTGTTCTGCCAGTTGGCAGATCAGTGTATCGTTAAACAAGGATTTTGTTTCCTCCGGCAGATGGTGATAGCGGGATGTGAACTCCTGTGACATTGTGTCAAGCATTGCACCGTTCAAGTGATAGCTCATGTTATGAGCCCATGAAAGTTCAGACTGATTGGCCTTGTCTTCCAGTTCCCTGGCTTGCTGCTCGATGTCAGCCTTATCTTCACGAAGAGCTTCAAGCAACCGGTTAGTCTCATCAAGTTTCTTTTCCTTGTCTGCCAGTTTAGCTTCAACCTGAGCCTTCTGGTATTCGAGACTTTGAATCTTGCGTGCAATCTCTGCACTGATACTCTCGCTGTTGGCCTGCATTTCCCGAAGAGGACGAAGTTCATCTTCAAGACGGTCTTTCTCCGTCTTCAGATTATCAATCATGGTCGTAAATGACTTCTGTTTCTTCTGGGCTATTGCCAGTTCCTCGTTCAGAGACTTAAGCAACTTCCTGTTGTTCTCCAACTGGGCTTCAAGTGTCACACAGGCATTGGCCAGCCATCGTCGGTATTCCTCAGTAGAGCGATGCCTCGCACCAGATTCTACAACCGACACCCCTCTTGTAAGGCCCCATTTTTCATTGACCTTCGCAAGCTCGTCGTGCAGGGCAAGCATATAATTCTTAAACTCCAGACGGTTCTGTCCATGGAAAATCTGCTTGAAAGCAAACTTGCCGTTCTGGTCTATCGGTAGTAGAGCACAGTGAACATGCGGGTTCTTCTCGTCACAGTGAACTATAAAGGAAATGATGTTTTCCTCTCCATATTTATCTGCCACGAAGCGATAAATGTCACGTGCCCATTCTTCTATTTCCGGCATACGCCTTACATGTTCGTTACCTCCTTTGCTCTCAAAGTCAACTACCTGATTGCCGAAGGCCAGCTCACGCATACGGTCGGTTGAGCCTCCGAATATGAAGTTGACCACTGTCCGGAAACGTGGCTCGGCTAGTCCTTCATTCGGATCCTTGATGCCACGTGACGCAAGGTTTTCTGCCATGCGTTTTGTCAGCGGACGCTTCTTATCTATCGGTGTGACTATGCCACCTTTTTGTACCTCGAAATTAAGATGTTCACGGCTACGGTCATAGTTACCCTCACGCATAGCCTGCTCCCATCCTTTATCCGTCCAGGCACGTAACTCCTCATTGCTCGTCTGTGAGAGCCCTTTGGAAGTCTTTATATCCATGACTTGTTTTGATGTAGTACCCATAATGACAATTTTATTTTTTGCGTTATTCTGAGCCTTTTTTCAGTCTCCTTTGCGGTCATACGCACACTTAGAAAACTGACCCAGCTTGCTGTTTATCTGGTCAGCCCTCCCGCCGCTTCATAGCGGTCGGGGTATTAGGCTTCCCGAGACTGTAAAAAAGTGGCACGTGCAAGCACGCTGCCTGTCGTTGCATCTATCCGTTAGCGGGACAAAGACGAAGTGTATAAAAGCGTATGACATGCCGTGCATCGTTAATAAGGCGTTTAATCCGTTCCGTTTTCAATAGAGGAAGTGCCCCCAGGCTTATCATCCGTTCTGTCCTCTACGGGGCTTAAATCAGGCCGAGGAGGGTCATCGTAATAAAATGATTCCGGGTCAGATACGTAGTATTCAAATATGCAGTCAAGGAGAATAACTTCTGCTTTCGTATAACGGGATACGGGTTCTGCCATATAACCCGGCTTTCTGTTTTCACGTATGGCCACAGCCAGAATGCCAAGGATTTCTATTACTTTCTGCCAGTCCCATACATGGTCTTTTCCAAAGAGAAGGCCGATGGAATCCGACAGTTCTTCAGGCATTTCCTTCTCCATTTTCAAGACCTGAAATATGGACTTTGCCAGCGAGTCAAATACTTGACCCTGCTGTTTGAGAACATGTCGGGCAGGTCTGCCTCCGTCGTTCTCCGTTACCGCCAATTCCATAACCTTGTTGAAATAACAATTATATGATTGGGCCACCTGACCGGCAGTGTTGCGTCCTTTAATGAACCGTACAAACTGAAGTGCGTTGAAGTCCAATATATCAGACGGTGTCTCAACAAAGAGAGAAAGGCGTTGTTCCTGGCTTACGGAAAACACATAGCTTTTTGAGAATTGCTCCATGGTTAGATGGCCCAGGTTGGCAAGACCGGTCAGGAACTGACGGACTGTAGCACGTTGCCATTGCCACTTCCTTGCAAGTTCAGATATGGTGGCAATAAACTGGCCGGGAAGTAATTTCAGATTTCCTACTACAACGGATGTGGAATATGTTCCTGATGTCGCTCTGGTGAGCAGATCACAATAGGCTTCCAGTTTGCTGTAACGGTCCTCTGATTTAGGCTTCAGATACTCCAACAGGGAGCGGTCTATGCCCTGTGGGTCATTCAATTCAGGAGAAGAATTGTTTTTATTGTTAGTCATTTGCGTCATTTTTAGATTACATTTAAAAAGTGGGAAAAAAGCAAGCAAGGAATATATATTCCACATGTAAGTGGCATTAATAGTAGTTCTTCATTATCCAGTCCATCTGGCTTTTAAAACTGTCGCAGTCTTCAAGTACGCTTTTCTGCTGAAGGACTCTTTCAGACGGATAAAAGACAGCTGCCACACTTAGCAGGAAAAAAAGCTGAAACACACTGTTCATATAAGGGGTGGCATAACATACCACTGCTATCAGGAGTGTGATAAGCCAAAACCGTTTCCTTTCATGCAGAATATGAAGGGTACTATCGGCAATCCTTCTGTTCAAAAGTGCCAGCGTCAGGATGCTTGACAGTCCAACTGCCAGATTGGGCTCTGTCATACAACAGCACCAGTTGATGAAGATGAGTGTAAGCATCATAATACTTAAATAAAATTTTCTTGCACTGTCAAATACTACCATCCTCCACATGAAGCTTTGCATGCAGCGGTACGGTTTTTTATATAAGCAAAAAAATGCCAGAAGTAGCAGGAACGGGAACAAAAAACGGATGATGGTTAATGTATGTATCATAGTGAATTCATTTAGTTATTTGTATTCTCAACGTGTTCCTGCTCTTTTCTCTGGATTGACTCCAACCGTTCAGCTATGCGCCTGTTCAACCGGACATTATAGCTGAACGATTTCTGGTCAATAGTGGGGTCTTTTGAAAGTTCTTCATCCGTTTCGATGAGAAGATTCAGATAAGAATCCAAATTGGAATCGTGATTCCTTTTCTCATCTCCTATGGCATAATCATCAGTCAATGAAGTCATCTTGTCCAACGTATCAGGGTCAATATCATCGGCCAGGTCATAGGCCCTTTTAATGCTTCTCATAACCATCAGGCAAGAGAATATGAGGAAACACAGTATAGCCTTGATTATTATATTCAGGTCAAATACCATCATCGCCAGTACAGCCAGCAGGATGACTGTAAAATAAAAAACATAAATTTTCCTGTTAGTATTCATAATCGTCAAGTTCAAGTTTTATTATACCGAAAGAAGCTTTCTCTATAATGTATTCGACATCACGCAAAGTGAGCGCATCATGCTTAATCCGTTCAGAGGCTGAAGGGTCTTTTTTGCAGAGAGCCAACAGACCCATGTTCAAATCGTATTCATTGATGTTCCAGGTACAGGACCTCTTGAAACAGTAATGTTCCCTGTAGCTTTTCAAAGTGATAGCTTTAAACAGCAGCGGCTTCAGCATTCCATCCTGAAGTATTCGCATCTCTACCAGTTTTTCTGTACCGATAACCTTTATCCATGTCCTGTTTTTCTGTATGATGTCTGCAATGAGGTAATACGTTTTCCTGTTCATTCAAAGTCCGCAGTTGAAGTCATTCATTATCTGGACATGCTCTCGCTTTTCTATGAATTTTCCACGACGTTCATGTAGTCGCAAATCTTCAAAAATGTCAGCAGACATAACCTCAATGGAATTGTAGATGGTAACATATAACTCATGGACAAGACCGTCCGTATGTGTCTTGCAGTTTATCTTGAACATACGTTCCGTCACCGGATAACAGTAGGCGCAGCATTCATGTCCGTATGCGGTAGCGGATGATGGCACTATGTGGTAAAGAATGGCAAGATCCGCATTCATCTCAAACATGTCCAAAACCTTTTCGAGAGGCTGAGGTTCGTGTACTTCATAAGGAAGTACGGCATAATCTTCGTAAGTCTTGATTTCCCCAAGCCAGTAATTATCAATAATGGCTGGCAACAATATGGGACCGGATGATCTGAATTTTAAAATAGCTTCCTGTAACATGATATTTATATGATTAGATGGTTGATATGTATAATCGAATTAGCTGATTCGGTATTTTTGTGGTCACATCCCGATCGATTAAGTGTTTGCTGTCTAATCTGGAAATGATAGCCGGATAATCCTTTGCCATATCCGTCATAAGCCGAATCTGTTCCGGTGTCAGCATTGTTATGGCAAGGGCATCTATCGAGAGATAAGGTTGTAACATCATCCACAAGTAAGCATTGGCATATTGCGAATCCTTTACTATACCACGTTTCAGTTTCTCATGACAGACTTTGGCATTCAGAAGCAGACGGCGGCCTGTCCTCATGGACATATAGGTAATAGTTTCATCAGCCTTGATTTTACCATTTGATGCTTCCTTATAAATGCTGTCACAAATATTGGCCGTCATATCAGTAATATCCGCCATACCCAAAGCTGAGCACTCGTCAATGGAAGCAAGAAAGCTTCGGAAGAAGAAGTCTTCCATACGGATAAATCGAAGAAGCGCATCTTCTGAGTGTACCCCATGTAATTTATATGAAAGCAGAAACTCTGAGTAATCGGCAAGTAAGTCTCTAATATTCCCGGTATATACAGGAATGCTATCCAATGAGGAAAAGAATACTGTTGCATGTCGCTTTAATGAGTCAAGTTCCTTATCCTGACCATAGATAGAAGTATGAAGTTTGACATATGCCACATCGCTTAGAGTAAAGTTGTCCGCAAGCTCCATCAACCTCGTGCGAATGGAATCCGTTATACTGTCAAACCTCATGGTCAGACCGGCATGAGCCGTAAACGAAGGGTCTTTCTGAATAAATTTGTAGACTGTGTCTGAGCATTCATACCACAGATTGATAAATGAGGCAAGTTGTTCGGCATTGCACGTTTCCTGTGATCTGACAGTCTTATAAAGATTATCGTATTCATTCAGAGCTTCATCAGAGGACTCAAAATCATATTTCTCATGATTGTTGCATGAGTAAAACAAGAGTACAGAGCATAAAAAAATCAAGTGAAAGATTAAACTCATTTGAGTATTTTTTCTTTCACTTGATTTACTTTCTTTCACTTGTTTTCCTGAACCTGCGTCAGACATACCAATCAAACCGCTACTACAGTGATTCTGACCGATTAAATTTCTATATATCATTGGCATAATTTTGTTTGTTATGTGGCAAATGTACAGATAAAATTCCACATTGTCAGTATAAAATATCCAGTTTAGACTAATTTATATTTCATACTCATAATAGTATGATTTATAATATATTTCCGTTAGTAATAGAAATTTGGGAAAAGAAAAGCCAATCATAAAACTGTCATGCCAGTATGATTATTAATATGAATATAATTTATACCTTTGTATCAGAGTGATGTTCATTATACTCTTGGAGAATTATTATACTATATATTTTTCAAGACAAGAGAATACAACTATTTGATTATCAGTCAAAACCTTTATAATATGGCAAAAATAGGTTACATCATGGCAATATCCCAGTATGACAAACTGGAAGAAGACAGAGAGTGGATGAATAATTTCGGATGTATACGCATTGTAGAGGAGTGCGATGAAAACGAACGTAACAGACCGCTTTGGAAGCAACTCATGGTTGCCCTGCAAAGGGGGGATGAACTTGTTATCCCTAAATTTTCAAATGCCATCCGTGGCAGTCGAGAACTGGCTACATTCCTGGAATTTTGCCGGGTAAAAGCTATTCGCGTCATAAGCATACACGACCGGATTGATTCCAAGAACCTGCTTTTTCCTGAAACCAAGCCATCGGATGTGCTGGAAATGATGGGTGCCTTACCTGAAGAAGTACTTGCTTTGAGAAAGACTGCCGAGCATGTGGTGAACCTGCAGGCGAAGATGATTGCATCATTACCGAAGGTTTCTTCCATAAAATTACAAAAGCTCGACAGAGAAAAGACAGTCATCAATCTGTATGCAGCCGGTCATCCTATAGATGAGATATGGAGAGCAAGCGGCTTCAAAAGCAGAAGTTCTGTGTTCCGTATTCTGAACAAGCATGGCATCAAACTCAATAGAGGAAACCATTCCGGACCTATCAAAAAGAAAAATGAAGAGGATACATCGAAAGATGTGAATAAAAGCTGACTATAATGAAAAAGATACTTTTCCTTCACGGATTCTTTGCCACAGGAAGTTGTCCGATGGCAGTTGCTCTGAAAGAAGCATTTGAAAATCATGCCTCCGTCTTAACACCCGACCTTCCGCTTCATCCCAAGGAGGCATTAAAACAGGTACGCTCCATCATTGAACAGGAATCGCCCGACCTGCTGCTGGGTAACAGCTGCGGATCTTTTCTTGCGCAGATTCTCGCCCCGATAGTTGGCATCCCGGCATTGCTTGGCAATCCGCACTTTGAGATGACGAAATTCTTAAAAGAAAGAATCGGTGAGCATCAGTACAAAGCTCCACGCAAGGACGGCAATCAGACACTAGTCATTGATGAAGCTTTAATCGAGGAGTTTGCCGAACTCGAAAAGATTCAGTTTGACTGCTGTAATCCGTATTATAGAGACCGTGTCTGGGGACTATTCGGCGAACAGGACGGACTGGCTCACTATGAGCCCATGTTCATGGGACATTACAACAATTCCCATCATTTCCCAGGTGCGCATACTCCTACAGAACAGGAAGTGAAGACCTGGTATGCACCCTTGGCCATGAAGATGCTGATGGAGTTTTCTAAGAAAGAAGAAAGATATTTCCGTCATTTCAAGGGTGGTACCTATAAATATATCCATTCCGCTTTTGACAGTGAAACTCAGGAGCGGATGGTTGTATATCAGGCTCTCTATGGAGAAAAATCCTATTGGGTCAGACCGGAAAAGATGTTTTTCGAGACTATAGAAAGAGATGGAAGAAGCTTTTCAAGGTTTACGGAAATAGACATCTGAGTGTTTAAGGTTTATCCGCATAGCCGCTATAACCGTAAGACTGCAACGAGTAAAGGAACAGAAGACCATCCCTGTGGCTCCTGTTCCTTTGTTCTTATCACTCAATTTCCGACGTAATGAAATCAATGTGGCCAGCAAATATATCATCGGCATCAATCTCATGTTCATTGCCCCGGTCGTTTTTCTCATCTCCTATGATGGTTATTCTTCCATCATTGCTAACCCTCACTGCAAGGATTACCACATCACAAGGCTCATCATAGTCATACGCTGCCACTATCGGGCAATCACCCTCAAAGTGCCATTCATAGCCATCGGCAACCTTCTCACCATATTGGCGAATTGCAGAAACAAGCTCTTCCTGTTCGCGATGCTTTACCTCCTGCACACTATCATAGATTGAGAAGTTCTTCAACTTAGTTTCCCGCTGTTCATGAACTTCCTTGCCATTCTCTTCGTCTATGCCGAATTCATGAAACTGCACCGGAACATAATCTGCAGGAACTGCCATCCATGAAATGTTATTCAAGGAGTAGTCGTGCTCTACAAGGAAAAGTTCAACGTCCTCTCCAACCATATTCTCCGGAACGTTCAAAACATCTATACGGGCATTTGCGCAATCCATAACAATAATCTTCATAGTTGTCCAAATTTTAAGTTATACATTAGTTTTCATCGTAAAGTCTTGATAAGAAAGACTGCAGTTCTTCGTCCTTTATCCCTTTGAGGGCACAAGGTCTGAAAGTCCTGTCCTGTTCAATCTTCAATAAGCCAAGTCCGTACTTACTCGCATCGTAAGTGACATCGGCCATCTCTGTTGCTGACATATAGCCGTACTCTGTTTCCTGCAAGCCCACCACAATACCATATAGGGTGAAATCATCTCCTTCGGGCTGTCCTTCCATAATATACCAACGGATATTGCCAAGGTGAAACACTGCGATGCAAAGTGCATCCTTTCCTTTTGCGTCCTGTGAATACAGGGGATAATCACTCAGAGCCTCTCTCAGTTCTGCGGTCATCAGACGATTGTTGAATTTTGTTGCTGTCATAATATGTGAATTATTTATTTCCCTTTTGTTACAACCTTTCAGCTGTGTGTCGGGAAGATTTTTCTGCATCAGAAGTTTGGAGAAGGCAAATAAGGCAAGAATGGCGTGAAGAATACTCTTTAAGTGCCTGTCACTTAAAGGAAGATTGTTCACCAGACACGTCTTGCAGTTTGACAGATCCAAGATAACTTCGCTGAAAAATTTTCCTCTGACACGACAGCGGATGTGCTTAAAGGCAGACATATAACAGGTGAAAATCAGTCCGGAACTGCATGTAAGAGTGAGATATGGGCTGTATATAACTGATAAGCAATAACAATATTCAAGAATTTTAGAGGATTCTCGTTATCTTTGTATCGTTTTCCGGAAATATAATGAGTACAGAGCCATTACGACAATATATAGCCATAGATCTGAAATCATTCTATGCTTCAGTGGAATGTGTTGAACGGGGATTGGACCCGCTCGACACATGCCTTGTCGTGGCCGATGCTTCACGAACGGAAAAGACCATCTGCCTGGCTGTTTCACCGGCATTAAAGGAGTATGGTACCGGGGGCCGTCCTCGCTTATTCGAGGTGATTGAGAAAGTCAGTTTAGCAAACAGACAGCGTGGTAATGCTGGAAAATCCTATTCAAAGAAGGAACTGGACAGCAATAAAAGCCTTGCCATTGACTATGTAGTGGCTCCTCCCCGTATGGCTCACTACATAGAATACAGTACAAGAATCTACGACATCTACCTGAAGTATATCAGTCCGGATGACATCCACGTGTATTCCATCGACGAGGTCTTCATAGATGCTACCACCTATCTTGCAACTTACAGGATGACTGCTCATGAGCTGGCGATGAAAATAATCCGTCATGTCCTTTCGGAAACAGGCATTACAGCTACGGCAGGAATAGGTACCAACATGTATCTGTGCAAGGTAGCCATGGACATTGTGGCCAAGAAGATGCCGCCCGACGAGAACGGTGTACGCATTGCCGAGCTGGATGAAATGTCTTACCGCAGGATGCTTTGGGAGCACACGCCTCTCACTGACTTCTGGCGAGTAGGCAAAGGCATTGCCAACCGCCTGGCTCAGTACAATATCCTGACGATGGGTGATGTGGCCAGATGCTCTATTGAACATGAGGGATTCCTGTACCAGATGTTTGGAGTCAATGCTGAACTGCTTATTGACCATGCCTGGGGATGGGAACCTGTTACCATGGAGTATGTGAAAGCCTATCGGCCTGAAAGCAAGTCATTGAGCTCAGGACAGGTACTTCAGTCGGCTTACACTACAGATATGGCCCGTAATGTGTTACTCGAAATGGCCGACAGTGTGTCGCTCGACCTTGTGGACAAGAGGCTGCTCACCGACCAGTTGGTGCTTACCGTGGGATACGACATCGAATCGTTGACCAACCCTTCAATTAGGGAGAAGTATCATGGTAAGATTACAACCGACCATTACGGCAGACAGGTGCCGATCCATGCTCATGGCACCATCAATATCGAGGAGCCGACTTCGGCAGGCAGCATCATCTCCGAAAAGGTGGCTGAGCTGTACGACCGAATAGTGAATCCTGTCCTACTCGTGCGCCGTATTAACATGTCAGTGAATCACCTCATCCATGAGGAGCAGTATAAAAAACAGCCTAAAATCGTTCAACTCGATCTTTTTACTGACCCCGAAGAGTCAGAAAAACAGCGGAAAGCTGACGAGGAAAAGGCTGAGAAGGAACGCAGACGTCAGGAAGCCATCCTGAGTATAAAGAAGAAATTTGGGAAGAATGCTATCCTGAAAGGCATCAACTATGCCGATGGAGCTACCCAAAAAGAACGTAACCAACAGATTGGAGGACATCATGAGTAAATATGACGACATAATCAACCTGCCACATCATGTTTCAAAGAACAGGACACCTATGTCCATGGAGAACCGTGCCGCCCAGTTTGCCCCGTTTGCCGCTCTCACAGGACATGATGAAGCGTTAGCCGAAACAGCAAGGCTGACTACTCCCAAGAAGCTCCTTTCTAATGATGAGATGGCAAGTCTTACAAGAAAACTCACCCGCGTCATTGAACAGATTCCGGGACAGGAAGAATACACTTTCGTGTATTTCGTACCTGATACTCAAAAAGATGGAGGCAAATATGTGTCAATAACAGGCACAGCCAAGAAATACGAAGAGGTGACAAGAGCACTCACGTTATCGGACGGGAAAGTACTTCTGATTGACAATATTCTGTCTATCAAAAGACATGGTACTCCGGAGTTATAACGGGTTATACCGAAGTTTCGTTCACTAAAATACGCAAAGACACGGCAAGGATAAAAACCTATCCCTGCAATGAAAGCGTGATTGTCCTGTAGAAGCTGATGGCAAGACCACTCCTACTCACCTGTACTTGACTTATATATCAAGATTGCTATCTGTCTCTTCTGAAATCGTTCCGTTCATCTCCATTCCACCATACTTCCACGATGTAGAAGAAAAGACGGAAGACGAAAAAGACAATAACAGTATCAAAAATTTCATTCATACTCGTTCCATTTAAAATCAATACACATTAATAATCGGGATGCCCCTCGCTCGTGCCTTTTTAACGGTGTAGTATGTTCCACCTTTCTCACGGCCATCATAATAGGCAATGAGATATGAAGCATTCTCAACCATAAACTCGTCCCGGTCAAGGAAGCACCTCGGATAATAGCAGTCACTGAGCACAATTACCTTATCAGCCAGTTCAAGCAACCGTCTATAAACTCTTTTATCATAGATATTATATCTTTCTGCCTGGCCTTCAAATGGTATGGCTGCAGTCAGAGATATTCCGGGCAAATTACATTTCAGCGATTGTACCAACTGTGCTGCCATCAGGTCTATTCCCAAAGCAAATCCGGAAATGAAATTCATGATGCCATGGTCATAGGCTTCGGATATTGCCGAAGTAAGGCGTTCCTGAATAAATTCCCTTTGGGAAAAGTCATAGAACCGATGTCCTGTAAAAGCAGCTGAGACTGTCCTGTCAAATTTCAAATCATTCATAATTGTCATTTTAGTACGTATTTATAGCTTGTTTTAGCAAGGAAGATGCCGTTTGTAACATGAGCTCCGGCTTGTTCCAATTGGGAGACATAGGCATTAAAGGATGCACCCGTTGTGACTACATCATCCCAAATGCAGACCTCCTTGTTCTTGAAGAAATCAGCATCAATCTCAATGTTGTTCTGCTCATTTATCCGTTTGGCACGCTCTTCCTTTTTTATCTTTGTTCCATGGACTGCAGTACGTTCACCGATGACACTCACGTGAGAGAACCCGTCAATGGCTCCGGAAAACCTGCATACAAGCTCGGAAAAATGTCTGTTTCTCATTTCGTTACGTTCCGGACTACTTGCAGGGATGCACGAGAATACCACATTGCATATCTTACGACCAAACTTCTTTACGAGGAACTTTGCCACGCATTTGGCCACCTCCAGGTGGTTGCGGCCATCCTTGTAGTCATAGACAATCTGACGGTCAAAAACTGCGTCCATTCCTATGTTCTTGATGCGTGAGGGAAAATATCGCAAGAAACTAATCAGTTCCTTGTCTTCCTGACCTTTGATGTAAACATTCACTGTGTTCATACTGCACTCTGATTTTGTTTCCCTTTTGTTAAGTCCTTTCGGACTGTGATCGGGAAGTTTTTTCTGTTTTACAAAGTGCAGCCAAACCAATACAGCAAGTCTTCAGTGGACAATACTCTGTTCAAGGAAAAGGAAGATTGTTTACTGAGAACGACTTGCCAATTTGGTGATGGATGCAACAACTTTGCAGAAAAAAGTTCACAGAATCACAAGTAGGAATGAAAACACAATGATTATAAGTATCAGGAAAGAGAGCAAAGCATTATAACTGTCGGGTGGGAAATGCCCTGCAACGCCAACAGCAAGTACGGCATTAAGGAGCTCTCCACTATCTTTGATAGCGGAATGCTCTTGCCGTACCTTTGACAGAGGGATGTTCTGTATATAGTCGATCCACTCGACCATGGACAGAATATCTCTATGGCAAACTGTTAGCGGATGCGGACATTGGTGTGGGCGAAGGTTAAATTGTTTCACCAAAATAATGTCACAAATTCAAACAAATATCATAGCAAACAAAGTATTATAATCAAAATGTTGTAAATGAAATAATAGCCAAAATGTTCCAAAACATTTTCCTTAACATCTATGCTAATAAAGAACTCCATTTCTAATGACATTCAAAAAATATATAATAATTGTGCATTAGTCAGAATTAAATGATTAATTTTAGATCAATAACAAGAAATACAACTATATACAATACAAATCTATTGACGAATTAACTATGTTCTAAATTAATTCCTTCGATTGATTACAAATTATATTTTAAAATAATGGAAAAGGGAGAAAAGATTAAAGTATATTTTAGAATGAAAAGCCGGTGCTACGGATTGTTTAATATAGGGACTGTCGTAAAAAGAATAAAATTTTATAACAAATTGATTGCCAATGTAATATAAAATCTGTATCTTAGCTAAAGATAAAAAGAATACCTCCAATTGCCCTAGAAAAGCCAAATTTGGAGGTATCGCAAAAATTAATCTGCATGGCTAAGGTACAAAATTTCTCTGAAATATCACCCGATCTTCCTTTCACGGAGTTCGATTTTTATGAATTGTATAGGCGGACGTTCGAGACTAGCGAGCTGGGAAAAATCAGGAAGAGGCTGCCGCTTGGTGAGATGGCAGAGAACTTTAGACTGATAAGCAAGAGCATGAGAGCGAAGAAAGGACGAAAAACATACTTCACCCCGGAGGGCAAGGTTGCGCTGATGTTCCTGAAGATGTACACAGGTCTGAGCAGCCCGAGGTTGATGGAGCATCTTAACGGCAACGTCTACTATCAGCTCTTCTGCGATTTGAGAATAGACCCGATGCATCCTCTGACGAACTACAAACTTCTGGACGACGTGTTTTCGGAGCTGGCCCGCGGGCTGAAGATCCAACAGCAGCAGGAGATACTGGCAAGAGCCTGGAAACCGTACATGAAGGACCTGGACACGATGTATACGGATGCGACCTGCTACGAGAGCGAGATGCGCTATCCTACGGATGCGAAGCTTCTGTGGGAAGGAATAGAGAAGTCATATGAGATAATGTGCACTCTGAGTGCCAAGCTGAATGTGCACCGTCCGAGGACGAAGTACGTAGACGTAGAGAAGGCCAACCTGTCGTACAGGAAGCGGCGCAGGCATACGAAAGTCCAGACCAGGAAACTGACCAGACGCCTGCTCAACCTTTTGGGGAAGATACTGAAGGAGACCCGCACACTGGAGAGGGAGAATGCAGGCGCGGAGAAATTGCTGACAGCCAGACAGAAGAGCGATATTGAAATCATCACAAGAGTGTACCGCCAGCAGAAGGCCCACTTCGAGAACAACAATCCTCGCGAGAGTGTCAAGGACAGGATAGTGAGCATCAGCAAGCCGTATGTGAGGCCGATCGTGAGAGGCAAGGAAGTGAAGAGCGTAGAGTTTGGTGCGAAGTGCAACAACATCCAGGTTGACGGACTCTCATTCATCGAGAAGCTGTCATTCAATGCCTTCAACGAGGGAACCAGGCTTACGCACTGCCTGAAGATGCACCGAAAGCTCTTCGGTGTGGACGCGAAGAAGGTCGGAGGAGATGCAGGCTATGCCGGCAGCGCCAACAGGGGGTACTGCAAGGATAGAGGAATACAGACGTCATTCGTCAAGCGTGGCCGTCCGTCCTTGGAAAAGAAAGAGAACGACATCATCCGCAACGAGCTGGCGAGGGTGAGGGCAACGAGGATGGAAGGCTCGTTCGGAACGCAGAAGGAACACTATGGCCTGAAACGCATCAAGGCAAGGACGAAGTTGACCGAAATCCTGTACATCTTCTTTGGCATCCACACGGCGAATGCAGTACAGCTCGTCCGGCGGGAAGTCAACGAAATTGCCCAGGCTGCCTGATGTTCGAGGTGAGTGAGAAACGGCCCTTTCACTGGAGTATTGGCTCCAGTTGGGTCCAAAAATGAAAAAAGGGGCTCCGAAACGGAGCCGAAAATATAAAAAGATGAGTTCGATCGGAAAAATTACCGGGACAGTCTGCCGATTGACTCATAATGACGGAATTAAACGACTGTCCCTAATATAATTCAAATGGGCGCAAACGGAATTGTGGATTTGAAAATAACAGACTATTATAACACCTGCATAATTGTAACAGATGAGGTCAACGATAATGAAAAAGGATATTTGACTGAAGATGAGATGGAAAAAGCAAGAATTTTCAATCAAGTTGAAATGACATATCACAAAGACGGGAGTTTTTTACATAAAATAAAAGACAGAGGAAATATAAAATATTCAAATCCTTATGGACAAGGGAAGCGATGGACATCAACTGATAATATTAGTGATTTCCAACCAGTGTTTTATATAGCTATACGCAGAATGCAAATCTATAATAAATCTTGTGAAGAGCCAATTCTAAAATCAAAGGAGCCAGCTTATATCTGTGAGAATGATGAACTATTTGAAGAAAATGGAACTTATCTTGTAGTTTGCTACATACGAAACAAAAAGTTTCCTGTAAATAGATTTACAAATTTCCAATCATACTCTGACATTATTACATCATTAAATGACGAATTAGACTTGTGTATTTTTATTCAAAGGCACAAATACAATAAGCCCGAACCATATTACTCAAAACATTTTAAATGTATGATAACACCATACCTCGACAATTCAATTAATTTTTGTAATATAGAATCTGCCAAAGAAGAAATGATGGATAAATTAAAAAATGCCGTTTTTGACCCTGTATTTAATCACTTTCTACAAGTAATGACTGATGGGAATTTTATTAATCTAACGGAAGATAAACTAAAATTAATTGACCAAATTGACATCTTTTATAGTGGGAAAGAAAGTCAATTACCCGTAAGTAAACCTTTTTTTATAAAATTAGCATTAAATTATTTAGGTGACAAATTAGTTGAATTTAACAAATTACCATCTAATATGAAACAAAACTTGATACATTTATGGAATAATGAACTTGAAAAACATCAAAACAGCTAATTCATATAAATTTCGAGCAAAGTAGGCTCATGATTAATAATAAAACAGTCCACATCAAGGCTTCCAGATATGGACTGTTTAAATTATGACTATATCAGTCTATGTCATAACCTATCACACAATTATCATTGATAAGCAGATAATAATACCCGTTTCCGGTGTTTCGGTATTCCTTCATAAAGCCTGCTGCCATGTCACCGTCCTCACGAGGTTCGCACCAAAGTGTGCCGTCATATCCGCAAAAGTCGAACCTATAGCTTGAATACTTCTCTTTCTTTTTGAAGGCTTCCCTGAAGCATGCCATCACCATGTAGCCGCAATACTTCTCGATGGTGCTCAATCTGATACATTTCCCGTCAATACTTGTTCCTGTGGTTATATGGTTCTCGTAAAGGGATTTTGTCAAATCCGCATCTGCAATCCTGCGCAACCAATCATTTGTATGTGTGGCAAGTCTGGCAAGTTTCTGGTATTTGAGAATCATCTTCTTTTCTGCCTCTTCTTCATTTTCAGTGGTCGGATAATAGACTTTCTCAATGCTTGACCAGGCATTGAAAACATAACCTCGTTTGCGTTTACCTTTTGCAATAATGCCAATCACTCCCTCTCCGTCACTACGGTTAATGAACAACTTTCTACGCTCTCCACAAATTCTGACATACAATGATGTGGGGTTCTTTACATTGCGAAGATACTCTTCTGCCGGATGAATCTTTTGTACTTCCATATCTATAAATATTAAAATTAATCATTTCCCTTTTGTGAAATCGTGACAATTTCAAAGGGCTTCAAATTTTCACGCTCCTGGCACTGTGAGACATTGAAGATAAGACAAGTAAATGGTTGCAGATTTGTATGGAATACCCAAATCTCTGATTTGCGGAAGGTTGCCATACCAATCTGAGGCACATTAGAGAATCGGTACTTGACGTTCGGACATTCACAGTAATTTTGCGATGAAAATCTGATAAGCCGTGAATTGTCAGCATACAAAAAGCTTATGAAATATGCTTTTAGCAATTATAAAAGGTGAATTTAGATTCAACTACAAAGGGGATTATCCCACTTGTCTATCAAATATTTAGGAAGTTATCTTTCATTCATCTAATGTCCACACGTATAAATGTCCACACGTGTACATATATACACCTATACAAGTGGACTTATATACACGTTTACATATATTCATGTATTCACGTCTATATGAATACATGGATACAAAAAGCCACCACCAAATCATAAGACCTGATGATGGCTAAAGCAATATAAGACAATATCAATTGACGTAGGCATAGCTTACGTTGAAGCAGGTGTCAGAAACTCTTGCAGTCGTTATGACCATTGACCTGTCAGAGTTCGTAAAACAATATTCAAGTGTTGCCTCATTTGCCGGGGTAATCAGAGAATAATGGACTTTCAAATACTCTATGACCAGACGGCTATTGACTATCAGCTCTGTATCTATTACTGAATACAATGCTCCATTTGAAGCGTAAAAGCTATAGAGGATACCCTCATTACCTTTGCCAGTTGTGTAAGTGAGCTGAATAGAACTGGATATTGTAGTCTCCGATGCAAGACCATATCGCTTCATTGAAAAGTCCATGTAGTTCTTTACATCATCAATGGATGAACCTTCTATGTGATATGGCTCCGTCCATACTTTCAGTTCCGGTTGAAGACCTTCAGCGTCATCCAAAATGTCGTCTTTACCACAAGAAGTTAATACCAATTGTACTGCCATTATAAATACTACAATAGCAAATGAGAAGTATTTATTCACATTCATAATATTTTGATTGTTATTGACTTGACTATATCTGTGTATTCACGTGTACGTGTAAACATGTATATATTGCTACATGTACACATATCCACACGTACACATGGATACATGTATACACGTTTACATTACATCTTTGATGTTTTTGGACTTGACCTTCCGAGCCTTACCATGCTTCGCCTCGTATGCCTCGATGCCCTGTTTCATCACATACTCCATAAAGGCACGAATGGTGAAACCTTCCTTGTAAGCTATTGCCTGTACCTTGTCTACAAGCTCCCTGGAGCAGATAAATGAGAAATGTCGCCAGGAATTGTCGTGTTGCTCTTTACGTTCTGCCTTTACTGACCGTTTTTCCTGTTTCGGAATTGGCTTTGTCTCGGGTATCTGTTCTACTGTTTTATTGTCAGGGCTGATAGCGGCAGTGCCCAGAATATTGCCAAGCAGAATGTCCATATTGTTTTTTGCCATAGTTGTTACTGGTTACGTGAAAGAATTTCCTCCGTAAGTGCAAGATAATCCTTTGCACCGTTGGAATTTGAATCATACTCGAATATACTTTTGCCACTACCGGCTGATTCCGCCAAGGCGATATTCTCACGGATGCGGGTATTCATGGTGATACTTTCATAACGCTCCTTTACAGCCTGTTCCACTACCTTGTTCAGTTTACGGTGATTGAATCTTGCGATGAACACACCGCCCAGGCGAAGTGACGGCTTGACCCGTTGTAAAGTGGTGACAAATGCGTCAAGCATCCTCATGCCTTTCAACGGAAGGAGCTCCGGTGTCATCGGTACGATGATCTCATCAGCGGCAATAAAAGCATTGGTAGTGACAATACCAAGAGAAGGCGGACAGTCAATCAGGATATAGTCATAGTCTTTCCTGAACGGTTCAAGAAGATTGCTAAGCAACCGCTCTCTTGCCAACAGGTTGGTCAAGGCTATTTCCGCACTTGCCATTTCAAGGGAAGAAGGGACAAGGTCAAGATTCTCCCTGATATGCTTCACTGGCAAAGGGACACCGTTTACCAGTGAGTCAAAAATACTGGTTTCAATTTCATTCTCATTCGGAATGAAATACAGTGTAAGGTTTGCCTGTCCGTCAAGGTCTATAAGCAGGACTTTCTTGCCCTTCATTGCCATACAAGCCCCGATAGAGGCTGTAGAAGTTGTCTTTGATACGCCACCTTTATGGTTGGCGAAAGTGATGATTTTCTGTGCCATACTATTTGTTTTTATGTTTATATGTTTCAATGTATTCTTGTATTCCTGTTTACACGTGTACTTGTCTACATGTATCAATGTATACAAAGGTAAGTTTATGATATACAAATACCTTTCAACGTATCCTGACAGTTGAAAACTGTTAGGGAAAGTGTTACGTTATCATAGAAAACGTACTTCCTAAAGCGGGGCACAAGGCTTTCTCATGCCCCAGTGGTTATACTTATTCGAATGTGAACGGATGGATGTAGAAATAGGTCTCTTCGCTCTCGTATCCATAGCTATTGACAAAATCCACCATTTCTTTTTCACTGCGGTCTTCCTGTCCAATACCGGTCTTTGATGTCCATTCCTTGATGGCATCCCCAATGGTGTCAAAAACATCCTCACACGCATCCTCAAAAGGTTCGCCGTATGAACTCACACAACATTCTTCGGGAAAGAAATCCCCCTCGTCATGGGTATAGAACAAATCACATCCACTTTCGCAACATCTGTATGAAATACTCAGCTCATCACCCAATATCCGGTTTATTTCAAAGAAGAGTTCGTTACAGGCATCCCATGCGGTTTCTGTCTCAAATGAAAGAAGGAAATAATCATTCTCTTCGTCTTCTTCATATTCAGCCCAATAGATATGTCCTCTAACACTGATTTGCTTTTTCTCATAGTCAATGCCGTAATGCCCGGCAAGCTTGAACAGCCTTATATCCTTACTGTCCACTTCCATGTCCTGAAAGGTAGTCCACAGGTTATTTACTGCCTCACGTGTCCCTGTGACCTTGTAGGTCGTTGTCGCTAAATTTGCCATATCATTGAATTTTAAAATATTACCACTCCGTATAATAACTCTGGTCGTTGTTTTCGCATTCCTCAGCCCATTCTTCATCGGTGAAGTCACTGTGCAGACATTCATCACTGCAATAGTAGGCTACTCCCATGTCAGCACAATACCCGGCACGCATCAGTCTGCCACACTCTGAACATCTTCTGCAAGCCCTGTCTGTGTTCCACCAAAAGTCAGTGAAAGACTCGGCTATGACATCCTCACTGGTGTTCTCGTCCCACTTGTCAATGTAGAACTCTGCAAAACTGTTCAACTCCGGCTCTGTGTAGAGCATCTTTTCAGTACCGCTAACAGCCTTGGTCAGTCGGCTCAGGATTGATTGGATTGTTGTCATAATATCATCTGTTTTTTTCTTCCCTCTCGTAGATCAACTACTTCGGGAACACATATAAATTTTGTTGCACCAAGAAGGTGTCGGGGATGTCTCTGCAAGGTTTTGCACCAAAATACTACCCGCAGGTGTGGAGATTTTGCGGCAAAGCAAAGCCCTGACCTTGCTGATGACAAGACCGGACATTTACCTTCGCAACGGAATTTATGCCAGTTCCCCGAAGTCGGTGTATGAGGAACGAATCTCAACAAAGAGAAGTATAAGCATAAAAAAAGCGACCCGAAGGCCGCTCTATTGGAGTAAAGAAAGGCTTTACTTACCCTTCTTGGACTTTTTCTCCTGGGCTGCAGGAGTTTCCTCCTTTTCAACAGCTTCATAGAACCTGGTGGCTACAAATGCCACTCTGTTGCGCTTCACACCGTCGGTATCCTGCCATTCCTCCGGCTTGAAATAGCCTTCAACCGTGAGGAGTGCTCCTTTGACAAGGCGGTCGAAGGATGTTGTATTCTCATTCTTGCGCCATGCCTCGACGTTTATGAAAGCGGAAGTGCGGGTTGTTTCCTCGCCTGATTTCTCAGTGCGGCTGATTGCCAAAGGGAAACGTGCAACGCTTGCAGTTGAGAACTGATGGATGCTTGCATCCTTACCTACAAAACCAGAAACTACGAAAGAATTTTCCATTTTCTTCATGACATTGAAATTTTAGAAGTGAAACATTTATTTTTTACGTTGCCATCAAAGTTGGCAAGGATAGCAGTCAGGCAAGTAATTACCGGATTATTTCACCGTCAGGCGGGAAAAGTTTTCCGATAAGCGGCAGCAGGAAAAGTTTTTGAAAAAATTCAGGGAATAAGGCTCTGGTACTTGCAGTATGCGGCTTGCACTAACTTCGCAACAGGAAAAAGTAAGTGTCACGGCTTCGTCCAAAATGAGATGTGAAGGGAATGGCCTGATATTCTTGTGTCTGGTCATGGTAAAGGATGCTGTTCTCATATTCAGACTCGACAGGTTTCACAGATCCATGGCAAGCAATCCGGACATGGTAAAAGCGATAACTCCCAAACTTCACCATGAACCTGGCATGGCATAGCAAGAGAAATACGAAACTCCGCATTCCGCATAAAAAGGTCTTAACACGGAAGCTATTCAAGAGGATGGAAGCCAGAGGTGAAGCACAACAATGCTGATGACAGTCATGTGAGTGATGAAAAGGTGCAAAATCAGCAAAGAGAAAAAGAAAGGCAATGCCTATCAGTCAAAGAGCGGACTTCTGTCCTACTCTGGCTTACTGCAAGTTTAAAGTTTAGATTTACCCATGTATATATACATGTATTTTAAACTTTGGTTACAGACCTGAACAGGTTTATAAAAAGACTGACGAACAATTCATTGCGAATAGAAATATCATATAAGAAAGAAAATGGGAACTACATTTTCTCCTTACTGAAGCACCGACAGACAATGCACAACCATGTAAATATTCTCATAAAGTAGTTAACAGCTCGGATAAAAGAATTTGATAATATAAAGTCGGCAATAAATCGGTTTTATTGCCGACTTTATATTATATTAGCAGAACAATGGAATCATTTTACAAAGAGTAAACGTAAATGGTAAGACAATGTTTTATGGTGTGATTTCAGATTGTTGATCGAGAAATATTTACCTCTTCATATTAGGAAACAGTCAAGCAGATAGATGTAGTTTCGTTTATAAGAGATTCTACTTAATTTCTTAGTCATTTGCGGGATACTTTTAATACTATGCTTTTACAACACAAGAAAAATACCTCATATATTCCATAATGTGATGAATTCATAATGGTGTTACATTAATATATAAAAACACACTAAAGAATGATTAATTGCTCAGAACCTATATATAAAGTCGGCAATAAAGTTGATTTATTGCCGACTTTATATTATCTTTGCACTACAATGAGTATTGACGAGAGACATAGTATTAAACAGAGCATATTGGATTATGCTCGTAATTACGGACGGATTGAAGTTCCTCAATTAGTATCAGGATTGGGGATAAAGGCTAATACCGCCCGCCAGTATCTATGTACCTTGGCCAAAGAAAACAAGATTGCCCGTACAGGAAACGGTGAATACATGCTTACAGATAAACAGGTGTTCTCATTTGCTCCAACAGAAACACTTAGAAAACTATATGTCGGATTGAAAGAGAAATTGCCATTCACCGATTTCTGCATCTACGATGGCAGCATCTTCACCACACTACAACATCACGTCTCTGTAAACCATGCTATTTATGTCGAGACCAACCGGGATGCTGTAGATTCTGTTTTTTCTCTGTTGAAGGATTCAGACATGCCCGTTTATAAGCAACCGACAGCAAAGTTCATGTACGACTACGTAAACATGCATGAACCATGCATCATTGTAAAGATATTTGTCACTGAATCTCCAGTAAATAAGGTTGATGGGATGGTTACTCCTACCATCGAAAAGCTACTCGTAGATATACAGAAAGACGAAGACTTTGATTATATGCAGGGCACGGAAATCACTTATATGTATCAGACCGCCTTTGATTTGTACACAGTCAATACTCCCAAAATGCTCCGATATGCAAAACGTAGAGGAGCATACGATAGTACTTATTCATTAATAGAACAATCACAAAAATATGATAAATAAAGAATGCTTTACAGCAAGATGGATTGAAGAAAAATCCAAGGAGCTAAACTATCCGGACAAAAATATCATTGAAAAGGTCATCCATGCCTTTTCATTGCTGGACATGTTGGCGGCTTCAGGTTGCCCATTTCATTTCAAAGGTGGAAGCAGTCTGATGCTTCTTTTAAAAGAACAAAGACACAGGCTGTCTATAGATATTGATATAATATGTCCTCCAGGTACTGAAATAGAAGAGTATCTGCAATCATACAAAGACTATGGCTTTATTGACTATAAGCCGATAGAAAGAATTCAGCGTGGAACAGACATACCAAAATCGCATTCCAAATTCTTTTATCAAGTGGCTTTCCTTGATGGCATAGACCGAAAAGAAACCATCCTGCTGGACGTTCTAAATGAAGACTGTCACTACAACGAAGTCGTGACTTTACCTGTAGAAAGCCGTTTTATAAAGACAGAAGGTGAACTGAATTATGTAAAAGTACCATCCATTGGAGATATTCTCGGAGACAAGCTTACGGCGTATGCACCCAATACAACAGGTATTCCATATATCAAAAATGGTAAGGATGCCAGCATGGAGATCATCAAACAGCTATATGATATAGCCAGACTGTTCGAGAAGACAGAGGTCCTTGAAACAACGACAAAATCGTTTGTACAAATTGCAGAAGTTGAACTCTCATACAGGCATTTGCCAAACAATCCAAAACTCATTTTCGATGATATCAGACAGACTTCGCTGTGTCTGGCAACAAGGGGAAGTGAAGGAAACGGACAATTTGATGCACTACAACGTGGTATACAAAGGATCAAATCCTTCATGTTCAATGGCGGTTATTTCATTGACGATGCGATTAGAGACGCAGCACGCGCAGCCTATATCGCCACAATGATAGAGACGGGCAACACAATAATAGAAAAATACGACGGTAATCCTGCCACCATAGGCTCCCTGGATATAGCACCCACACTTCCTTCGCGACTGAATAAGCTGAAAAGGACTTCTCCTGAAGCCTATTACTATTGGGCAAAGACCAGCCATCTATTATAACAGTTGTAACTATAAACAGAAATACAATTTCAGCAAGGAGAAAAAGACCAATATAGCCCTCCATCAACCAGAACAGCATTCTGACTGATGGAGGGCTTTCTACAAGTTTAAAGTTTAGATTTACCCATGTATATATACATGTCTCTTAAACTCAACTTACTTGACTGATTCAACCATATAGCAGGTTAAGCCTTTGAGTTTACAAGTTTAATGAAACTCATATATGTATATATGAATTGATAAACTTATTTGTAAACTTCATCCCTGAAGCAGGAAGGTAAATTCTTTTTTCCTTTGCTGAAATAAACCAGTCGTATATTGGTCGGAGGATGAACATATAGTTTGTCCTTCCGCAATCTAACAAACCCACATTATTATGAATGTTTCTTTTTCCTTGCTGAAATAATTAGTGACTAAATAACCATAGATGAGATATTGAGAATATTTTCAATACATATTATCCGAAATCATTGCTAATACATAATTTTGCAAAACACGGATGCAAATTAGAGATAAGTTCATTCGTATCTGTGTTATTAAATATTAAACTCTAATAAAGTCACATCTAAATCAGGAAAATGATGAAAAAATTGAAACTTATAAGAAAATCAGAACCGTTTGTATTTCTAGATGGACAAAAACGTAGAATTTAATGCCCCCAATATAATTCAACAAGCAATAATTTATTAAATATCAAGTAGTTTATATAACTTTTCGGTTAAGTAAAGTACTAACAGAATAACACTATTCAATAAGGATATAAGAACTGTTGCTTTTTTGTAACCATAAGTAAAATGGGAATTACCATGTATTTTAACAATACGTACAGCAAGCAATGCAAGAAGAAGGCTGAACACATCACTCATGTTATGTCCGGCATCCGATAAGAGGCCTACAGAATTATATACAACCCCCATAATAGCCTCAAATATGACAAAAACAAGATTCAAGACTACACAAAACAATATAATATTGTTGATTGTAGCTGGGACATGGTTATGATGACCATGTCCCGAACAATGTATATGATGATAAATTTCCATAATTATTATTTTTTCATTTGTAACTCTATCATGCGTTTAAAATATCCTTCTTTTCGGATAAGTTCATCAGGAGTGCCTATATCTGTTACCATACCGTCTTTCAATACCACAATTCTATCCGCATTGGCAATAGTTCTCATACGATGGGCAATAATGAGGACCGTCTTGTCACGCACAAGTTCTGAAATCGCCGTTTGTATTTTAGTTTCGTTTTCAACATCAAGTGATGCCGTAGCTTCATCCAATAGAACGATAGGAGCATCCTTAAGTAAAGCACGGGCTATAGAAATACGCTGACGTTCACCTCCGGAAAGTGTATTTCCATTTTCTCCGATAATAGTACGGTATCCGTCAGGCATCCTGGTTACGAATTCATCACATTGTGCCAAATGTGCCACACGCAAGACTTCTTCATCCGTTGCATCACGGCGACCGATACGAATATTATCCATAACAGATGCATTGAATAAAACCACATCCTGAAAGACAACAGAGAAATAACGTAGTAGAGTTTCCGGCTCTATCTTGCTGATGTCAATTCCACCAAGAGTGATTGCCCCCTGTCCTATGTCCCAAAAACGCGCGGAAAGTTTAGCGGCTGTACTTTTACCGCTCCCAGAAGGACCTACCAATGCTGTAATTTCACCCTGACGAGCAATAAAACTCACGTCATGCAATACTTGCTTGCCCGTTTCGTAAGCAAAATCTACATGATTGAACACTATGTCAAAATTTTCAGGCGTGAACTCTGTTGTTCCATGCTGAACAGGCATGTCCTGCATCTCGCGCATACGTCGAATACGTACATCAAGATAAGAAAGGGCAGCAAGGTTGTTCATCACCTCATCTATAGGAGCGTAAACCCGGGAACCAAGAACAAGAAAGATAAGATAAACAAAAAGATCAAGCCTGCCTGTTGAAAGCATATCAGCTCCAACTATGATAACAGAAGCTATGCCTAACTTAAGCAAACTTTGAGCTCCATGCACCAATACGCCAAGCAACAGTTCATTACGGGTCAGTGCCTGTTCGTAGGAGTCAATCTTGTTGGTAAGGGTCTGGCGGTAGTTTGTCTCTTGATTATATGCTTTTATTTCTTGTATATTGTCCAATCCTTCCTGAATAGCTTCACTTACTGCCCGTTTGTTCTGATAATTCTCACGATTACCCATTCTCATTTTTCGTTGAGAAAATATAAGTAACGCCATTGCTACCGGAACTACCCAGAAAAGAGCCAAGGCTAACTGCCAGTTATAGAAAAACATGCCGATTGAAATTAACAAGATTGCAATTAGAGAAGCAAAAAGCTGTGGAACAGCATGTGAAAAAGTATGTTCCATGTCCGTACAGTCATCCATAATGGTAGCTGTAAGGTCTGAAAGATTCTTCTCTCCGAAAAAAGCCAATGGCAATATACGTAACTTCTCTGCCAATGACACTCGGCGTATTGCACTTTCGTCATAGACCGAAGTAAAAGTACTGTTATACTGGAAAAAGCCTATCACATACATTACTCCCATAAAACCTAAGCCAAGCAATCCATAGTAAAATAACCCATGAACAGGTGACGTTTCGGAAACAAGCAAAGGTTTCAGCCAATCATCCAAAAACAGGAAAACATAAACAGCTGGCAGCATCAGTGCCAGATCCAACAGTGTAGTAAACAGTACACCTCTCAGAAAATCTTTAGCTCCCTGGTATGACAGGGCAAAGCGTCGTTGTATGGTTTTAATCATGATTATTATCCTCCTTTCTGCTAATAGTCCAGCTTGCGGAACGGTTATATTCATTCCACATTGCCGCATAAATTCCCTTCTTTGCCAAGAGCTCCTGATGAGTTCCTTCTTCTACTATTTTCCCATTATCTACTACAAGAATACGGTCAGCATCAACTACAGTTGACAAGCGGTGAGCAATCTTCAGAACAGTTTTTCCACGAGTCAATTCTTTCAGAGCATGTTTAATAAGTACCTCATTCTCCGGATCGGCAAAAGCCGTAGCTTCATCAAGTACCACAATAGGCGCATCTTTAAGAATGGCACGTGCCAGTACAATACGCTGCTGTTCACCACCAGACAAGTAAGTACCTTCAGCCCCAATTTTTGTTTGCAATCCATCCGGCAAACGGTCTATAATTTCCCTGCACTGTGCCGCATCAATCGCACGGTTTACTTCTTCTTTTGTAGCATTTGATTTGCCGTAAATGAGATTTTCCCATAAGGTCGTTTTAAAAAGATGAGCCTGCTGGAAAACAAAGGCAATACTGTCCATTAATGACTCTTTAGAAATATCCCGTACATCTACACCGCCTATACTAATCCGACCTTCCTGCGCATCCCAGAAGCGTGGAAGCAGACGGGCTATTGTCGTTTTTCCACTGCCGGAAGCCCCCACAAGAGCATAAGTCTGACCTTTGGGAAGTTTAAAACTGATGTTGTCTATGACCTTTTGTCCGGTACCCGGATAAGAAAAAGAAACATGTTCGAACATTATATCAAAACGTTTGGGCTTTTGTGAATTAACCGCTTCTTTCAGCACTTCATAATTCAGTAGATCTTCCAACCTGTTTATCGCTTCTCCTGCTTGCCCCGTAGCTTGTTGGAGATACATGCTTTTCATAATACTTTGTGAAAAAAGAGGTGTAAGCAGAATAAAGAGGAAGAAATCTACTAGTACTGATACAGGCTCATCTCCACGCCCTATCATCAGTATGGAAACAGGAGCCAGAAAGAAGGCAAAACCATTGATAATTACCGTATAGAATGTCATAGGATGACACCACATACGTGTGTATGCAGTTACCATTCTATTATAATTCATAATACTAAGATGAAAATTCTTAAAAGAATAAATGGTCTGTTGAAAGACTTTTACTACAGGAATACCACGCACATATTCGACAGCTTCCGTATTCATTTCTTCCAGCGCAGTCATGTATTTACTCATGAATTCCCGTCCATTTCCGTTCATCATGTAAGTCATTAAGCCCATCGCTACCAGTACGGGGACAAGACAGGCCAATCCCAACTGCCAGTCAAAAGCAAAAATAAGTACCGTAGTCAACAGAGGCATCAATACCGTAGCCGCCAGATCAGGTAACTGGTGTGCCAGAAAAGTATGTGTAATACTGGCATTGTCATCAATAATCTTACGGATACGTCCGGATGTATTTTGATCAAAAAAACCGAGCGGCATAGCTACTACACGTTTCATCGCATCACGCCGGATATTGCTTTCCACACGAAAAGCAGCCAGATGTGAAGCCATCAATGCAGCAAAATAAAGTAAAACACCTCCCACGGCCAAACCAGCTGCCCACCAGGCATAAACCATCATATCCGTATTGCAAGTAGTTTCCGGTACAAGTAATTCTTTTACAATAAGCCATATCAATATGTACGGCACCAATCCTGCCAACGCACTAAGAGCCGACAGAATGAGGGACAAAGGAAAAAGAATCCGTCGCTGTCCCATATAACCCTGTAATTTTTTTAAAGTTCCCATTATTATATTATTTTCTCGCAACTATACATATATTCTCTTTCTTTTTATCTGCTTTTACTTCATTAAATCCAACAGACAATAAACAAGACTCCATTTCTTCAATGGTATGTATATTCATCCCATCAATAAGATCTGTCCACATGGTATTTGTCGGGTCAGCCATTTCATTGCATATCATGAAAAATCCACCAGGTTTCAATACCCGGATTACTTCTCTGAAAGCAACGGATAAATCCCCCCAAAAATAAACAGTCTCGAATGCTGTAACAAGATCGAACATCATGTCTGAATAAGGAAGTAAATCAGCCCGTCCCTCATCTATAAAACAATGCCTTCCTAACATTCTACGGTTTTTATTCCGTGCAAAAACAACACTTTCATTAGAAGCATCCAATCCATAAACTATACCATCAGGACAGCGACGAAGTATTTCAGCAATGTTAGCTCCGCCCCCACAACCGATATCAAGCACTACCCAGTTTGCCTGCCATTCAAGATGTGACATCCCCCATTCAGCAAGCCGTGCATGACCACGGTTCATGCCGAATAACATCATTTTTCCTAAAAAACCTTGTGGTTTCTGAGTATTCTGTAATATCTTTTTAAATAAGGATTTATTTTTCATATGCTGTCTAAGTTTATTTATACTATTCTATATCCCAACATAGAACTGAATTTAAAACATAACCAAGGTATCCGCCCCAATACATAGCCAAAGAAAAATCCCCAGCGTGAACGGAAAAACTTCATATAATTGGCTTGCTCAATAAGTTGCAATTCTGGTATCCATTTTTCAATGACATGTCCGTCATCCAGACCAAAACGAACCTGAACTTTATGTTCACGAAGTGAATCCGGCCTTACTCCATGGCGGCTCATCATAGTACCGCATACGTCAAACCACAATTCTCCACCCTCAAAGCGTCCTGAAACATTACGCAGAAAAGTACGTACCTGTTTTTCATAAAAGTACATCAGTACCCCCTCTACGATAAAAATAAACTCACTATTTGGATGTAACACCTTCAATTCATCCATCCAATCTGTATCTAACAATGAAGCTGCAATATAGTGTTCATTGTTCGCTTCCGGCATCAACTTGCGACGAAGTTCAATAACTTCAGGTAAGTCCAATTCGTAAAAAACTGTATTATCGTAAATTCCAATACGTTTTGCACGCGTATCAAGTCCACACCCCACATTTACAACCACAGGATTAATATGCGTTTTTATAAAAGATCGTACGGCATTGTCAAAATACCATCCACGTACCACACATCCGATTTCGCTGAGTTTTGCTCCCTCAAGTACTGCATAATTATAATCTATACTTTCAACCAGTTGCTCTGCCATTAAATCTTTTAATATGGCATCTCTACGTTTGCTTTCCTTAGCCCGCATATATAACGGAATAAGTAAAGTTTCAGCTACTACATTTTTAAATTCATGTTTCTGTTTCATTATCTCATTATTTAGATTATCCAAAAAAGAACAATATTCAATTTTGTTCAAAAAAAAGAGGACTCATTTAATGAGTCCTCTTTTTCTTATTAAATATATTTTCTTTTTATATTTCATGTCACTGTATTTCTTTTTTGCAAAAATACCATTCATACATATATATTACAATACCTAAAAATAATGATTTTTTCATCTAACCATGTAATTAATAATAGATTTGCATATTAAGAAAAAAAGTTCTTTTCCGTCATGGCAATTTTCTACCTGAATCTTATCCTCACGTGATAACCATCCGATTGCTGCACATAACTCACGATCACTCATACCTAAAGTCTCTTTAAGACTCTCATAATTCCATTTACTACCGTCTGATAGAACGCGCCACAAAATACCGGCGTTTTTCCCAATCTGTTTTTTATCCATCTTCTTTATTATTTAATTAAACTTGTCACAAACTTTTCACATTTCCAATAATTTCTTCCAACCGGAAATTTCAAATCTAATATATTCATTGACTATTTTCTCCATACTGCTATATTCTACTCCGTGCATAAGCAATTCTTCAATGAGAGTAAACATCCAGACACAGTGCAGGTGTATAAAGAAATCTGAAATGTCAATGTTTATTTCAGGATGTAAAATCTTCTGCTTTTCAAAATAACTTCTTACAAAAAAAGTGGATTTCTCCGTGAACTCTTCCTTGAAGTTCTGGAGCGAGGAACCATTCGCTTTAAAAAAGAGTATGGAAATCTCTTCGCCATGCTTATTTATTATTTTAAGATATTCAGAAACAGTATAAAGAAGATATTTTTCTGACTGCATTTCCATAATATCTTTACCCTCATATCCATGATGCTCTTCAAGCATCCGCTCAAAAGAACTGACTGCAGGTTGTACAATATGGCAAAACAACTCGTCTTTACTTCTGAAATAATTATATATGTTACTTAGACCGACCTGTGCCTCTGACGCTATTTCACGCATGGATACACTGGAGTAGTCTTTAGCTTTGAAAAGTTTGAGAGCGGCATTCGTGATATTCCTTTTTATATGATTCTTTGAAATCTGCATAACAATTCTTTCCAATAAAATTTCAATATAATGTTTTTCTATACATCACAATACAAGCAAACTTGCCGCCATGACAGCCATGCCAAGTACGACCCCTGCAACACCACAATGATGGTGGCCGTATTTTTCAGTACCCGGGAGCAATTCATCAAAGGAGATATAAACCATTATTCCGGATATGAAGGCAAGTATAAGCGCATTCAAGGACTCGGTCCATATTGATGCAAGAAACAGATACCCCAACAAAGCCCCTACAGGCTCTGCCATTCCGGAGAGAAACGAATATATAAAGGCTTTCTTTTTGCTACCTGTGGCATGATATATAGGAACTGAGACTGCAATTCCTTCCGGAATATTATGTATAGCAACAGCCAGTACTATCGGCAAAGCTATATCAATACTTGTAAGTGCTGAAGCAAATGTAGCAAGTCCTTCAGGAAAATTATGTATGCCAATAGCAAAAGCCATCATTATACCTGTCCGTTTCAGCCGATTTCCTTTCGACCTTTCCGAAACAAGGTGCATCTCATGAGGATTCTCATCTTCTGGAACCAAGCGGTCTATCAGAGCAATAATAGCAATTCCAGAAAAAAAAGAAAGAAGCATATAGATGTAAGATGTGCGCTCGGTATAAAGTTCGGAAAGTAAAGATACCGACTCCGGCATAAGTTCCATAAAGGAAACATAAATCATGACACCGGCGGAAAGTCCCAAAGAGGCTGAAAGAAAACGGCTGTCAGTGTGCTTAGCAAGAAAGGCGATCAGACTGCCTATGCCGGTTGCAAGACCGGCAATTAAGGTCAGTCCAAACGCTAGAAACAGATCATGACTGTTTTCCATGTTTCTATTTGATAATTTGTAATTAAAATACCTATTTGATAGAAAATAGATTAAATGAGTTCTTAATACCAATATTATTCTTTACGTACAAAATTCTTTTTCTTTCTTATTACAAATCCTGTATATATACACCACATTGCAGCCAGTCCCGCAAAGAAGATATAAACCAGAGTTCCTTTACCAAGCAAGGTATAAATCCGCCCTGTATGTATTTCCAGAGCAAGATTCCATAAAGACATAGGAAGTGCGGAAAATTCTTCCGGCATAGGCACTGAATCTGTGCCTTTCTCATACTCTACTATAAAAGGAACAGAACTAATACCGGAAATACAGCCTGATACAGCCCGTTTCCCGAAAGGCGGTCCTGACACTTCATGCACCTCATCACCGGTAAAGAAATCAAGCACCTTTCCATCGGTTCTGTCCCATACAAACATGCCACTGAATGAACCTGCCAGCCATCTTCCCTCACCGTCTTTCTGCCATACATTCAGTCCCATGACACTTACCGGAGGAGTCTTTTCTTCCTTTACAGGAACGGCATCCAGCGAAGACAGCGAATAGAAGCCTTCGGAGGTCGAAAGAAGCCAGTCACCACATTCCCTGTCATAACGCGTCATCCGCAACCTGTCATTCCAGGCATTGTCTTCATCCAGCATGGACCCGGGCACCGGGGGTACTTTCCCATAGACTAATGCGATAAGTACAGGAGGACGCAGACACCATCCGGTAAAGGCAACCCACATAAGCAGAAGGAAAGTATAACGTCCCACCGTATCATGCCAGTTTAAGGATTCTTTCAGCAAAGATGTACAGGCAGACACATTTCTTCCTTTCTCTCTTAAGCGACGGATAACCCCGGGAAGCTGCCAATACAGCACTCCTGAAATACAAAGTACGATAATGACCACAGCCACACCGTCCATCAGGAGTTTCCCGAATGTACCGAACAGTTCGCCGCTATGCAAAAGCCATACAGTGCGGAAAAGAGAAACCTTGCCGTCATAATCTGCAGGAGCTTTTATTTCAACCTTCCTGAAACCATGATAGGGAAATGTGGATATATAAAGATAAGAACGGCCTGTCACCACCAGCGTATCTCCAGCCAGTGTCAGGTCGGACAACCGCTCCTCCTGCCGATCCGGCAAACAGATTTCCTCCCACTTTTTCCCGTTTCTTTTGTAAAGTGCGAACGGACTGACAGCAAACAAGGTTTTATCCGCAGTCTGCACAACGGCTCTGATGTTACGTCGGTCAGTACCGGAAGGTAAGCCGTCATTAAAATCCAGAACAGTATTCATGACCGAATCCGTCATCCAGATACCGTTACTTCCGTACAAGAAAATGGAGTCTGCATGAGCGTACCGTAATGAACCACGCAGCAGCCCGTTGTTCCATCTGTCGAAACGATAGCTTGAAGGAAGCCACTTCCTGCTCACGTCCACATCCGATACGGCCTCCCTGTGATTCAGCACAATACCGCTTACACAGAACATAAGCATGAAAAAGGTAAAAATCAGTCCGAACCATTTATGATGCTTTCTCCATGTACTCCGTCTCATACCCTGCGCATCATTTTACGATATGTCACATAAAGTCCCGCTACGGCAAACGAACCGCCTATCAGAATTATTTGGAGTATATGTTCTCCGGGAGCATTCCATAAAGCAGGAAGAAGGCTGATACGGTCGAACACTTCCACGGCTATCCAGAAGATGATGACCGTAGCGAAACCATAACGCAGACTCATGCCCCATGAAGAATAACGCAACAGACGGGCAAACATGAACAGCGAACCTATAAGCCCCAGCATCCCCACAAGCAATGTCACCGGATGACGGTCGCCCAGGAAACGCTCGTCATAACAGAACATAAGTGTGAGGTAACACGTCCACAACATCGTAATCACTTCCATAAATGCCACAATGCTGGTATGCCGTGTCATTGGCCGTGCCGCAATTTCCTTCTTATGTTTACCGAAGAACAGACGTTGCCACCAGTTCAGGAAGTTACATCCATTGGCCGTACAAAACAGGTACAGCATCATCACCATCATCCAGAATCCGAATGTAGCAGGCAGTATCAGATACTCCGGACGGCTGACAATCTCGCCCGTCACCGGGTCGAGCTGTGCCTGCGTGCCGAACCGTTCGGCATAATACATGAACAGGAAATCAATCGCTCCCATCCAATAGAACATCCCTCCGAACAGTCCCAACAGGCTCTGCCGCGCATCTCCCTTGATAAAGACACCCGCAATGACCAGTCCCAGTCCGAAGGCTCCCATTCCCATTCCCGCATAAAACTGTTCTACTCCCGTAGTACCGTCTTTCAGCATACGGGCAAGAATATGCGTAAGGGGCATCGCTGCCAGTGTCACCGCAATGGACACTATCGCTTTGCCCCAATTCGTTTGTTTTCTATTTAATCCTGTTGTCATGTTAACAGACTTTTTATCCGACAGCAGCCGATTTCCTTGCGCCCTTATACCAGAGATAGAACACTAAAGCCACAAACACTACCAGTATTATCACCATCTCCATTACATGGTTCAAAGGATCTGTCCATATCTCGCTGAACAGGTCCATACGTCCCAACACCTCGATAGGTGTCCAGAAAACCACCACCGTAGCAATGGCCATACGGATATTGGCTCCCCACGAAGCAATGCGCAGCTGTTTGGCAAAGATAAAGAACGAACCTATCAGACAGCCCAAGCCTACCAAAAGTGTAACAGGATGATTTTCGCCTAAGAATACGTCATCATAACAGAACATCAGCAGCAGGTACGATGCCCACAGAATCATCATCAGCTCCATGAAGGTAACGATGCTCGTGTGGCGTGTCATCGGGCGAGCGGCTATCTCGTTCTTCTTTCCCTTGAACAGCAGACGCTGCCACCAGTTGATGAAGTTGCATCCGTTGCGTGTGCTGAACAGATACATAATCATCACCATCATCCAGAATCCGAAAGAAGCCGGAAGTATAAGATATTCAGGACGGGTCACAATCTCTCCCGTCACAGGGTCGAGTTCCGGCTGTGTGCCGAAACGGTTGGCAAAATACATAAACAGGAATTCCACCCATCCCGTCCAGAACAGCAGACCGCCGAACAGTCCCCACAGAGTCTGGCGCGTATCTCCCTTGGCAAACACGCCTGCAATAACCATCAGCATACCCACGAATCCCATGGCAAAAGCCGAATAATGTAGTGTGGTCTCATTCAGGAAATGCTCCATCAGAATCATCACGGCATGCCCAAGAGGCATGGTGAACAATACCATTATAAATGATGCGGTGGCTTTCCACCAGTATTTTTTGATTTTTTCTTTCTTCATAATCTTTTCTTATTTTAGTTCGTCGCAGTAATAACTGATTCTTCCTCCTTCATCACCTATCTCCACATTGGCATCATACCAGCTGATAATCTGTATTTTGAAGTAACGCTGTCCGTCTGCCGTACGCACTACGTATGTGTGGAAAGACGGAGTATATACAGGAGGAGGTCCGGCAAACGTCATCGCCTCTGCCAGCAACGGATTGGCATTGGTCTTTGTCCTTTGTGGTCCGTTGTTCGGGTCGAACCAGGGATTAGAATCAAAATCCAGCCCGTTCTCCACTAGGTAATGGTTCCAGTCGTTCTGCGACATGGTCACACTGACCTCACCATTATCGACCACCCATTCCAAATCCGACGGTAACTGTGAAACGCTTGTCCACTTATTGTATTCGCCATATCCCAAGTCGGCAGCACCTCCACGGCCTATGCCACTGGTACCGCTGTTTGTTCTCAACACGTAGCCACAAAAAGCCAAGTCCCAATCCGTGCGGCCGTACTGTTCGCCTTCCTTGATGTCCTTGTTCACCCCATAGGCATTGAACATTTCGCCGGTACGCAGGTTAAAATAAATCCAGTCATTCGTCACACCGGTGGAATAACCCGACTTGCGAGGCAGTGTCTTTCCGTTGAAAGGCTGTATGTCGTCATAGTCCACACAAGCGGTCATCGTCAGACACCCCAACAGAAAAACCATTATTTTCAATTTCAAACCTTTCATTTCCTTTTCTTTAAAGAGTTAATCACATCATCAAGCATAAATTCCATCTGTACCCATCCGCGGGTTCCGGCTGTAGCCGGAACATTGAACATCGTAATCCCAGAACCCAGTGTTTTCGGCACATAGTTGAACAGATTGTCCACACCAAGAGTCAGCTTCACCTTGTTCCAGAAAGTCTGCGATACGGAGAGGTTGCACAGTACATATTGCGGAAGGTCGCAACGGAAATAGGCATCATAGCTCTTGTTGTCCTCTTCCACGAATACGCGATCCTGCACATCGAACTTCTTGCTTCCCATATACGATGCACTGAACACAGCATTCAGACGATAATTCTTCCGTGCATATTTATAATCCAGACTTGCAGTAGCAGCGTGTGGAGATGTGGTATTTACCTGTATGCCCTCGTTCTTGCTCACATTGACATAACTGTAAGTTCCGTTAAGGGTCATACAATCCAATACCCTCCAGCGTAACAAAGCTTCAATACCCAACAGACGCTGCTTGCTCAGATTGGTATATTCAAAATTGTACTGCATGTCATAAATACGCCACACTCCCTCAATCTTGTCGCGGAAATAGTTGCCGTATGCCGTACCGGACACGAACAGGCGGTCGTTCGAATATTCTGCACCGAGCGAAAAGTAATTGTTCTTCTCCGGCTGCATGTTCTCATTACCGCGAATCATGAACATTCCCAAATGGTCCCAGTTAAAGAAAAGTTCCTTGATACTGGGAGAACGGTAACCCATTGAATAGTTGGCGCGGATAGCCCACTGCTCATTGGGTGAATATTTTGCAGCCACTTTAGGCATAGCCATGAAACCGAACGCACGCGAGAAGTTAGTGCGCAGTCCGGCAGACACCATCCATTGGGGATTAATGGTCCATTCGTCCTGCAGGAAATATTCCGTCTCTTTCAGGGCGCGGGTTTTCAGGTCATGGTTGGCATTGCCCGAAAAACGGTCGCTGGTCAGCTCGTCAGAAGTGTGTTCGATGCCGAATATCAGACTGTGGCCGTCGAAGTAGTCGCTCGTCACGGTCAGACGGGGTTGCCAGATGCTGCTCTCATAGTCCTTATTACGGGTATCGATGCGCTCATGGCGCTTGTATCGGTTATAGAAATCCCCGTGCAGGCTTCCGGTCACGCTGAACCAGTCTTTCATATGGTAAGTCACCTTGGCCCCGGCGTTCCATTCGTTCGCCTGACTGAACGTCATGTCCTGTATCAGGTCGTACGTGTTCATGAAGAAGCCTCCTCCATATACCAAAACTGACAAATCTTTTATCGGATCGTAATAGACTTTCTGTGACATCGTGATGTGCTCCTTGCCTTCGATACCCATTGGCGGGCGGGCTGCGGTGCTGACCACCGTGATGTCATGGGGAAGGAAAGGGTTGGCCTCCTGCGTATAGACTTTTTTGTCGTTCTCCGCCTGATACATATAGAATGCGTCGGTGGAGCTGTACCACACATCGGTCTGCGAGGTCACTTTGCCCGTATTGAAGCCGGCTGACACCCAGCCTTGCAGGTTGGGGCGGTCGGCATTCTGCTCGAACATATACAGGAAGTCGCTTGGCTGCGGATTCTTGTAGTTGCGCTCGTTCATCTGTCCATAACGCACTCCGGCGTCTATCGACAGCGGTTTGGAGGTTTTTTTGGTTATCAGGTTGATGACAGCTCCAGCCGCACGGCTTCCGTAGAGGGTGGAGCTTGCACCTTTCACTATCTCGATGCGGTCTATGGCATGAAGGTTGAAACGTTCATAGTCCAGGTTGCCCGCCATGTCGCCCGTCATGCGCTCGCCGTCCATCAGGAACAGCACGTGCCGGGCATCCAGTCCCTGCATGGAGATTTCGTTGCCGAAGCCCACTTTCTGTATATTCAGTCCGGGAGTTTCCTGCTGGAGAGCCTGCTGCAGATTGGCGTATCCGGCATCCACCAGTTGCTTGCCGCCCAATACCTGCGTTGTTATGGGGGACAGTTTGATGGGGCGTGCCGCACGCGAACCCGTCACGACTACTTCGTTCAGCCCTAACGCATCTTCTTTCATATATACGGTCTTCACCGTTTCGGTATTTTCTATTTTCCCTGTTTCCGGTACAAAGCTAACGTATGTCACCTTATAGTACCAACAGCCTTTCCCTGCAAGCTTCAGCACTGTCTGTCCGTCCACGTCCGTGATGGTGTGCATGGCGTTCCTCAGTTCCGGATTGTCAGCATAGGCCACATTAGCGGCTATGACCGGCTGTTCCGTCCCTTTCTCCAGCACCGTCAGCCTGACGCTCCGCTGAGCTGCCGCATCCGTACAGACGCATAGTGCCAACAGCAGGATGAGAGTTGTAATCTGTTTCATATCGTTTTATTTAATAGCATTAAAAACAAGGGCACAGTCTGTTTCCCGTGTCCTTGTTTTTACAATTCCAACTGTTTATATTCAATTCTTACCCTGTTCTTTCTTCGCTTCTTCCAGGTCTTTCTCATACTGAGCGAACTCTTCCTCGAAGCGGTCGATGCGCGTAGGGTCGATGGTCTGCAGGAAGGTTTCCGTGCGCACGTTCATCATATTGTAGTCCACGATGAACTCCACTTGCCTGGTGTTGACGTTCAGGAAGCCGTCCACGCGGGCACCGCTTCCCTCCTGGTTATCCTCGGCATCATCGCCGCTGGTGGTGACATTGCCGTCCGTACCCACGAACTTCACCCACCCGCTGCCGGGATATTCGTCCTGTTCCCAACTGTTGAGGGTCATAAACCGGGTGGCGCAGCGGAACGTGATGGCAAAGGGCATGGCGCCAACGGTGAAGTCGCTCAGGTCGAGCACCATCATACCGTCTTCTCGCCACGTAAAACTGAACTTGGTGGGGCAACCGCTTTCCAGCAGCGTCTTGTCCACGCCGCTCATAGTGGCTTTGGTAGAGAGTACGATGTCGCCGTTGAGGATTTCCTTTGCCTTATCAATATATTCCTGTGCAGGTGGCTCATTGGTAAGTGAATCGTCACTTTCACACGAACTTAATCCGATTACTGTTGCCATAAGAAGGCTGAATAAAAAGTATAACTTTTTCATTTTGCTTATATAATTTACTTGTTTTGTAATCCATAATTGTTTCCTGTTCATTACCCTTGCCTGCGTGTATTCCGCAAAGGGTATGTAAAGTCATGGCTTTTCCATGATTAAAGGCAGGCTTTTTCCGATGGCAAAGTCTGTCTTTGCTGTGTACCGCATGTAGGCCTCAGAAGCGGTTCAGGCGGTTTGGATAATTTTGTTTCCTCGCCGTCGGTTGCATACCGGGAGTGTTTTTAGCGACATAGCAGCCTTGCCGACAGGATAATGGTGTCTTCCCCATTGGGTGAGGTGAATATATTGTGATAATTTTTTCTTAGTAACACACAAAAAAGAGCTAAGAGAAAGCCGTTTGACAACTTTCTCCTTACTCTTTCTGAATTTAATTTCGTAGCTTGACAAAATAATGACGAATTATTTTGTTCCAACAAAGTGTACGGATGCAGGGAAATCTGCACCTAAGAACTTACCGGATACTGCCAGAGTAAACTCGATAGTGTTGCCTGTAACTTTGGCATCAGTCAAAGAATCCAGGTACAATTTTATCGGCAGCATGTTTAAGATTTTCAAAGTCCCGGCTTGATCGCCTTCATTTGCTGTAATTTCACCGGTTTCTTCATCTACTTCTACTTCCAACTCGATAGTGATATTTCCCGGCATACTTCCGATTTGCGGAAAATCGCAAGTTAAAAGACCTCCTTCAAGAGTATAAGAGGCTGTACGCGGTTCATAATCTTCTCCTCTCATTTTGATTTGATCCATTGTACCGTTATAAGTACCTTCGTAATCGCTGATTGCCAATACGGTACTTACACCATCCACATCCATCACTGTGGCAGCGTCAGCAGACTGCGCCATTCCGAAACTTGCTGCAACAAGGGTAGCTCCTAAGAAAAATTTTCGCATCGTTTTTATAATTAAAGTCTAACAAAAAAAATAATTACACTTTATTATTGATTTTTCAATAAAGTCCTCCAACGGCATCCTTCATCATACATCAAAGAAGAACTGTAACCTAACCTTCTAACTTTATCGGATGAATCGATATCGGTATAGTTTGCTTTTAAGAATGCTTGAGTCGATTCTCTATAGAAAGTGCTTTCTGAACAGGCAAAAGTAGTACCGGCACGTCCATCTTCATTATAGAAAATGGTCAGTTCCGGATAGACCAGATTAAAGTCATTATTCAAATCACCAATAGCTATGTTAGATAGCATTTTGACATTCGACATGTCGAATGTTTCCAATGCGACCAGGCTTTCGATGTCAATGGTGTTAACTTTCAATTCATCCTTTTCGGGCAATTTGATTTCTTTCAGTGCAGGACATCCAAGAACCATCAGATTACTGCCATACGTTTCATTACTTTCCGTCTCTTTATCTCGTTGTCCCCAAATAGTAGAATAGCTCAAATCTAATTTCTGCAAACCCGGGATATTCTGAATCCATACATTTACTAAATTAGTAGCATTGGATAAATCGATAGCTTCCACTTCTACATTTTGCAGGATGATTTGAGTAATGGATTTCCCTACTTTTACGTTAGGCATAGAAGCTACATTTTCTACTTCAGCGGCGTAAAGACCGAATTTAGAGCCTTCCCAAGAGAGACTTCCTATCAAATATTGAATACCTTCAAAGTTGGAAACATTATCAGTAGGAGAAACAAGTAACTCCTTTGTTTTTTGGTCGAGTCCCAAGCGTTTGTTAAGGTCTATTTGGTCGCCGTTAAACAAATCGGAGAAGTCAGTCTTCAAACGGACGAGCAGGTTTGCGTCGGGCACGTCGCGCAGGGTGGTATAGGTTTGCAGATTGCCATCGACATCAGTCATCTTCATATCAATGGTGCCGGCGGTGATGGCTTCCTTGTTTTGGCGGTAGAAACGCACGAGATCTTCGATATTCTCTTTAGCGGTTTCCGGAAGGTAAAGTTTGGTAATTTCGTGCAGGTTAGTCACAGTTTCATCGCCGTTTTCTTCCACTACGACACTCACAAGATTATCATAGTCGTAGATTTCATTACCCGTCAGGTCTATGCCGGTGATTTGTTCCGGTAATTTGGCAAAGTCGAACGCCGGGCCGTAACCATTGTCCGACAGATCCACATCAGTCAAGTTAGGGAACATGGAAAGTTCTGCCAGTGCGTCTGTGGAAATCTGTGTCCCAGAGAGATCAAGCGTAGTTGTATTATTAGCCAAATCGTCAAGCAACAATTTTCCGTTTGCGTCAAACTGGTAGCCTTTTTGTACCAGAATGTCCTTCAGTGCTGTGTTCTCAATAGGGTTAGTGCTGTACGTAAATCCTTCTTCTTCGCTACATGAAACAAATCCCAGAGTTGTAGCAAGTCCTAAGCATAAAATTAAAGTCTTTCTCATCTTTATTTATATAATTAAGTTTTTTAGAATCGGCGCAAAACTAAAACCTTTACTTATAACATACAATACCTATTTTTTGGTATTTATTAACATCGTTAATCCTAATAAATGAGGATTGCAAACTTTAAAATCAGCCAATTTTAACGGTTTTTCAAAAACTTCAAACAACCTATCCAATAACAAACGTTAAAGATCGTTTTACTCATATACCTATATTAGGTATTGCCATCTTAGATAAAAAAATACTATTATGCTCATCAGGGCCAATACGATAATAGCAAAAAGCCCTATTTTTAGGTATTTCAAAAAAGAAAAAGACGGTATATTTTTGCACCGTAAACAATTAAAATATTTACTTCATGAAAAAGATTGGTATATTTTACGGTTCCTCCACCGGAACCTGCGAAAGCCTGGCTGAACAACTGGCCGGCGAACTGGGAGTGACAGGCGGCGACGTGCACAGCGCGGACAAGCTGACTGCCGAATTGGCAAATACCTACGACGTGCTGGTACTGGGAACCTCCACCTGGGGCGACGGAGAACTGCAGGACGACTGGTATGATGCCATCAAGGTGTTGAAAGGCATGGACCTGCATGGCAAGGAAGTGGCTCTGTTCGGCTGCGGCGATTCTGAGTCCTACTGCGACACCTTCTGCGACGGTATGGGCATTCTCTACGAAGACCTGAAGGACACGGGATGCACCTTCCTGGGCAACCGCATCAGCACGGACGAATACTCATTCTCCGGCTCCATAGCTGTGGTGGACGGATACTTCGTAGGTCTCGCTCTGGACGACGTGAACGAAAGTGGCAAGACCGCCAGCCGCATCAGTGCCTGGGCTGCTGACCTGAAGAAAAACTTCTGACCATTTTTCTCTCTTCATCTTTAGCTTTATGAGCATGATATCATCCCCCGACATCCTCCCTGCAGACCTGAAAGTGTTTCTGAACCACGTGTACGAGTATAAGAAAGGTGTGCGCCGCATGGTGCTCTATACGGTCAACCGCAAGTATGAAGCCTTTGCTACAGCCCGTCTAAGGAGCCAGCACATAGATTTTCTGGTACAACCTGCTTCAGACACGAGCATCAATCTGTTCTTCGGCCGTCGGAGTGCATTCGGGCTATCCGTTTTCTGGCAGACAGACCGCTCAATCTGCTTTCGCCCGAAGAAGACTTCATTCTGGGAGCGATGCTGGGGTATGACATCTGTGCGCAGTGCGAACGTTACTGTAAACGAAAGAAGGCCTCCTGCTGATAAGGATGGTATAATTTCTACCGCTCTGTTTCCTGCACATACGAAATGATACCACTTCAGCAAAAAAAGATTACTGCTAAATACAAGACTCTTATAGAAGTTCCAAAACGAGTAATTCCTAAAGCTGAAAACCCAATTAAATTTGTTGTAAAAAAATGAATTCACCTAATATACGAATTACCAACATAGATATGTTGAGAGGAATTGTTATGATATTAATGTGTATTGACCATGCGAGGGATTATACTTTATATCATCCAACAGACCCCATGCTTCTATCTGACATCCCAATCAGTGTGATATTACTTAGATTCCTTTCTCATTTTTGCGCACCCACATTCATCTTTTTAGCCGGAATTTCAATTTGGCTGGCAAGCAAAAAGAAAGATAAAACAGAGTTATCATTTTTTCTTTTAACCAGAGGTGCAATACTATGCTTGTTAGAAATTACAATCGTAAACTGGGGATGGAGTTTCAATCCGGCTTTTCATACAATATACCTACAGATAATTTGGGCTATAGGAATATCAATGATAGCCATGTCAGCCTTATTGTATCTGCCTCGACGTATATTGGCCAGTATCTGTATAATAATACTTCTTTGTCATAATTTATTCAGCAACGTACAATTTGAAGAGAACTCCTTTATGTTTTATCTATGGAGTTTCCTGATTCAAAAGAACTTATTGCCGTTAGGAGAAAACATAATGGTGAGAACAACTTATCCAGTTCTACCAGTAATGGCCATTATGGGATTAGGATATATTGTAGGCCAATGGTATACACATTTTGATTCTGATAAAAGAAAAAAATATCTACTAAATACGTCTATTGTAATGATTTCATCATTTGTCTTTTTTAGAATCATAATAGGATATGGAGATTCCTCCCCTATAGATATAAACAATGGTATACAGGCATATCTAATATCCGTAATGAATACAACGAAATATCCAATGTCATTGGACTTTATACTATTATATTTATCAATACCAATATGTATTCTTTCATTAACTGACAACAAGGATTTTAAAGGTTTTACAGTTACATTAGGCAGGGTTCCTATGTTTTTTTACGTATTGCATATCTATATACTACATCTTCTTATTCTGATTTGGCTAATGATACATGGAGAACATATTGATTTATATAAAAATCTTGGCGGAGTTCCATCTGACACAGGCTACCCAATAGAGATATTATTATATATAGGTCCGGGTAGGAGAGGGTTTCCCATACCTTGTCCCCAGTGCT
>OIDF01000179.1_pt1 | contig 63549 bp, 46 predicted proteins | sample 1581411 | NCBI WGS metagenome assembly OIDF01 (sample SAMEA3882515, study PRJEB24775) | human gut metagenome | biome: human-associated habitat; feature: intestine environment; material: feces | place: Netherlands | collected 2009/2010
GCATATATGGGCGCAAAGATAATGATTTCAGTTCTAAATAAGTGACAATAAGGCGGATTATTAGGATTGGTTTAGAGATATAGGGGGAATTTTATAGAAAAAGAGAGAGGCTGCTCAAAACTCCTGAGCTTTCCGCGCAAAAGACCGGGACTTTCGGGGTAAAACTCCCGGACTTTTCGTGCAAAACTCCCGGTCTTTTGAAGAAAACGCCCCGTCTTTTGTCTGAGAACTCCCGGACTTTCTGCCGCTAAATATTTGTCGGGTGTAAACTATGCAAGACCGCTGAGGAAACTAAACTGTTAAGGGAGAATATCATTACTGGCTTTCGTATCCAATATGAGAGAAATACAGGCAGAGAGGAAATAGGGCAAAATCAGTTATGGAGTGTAACCGTTAATGATGATGTTCCCCCAATACCCGGTGCGGCAATGTTCCATGTCCCAGCAGTTCTATGGGGCAGTTGAAATTGCGTTCCAGCCATTCGCCGGTAATGCCGGTATCGGGGTGGTAGTCCAGTGTTTCGTTGACACAGGCAATGGATTTCACCTGCTGCAATACTGTGCCTATGTCGTGGCTGACGAGTATGATGGCGCAATCTTTGTTGATTTCTGCCAACAATTGGTATAGGCGTGCCTCAAACCGTTTGTCGATATAGGTACTGGGTTCGTCGAGGATTACCACTTCGGGATCGGAAATAATGGCACGTCCCAGCAAGGCGCGTTGAAGCTGTCCGCCGCTCAATGCACCGATAGCCCGTTCTTCCAGTCCTTCCAGTCCCATGCGTACAATGACTTGATGTGCCTTTTCTTTATGTTCTTTCGTAAAACGCGAAATAAGTGACTTCTTGCTGCTGAGCCCTGACAGAATCACCTCTTCGACGGTGATAGGGAACTTGCGGTCTATGCTGTTGTATTGAGGCAGATAGCCCATGGTGAGCTGTAAGTTGCCTGCCGTGCGGGAAGAGGTGAAAGATATTTCACCGGAAAGCGGTTTGAGCAATCCTAAAATACATTTGATAAGAGTGGTCTTGCCACCTCCGTTCGGACCGATGATACCCAGAAAATCCCGGTCGTAAACGGTGAGGTTTACATCGCGAAGTACTGTACGGCCGTCGTATCCGGCATTGAGGTTTTTGATTTCAATAATAGGTTTCATTGCTTCATTCTTGTTTCTTCATTGGGTTCAGCGCTTGGGCTATATTCAGCATTTCCGTTTCCCAATCGTAAGATAAGGGATTGATGTCAACAACCCGGGTTCCGGTTTGTTGGGCGATGAGTTCGGCATTGCGGCGGTCAAATTCCGGCTGTACGAAGATGACATGTACATTTTCGCTGCTGCAGGTATCAATCAAGGCTTTCAGATGTGCAGGAGACGGTTCTTTGCCACCGGCTTCGATGGGAATCTGATGCAATCCGTAGTCGCGGGCGAAATAAGAGAGTGCCGGGTGGTAAATCATAAAGGCATGGTCTGCGCCGGGGGTCGCCAGCGTTTGCCGTATGAGGCTGTCGGTATGTTCTATCTTCCGGCAAAGAGTATTATAGCGTTCCAGATAAAAATCTTCGTTGCCTTTGTCGATATTACGTAAGGCACTTAAGATATTGCCTGCAATGATTTGGGCGTTGACGGCCGAGTTCCATATATGGGGCTCCACACCGATGGCGTGTTGGTGCTCTTTTTCGTTGGCTGTGTGATGATGAACATGCGTGTTGTCATAAATCAGATCCACACCTTGCGACATATCGAAGAATTGCAGGTGAGGAGCGTTGTCTGTCAGCTTGTCAGTCCAAGTCTGCTCGAAACCGATATAGCCGATACGGAAGTAAGCCTTACTGCGTGCAAGCTCTACGAGCTGTTGAGGCGTAGGGTCATAGGTTTCCGGACTTGTGCCCTTGGGCACCATGCTGACTACCGTAAAGCGGTCGTCGGCAATGGCTTCGGTGAGGTACCGCAGAGGCTCGAGGGTAACGGTGATAACCGGTTTTCCTTCGCTCCTATTGTTGGTTTTGCTTCCGGGTTTGCAGGAAGCTATCAGTATCGTTGCAAGTAGTAGAAAGTATATCTTTTTCATCTATTCTATCTATGGTTTTTGTATATGTGGCTCTGTGGGGCCGTTACTTTGTTTGTTTTTTGTGTATGGCTCATTCCTTTGTTTTGGATGCCCGCAGTATTTCGCGTTTGCCACCCGGCGGACCGGGAAGACGCTCTACCCTAAATCCGATGGCTTGCAAAAGCCTGCGGATAACGCCTTTTGCACAATATGTGGTCAGTATGCCGTTGTTGTTCATGGCGGCATATATGTGCCGGAAAAGCTCTTCGCTCCACATTTCCGGCTGTTTTTCGGGAGCAAAGGCATCGAAATAGACAAGGTCGAAGTAGTGATTAGTGGTTAGCGATGAGTGATGAACAGGTAATCTGTCATTCATCGCTGACTGCTTGTCGCTCATCACTTTATTTACGTCTCCTTGTATCTTGTGTAACGTGAAGTACGGTGTAATGTTCACGTCTTTGTGCCAGGGTGCCGTGTGTAATTCCTTAAACAGGGGATTGTCGCTATAATGTAAAACATCCACCTCTTCCCATGACAGAGGATAAAGTTCGATACCGGTATAGTGAACCGGCCTTTGCTCCAGTCCGGCTGTTTCCAGTGTGAGCAGAGCGTTCAACCCCGTGCCGAAGCCTATTTCAAGGATATGCGGCAAGGTAGCGGCGGAGGCTTTCAGTCCCATGTCGATGAAAATATGTTGCGATTCTGTGCGCGCCCCTTTTACCGAGTGATAATGCTCATTCAACTCCGGCACAAACAATGTGGTGCTTCCGTCTTCCGTCTGTTCTATAATCCGTTCCATACCCGCTAATCACTAAATATTAATTACCAACCGCTAAACACTCATCACCGACAAAGCGCCTTGAAGAGCCGATAACATAACGATGTACCGTATCAGTTTTCCTGTAAACATGGAAAGGGAAGTCAGCATTACGTTGCTGCGCATAAATCCCAGTGCTATGGCTATGGCTTCTCCTATAAAGGGCAGAAAGGCAAAGAAAGCCATGAGCGCTCCTTTACCTTGCAGGAAACGCTGCATTTTGTCTATTTTTTCTTGCTTCACTTTGAAATATTTTTCTATCCAGTCTGTCTTGCCGAGATGTCCCATGTAATAGCAAGTCATACCGCCCATTGTGTTTCCCAGTGTGGCGGCAAGAACACAGATGGCAGGGTTCAAGCCTACCTTGACGAGTGCCAGCATCACCAGCTCGGAACTGAACGGAATGATGCTTCCCGCCAATAAGGCCGAGATAAAGAGCCCTGCATATCCCCAGTCTATCAGGAGTTGTATGAGTGTATCTATAAAAGCGTCCATAGATTGAATCCGAATAAAGTAAATAATCCGACCAGCATAATGATGAAGAACAGGTTGGAACTCCGGCTGTTGGTCAGTACGAATAAGTGTCCTATCAGAATACTGGTGCCGATTAGCAGCAGAGAGAACAGATGGGGATACAGAGCGGGTTGCAGTCCTATATAGACGAAAATACAGAAGTTCAGGAATATCAGGAAGTGCAGATAGCTGCGCGTACGTATCTTGTCCTCATATCCGGCTATTAAACAATGGCTTGAACTGACCATATATAAAAGGAGTATATACCCGATTGTCGCCAATTCCCAAGGCCGGAAACCAAATAGGATAGAGCGGAAATTCACCAGTTCCAGGAATGGCTGGTAGAATAAATCCATGTGTCCGGATAGATAGGCATAGCCCAATAGAAACCAATAAGGTACGCTCCAGCCGATAAGCGAAGCGAAAAAACTCTTGGGGTGCAGGGACTGGAAGTTATACGCGCCTATCCAAAATACGGGAACAAAGAATATCAGTTGCGGAAAAAGCAGACTCCCCATTCCTATAAATACGAATGCGTGAAACAGATAGCTTGCAGGCTTGGATTGCTGATAGCTCTTGAACAGGAAATACAGAGCAATGAGAAAAGTGACCGCTACCAAATCTCCTGCATACAGTATGTGCATGGTAGGGCAGACGGAAATCAGCAGGAAATAAATGGCTGTCTGTACTGAGGCCCGCATGCGGATGATGGCAAAGGCGTTGTTCAGCCCGATAAGAAAATATCCTATGACGGAGTACAGGATGAAGCTGAAAAGACGAGTGCCCCACGTTGGAATACATGAGCTATAGAATATGTCCCATAGGGGGTAATTGCCTTTCCGTATCTCCAAATCGGGCAACAGAATAGCGCTCAGTATCCAGCAGGCTACTGATATAAGGATGGCGGCGGGAAGCGTAAATCGTCCCGCCGTAACCCGATTTTGGAATCTTTGGCTTCTCATTGACTGTTAAAGGTCGAATCCGATATCGCGACGGAAGTATTTGCCTTCAAAACTTAACATGTCGGCCACTTTATAACTCTTTTTCAAAGCCTCTTCTTTTGTCTCTCCATAGGAGCAGACAGCTATGACGCGTCCGCCGTTGGTGACGATATGCCCGTCTTTTACGGCGGTACCGGCATGGAACAGAATGCTGTCCGTGGTTGCTGCCAAGTCAAAGCCGCTCATGGGATAGCCTTTCTGATACGTTTCGGGATACCCGCCGCTGACCAGCATTACGCAGGCAGCCGTGCGCAGGTCGAGTTCCATTGTCTTGGTGTCGAGGTTTACCTTGTGCACGCCTTCGAAAAGCTCTACAATGTCGCTCTTGATGCGCAACATGACACTTTCGGTTTCCGGGTCGCCCATACGTACATTGTATTCGATAACCATAGGCTCGTTCTGTACATTGATAAGTCCCAGGAAAATGAAGCCTTTGTACAGGATACCTTCTTCGCGCAGCCCGTTGATGGTAGGCTCTATGATGCGTTTGCGCACCTTTTCCATAAATACCTCATCGGCAAACGGAACGGGTGTTACGCTACCCATACCGCCGGTGTTCAATCCCTTATCACCTTCTCCGATACGTTTATAGTCTTTGGCTACAGGCAGTACCTTATAGTGCTCACCATCGCTCAGGACAAATACCGAGCACTCTATCCCGCTGAGGAATTCTTCGATAACCACTGTTGCACTGGCATCGCCGAACATACCGCTGAGCATCTCCTTCAGCTCTTTCCGGGCTTCTTCCAGAGTCGGAAGAATCAGCACGCCTTTACCGGCGCACAGGCCATCGGCTTTCAGAACGTAGGGAGCGGTGAGCGTTTCGAGAAAAGCAAGTCCTTCTTCGAGTGTTGCAGCAGTCACGCTTTTATAGCGGGCGGTAGGGATGTGATGGCGCAGCATGAATTCCTTGGCAAATTCTTTGCTGCCTTCCAATTGTGCACCTTTTGCAGAAGGACCGATGACAGCAATGTGCCGTGTAGCGGCATCTTCTTTGAAGAAGTCGAAAATGCCCTGTACCAACGGGTCTTCGGGACCCACTACAATCATGTCAATCTTATGTTCAAGGGCAAAAGCCTTGAGGGCGGGGAAGTCCGTAGCTTTGATGGCTACATTTTCGCCCACTGCACTTGTTCCCGCATTGCCGGGAGCGATATACAGTTTCTCTATTTTGGGGCTTTGTGCAATTTTCCAAGCCAAAGCGTGTTCACGGCCACCTGAGCCAAGCAATAATACTTTCATTTTATGGATACGTTTAATTGTTTACTGTTGAAAATGTGTCCGGTTTATAAATAATCCTCGAAATATCGGGTTATCTTTTCGTGCAGATGTACGCGGTCGCGTCCCAAAACGTTGTGCTTATGTCCGGGATAGATAAACAGATCGGGATAGGTGCGTGCATCTATGCATGCCTTCATGAAAGAAAGCGTATGCTGGGGCACGCAGGTGTCGTCGTGGTCATCGTGGATAATGAGCAGATGTCCTTTCAGTTGCCCTGCGAGGTTCTTCAAGTCGCACAGTTCATAACCTTCGGGGTTTGTCTGCGGGGTGTCCATATAGCGCTCGCCATACATTATCTCATAATATTTCCAGTCGATGACCGGTCCGCCGGCCACGCCTACTTTGAAAATCTCCGGATAGCGCAGCATGAGTGCGGTAGTCATGTGTCCGCCGAAACTCCAGCCGTGAACACCGATGCGGTTGCTGTCTATGTAAGGCAGGCTTTTCAGGTAGTCCACTCCTTTTACCTGGTCTTTGCCCTCTTCAATACCCAAGTGTCTGAAGGTGACGTTTTCGAACTCCAGTCCCCGGTTACTGCTACCGCGGTTGTCGAGCGTGAACATGATATAACCCTTATTGGCCATATAGATGTCCCAGCCGCGTGCGTCATTCATCCAGCCGTTGGTAATCATCTGGGCATGAGGACCGCCATATACATAGACGATTGCAGGATATTTCTTATTCGGGTCGAAGTCGGCAGGCTTTACAAGGCGGTAATATAAGTCGGTCTTGCCGTCGGCAGCCTTTATTGTACCGGTTTCTATGGCAGGCATGACAAAGCCTTCATAAGGATTCTTCGCAGTGAGCAAAGAGACACTTTTCTTGTTTTGGGTATTGGTTATCTCTATTTTGCGGGGAGTATCCGGAGTTGAATACCGGTCGATAATATAATTGCCCGAAGCGGAAAGTATTCCGTTGTGTACTCCCTTGCTGTTGTCCAATGGAGTACGTTTGCCGGTATTGACATTGACCTTGTACAGGTTGCTTTGCAAAGGAGATACTTCCGTAGAAGCGATGATAACTTCTTTCTTTCTGGCATTGAATCCTAAAATGTTCTGTACCAGCCACTCCCCTTTTGTCAGTTGCTTGATGAGCTTGCCGTCCGTATTGTAGAGATACAGATGATTGTAGCCGTCTTTCTGGCTCTGGTAGATAAATTGAGTATGATCCCAAGGCAGGAACAGGATGGGTTGTTGAGGCTCCACATATTTGGGATGCGTTTCTTCGATAAGCGTGGACATCAGTTCGCCGGTCTCGCTGTTGTATCGGCAAAGTTTTGCATGATTCTGGTCACGGTTTAGCTCTATGAGATAAAGACTCTTTCCGTCGGGCGCCCAACTGATATTGGTGAAATAACGGTTGGTAGGATCGCCGGTATTCAAGTAAACGGTTTTTTGAGTGTCCGGATTATAGATACCTACGGTAACCTGATGGCTGAGCATTCCTGCCATCGGATAACGTATCTTGTCCACCAGCGCTATTCTGGGAGTAATATCCACCAGCGGATAGGGAGTTACCATGCTTTCGTTCATGCGGTAAAAGGCCAGCAGGTTTCCTTGAGGACTCCAGAAGGTGCCCTTGCCGATTCCGAATTCATTGCGGTGTACGCTCTGCCCGCATACAATTCCTTCGGGTTCTTCGGTTACGGCTTTGTTGTCTACGAAGAGGTTATTCTTAACGGTATAGGCTATGTGTCCGCCTTCCGGGGTATAGTCAATGTTTGCACCGTTTCTTTCTCCAGCCTGCGGCAGACCTTTGACGAATTCATCTTTCTCGAAATCATAAACGATGTATCTCGCAGGCAATTTGATAAGCATATACGGTTTGTCCGGCCATGGAAATTCGGTATTGTAGAAATGCTGTACTTTATTTCCCTTATGGCCGGGTGTTGCGGTTGTTTCCGTAGGAGTTATCAGTGAGTTGAGTACTTTATTTACCTTTTCCCGGGTTGTGAGCAATGTCTCCTTCCCGTTTTTGGGATTGACGGCAAACAAAGAGTCGATGCCGGGTTTTATACATACGTCACCCCACCACTGCAAACCCGGCAGGTTCTCAGCGATACGATAGGTTGCGCCACCGGGAAGAAGGTCTTCCAGAGTGGGCATTTTCAAGTTTTGTGCCATAAGCTCCATTGAAGATAAAGCAGGTGTTGCCAGTAGCAATACCATGATTGCCTTACCGATTCTCTTTATGTTCATAGCTTTTAATTTTAACGGTTTCAGTCGTTATTCCGTTCGTTGTTCCGTTTCCGAAACTCTCCCGGTTTACGTTCTTTATTAAATTCTCGCTCTCTGTCAAATTCTCGCTTCGGTTTCCATTCTCCGTCTGCCGGTTTTCTGTATTCACGAGGCTTGAACTCCCGTTTATCATCCGATTTGAATTCTCTTCTCTCTCTCGGCTTGAATTCCCTTTTCTCTCCGGATTTAAACTCTCTTCTTTCTCCGGTCTTGAATTCTCTTTTTTCTCTTGCAGCGTAAGGTCTGTACTCTTTATTACCCTCTTCGCTTTCCTGCTTTTTGAATTCTTTGTATTTTCCGTCGAAGATTTCGTATTTACGGAACTCACATTCCAGAGCACCGTTGAACAGAGGTATCTTGGCAGTAGGTTTCAATCCGATTTGATCGAAGCATTCTTCACGATAAGAAAGTATCCACGCGGTGTTGCCTGTAAACGCGTGTTTCAGCCGTTCGCCAATCATAGAGTATAAGCCCAGCAGGTCGTTGGTAGATATACGCTCTCCATAAGGCGGGTTGGTAATGATAACAGCCTTTTCCTTAGGTTGCTCAAACTGCTGGAAAGGTTGCAACTTCAGCGTTACGTCTTTGGATACGCCTGCTGCCTTGATGTTATGGGTTGCGATTTCGTTGGCTTTCGGGTTGTTGTCGTACCCGTATATCTTATGAGCGAATTCACGTTCCTGGCTGTCATCGTTATAAATCTTATCGAACAGCTCCTGGTCGAAATCAATCCATTTTTCAAAAGCAAACTCCTTACGGAATACGCCCGGTGCGATATTCCTGGCTATCAAGGCAGCTTCGATGGGGATTGTTCCCGAGCCGCACATCGGGTCTATCAGGTCACATTCTCCGTGCCAACCGCTCATTAATATCATGCCGGCTGCCAAAACCTCATTCAGAGGAGCTTCCACGGCTTCCTGACGATAACCGCGGCGGTGCAGAGACTCGCCGGATGAATCGAGAGAAAGAGTGCATTTGGTTTCTGCAATGTGAATGTTCAATAATACATCCGGCTTGCTGATGCGTACGGACGGGCGTTTGTCGTATGCATCCCGGAAATAGTCCACAATGGCATCCTTCACTTTGTAGGAAACAAATTTGGAATGGCGGAATTCCTCGCTGAACACAACTGCGTCTACGGCGAAAGTTTTATCTATATCCAGATAATCTTCCCAGTGGATTGCCTTGATCTGTTCATACACCTCATCGGCATTTTTCGCTACAAACTGTTTGATAGGTTTCAGGATGCGGATAGCGGTCCGCAGGCAGAAATTCGCCTTGTACATCATTTCCTTGTCGCCGCGGAATGATACCATACGACGTCCTATCTGTATCTCGTCTGCACCCAAAGAGGTCAGTTCCTGTGCCAATGTTTCTTCCAGTCCCTGGAAAGTTTTGGCAATCATTTCGAATGATTGTTCGCTCATCTACTTATTTATGATTTATAATTTATGATTTATTCCGGTATGATTTCATTTTTACTATTACGCATATGGTATGGATTATAATTCTGAAATCATAAAATCTCTTACTTTTTTGCTTTGGTTTGTACTATTCTTGCGCCTGCGGGCACATCTTCCGTTACCCAGATGTTGCCGCCTACGGTAGCGTCTTTTCCGATGGTGATACGCCCTAATATGGTGGCATTGGAATAGACAATGACATTGTCTTCCAGTATGGGATGGCGGGGTATGCCTTTGATGGGTTTACCGTCCTGATCCAGCGGGAAACTTTTGGCTCCGAGGGTTACACCCTGGTATAGTTTTACGTTCTTGCCGATGATACAAGTCTCGCCGATTACCACACCTGTACCGTGGTCTATCGTGAAATAACCGCCTATGGCAGCTCCCGGATGAATATCGATACCGGTTTCGCTATGGGCCATTTCGGTGATGATACGCGGAATGAGAGGCACGCCGAGTACCAACAGTTCGTGTGCTATGCGGTAATTGCTGATAGCGCGTATGGCCGGATAGCAACTGATAACCTCGCCAAACGAATGTGCGGCAGGGTCGCCGTTGTAAGCGGCTTCAACATCCGTAGCCAGTATGCGACGCAGTTCAGGTAAATGGCTGATGAACCGGGCGGCAATTGATGCGGCCTCCTCACGTTGAAGTTCGGTACAGCAACTGCATTCGTCATCACTGCCGAAACAGAGTCCTGCCAATATTTGCTCGGTCAGCAGGTCGAACAGTCTTTCTACATTGACTCCGATATGGTAAGTTACCGTACGGCTGTTGACCGTTGAATTTCCAAAATATCCGGGGAAGATAATGGCACGTGCAAGTTCGATAATATCGCACAATGCCTTAGCTGAAGGCAATGGATTGCCGTCCGTGTGCTGGTGAAACAGTCCTTTGTAGGATTCGCTTTCCGATAGCTCATCGACTGCCTGTGTCAGGATGTGAGTAAAATTAAGTGGACTCATTATGATATCCTTTATTAATAAAGTGGCTACAAAGGTATAAAATACTCACCAATTTTCCTACATATCCCTCATTTATAGTATGGATTTACCACATTTATGGTATTTTGAATGAACGGACTCCGCCGTACTTTTGTCTTATTGATAATTCACTGTAAGATATGAAAAAAATAGCACAACGCCTGACTGATTTAGTTGGCAATACTCCTTTGTTGGAGTTGAATAATTATGGTAAAAACAAGAACTTGAAAGCTCGTGTCATCGTCAAACTGGAATACTTTAATCCTGCGGGCAGCGTAAAGGACCGTGTTGCGCTGGCTATGATAGAAGATGCGGAAACGAAAGGGCTGTTGAAGCCCGGTGCAACGGTTATTGAGCCGACCAGCGGGAATACCGGGGTAGGGCTTGCCTTTGTGGCAGCTTCCAAAGGCTATAAATTGATTTTGACTATGCCGGATACCATGAGTACGGAACGTCGCAATCTGCTGAAAGCCCTTGGTGCGGAACTTGTTTTGACGCCCGGTGCAGACGGTATGAAAGGTGCTATAGCCCGTGCCGAAGAGTTGCAGGCAAGCACTCCCGGTTCACTGATTCTGCAGCAGTTTAATAATCGGGCTAACCCTGCCGTTCATGAGCGCACTACCGGGCAGGAAATCTGGCAGGATACGGCCGGGAAGGTCGATATATTCGTGGCCGGTGTGGGGACCGGCGGAACGGTGAGCAGCGTGGGTGCGGCTTTGAAGAAACATAACTCCCGGATACAAGTGGTAGCCGTAGAACCGGAAGATTCTCCGGTATTGTCAGGCGGAAAACCGGGCCCGCATAAGATTCAGGGTATCGGTGCAGGTTTTGTTCCGAAAAACTATAATAGTGCCGTGGTAGACGGAATTATGCAGGTATCCAATGATGATGCCATTCGTACCGGGCGGGAACTGGCGAAATACGAAGGCCTGTTGGTGGGGATTTCTTCGGGAGCGGCTGTCAGTGCTGCAACCCGGTTGGCGCAGTTGCCGGAGAATGAGGGTAAAAACATAGTAGTGTTGCTCCCTGATACGGGAGAACGCTATTTGTCGACGTTGTTGTATGCCTTTGAGGAATATCCCTTATGATGAGTTATGTGCTCAGTCCTATACAGAGACTACCTAAGTGACTGAAGTATTCTGAGTATAGGACTGGGATACCTTGAATATGCAGGTTAGTGGCAATCAAACTTCGGGCAAAGTTTTTTGTAGAGATTATTTCAATTCACTCGGTCTCAGCCCGAACGATTTGCAGCTTATTTCATCTACTTTCACTTCCCATATTTTCACATTGCGTACAGCCGGTTCGGCATAGCTACATGCATTGTCCGTATATTGCTTCATAAGCAGGTCGAGTATCCGTCGCTTTTCATCCATATCTTCTATGAAACGCACTTTGCCTTTACAGATAACGCTGCGGGATTTCATGCTGTAACTGCAAGCTATCTGTTTATGCATATACACCAGTTCGTGCCCTTCACAGAAGGTGATGCAGACCTGCGGATGCCGTGCCACCATTTCTACTTTACTTCCTTCGGGGCCCGAATGCAGATAAATAGTATCATTTTCCCAGGCAAAGTTCATAGGTATTACATACGGATTACCCTCTCCGTCGATAATCCCGACCGTACAATAAGGGCATTTACGGATGATATCTTCTATTTGCGAGCGGTCTGTAATAGTAATTGTCTTCATGTATGTGTAGGTAAGCTTTTGTAACTGACAATGATAATTCCGCCTATTCAACCAGTGCAAAGTCCAACTGCTTTTTCTCCAGGTTGGCGCGTGCCACCTTGATGGTGATAGCGTCGCCGAGGCTGTATGTGCGTTTCTTCCGTCGTCCGCGCAGGCAATAATTCTTTTCGTCGAATTCGTAGTAATCATCATCGAGGTCGCGGATAGGTATCATTCCTTCACATTTATTCTCATTCAGCTCAACGTACAGTCCCCATTCGGTAACACCGGAAATAACGCCGTCATAAGTCTGTCCCAGGCGTTCCGTCATGTATTCCACCTGTTTGTACTTGATAGAGGCGCGTTCCGCATTGGCGGCTATCTGTTCCATGCTGCTGGAATGCTCGCAGAGGGCTTCGTATTTCTGTTCGGAAACGCTTCGTCCGCCTAAATCCAGGTATTTGGTCAGCAACCGGTGCACCAGCATGTCCGGATAGCGTCGGATGGGCGAAGTGAAATGGGTGTAATAATCGAATGCCAATCCGTAGTGACCGATGTTGTGCACGGAATAGCGTGCTTTTTGCATGGCGCGGATGGATACGGTTTCAATAAGGTTCTCCTCTTTCTTCCCCTGAATATCATCCAGCAGATGGTTGATGGATTTGGATACATCCGTTTTGGTTCCGCCGGTGCGCAGTTTGTAGCCGAAGCGGGCGATGAACTGTGCCAGGTTATCCAACTTTTCAGGGTCCGGAAGGTCGTGAATACGATAGGGGAATACTTTCGGCTTTTTGTTTTTGGGTACACGTCCTATTTTTTCCGCCACAGTGCGGTTGGCGAGTAGCATGAACTCTTCTACCAGTTTGTTGGCGTCTTTGGATTCCTTGAAATATACGCTGACTGGCTTGCCCTGCTCGTCAATCTCAAATTTCACCTCATAGCGGTCGAAGTTGATGGCGCCGGCAGTAAACCGTTTTTCACGCAATATCTTGGCAAGCGAGTCCAGTTTGAGGATTTCCTCTTTAAAATCTCCCTCTTTGGTTTCGATAATCTGCTGCGCCTCTTCGTAGGTGAAGCGGCGGTCGGACTTGATAACCGTATGCACAATGCGCGAGTTCTTTACTTCTCCCTTGTCCGTCATCTCGAAGATGGCAGAGTAGGCCAGTTTCTCTTCATCGGGGCGCAGGGAACAGATGAAGTTACACAACCGTTCGGGCAGCATCGGGATGGTGCGGTCTACGAGGTAAACGGATGTGGCGCGTTTCTCGGCTTCTTTGTCGATGATGCTGCCTTCCGTTACGTAGTGCGTCACGTCGGCAATGTGTACGCCTACTTCCCAAAGATTGTCCTTCAGTTTGCGGATGGACAAGGCATCGTCAAAGTCCTTAGCGTCTTTGGGGTCTATGGTAAAGGTGGTTACATTGCGGAAATCCTCACGTTTGGCATATTCTTCTGCGGGAATTTCGGCAGGTATCCTGTCTGCGGCTTTTTCCACGGATGCGGGGTAAACATACGGCAATCCGAATTCGGCCAGGATGGCGTGCATCTCGGTGGTGTTATCTCCGGCTTTCCCCAGAATGTCGATAACCTGACCGATAGGATTCTTTGCCTTGTCAGGCCATTCCACCACTTTGACGATGGCCTTGTCGCCTGTCTTTCCACCTTTCAGTTTCTCTTTGGGGATAAAGATATCATTGGCCAGCGTGCGGTTTTCCGTAACAAGGAAAGCGTATGATTTGGCCACTTCCAATGTTCCTACGAAGGTATCGTTGGCGCGTTCCAGTATCTCGATGACTTCGCCTTCGGCTTCGCGTCCGCGGCGTTTGGCATAAAAGGCGATACGCACTTTATCGCCCGCCATGGCATGTGCCGAGTTCCGTTCGGCAATGAAGATGGGGTCGCCGCCGCCTTCGGGTATGAATGAGTTCTTTCCGTTGCTCTTCCGTTGGAAAGTGCCAGTCATCTCCACACCATGATTGTTCAGTTTGTATTTATGCTTGTCCACTTCGGTGATGTAATCGTCATCCGACAGTTCGGACAGTATATCCATACACAGCATTTTCAGCGGGTGTGTAGTGAGATGCAGTTGTTCGAAAATGTATTTCAGGGACAGTACTTCGTCTTGTTTTACGTGGAAGAAGTCCAATAGTGCTTTGACGAGCTCTTTCTTCTTCATTCGCTTGCCGGCTTTTTTCTCTTTCTTTTCCTTTTTTGTCTTAGCCATAATCTGATGTCTTTTTATCTTTCTTGCAAAGTAAACAAATAAATGTATTCACTCGTTCACTCCGGCTTCAAAATCTTTCTGTCTTACTGAAAATTATAAGGGAACGACCGGTCATAACGGATTTATGTACTATATTTGCAACAACTTAGAAAAACGTCATGGAAGTACAATCTATGGATAAGGAAGAGGTTGCGAGGGAAAAAGGCATTTACCGCGTAACGATTGTGGGGAGCGTAGTGAACTTCCTGCTGCTTCTGTTCAAGTTCTTTGCGGGCATCATGGGGCATAGTGCCGCCATGCTGGCGGATGCCGTACATTCGTTATCGGACTTTGTTACAGACATCATTGTCATTGTTTTTGTGCGTATCTCTTCCAAGCCGGAAGATGAGGGACACGACTACGGACATGGCAAATACGAGACTTTGGCAACTGCCATTATCGGCATAATATTGCTCGGCGTCGGTTTTGGGATTTTCTGGAATGGCGCTTCATCTATCTATCGGTTTCTTCACGGTGGTTCTTTGCAGGAACCGGGAATGCTGGCACTGATAGCGGCATTGGTGTCCGTTGCCTTTAAGGAAGCGCTTTATCGCTATACGGTGTTTAAGGGGAAGAGGTTGAATTCTCAGGCAGTGGTGGCCAATGCGTGGCATCATCGCAGTGATGCTCTTTCTTCCATAGGAACTGCCATGGGTATCGGCGGGGCTATTCTTTTGGGAAATCATTGGCGGGTGCTCGACCCGATAGCCGCGGTTGTCGTCAGTTTCTTCATCATGAAGGTGGCCGTAAAGTTATTGATTCCTTGCGTAGATGAGTTGCTGGAGAAATCGCTGCCCGCCGATGTGGAAAATGAAATTCAGAAGATTATCCTTTCTTTTCCCGGAGTAAGTTCGCCTCACCATTTGCGCACCCGCCGTATCGGGAATTATTACGCGATAGAGGTGCATGTGCGCATGGATGGAAAAATAACACTGGAAGAAGCACACCGTACGGCAACGGCCATTGAGAATACCTTGAAGGAACAGTTCGGTAAAGGCACTCATGTAGGTATTCATGTAGAGCCGGTGAAATGATGAGGCCGTACAGTAGGGGCGGAATGGTGAAGTAACGGGATACCGGGAGAAAATAATTCATAATTTATAAAATTCATAATTCATAACGTGGAATCGGTTTTAGTAACAGGAGCAAGCGGGTTTATCGGGAGTTTCATCGTGGAAGAGGCGTTGAGGCGGGGATTCGGCGTATGGGCAGGCATCCGTTCGTCCAGCAGCCGGGAGTATTTGCAGGACAGGAAGATACATTTTCTTGAACTCGACTTTGCGCATCCCGGTGAGCTTTGTGCGCAACTTTCCGGTCATAAGGAACTGTATGGTAAGTTCGATTACATTATCCACTGTGCCGGAGCTACAAAATGTGTAGATAAGAACGACTTCGAACGTGTGAACTACCGGCAGACCAAATGTTTTGTAGACACGTTGCGGGAGTTGGACATGATTCCCAGGCAGTTTGTCTTTATCAGTACCTTGAGCGTATTCGGTCCGATACGTGAAAAGACCTATACTCCGATTACGGAAAAGGATACCCCTGTGCCCAATACCGCCTATGGCCTTAGCAAACTGAAAGCGGAGAGGTATCTGCAAGGCATACCGGATTTTCCTTATGTCATCTATCGTCCTACGGGTGTGTACGGACCGCGCGAGAAGGATTACTTCCTGATGGCAAAGTCTATCCGTCGGCACACGGACTTCTCCGTGGGTTTCCGCCGGCAGGATTTGACGTTTGTTTACGTCAAGGATATCGTGCAGGCTGTTTTCCTGGGGATAGAGAAACAAATATCCCGCCGCACCTATTTTCTGGCAGACGGCAAGGTGTACCGGAGCCGTGCTTTTTCCGACCTGATACGGAAAGAACTGGGGAATCCGTTTGTAATTCGTCTGAGATGTCCGTTAATTATATTGAAAGTTGTATCTTTGCTCGCCGAATATTGGGCGAAACGCCGGAATACCACCAGTACGCTCAATTCGGACAAGTATAGAATAATGAAACAACGCAACTGGCAATGCGATATAACTCCGACTGTCGAGGAATTGGGCTACAGTCCCGAATACGACCTGGAACGGGGAGTGAAGGAAACGATTGCCTGGTATAAAGATAAAGGATGGCTTTAGACTTATTCAAGAGAGTAGAAACCCGTAAAGGGCTTTTTGCGGTAGAGAAGATTACGCTGATATATAATCTGCTGACTTCCATACTCATACTGTTTCTTTTCCAAGAAATGGATCATCCGGTGCAGATGCTTGCAGACCGCGCTGTGATTGCAGGCATGACGTTTTTGCTGATGTATCTTTACCGGCTTGCGCCCTGCAAGTTTTCGGCTTTCATCCGCATCGTTATCCAGATGTCGTTGCTCTCCTACTGGTATCCCGACACATTCGAGTTCAACCGTATCTTCCCCAACCTGGACCATGTTTTCGCTTCGGTCGAGCAATGGATATTCGGCGGACAGCCTGCCGTATGGTTCTGTCTGCGTTTTCCGCAGATGTGGGTGAGCGAACCGTTCAATATGGGTTATTTCTTCTACTATCCGATGATACTTCTGGTAGTGGTGTGGTATTTCCTCTACCGCTTCGACCTTTTTGAGAAAGTGTCGTTCGTGATAGTCATCGCTTTCTTCATCTACTACCTGATATATATCTTCGTGCCGGTGGCAGGGCCACAGTTCTATTTTCCGGCTATCGGCGAGGATAACGTGGCGCAGGGGATATTCCCGGCTATCGGCGATTACTTCAACCACAACCAGGAGCTGCTGCCCGGTCCGGGATATGAACACGGATTCTTTTATAATCTGGTGGAAAGCTCGCAGCAGGTGGGCGAGCGTCCGACGGCGGCATTCCCCAGTTCGCATGTCGGCATGTCCACCATCCTGATGATTATGGCATGGCGGGGTAGCAGGCGTTTGTTTGCCTGCCTGCTTCCTTTTTATCTGCTGCTGTGCGGGGCTACAGTGTACATACAGGCGCATTACCTGATTGATGCCATTGTGGGCTTTTTCTCTGCCATTGTGCTCTATGTGGTGGCAACGTGGATGTTCAAGCGGTGGTTTGCGCAGCCGATGTTCAAATGATGCCAGTCCCTGACTCATTGTCTTTCACTCCCTGACTGAATGAGGTTCGCTCGGCGGATGATTGCCGACCCATAGAAAAGCAGGGCACTCTTTTGGTTGGGGTTGTAAGATAATTTAAGCTATATCAGTTTTTCTATTTCGTTGAAGATACGGTACAGTTCCTCCTTTGTCTCTGCCCGCAACATGGCGATGCGCGTTTCCCGGAAGTTAGGGATACCCTTGAACAGCGGGCTTGCTGCCAAGTGGCGGCGTACGTGCAGGATACCTCTCCGTTCGTCCAGCAGTTTTACGCTGTCTTCCACTTCCTGCCGGAGTACATTCAGTTTCCATTCGGAACTGAGGGGCGGTATCTCTTCACCCGTCTCCAGATAATGTTTCACTTCCTTGAATATCCAAGGGCGGCCGAAGCTGGCGCGGCCTATCATAACAGCGTCCACCCCGTAGCGGTCGAAGCACTCTTTGGCCCTTTGAGGGGTGGTGACGTCACCGTTGCCGATGATGGGGATGTGCATGCGCGGATTGTTCTTGACTTCACCAATCAGTGTCCAGTCCGCTTCACCCGTATACATTTGGGCGCGGGTGCGGCCGTGGATGGTAAGGGCGGCAATGCCGCAGTCCTGCAGTTGCTCTGCCAAGTCTACGATAATTTTGCTGCCGGCATCCCAGCCGAGACGGGTTTTTACGGTCACGGGTATCTTTACGGCATCTGCCACGGCACGGGTTATCTCCAGCATCTTGGGGATATTCTGCAACATTCCCGCACCGGCTCCTTTGCCGGCCACACGTTTTACGGGGCAGCCGAAATTGATGTCCAGTATGTCCGGACGCGCCTGCTCCACGATACGCGCCGCCTCTACCATAGTGTCCGTATCCTTGCCGTATATCTGTATGGCTACGGGGCGCTCTTCGTCACTGATGTTCAGCTTCTGTTCGGTCTTGCTGACGGAACGTATCAGCGCGTCGCTCGACACAAACTCGGTGTACACCATATCCGCTCCGAAACCTTTGCACATCAGTCGGAAAGCGGGGTCGGTCACATCTTCCATGGGGGCAAGCAATATGGGGTGCTTGCCGAGGTCTATATCTTTAATCTTCATAATCTGACGGGATTTGCCTGCAAAAATACGGAAAAAGCCTGTTTCATTCGCTATGCAGGAGTGAAATCCTTGAAAGAATATACAGCTTCTTCCTTAAATCTGTATATTTGCACTATTCATTCACTTAACAACAGAAATAATTATGAAAAAGAGTTTGCTTTCAGTCGCATTGTGCGTGATGACACTGCTCATCGGCATTTCCCCTGTTTCTGCACAAGGGCAGAATAAGGAATATCAGGAAACGTTGCATAAAATGCTGTTGCTTTCCGGCGGTATGGCCACTGTGGATACGATGGTTCCGCAGATAATCGGCATGATGAAGCAGCAGTCCCCCTCTGTATCGGAGGCCACGTGGAACGCAGTAATGGAAAAGGCAAAGCAGTTTTTCAGCGATAATCTGGTGAAGGTGTATGTGCCCATCTATCAGAAACACCTGACATTGGACGACCTGAAGAAGATTGTAGCCTTCTACGAATCTCCGGTGGGCAAGAAGCTGGGAGCGGTTACTCCAGCCATTACAATGGAAGGGATGACGGCAGGCCAACAGCTTGGCATGGAACTTGTGACACTGATTCAACGGGAATTAGATGCGCACGGTAATAAATAATTGCATCATTAAATTTCATATTGGATGAATTCTACTACTTTGAACGATTTTGAAATCATGGCTCCGGTAGGCTCGCGCGAGTCTCTTGCCGCAGCTATCCAGGCGGGTGCGGACTCTATTTACTTCGGTATCGAAAACCTGAATATGCGTGCCCGTTCCGCCAATACCTTTACCATTGACGATTTGCGGGAGATTGCCCAAACCTGTGATGAGCATGGTATGAAAAGTTACCTTACGGTAAATACCATTATCTACGATAACGATATCCCCCTGATGCGAACCATTGTGGATGCGGCAAAAGCGGCAGGTATCTCGGCGGTGATTGCAGCCGATGTGGCTGTGATGAGCTACGCCCGGCAGATAGGACAGGAGGTGCATCTGTCCACGCAACTGAATATTTCGAATGTGGAGGCTTTGCGTTTCTATGCCCAATTTGCCGATGTGGTGGTGCTGGCGCGCGAACTGAATCTGGAGCAAGTGGCGGAAATTTACCGTCATATCTGTGAAGAGAATATCTGCGGACCGAGCGGTGAGCGGATACGTATCGAGATGTTCTGCCACGGCGCTTTGTGCATGGCGGTATCGGGCAAGTGCTATCTTTCGCTGCACGAGATGAACCATTCGGCCAACCGGGGAGCCTGTATGCAGGTATGCCGCCGCTCGTATACGGTGCGCGACAAGGAAACGGATGTGGAACTGGATATAGACAACCAGTACATTATGTCGCCCAAAGACCTGAAAACCATTCATTTCATGAACAAAATGCTGGATGCAGGCGTGCGTGTGTTCAAGATTGAAGGACGCGCCCGCGGTCCCGAGTATGTGCGTACGGTGGTGGAATGTTATAAGGAGGCCATTCGCTCCTATGTGGAAGGCACGTTTACCGACGAAAAGATAGCTGCCTGGGACGAGCGCCTGAAAACCGTGTTTAACCGTGGTTTCTGGGACGGCTATTATCTGGGGCAGCGCTTGGGCGAATGGACCCGGAACTACGGTTCTGCCGCTACCGAACGTAAGATTTATGTCGGCAAGGGTATCCGTTACTTCTCGAATATCGGCGTGGCGGAGTTCTTGGTGGAAGCCGCCGAAATCAATGTCGGCGACAAGCTGCTGATAACGGGACCGACAACGGGAGCCGTATTCACTACATTGGAAGAAGCGCGCGTGGATCTGAAACCCGTACAGACGGTGAAAAAAGGGCAGCATTTCTCGATGAAAGCGGATAAAATACGTCCCAGCGACAAACTCTACAAACTGGTTTCCGTAGAGGAGCTCAAGCGGTTCAAAGGTTTGGATATCGAGAATAAACGCGGTTAATTATCAAATGGTAAATTGTTAAATTGCAGGTATTATAATGAACTATATTTATGAACTGAAAATGAAGGTCCGCGACTATGAATGCGACCTTCAGGGTATTGTCAACAATGCCAACTACCAGCATTATCTGGAGCATACGCGGCACGAGTTCCTGTTGAGTACGGGTGTCAGCTTTGCCGCACTCCACGAACAGGGGGTAGATCCAGTGGTAGCACGCATCAATATGGCTTTCAAGACACCGTTGAAAAGCGGTGATGAGTTCGTATCGAAGCTGGCAATGAAGAAAGAAGGCATCAAGTATGTATTCTACCAGGATATTTTCAGGGCAAGTGACAATAAAGTAGCCATCAAGGCAGTGGTTGAAACGGTATGTGTGGTAAACGGACGTTTAAGCGACAGCGAGTTATTCGATAACGTCTTTGCCCCCTACCTCGACCATGAATAATGACGAACGTCTTTGCAGTATAGCTCTTACGCTCTGTCCCGGTATAGGACATATCGGGGCAAAGCGTCTGATAGATGCCATAGGTAGCGCCGTTGACGTTTTCGGGTATCGTAAGGAATTGCCGGAACGTCTGCCCGGCGTGAATTCCTCGATAATTACGGCTCTTGACTGTCCTGCCGCTTTTCTTCGTGCCGAACGTGAAATGGAGTTTGTGGAAAAGAACCGCCTGACTTGTCTTACTTTGCGGGATGAGGCCTATCCTTCCCGTCTGCGGGAATGTGAGGATGCGCCGATTGTCCTGTTTTTCAAGGGAAACACTGATTTTAACCGTTTACATGTTATCAATATGGTAGGTACGCGCCGTGCAACGGAGTACGGCAAACGGTTTTGTGCGGATTTTGTGCATGATTTGTCCGTGCTTCTCCCTGATGCCCTGATAGTGAGTGGCCTCGCCTACGGCATTGATATTCATGCACATCGTGCCGCCCTGGCCGATAATATGTCTACTGTTGCCGTTCTGGCTCACGGTTTGGACCGTATCTATCCTTCTGTACATCGTAAGACGGCTGTCGATATGCTGGTCAACGGCGGTTTGCTTACCGAGTTCTTATCCGAAACTACTCCGGACAGGCATAACTTTGTCAGCCGTAACCGTATTGTGGCAGGTATGTGCGATGCGACGATTGTTGTGGAATCTGCCGCTAAAGGCGGTTCTTTGATTACAGCGGATTTGGCCGACGGTTATCATCGTGATTGCTTTGCCGTGCCCGGGCGGGTGACGGATGCCGCTTCTATCGGCTGCAACCGGTTGATACGGGATAATAAGGCTGCGCTTGTACAGAGTGCCGAAGAGTTCGTAAAAACAATGGGGTGGGCGAGTGCAGAGCCTGCTGCCAAAGCAGCCGGTATCCAGCGCAATCTGTTTCCGGAACTGACGGATGAGGAGGAGCTGGTGGTGCGTATACTGACTCATCAGGGAGACTTGCATATCAATGCGCTGGTAGTGGAGGCGGACATACCCGTAAACCGTATGAGCGCCTTGCTTTTCGAACTGGAGATGAAAGGGGTGGTAAAGGCATTGGTTGGAGGAGTATATTGCTTATTGGCATAAAAAAAGGAGTACCGCTGTACTCCAACCTTTGTTAACCTTAAATCTAATACTATGAAAAAAATCACGTAACAAATGTATAGCTTCTTCACATATTTCCCAAATATTTACTCTTTTCCTGAATTTCTTTTAGTTTTCTTTTGCGAATATTTACTGTTTTCGTGCACGCTTGGACATCTTGACTTAAATAAAGTGTATATAATGACTATATGATAACTGTCGGATAAGCGAGGCTTGCTGTTGGGGCTTTTCGTGGAATATTCCGGTTCTTTGTCTGTATTGGAAGTAGCATAAGTTGCAAAAAACTTCCAATCGTTTCACAGAATCTTCCAAGTTGCTAAATGAGTTGGTTTTTCTGTATCTTCTTTAATTTTAATGGTTTATTTTTGGCTTTGTACAAAGCAAAGTTATGGTGAACCGTATCTATATAGTAACTCTTATAATGCTCTTTTTTTTATCAGTGGGAAGAGCATCTGTACGGGCTGACATATTGATGGTTGTAAACAGTGTAATGCTGGACTCGGTTATAAAACCGGACGAATGGAGAGAAGTATATCGGTGGGTACTCGCTGATAAGAATGTGCCGGACAGGAAAGAGGTTTTGATGTTAATCCGGTATCATTATGGGAATTTCGGCAAATTGACGGAACTGTTGTTCTATCTGAACGAAGGCAAGGCCTGTAAATATCTGTTGCAGTTTGTTTTTCCGCGGATAGGCAGCTATACGGTACATTCGAAGGAGTTTCCTATTGCCGGAATACGGATGCCGGAGAAGGCACTGCCGGTAATGTCTGCCGGTAGCGGAGAACTGGTTCCGACTGCGTTCCCTGAGAAAAGAAAAAGGCTGGGACCATCACATAAGGTTATGGTAGCTCTGAAGAATAATATGATATATGATTTGGCGTTGGCTCCGAATGTGGAAGTTGAGTTTTCGACAGGAAAGAGGTGGTCTTTGAATACTGAATATAAATGTCCTTGGTGGTTGAACAGTCGGAATGGCTTTTGTTATCAGCTTCTTTCGGGAGGTGTGGAAGTACGCTGTTGGCTGGGCAACAGAAATCTGTGTAACAGATTGACAGGGTATTTCCTGGGGGTATATACCGAGGGAGGAGTATATGATTTTCAGTTGAAAGAAGAGAGTGGCATTCGCGGTAAGTATTATATGACTTCGGGGCTGAGCTGCGGATATGCACGCAGAATAACCGGGCACCTTGCAATCGAGTGCAGTTTGGGAATAGGTTATTTGACAACGGAATACTGTAAATATACCTCTTATAAAGGGGAATTAGTCCGAACTAATGGAGGACACTTTCATTTTGTGGGTCCTACAAAGGTAGCGGTCTCTTTAGTATGGCATATAACAGCAGGACGATGAATGTGGTGGAAAATATCAGATATAATGTACCGTTGCCTCTGTTCTGTCTGTTGATAATCCTGTCAGGGTGCAATTTCAGGGAGGTGCTGGACGATTATCCTGTCAGTGGCGTACAGATAACGCTGGACTGGACGGGAGTTGCGGAGAATTTGCCGGAGACCGTGCGGGTAATATTTTATCCGAAAGATGCCGAGGGGCGGAAAGTAGACGGCTATTTGCCGGCTGCCGGCGGGGAAATGAAAGTACCGCCCGGCCATTATGCAATGATAGTTTACAACTATAATACGGAATGTGTCTGCATAGAAGGCGATGAGTGCTATGGTACTATCAGGGCATATACGGAACGGTGTATTGGAATGGATGCCGGAGAGGATATGATTTGGTCGCCGGACGATTTCTACGTTGTGGCGTTGGATGATGTGGAAATAACAAAAAGCGAAGCGGCTATGGTGATGAAACTGAAACCGGAACGGGTAGTAAGCAGTTATTCGTTTGCCGTGAAGGTGGATGGTGTAGAAAATATATCGACTGTTGTGTGCTACGTCAGCGGGTTGAATGGCGGTTACTTTCTCGGTAGAAGGCTGTGTACACTTGCAGAAGTGCCCGTTTATGTGGAGAATGATTGTAAAAACGGACTGTTGCAGGGGCATTTTTCGCATTTCAGGCTTCCGAAAAGTGCGGATACGCGGGGCGATAGTCCGGTAGTGTTGACCATCAGGATTATTAAGGTGGATAAGCAGGTGCAGGAGATTCTGGTTGATATCAAAAAGCTGATAACACCTCCGACCTCCGGTGAGGAAGAAGAAATACAGCCTGCTCCTGATGGGGAAATACATATTGAGGTGCCTGTTCCCGATGGACAGATTACGGTAGAGGTGGATAAGGAAGAAGGTGGAAATAGCGGTATCGGAGGTGATATAGGTGATTGGGATGATGAAACGAATGTGGATATAATCGTGTAGAAACAAGATAAGCAATTAATATATTAACTAAAAAACAGATGGTTATGAGAAAAATTTTATTGGTGGCTTTAACAGCCGCAGCAATGGTAAGTTGCTCTGAAAATGAAGGGCTTGAGAATGAAAGTACAATGAACCGGATTAAATTCGGGACAGTGGTGAAGACCGGAACAAAGACATTGGTTGCCACTACTGAGAATTTCAGTAAGTTTACTGTAAGCGCTTATAAAACAACAGATAACATGGGAGGAACTGTACAGTTGAATACGGGTTTTATGGATGATATAGAAGTTGATAAATCAAGCGGGGAATGGAAGTATAAGGGCGACTACTACTGGCCTGTCTCCGGTAAATTGCAATTTTTTGCTACCTCACCGGCGCAAACTTTGGATATTACTACCGCTGCCGGTTATCCGAAATTCGAGTATGCGGTGAAGGCGGTTGACAGTCAGGAAGATTTGGTTGCTGCCAACGTAATAAATCAGGTAAAGTCTGAGTCAGCCATTTCTCTTCCTTTCCAGCATCTTCTGACGCAGGTGAACTTTACAATCAAGGGTGATGTTGCCGATTTTATTTATACCGTATCGAAATTGGTGATTAAAGGTGCAAAGGATAAGGCTACTTTTACTTTTGACGGAAGCAGCACCGTGGGAGCTTGGAGTAACCTGGCAGAGTCTGCTTCGGGTGTGACATACGAATACACCGGCACTCCCGTATCCGTTACTCCGACTGCTGCTGAACCTGAAGCTTTTGCAGCATTTGAGACTTCCGGCAATGCCTTGTTTATGCTGATGCCTCAAGACGACCTGACAGGCGTTACTTTGGAGATTACCTATACTGCTGCACCGAAAGATAAATCAAGTGAGTATACTTGGAATGATACCAAGGTCGTTAACCTTACAGGCAGTTGGGGCATGGGCAAGAATATTCGGTATACATTGACGCTGACCAACAATGCTACTCCTATTAAGTTTACTCCGAATGTTGGCATATGGACCAATGAGGACGGAACATTCACCGGGCTATAAGAGCTTGATATAAGAGTCCTGTTGATTTCATTATATTTTGATTCTTCCCCGAAAACGTTTTTAAAGTTTTCGGGGAATATGTTTTTTTGTTGGCTGCTAATGTTTATTTTTGCCAAAGCAAACAAACAAAACATTCTATCCTGTCATGTACGACTCTCCCGCTTGTGAAGCGGTTAACGCCGATTGCCTGAAATGCCCCAAGGCTGTGGACAATCTTATCTTATACGCCTCTCATAGTAGAGGGTTTCACTTTATTATGCCCAAGTGCGATAACAATATCATTATGTTTCTTTTAAAAGGTGAGGCTCTTGTCAACAGTGAAGAATATGCAGGCGTGACGTTGCATGCCGGTGAGTTTATTCTGCAGGCTGTCGGTTCAAAATACGAAGTGCTTGCCATGACCGATGTAGAGTGTGTATGCTACCGTTTTTCCCAGCCGGAATCTTTTTGTGAGGGACGCTTTCAGCATATCGTAAAAGATGTGGTTCCACCTCTTATCTTTTTCCCGTTGAAAATATGTTCTGAACTGAATTTTTTCTTGGAAGCTTCGAAGTCTTATCTGGTTGAGGGGAAGATTTGTAGGGAGCTACTGCAATTTAAGCAGAAAGAACTGGCGTTTATCCTGTGGCGTTACTATTCGGATTATGAGCTTTCCATGTTGGTGCATACGTTATCGAAATACATGGATAGTTTTCAGTATTTCGTACTTAAGAATCATGATAAGGTCAAGACGGTTGAAGAATTTGCCGAATTAGGGGGATATACAGTGACGACTTTCCGCCGTATCTTTACTTCTGTATTCCATCAGCCTGTGTACGAGTGGATGCAGGAACGCAGAAAAGAAGGCATTCTTTATGAACTTCGGCATACAAACTTTACAATCTCTGAAATTTGTTATAAATATGGCTTTGAATCTTTATCTCATTTCTCTAATTTCTGCAAGAAGAATTTTGGGTTGTCTCCCCGTAATTTAAGGAAAGAGGTTGAGAAGCCATCCTTATCTGCAGCCCAGGATTCTATGTTTTTGTCTGTTTAACCTGCTTGGGATATCAAGCAGGTTCCATAATTTCTTATCATAAAAAAAACTCCTCTACCGGTTTTCCCGATAGAAGAGTTCTTGTGATATTAATCAAATGCAGAAAGTACGGTTAGTCTTTCAATTTTGCGGTAATGAAGTCGCGGTTCAGACGTGCGATGTTGCTGATAGAGACATTCTTCGGACATTCGGCCTCACAAGCACGGGTGTTTGTACAGTTACCGAAACCGAGTTCGTCCATTTTGCTCAACATGGCTTTGGCACGGCGCAATGCTTCCGGTTTGCCTTGAGGAAGCAGGTTCAACTGGCTTACCTTAGCGGAAACGAACAACATGGCGGAACCGTTCTTACAAGCGGCTACACAAGCACCGCAACCGATACAGGAAGCGGCATCCATGGCTTCATCGGCGATAGGCTTCGGAATCAGGATAGCGTTGGCATCCTGAGGCGCACCTGTACGTACGCTGACATAACCGCCTGCCTGCATAATCTTGTCGTATGCAGTACGGTCTACCATCAAGTCTTTGATTACCGGGAAGCCGGCAGAACGCCAGGGCTCTACGGTAATGGTGTCGCCGTCGTTGAAGCGGCGCATATAGATTTGGCAGGTAGTGGCTCCTGTTGCAGGACCGTGCGGATGTCCGTTGATGTAAAGAGAACACATACCGCAGATACCTTCGCGGCAGTCATGGTCGAATACAACCGGTTCTTTACCTTCACTGATGAGCTGTTCGTTCAGAATATCCAGCATTTCGAGGAATGAGGTATCGCCCGGAATATCTTTCATTTGGTATGTTTCAAAAGCGCCTTTTGCTTTCGGACCCTTCTGGCGCCATACCTTGAGCGTAAATGATATATTTTTATCCATTTTCTTTAATTCTTTAAATGTTCAACTTCCCGATTAGCTCTTGTAGTTACGAGTCTGTACCTTGATTGCTTCGTATACCAGAGGTTCTTTCAGCAATACCGGTTCTTTTTCGTCTGAACCCTGGTATTCCCAGCAGGCAACGTAGAAGTAGTTTTCGTCATCGCGCTTGGCTTCGCCTTCTTCTGTCTGGTACTCTTCGCGGAAGTGACCGCCGCAGCTTTCGTTACGGTTCAAGGCATCGTATGCTACGAGTTCGCCCATTGTGATGAAGTCGTACAGACGGATAGCCTTGTCGAGTTCGACGTTCATGCCTTCTTTCTCGCCGGGGATGAACAGCTCTTTCTCGAATTCCTTGCGGATTTCCTTCAGTCTCTTCAAGCCTTCTTTCAAGCCCTCTGCAGTACGTCCCATACCTACATATTCCCACATTACGTGGCCCAATTCCTTATGGATAGAGTCTACAGACTTCTTACCCTTGATGTTCATCATCCAGTCGATTTTGTCCTGAATGGCTTTTTCTGCCGCTGCGAACTCAGGCAGGTCGGTAGAGAAGCGGGGAACGGTAATCTGGTCGGCCAGGTAGTTCTGGATAGTATAAGGCAATACGAAGTAACCGTCTGCCAGACCCTGCATCAATGCGGAAGCACCGAGGCGGTTGGCGCCGTGGTCCGAGAAGTTACATTCACCGATGGCGAACAGGCCCTTGATAGAAGTCATCAGTTCGTAGTCTACCCAGATACCACCCATTGTATAGTGAATAGCCGGATAAATCATCATCGGGTTTTCGTACGGGCTGACATCTGTGATTTCTTCGTACATGTCGAAGAGGTTGCCGTAACGCTGTGCAACCACATCTTTGCCCAAACGGTTGATAGCTTCGGAGAAGTCGAGGAATACGGCAAGACCTGTATTGTTCACGCCATAACCCTTGTCGCAACGTTCTTTGGCAGCACGGCTGGCAACGTCACGCGGAACGAGGTTACCGAATGCCGGATAACGGCGCTCCAGGTAGTAGTCGCGGTCTTCTTCGGGAATATCTTTTCCTTGCAGCGTACCTTCCTGCAACTTCTTGGCATCTTCCAGTTTCTTCGGAACCCAGATACGTCCGTCGTTACGCAAAGATTCGGACATCAAAGTCAGTTTGGACTGCTTGTCGCCGTGAACGGGGATACAAGTCGGGTGAATCTGTACGTAAGCGGGGTTGGCAAACCAGGCTCCTTTACGGTAGCAGGCCATGGCAGCGGAACAGTTGCAAGCCATTGCATTGGTAGAGAGGAAGTATGCGTTGCCGTAACCGCCGGTAGCGATAACTACAGCGTGAGCAGCAAAACGTTCCAGCTTACCTGTTACGAGATTCTTGGCGATGATACCGCGGGCACGTCCGTCGATGATGACAACGTCTTCCATTTCATAACGCGTGTACAGTTTCACCGTACCCACGTTTACCTGACGGCTCAGTGCGGAGTAAGCTCCCAGCAGCAATTGCTGTCCTGTCTGTCCTTTGGCGTAGAATGTACGTGATACCTGTGCACCACCGAATGAACGGTTGTCGAGCAAGCCGCCGTATTCGCGTGCAAAAGGAACACCTTGTGCAACACACTGGTCGATGATGTTGTTGGAAACCTCGGCCAGACGGTAAACGTTTGCTTCGCGGGCACGATAGTCACCACCTTTTACCGTATCGTAGAACAGACGGTAAACGGAGTCGCCGTCGTTCTGGTAATTCTTTGCAGCATTGATACCACCTTGCGCAGCGATAGAGTGTGCGCGGCGCGGAGAGTCCTGAATGCAGAAGTTGAACACTCTGAAACCCATTTCACCGAGAGAAGCGGCAGCGGAAGCGCCGGCAAGTCCGGTTCCTACTACGATGATGTCCAAACGGCGTTTGTTGGCAGGGTTTACTAATTTTTGGTGAGCTTTATAGTTGGTCCATTTCTCAGCCACCGGTCCTTCCGGTATTTTAGAATCTATCTTAGTCATAATGCTATTACAATTTAATCATTTACAATAATTTATCAGCAAGCGCCGCTGCACATCAGTGATTTGATGAAGAATACGACAACTACCAGAGCGAAGCATACAACAACGATAGTGGAGTAGATGTTGGAGATACATTTCCAACGGTTGATCCATACTTTGTTGTTCCAGCCCAAAGACTGCATGGAGCTCCAGAAACCGTGAGTCAGGTGGAACCACAATGCACCCAGCCAAATGAGGTAAAGCACTACGAATACCGGGTTGGAGAAGGTGTTCTGAATGTGATAGACACCGTTGGCAGCGTAAGCCAGCGTGAGCATGTCGGCATGTGCGCCCATGTTGTGCATCAGTTCGGGGAGCTGCATCTTTGCCCAGAAGTTAACCAGGTGCAGGCCGAGACCTACGATTACCACGATACCCAGTACGAGCATGTTTTGAGAGGCCCATTCCACAGTTTTAGGCTTGTCTACTACTGCATAACGCTCGTTACCGCGCGCTTTGCGGTTTTGCATCGTCAGCCAGAAAGCGTAGATGATGTGGATGATGAACAAGGCAGCCAGACCTACGGTAGCTACCAGCGCGTACCAGTTTGCTCCCAAGAACTCACAAACCATGTTATAGCCATTGGCCGAAACCAATGCAACAAGGTTCATCGCCATGTGAAATGTCAGAAACAGGATAAGGGCGATACCGGTAACACTCATCACCACTTTCCTTCCTACAGATGAATTACTTAACCACATAAATGATTGAATTTAAATTATTTAATAGTTAGAAAATATATTCTTAAAAGCTCGTCAGACTAATATCCTGCAAAAATAGAGGAAATACCTTGATTAAACAAGGAATTAAAGAAATTATTCCGTAATGAGCGGGTAGCAAGATTGCCGGGCGAATCAGCGGTGTCATTCGTCCTCTTGTTCCTTGTTATGTTCTTTACAGATAATAGTTATGTTTTCGCCGTTGGCAGTACGTTTGCGCAGAGAGCGCGGGGTGTCGCCGAAAGAGTCTTTGCAGAAATGGGCAAAGTGTGATAATGAATCGAATCCGTATCGGGTGCTGATTGTGGAGATACGTTGCTTGGTGTGTTGCAGGTCGTTTAAAATGCCCTCGCGTTTTTTGTCCAGAATCCATTCGTATACAGGTACGCCATACATATTCTTGAATAATCGGCGGAAAGTGGTTGTGGTATATCCGCCAAGGTGGGCAAACTCTTCTACGTTTTTCACTTTATCGTAGTTCTGCATGACGAAATAGTGGAAACTTTCTGTATATGTACTGATTGGATAGAAAAAAGTGGAGACTTGCTGGATTGGGTAGTAGCAAGTCAGGATATAAATTATCTCCTGGCATTTAACGTCAAGATACCTGCTGCACGTGTTCGGCTGCTCCCTGAAATATTCCGTTAAATCTCCGAATAATCTTTCCAGTTTAGGAATGATGGGCAAAGGAGTATAGGTCAGAGGGGCATAAGCCCTTTCAAGTATGTCTTTGTAGCGTTCTTCACAGAGGAGAGGAAGTTCGGTGAATCGATAGGTAAAATATTCAACATCGGTTAGCGCCAGCAATTCTACTTTGGAGCCGATAGCTTGCAAGATACATTGGCGGGCCTGCAGAGTAGTACCGGGATATTCCTCGCTATTGACAAGCAACTCGCCTTTCAATATAAATATTATACAATTTTGTGTACACTTTTCGGCAGGGAAATGCTGTCCTTTAGGATATTGGCTATATATCAATACTCCTTGGGATGTTTTAGGACATAGCGCACAATCAATTTGCCGAGAGCAACAACTATTTAATGCCATGAATAGATATGTGAATTGTATTAATATGTAAATTGTGGCAACAAAGATAAGATAATTTTGCGAATACTCTAAGGATTTCGGCTATCTTTGCGCCAAACTAATAGATAGGTTTTATGAGAAGAACCATTTTTTTTGTATTTTTTATTTCCTTTGTTGTATCAAATCTCTTTGCACAGAATTGGGATATTAATACCTTACATCGAGTTAATGGCTGGGATAATAAATTTGTCCGTAATTACAATAAATTTATTTCCCGTTCGGAGCCTTATGTGGCCATTGGTGTCCCGGTAGCTATGGCTTTGACGGCATGGGCTAAAAAGGACAAGGACTTGTTGAAGGATGCCGTATATGTCGGAACAAGTGTGGCGGGTGCTTTTGTGGTGGCGTATGGTATGAAATATCTTGTCGACCGCGAACGTCCGTATGAACGCTATCCGGATAGGGTACATCCGTATAGCCATGAGAGCAGTCCTTCATTTCCCTCCGGGCATACCGCATCGGCTTTCGCACTTGCCACTTCTCTGTGCATAAAATATCCTAAGTGGTACGTAATAGCCCCTTCTGCCTTGTGGGCTTGTTCCGTCGGAGTGTCCCGTATGAATGAGGGTGTACATTATCCCTCGGATGTACTGGCAGGTGCGGCTATCGGTGCAGGCTGTGCGATTGTGAATATCTATGTAAACCGCTGGCTGAACCGCTGGTTGTTTGGAAAGTGATAAGGTTATAACCTTACCACTTTTTCATACGCTCCTTCATTTAGAACTTTCAGGGCTTGTATTACGCTGCTGTCCGTAGTATTCATTATCTGGAAGTATTCATTCATATCCCACAGGTCGCGGGCTATCAACGCTTTTAGTTGCGTCTTGATGAGCGGCAGGGACTTCCGGTATTGCTTCTCGTCGAACTTAATCTTTTCTTGTTCCGCAAGAGTCTGCATGTTTGCTAATACCTCATCGCTGATTTCGAACTTATCGTTGAACGTTTCGAATTTCTTATATTTGCTTTGCAACTCTTTCCGATGGCTTTCTATAAATTTCATAGTTGTCTTGATAACGACACCTTTAGCAACGATATTCCGATGATAATCTGTGTATTGGGTGGTATCTATCGGCACGAAGAAGTCGGGCATGATACCGCCACCGCCATAAACAGTGCGCGCTAATTTTTTTGTCTGGTACTTCAGGGAATCGGGGAAATGTATGCTGTCGGCATGCATTAATTCGCCATGATTAAAGCGGTCTATCAATTCCTGGTTGTATTTTTCCAGATTATTTTCCCCGCTAAGCGTGCCGTCCAGGTTGGCGGTCTTGTCATAAGGCTTCTGTATGCAACGGCCGGAAGGAGTATAGTAGCGGGCAATGGTCAGGCGTATCATAGAGCCGTCCGGCAGGTCGATAGGGCGTTGCACCAATCCTTTGCCGAAAGTGCGCCGGCCTACGACTACACCTCTGTCCCAATCCTGAATGGCTCCGGTTACGATTTCACTGGCGGATGCGGAATATTCATCCACCAGAACGACGAGACGGCCGTCTTTAAACTTTCCGTTTCCTTTGGCATGGAAATTACTGCGGCGTGCGGCTCTGCCCTCCGTATAAACAATGAGGTCCTTTTGTTGCAGGAATTCATTGGCGAGGTCGATAGCGGCGTTCAGATAGCCACCGCCATTTCCTTGCAGGTCGAGTATCAGGTCTTTCATTCCTTTTTTCTGCAATTCCTTTAACGCTTTAAGAAACTCTTCGGCAGTGGTTGCCCCAAAGCGGTTGATGCGGATATAACCTGTCCGGGGCTGTATCATATATGCGGCATCCAGACTGAGAATAGGTATTTTATCCCGTTTTACAGTGAAGAATAAGGGTTCATTCACTCCGCGGCGCACGATTGTCAGTTTGACTTCCGAGCCTTTCTCTCCGCGTAACTGGCTCATGATGTCTTCCGTGCTCATTTTAACTCCGGCAATGGCGGAGTCGTTAACGGCTATGATGCGGTCGCCGGCAAGAATGCCCACCTTCTCCGAGGGACCGTTGCTGACGGGCTGTACTACAAGCAGCGTATCTTCTATCATTTGGAACTGTACGCCGATACCTTCGAAGTTGCCTTGCAGGGGTTCGTTCATTTTCTTTACTTCTTCGGCATTGTTGTAGGTAGAGTGCGGATCAAGCTGCGCCAGCATCTTGATAATGGCCTCTTCCACCAGTCTGTTCTCATCCACGGAGTCCACGTAGAGGTTGGCTATGGCAAACTCTGCCATTTGCAACTTGCGGAGGGCTTCATTGCCCATTTTCTGAGCCTGTGCCGTTACGGCACATATACATACTATAATAGCAAAAATCTTCTTCATTATTCTTGTCACTAACTACCAATCATTTCATCTCATCACTCATTTCCATTCCTTCCGGAAGGAACATGCTTATATCCTTTCCGAATTGCAGCAGTTCGCGTACGGTAGTGGAACTTACGCAGGTCAGTTCCGGTTCCGTAAAGAGCAGAATGGTTTCAATTCCTGTCAGCTTGCGGTTTATATCGGCAATCGTTTCCTCGTACTCGAAATCCTTTACCGTGCGTATGCCGCGTATAATCAGACTGGCATCCACTTCTTTGGCGAAGTCAATGGTCAGACAGTCGTATGACTGTACCTTGATGCGCGGCTCATTCCGGTAGTAATCCCGTATCATCTTTTCGCGCTTTTCAATAGGGAAATGCGTATTCTTATTCTCGTTGATACCTATTCCTATGACGATTTCGTCAATGAAAGTCAGCGCACGACGCACTACCGAAGCATGGCCGATAGTGAACGGGTCGAATGTGCCCGGAAAGATTGCTCTTCTCATGATGCTAAATCTTCTTCTATAACCAGATTATCGATGATAAAGTTTTGCCGTTCCATAGTGTTTTTACCCATGTAGAACTCCAATAACTCTTTTACTAAGTCTGTTTTGCGTAAGGATACCTGTTCCAGACGCATGTCTTTGCCGATGAAATGTCTGAATTCATCCGGTGAAATCTCTCCCAGACCCTTGAACCGGGTGATTTCCGGATTCGGACCTAATTCCTCAATTGCTTTCACCCGTTCGTCCTCTGTGTAGCAATAGCTTGTTTTCTTCTTGTTGCGCACACGGAACAAGGGAGTCTGCAAGATGTATACATGCCCTTTCTTTATCAGATCGGGGAAGAACTGCAGGAAGAACGTGATGATAAGCAGACGGATGTGCATGCCGTCCACATCGGCATCGGTGGCAACAATCACTTTGTTATAGCGGAGCCCTTCGATACCGTCTTCGATGTTCAGCGCCGCCTGAAGTAAATTAAACTCTTCATTTTCATAGACTACTTTTTTTGTCAGGCCGTAGGAATTGAGGGGCTTACCGCGTAAGCTGAATACTGCTTGCGTGTTTACATCGCGGCTCTTGGTGATGGAGCCGCTGGCGGAATCACCCTCGGTAATGAAAATACACGACTCCGCTTCCTGGTCTTTGCCTTTACCGTCGCTCAGGTGGAAGCGGCAATCGCGTAACTTGCGGTTATGCAAATTAGCCTTTTTAGCCCGTTCGCGGGCCAGCTTGGTAACTCCGGCAATAGCCTTGCGCTCTTTCTCGGAGTCCTGTATCTTTTGCAGCATGACTTCGGACACTAACGGATTCTTGTGCAGGTAGTTGTCCACTTCCGTCTTGATGAAGTCGCCTACATATTTGTTTACGGTAGGGCCTTCGGGCCACATATTGTTAGAGCCTAACTTGGTCTTGGTCTGACTTTCGAACATCGGTTCTTCCACATCAATGGCAATGGCGGCTACCAGTCCGTTGCGGATGTCGGCATAATCCTGGTTCTTGTTATAGAACTCCTTGATGGTGCGGGCAATATGTTCCTTTAAGGCAGTCTGGTGCGTACCGCCCTGTGTGGTGTGCTGTCCGTTTACGAAAGAATAATATTCCTCTCCATACTGGTTGGTATGCGTAAAGGCTATTTCGATGTCTTCCCCTTTCAGGTGGACGATGTCATAAAGCCCCTCGCTGGTCATGTTGTCTTTCAGAAGGTCTTCCAGACCGTGGCGGGAGATAATCCGTTGCCCGTTGTAGATGAAAGTCAGCCCCGTATTGAGATAAGTATAGTTGCGTAGCAGTGTCTCTACAAACTGGTTCTGGAAAGAGTAATTGGTAAAGAGGGTGTTATCGGGTTCAAAGAAGATATACGTACCGTTTTCTTCCGTACTGTCCTCTGTCAGGTCGCTTTGCAGTACGCCTTTCTCGAAAATAGCCGTGCGTACTTTGCCGTCGCGGTAACTGCGTACCTCGAAACGGCTGCTGAGTGCATTGACCGCCTTGATGCCGACACCGTTCAGACCAACGCTCTTTTTGAATGCCTTGCTGTCGTATTTACCGCCGGTATTCAGTTTGCTGACTGCTTCTACCAGCTTTCCTTGCGGAATGCCTCGTCCGTAGTCGCGTACGCTTACGCGGAGATTTTCTTCTATGTTGACTTCGATTCGTTTGCCGGCACCCATCTTGAATTCATCGATACTGTTGTCCATTACCTCTTTCAGCAATACATAGATACCGTCATCATTTTGCGAACCGTCGCCAAGACGGCCTATGTACATGCCCGAACGGACACGGATATGCTCCATGTCGTCCAAATGGCGAATGTTATCTTCATTGTATTCAACCTCACTGCTGCCGGTATTTGTACCGGTTGTCTTTTCCTCATAACCGGCAGAACCTTCCAACGGCAACATCATATTATTATCTTCCATAGAAAACATCTTGTATTGTAAGCACTGATATTTCGCAAAGTTAATAAGAAAATCAATATAAAACACCCTATGTAAACAAATATATGCCCTGAAACTTTTTTCAGTTTACCGGGTATTTAATAGGAAAAAGTATGGTTGAAAAGGTTGTTAGGCTATAGGAAAAACCTCGTTTTCCAACTGCGGGCTCCACAGTTGCCAATTGCGGGCTCTTCATCCCGCATATGCAAACCGGACAGCCCGCAGTTGGAAAACGAAGAAAAAGTATAGGCAAAAGCAAGTTATCCTTGATAGATTGGTATATTTATAATGGGGAAAACGGATGTTTATCAATGGGGAAATGGTGTGTAAGACCATTATATTTGCCGGCACAATTGCAAACTCTTAGACGGAAAGGGAGGTAAGGTGATGTGTGCCGGCAAAATGCGGGTCTTTTGTATGCTGATGAACTACGTGTTTTTAGATTGCCTTGGTAAATGCTCTTCTACGCTTATGCTGTTCGGTCTTGAAATATTCCCATTGTGCCTGTACCTTGCCGTTTTGTTCCAATTCGGGGTTGCTTTCTGCAAAGACAAACCCCAGTTTCTGATAAACGGGGATTAGGTCGGAGAATAGCAAGGCGTTTACGCCCTTGTTCTGATATTCGGGTTTCACGGCTACCAGCAACAGATCCAGCATCTTGGCACGGCGTTTCATAAACAAGGCTTTCAGCAGGTGATACCAACCGAAAGGCAGCAAACGGCCGTGAGATTTTTGCAAAGCCTCTGACAAGGAAGGCATGGAGATGCCTACGGCTACCAGTTTGTCTTCGGCATCTGTAACCAGCGTCACCATGCGCAGGTCCAGAATGGGCAGATACATCTTTACGTATTGGTTAATCTGGCGCTGTGACAGGGCAGAGTAACCGTACAACGGGCTGTATGCTTCGTTCATCAGCTCGAAAATGGCTTGTCCGTAGTCGCGGGCAATCTTCTTGGCAGATGAATATTTCTTGATTTTGAGATTGTATTTACGTTGGATTAGGTCCGAAATACGCTTATGCTTGTCGGGTATGGCATCCGGGATATAAATCTTGTATTCTACCCAGTCGGCATCTTTCTCAAAGCCCATGCGTTCCATGTGTTGCGGGTAGTAAGGGTAGTTATAGGTGGTTGCCATTGTGCTAAGCTGGTCGTAGCCTTCGATAAGCATGCCTTCCGCATCGAAATCGGTGAAGCCTAACGGGCCTTGTATATGGGTCATGCCCCGTTCCTTGCCCCATTCTTCAACGGTATGTATAAGGGCCTCCGATACTTCGGGGTCATCGATAAAGTCAATCCAGCCGAAGCGCACCTCTTTCTTGTTCCAGGTTTGGTTGGCTTTATGGTTGATGATGGCGGCTACACGTCCTACGATTTTATTATCCTTGTAAGCAAGAAAGTAATCGGCTTCGCAAAATTCGAAAGCGGCATTTTTCTTCTTGTTGAAGGTATTGAGCATATCATCGTAAAGATCGGGCACCGAATACGGATTGTTTTTGTATAGTTTGTAGTTGAAGCGGATAAACTGCTTCAATTCCTTTTTCGTAGAGACCTTTTTAATTGTAATTGCCATAGTTGTATGTTGTTATGAGCCGGCAAAGATACATGAAAATCTTTAAAAACTGGTGTCTTACAGGTTATAAATGAGGAATGTCGTATATGCAACGTAGCAAAGCACCATGATGCTTCCCTCAATGCGGGTGATGGTACGCTTGGCAAAGAACAGCCCGAAGAACCAAAGCAGAATGCCGGAACCTGCCAGTACCCACAAGTCCAGGTTAGTGATTCCGGTAAGGTGTAACGGAGTGATGGATGCACTGCATCCCAGTACAAAGAACACGTTGAACAGATTGCTGCCTACTACGTTGCCAATGGCTATTTCCGGATTTTTCTTCAAGGCGGCTACAATGGATGTGGCAAGTTCGGGCAGGGATGTTCCGCCTGCCACCAGCGTCAGTCCGATAACAGATTCGCTTACTCCCAGGCTGCGTGCAATGCCGCTTGCACCGTCAACAAAGAAACTGCCGCCGGCAATAAGTGCTCCAAGCCCGCCCAGAATGTAGAGGACAGACTTCCAAAGTGGCAGTTGCCTGATAGTTTCCTCACTGCCGGCTGTTTCTTCGGGACTGTGTGAGGCGATGGCAAAAGTATAACTCAGGAAGATAGCGAAGAAGCAGAGCAAAAGCAAGCCGTCTGTGATACTGAGAGTATTAGCCTTGTCTCCGTTCAGGAATATGTCGTTGGCACAAACCAGTAAAGCAATGGAAGACAGGATGCACAGAGGTATTTCCTTTTGTAATGTGTTCCGGGTTACGGCAATTGGGGCGAACAGTGCGGTGCAGCCCACAATCATCAGTGTGTTGAAGATATTGCTGCCCACCACGTTGCCGATGGCAATATCGGCGCTTCCTTTCAGGGCGGAAGATACGCTGACCGTCAACTCCGGAGCTGATGTTCCGAAAGCAACGATTGTCAGTCCGATAACGATATTGGGTATGCGGAAGCGTTTGGCAACGGATGCCGCTCCGTCTGTCAGTCCGTTTGCACCTAACAGGATGAGGAGAAGTCCTCCTATAAGTAATAGAATGTTCATGAAATATATTATTTTGCGCGCAAAGATAATGCAAAATTCTGATTAAACGAGCCAAGAGGAAGTCCGTTTGCGCTTGTAAATGCGGAGAATTGTTCTGAAACCGGGGTGGAAATTATATCTCCACATTATATGGTTACGCGTGACGGAAATGTAAGTACGGCTCCGAAGGATGGTGCTACGGAAAAAGAAATAATTGAAAGAAGTCGTATCGGAATGATGGTTTGGTTCTTTCCGATACAACTTCGTATAATCAGGATTTTCCTATTGACTTAAAAAACGGGTTATTTGCTGCGTGTAACAGTGTGCAGTACATTGCCTTGTTTGTCAATCATGCGCAGTTCCAGTGTTTTTTTATCGGCAGATACTATGGAAAAGCCCGGTTCGGGACTGCAAAAAACGGTACCTTCAATAGGGTTGACTTTGCGGCTGAGCGAACCTGAGGTGTTGGTGATATAATCTATATTACTGCCCGGTACGCGCACATGCTGGAAGTTATGGATATGTCCGCAGATATACATGTCTACGTTGTGCCTGCGGAGTATAGGATCGAGCCGCAACTGCATATCCCGGCGTTCGCTTCCGTCTTTCGGTGTTTCGGCATAAATGGGGTGGTGTCCGGCCACGATTACCCAGTCTTCTTTAGCGGCGGTCAGGACAGAATCAATCCATGCGAGTTGTTGTTTGTAATCTTGTTGGCAAGCATCGGGATAAGTCTCTTTCTCATTACGGTATTTGTCTATCATCGGAGCGGTATCTACCCAAACTACCCGGATAGTCATGCCTTTGTCTTCAAAAACTTTGGTATAGTAACGTGCGGGCATTGTCCAGCGGCGGCTGATATTCGAATAATCCAGTACGGCTTGCGTGTTGCCGCGGTATTCATGATTACCCAGCAAAGGAAACCAGTCTATCATCAGTTCGGGATGGCTGTAAATCAGTTCGTAATTAGTCATCCACAACGGGTCGTTGACGGAACGTACGCCTTCAAAGTGGTGCACATCACCCGCAGCGAGTACAAACTCCGGGTCTGTGCCGTTTTCTGCCATTACTCCCATCAGTTCGGCAATGGGCTTCTGGTCATAATAGCCGTTGCGTCCCAGGTCATTGGCTATATAGAAGTTGAACTTTTTGTCGAATACGGAATAATCGGTAATTTGGGCACTTGCCCAGTTGCCCAGCAGGGCGACGAATAGTAAAAAGAATATTTTCTTCATTGTTTGGATGTTATTTATTCACTGCAGAGGGTGTACAGTTGCATTGTTTTTTCATTTGGTGTGTTACAAAAGAAAATGCTCTGTCTCTCTGTGGTGATGTGTTTAAAAATTAATCTTTACTCCGGCATTCACCTTTACACCATAGTATTCGGCTTGCATGGTACGGTCTTTCGTTCCCTGGTAGTAGCGGAGAGGCTGGTTCAGCAGGTTATTGGCTTCGGCATAGAATGTAGTCTTTATTTTCTTTCCGAACGTATAGCTTGCGTTGGCGTCCATGTAGTTCACTTTGTCGTAGTAACGGTCGTAGAAAGTGCTTTCACCCATTTCATCGATAAAGTCGGAAGCGAAATTATAGCTTACGCGGATGTTCAGTCCGGCTTTCTCGAAATAGAGCGAAGCATTGGCGGTGTGTGCCGGTGAACCCGGCATACTGAGACCTTCTTCGTTTTCGCGTCCTTCGAAGTTGAAGTCTTCTACGCGGGAGTGCGTATAGGTGTAAGTTCCGTAAAAGCCGATGCACTTCAAGGCAGGGGCGATGAAACCGAAGTCGCGTTGGTAAGAGAGTTCTACTCCGAGCAGGTTGGCGTTGCCCGCATTCTTGGGCTGTGTGAATCGAGTATATACATTGCCCTGATATTCGTAGTTGGTGCTGACTTGGTCTACGATGAAATCATCGATTTTCTTGTAGAAGATACCAGCACTGACCAGACCGATGCTGCGGAAATAATAGTCGGCGCTCAAGTCGAAGTTGTAGGATGTGGTCGGTTTCAATTCCGGATTACCGATAGTGATTTCGTTGTCGGAACGCTTGATGTTTACGCTCGGTACAAGAGCCGAGTACTTGGGACGTGACAGTGTTTGGGTAAATGAACCGCGTACCTTGAAGTCATCGTTTACATTCCACTTTACCAGCAGCGAAGGCAGGAAATTAATGTAGCTGTTGCGCTGACGTTCGGTCTTGCCGGTGATGTCTTCGTCTGCATCGTATGTACGTCCGGTATAAGCCAGATTGGTGTTCTCGATACGCAAACCGGACATCAGCTCTATGCGGTCTGTGATTTTTGAGTCAAAGCGGACATAGCCGGAGCTGACCGTTTCGCGTGCCTCAAAGTTACCTGCCAGTTCTTCCTGTACTTGTTCTTTCTCGAACAATGCAGGGTTGTTAAGGTCTAATGCTCCGGTGTATTCCTTGCTGGCATAGATTCCTGTCTGGTATTTGTTATTGGGCATAAAGTGCTTGTTGGATTGGTCAACAGTATTTTTAAGGCTGTTTTCCATAAAAGCATCTTCGTCCAGCGGAGAATATTCGTAGAAGTCCACAGTTTTATCTTTGGTTTTACGAACTACCTTTGCGCCGAATTTCAGTTTGTTGCCATTCTTGAACGGGAGTTTGAAGTTGGCGGAGAATTTCAAGTCCTGCTCTTTGATGTCTTCCTGTTGCTCGGTCAGTTCTTTCAGGCTGAATTCGTCATTCAAGGTCATTGTAGAACCGTCTTTGGGAGATGCGAAAGGCTGGCGTTCGTTGCTCAGGTCTATATCGAATTTCTGTTTCTTGAGTTGGAAGTCGATGTAGCGCTCGTTGGGACGCTCTTCGCTGGCTTTGGCATAACTTGCATGCCAGTCCATGGAAAGAAGTCCGAAGAGATGTTCACCACCAAGTGAAAAATCCATCGTGCGCTGGCGTTCCAGACGGGCATTGCGGTTATCGGGCGTTCCGGATTTGGTTTGTATGCGTACGGTGGCGCTGCCGTCCGGTTCAAGGTCTTTCAGGTTAGTGCGGTAACGGTTTTCCCAGTCGTTGCGGTTATTGAAGATACCTTTGAAAGTGAGTTTGTGGTTGGTGCTGATGTCCCAGTCCAAAGCGGCGGAGTAGCTTTGACGTTCGCGGGTTACGTAATATTGGCGCATTTGGTAGTCGTTGACGTATGCTTTGCCGTCTTTATCCTGCTCCCAGGTAAACTCGGTGTCGTAAGAACCGGAGGGGGCATTTTGATAGGAGGCAGATACCATCAGCCCTAATTTATCATTGAAGAAACGGTCACCGTAGGTAAATCCCAGGTTCAGCTGGGCTTTTTCGCTAATCCAGTTGTAGCCTGTTCCTGCGGTGGCAGCAATGCTGCGCTTATAGGGTGAGTTCTTCGTTACCAGATTGATAGAGCCGCCAATGGCATCGGCGTCCATATCCGGGGTTACTACCTTGTTTACTTCGATAGTCTGAATCATGTCGGCCGGAATCAGGTCGAGCTGTACGTTACGGGTATCACCTTCGGCAGAGGGTACACGGTTGCCGTTGACAGTTACGGAGCTCAGGTCGGCGCTTGTTCCGCGTACTTGTCCGAAGCGGGCTTCTCCCTGGTCGTACTGCACGTTGATACCGGAGATACGCTTTAAGGCATCGCCGATGTTGGAGTCGGGGAATTTGCCTACCTGGTCGGCAGATACTACATTGGTAATTCCCAAGTTGCTCTTTTGGGCGTTAATGGCGCGGCGCTGTCCCTGAAATGCGCCGCCTACAACTACTTCCTGAAGTTCGACTCCTTCGTTCAGTACCACATCTTTCTCTAAAGTGCGTCCGGCGGGAATTGTAATTTTCAGTTCTACGGGTGAGTAGCCTACATAGCTCACCTTCACTGTATAGGTTCCCGGGTCGAGGTTGGGGAAAGTGTAGAAGCCGTTGACGTCGCTCGTCACGCCTGTGTGTAGTTTCTCGATGTAGATTGAAGCACCCGGGAGAGTTTGCTTGGTTACGTCGATAATACGGCCGCGTACCGTACCTTGCTTGACGATATTTGCTTTTTCGTCGGCCATTGTCGTGTTGCTGGCCGCTGCGAATAGTAGAAGGAATAAGAATGCTCTTACAATTTGTTTCATACCTGTTATTATCTGTTAATAATCTGCGGCAAAAGTATAGGTATGGGATTACGTCTGTCTTACGGAATTTTGAAGAAACGGTAACGATAATATTACAAACCAATTGCAAATGATGCATCAGGGGACGATATAATTTATCTTGTATGTACTGAATGACAGATTATAAGATTGGAATGTACTTTACTTTTATTTGCTTTAACTGTATATTAAGGCTGTTTACAGGCAATCAACAGCTTTTTCTCATCGGCAAGAGTCGTTGCAAACAGGTATATGTCTCCACCTTCCGCCAGCTTCAGGCGTTTTCGCAACTCGGCTACGCTGGCAGGAAAATTACGTACTGTGAGGTTGGCCTTCTTTTCCGTTCCTATCAGTTTTTTAAGTTCTTTCTTGTTGAGACTGCTGCTATCGGTAATGCGGAACTTGCGTCCGGGAAAGTCCGGTATATACTCGTCGGAAGTATAAAGATGACTGTTGGGGTGCAGTTTCTCTACATTATATATAGATGAAACGCTGCGGAAGGCTCCGGCTTTTAGGATGGATGCATTGGGTTCGTACAAGTATGTTTTCAATGTGGGAGTATACGGGCATGTATGTTCTTTCTCCTGTTGGCGGGTGAACAGGAGCTTTTGAACCTTCTGCGATGCAGTGAGGTTGATGCAGTGGATAGGGATTTCTTCAGGTACTAATTCCTTTCCGCGCTCTAATACAAGGAGAAGTTCCTTGCATTCGTTGTTGACGGAAACGACGTGGGCGGCTTGTACATGTTTCAAGTCATGCAGTGCAAGGGTAAGGTCCAGCATGGGAGATAACTTAACCAGAACGTGTGACGCTTTCTCAAGCAGTAAATTTTCCAAAGCGGAAACATCAGGCTCACATTCGCTGATAGCTATTGTTTTGCCTCCGTGTCCATCACGCCGGGCGGGGTCTATAAATATCCAGTCTACGGGTTCCATCATTTGCAGATAACGGATGCTGTCTTCATGGCAGACCATGACCTGTTTTAAGTTTAAAAGCGAAAAGTTATGAGCTGCTATTGTACAGAGTGTTTCCTGCCGCTCCACATAGGCGGACTGTTGGAAGCAGGCAGATAGGAAGGCACAGTCGATGCCAAAACCGCCGGTGAGGTCGGTAAAGGTTTTGCGGCTGCCGTATCCCGTGTCTGAAACTATTTTGACCTTATAGTTTGCCGTTACTTCCGAGGAGCATTGTTCCATGGAAAGATGTGCCGGGTAAAGAATACCTTCCCGTGCTGCCCAAGCGGGTATTTTTTCTTCTGCTATTTGACGTCCCACAATTTGGATGATAGCAGCAGGTACGTCTACTGTCGGATACTTGTGTGCTTGTAAAGCAAGGTTGCGTACGTTGTCTTTGCGATGCTCCCGGATAAATCGGAGTGTTTCTTCAGTCAGTGTCATGGGCATTGTTTGAGTAACGGTGCAAAGATACGGATAATTGTGATATGATTGAGGAGTTTTGCCTGCAGACAACCGGCAGGAGGTAGACCGGTTGTCTGCTGAGGCTTTATTGAACCAGGGTAAACTCTACAGGTTGCCCATGCTGGCATTCCACGCTCAGTTGGGTTGTGCCGGTCCGGTATGTCGTTTTCACTCTTTTGTCGTGAGCAGACACATGCCATTTACCTTTCAGTTCCAACTCTTTTATTATGATACGGCTGGGTTCTTTGGTTGTGAATGTCTTTTCCGCAATGTTGAGGTCGGGAGTACACACACTCATTACCAAGGCATTATTCTCTTTTTGATACATCACCATTGTTTCTGCGGGCAAGGAAGAGAAAACATTATCGGCAGCCAGTTTGGTATCTTCAAAGACAGCGTATGCCATGGTGCCTGTCAGAACATCGTTTACGGCATGCATCTTGCGGTCGCGTTGTATCACTTTGTAGGTGGCTGCCGGCACATGGGTCTTCAGTTCTTTTCCAGAAGGCTGTATCCATACCATGTATTCGTAGCTTCCATCTTTGGGAGCTGTTCCGTGAGCTATCCATGCCGACGCAAATGTTCCGGTAGTGGGGGTGTGTAACTTTTCGTGGCGCGATTCCTGTTCTGTGATTTGTACCTTTACCTTTCCGTCTTTCACAAAATACAGGTTACCGCAGCCGTCTTCAAGGCAGACCGGTTGTGTATCCGAGGCAGGTAGTTCCTGTTGCAGCCCTATTTGCTGTTTTTTTTCTCCGGTAATCCTGATGAAATCTTTTCCCGGTCGGAAGACGTGTTGGAAAAGCGTTGTTTCCGTAGGATAGTCGCTGTTGCTGTTTTTGATGTCTGTGCCAAGGCAGATTAAGCGGTTATCGAAACAAAATACCGACTTTCGTGCTACGAAATCGCCGGTAAAGTTTTTAAGGTCTCGTTCCATTAATTTCATGGCAAACATTCCGTTTTGGTTTTTCAGAGAACTTGCACCGGCGAATTTTTCCTTGGAGCGTGCCATGGTAGTACCAGGCAGAGGACTGTTCAACAGTTCGAAGGGCAGGTGTATGGTGGTGGTGCCGGGCAGTCGGTTCCAATCCCAGCCATTTTCATTGTAACCGCTGGCTTTGCGGGAAGGAGCCCCCATTATTTGTACCGAACCGTAACTTTGATACCGACCATACCGGTTGTCTTTTGTGTAAATTTCCGCTCCCCATACATCTGTGTTATATCCTTTGAGCGTAACCATCCAGTTATTGCGGCGGAAAATGCCGGCAGAACCGTAATTGTATACAAAAAAGCCTTGCGGCGCTGTTGCCGGAAGTATCCCTTGTTGTTTGAAGTAAGCGGCTTCAGGGGTATTACGTTTGCAAAGGCGCAAATAGTCTGCGGCCAGTTGATGATCAAACGGTTCTCCTTTATCCGAGAAGTCTCCGGATAGGGCAAGGTAGGCAAAAGCGTCTATGTCGTCATCTTTCATGGAACCGCCGAAAGGATGTCTGCCACTGATACCTACGCCCCATTCGTATTTGTTGCAATAGTTGCGCATGGCGATAAGAGCGGATTTCAGTACCTTTCTGGCAGATAAGGTCAATTGATAAGAAGTCTTGTTAGTCAGATTGATGAATTGTCCCAGCATAGCAAGTGCTCCCGTGGTATAGGCCGGATAAAAGCCGCCATGGTGAAAAGTGGTACCGTCTACCTTAATACCTCCAATCGTACCGGGAGTATATCTCAACGACGTGGATACCCAACGTGAAAGTCCTTTCAGTGCGCGAACCCTTTCTCTCTCATCCTTTGTCATCATGGCTGAAACAATTTTAGGCATCAGCAATGTATGCCATGTATCCAGTAACTCGTCGCGGTTTTTGCCGCATGCCTTACGGGTTTCCTGTAAGGCTGCCCAGAACGATAGTGTTGAAAGGATATTATCGCATGTGGGAGCTTGCCGTATTTTGTCGCGCATCAGCCAGGCTGTGGTGTATATTTTTCTTATCTGATAGCCGTAATGGTGGTTGGTTCCCATGCCGCTTCCGAAAGCAAATCCTTGGTTCATGGCATAGTCCCAGACTAAAAAATATTTGTGTTCTGCATCTTTGGATTGATTGTAATAGGCATCATAGGCAAATCCGGAGAGCATTGTTTCCAAATCGTTGAGGGATATTTCTCCCTTTTTGCGGTTCAACTTGTCATCGGGAACTACAAGAGGAGCTCCTGTAAAGCCGTTTCCGGAGCGTTGTATCTGTGCTTTTTGGAATGTAGCATAGGCTTTGTCGATTTTGCCTTGTGAAACTTTATCCGCTGTCAGGACTTTTGTCAGCCGTTCTTCTATGGTTTGTAATTCCTGTTTCTCTGTCGGAGTCAGCGTAGCAGGAAGAGGCAGGTCATATTCCAGCTGTTCCCATTGCCATACACGACACCAATGCCATAAGTCTCTAAATGTAAGTGAATTATTGTAGGGCATCTGCATGTCGGGAGTAGTGCGTTGATTCATTTCTTTTACGGGGAAAACGAGACGGTCGAAGAATACGCGTCCGTTGTTGTCCGGAGCAACGATACGGTAACCGGCGATTGTATTCTCTTGCTTATCTCCTTTCATGTGGGCAAAGCCTATCCAACAGGCACGCCAACCCTGAGCGTTTAGCCGGAAACCGAACCTATAAGATACATGACCCGTTGGAGAGAAAAATTCAAAGCGCAGCGAATCTTTTCTGGCTTGTTCGTTGTAAATCCATAGTGTAATCCCGCGCTTTTCTTTTGATATGGAGTCCAGATGTAGGGGAGTATCTAGTTTGACGGTGAGCACGGAACGGGGAGAGAATTGCCATGCAAGGCTTCTTTTCCCTTCTTTGTAGAACTCTTCTGAGGAAGAGAGTTCGTTTGGTTGTACTGTGCAGAAGGATTGTGGCACTCCTTTTTCAAATCCGGTTGTCTGTGCAAAGAGTATGTTGCCAAAGCATAAAAACAGACAATATAACAAATAGAATCGGTACATATTGCGAAATTTTAGCAGGTATGCAAAAAAAGAGGTTGTCTCCGATGTAGAGGCATTCTGCCGCCATCTCTTTCCGGACGGAACGGCAGACTGCTTCATGCCATGAAACAACCCCTTTCGGTTAAGTTAATAAAAAAAGTTGAAGGTTAGAAGAATTGTAGTTCTTTTATTTAAGTTATTACCAATATTTATTCTGTTCCAATTTGCCGTTTACATCCAGTTCTTTTGTCGGAATGGGGAGGAACTGGTGTTTTTCTTGTGTACGTGCTGCATAATCGCGTGCACCGATAAACTGGTTTCCTGTAGCCCAGCGTTTATCTTGAGTCGCAGCTCCTAATTTGTCGTGTATGGCTTCTACATAAATACCCCAGCGTACCAGATCATATTTCCGCAGAGACTCAAAACAGAGCTCACGGGCACGTTCGTCACGGACGGCTTGTTGGAAGTCTGTATAGGACAAACCCTCCAATTTGGATATGCCTGCACGTTGGCGTATCTCATTAATGCATTCGTATGCTAAATCCGTAGGTCCTTGATGGGCTTCATTTTCTGCTTCAGCCAGCATTAAAAGGACATCACCATAACGTAAAATAGGATAGTTTTCCGGAGTATAGCTCTTGTCCTTCATAGAAGAGCTTTCCCATTCTCGACGGAACTTTCCACATGAACGTTGGACAATTTGTTTGTTTGTCCATGTTTTCTTGTTGTCGTTTACATCATACCAATAAGGAGCGATGGAAAGGTCTCGGCGTTTATCGTTTTTGTCAAACAAATCCCATAGTATCAAAGTGGCTGCATAGAAGCCGTAACCATATCCGTTACCGGTAGATTTGGTGCACTTTTGAAGATTACCTATAACATTTCCTATACGTCCGTCTGTATAGTTTCCTATGCCGTCGGCAGTACGGTTACCGATAAATTCGGCTTCCCAGATACTTTCATTGTATTCGGTATCATATTTGTCGGAAGCCATGTTCCTCCAGATAGCCTCGACATCCGGATTCATTTTATGCTTGTTCGACTTTTTCACTTCATTGGCCCAGTATGCAGCTTTGGCATAGTAAGGCTGTCCGCCGTTGGCGGGATATCCGGCACGCCACAAGTATACGCGGGCAAGGATACCCATTACTGTATTCTTTTTGATATAAGAGGGAGACTTATCGTAGGTCTGGTCATCAACCAAGTTTACGCATTCTTCCATTTCTCCGATAATCCAATCCAACGCATCGGTATGGGGAGTTGCTTCTATGGATGAATTATTCACGTCTTTGAATGAGGTCTTGCGGATGGGGACTTCGTACCAGCCTTGTACTAACAGGAAGTGAAAATATGCACGGAGAAATTTAGCTTCACCTTTCATTCGTGTTTTCACACTTTCATCCATGTCGGCTTTGTCAACATTCTCAAGAAAAACGTTGGCATTGTTGATTCCTTTGTAAAGAGTCTCCCATGTACCCCATACATGTTGGTTTCCCGGATTATGGTCGTTGCCATAGACTTGACTCGCCAATTGTCCGCTTTGGCGCTGGTAGTAACTCAGGTCGTCTACGTTGGATATCATGCATGAGTAATTGTTTCCGTATACTTTCTCGTAGGCCAAAGTATAATAGACTCCGGCCAAAGCAGCCGTGCATTCACTTTCATTGGAATAAAAAGTTTCCGGAGCGGTGAAATCATAAGGCTTTGTATCCAAAAAACTGTCGCAGGAGCTCAGCATTATGGCAGAGCATAATGTTAAAACTGTTGCATGGAATAATTTATATACTGTTTTCATATCAGTCTCATTTTTAATATTTGGTTAGAATGTTACGTTTAATCCCAATGACATACTGAAAGCGCGAGGGTATGGAGACCAGTCAAAGCCCGGTGTCAATGGAGAATTACGGGTAGAAACTTCCGGGTCGCTTCCGGAATAACCGCTGATAGTGGCAATGTTTTCGGCAGAAAGGTAAACACGTGCGCTGCTTATATGCAAGGGCTTCAGTGTTTTTGCCTCAAAATTATATCCCAATGAGATGTTCTTGAGTTTCAGGAAAGAGCCGTCTTCCACATAGAGTGAACTGTATTCATTGGAACCTTGCGCCCGAGCTCTCGGTATGTTGCTGGTGGGGTTTTCCGGAGTCCAGCGGTTAGTATAGGCGGCAAACATATTGGTATTTTGTTTGGCGGAAGGGTTTTCGAACACCATGCGGTTGGCATTGAGGATATCATTGCCATAGCTCCATTGGAAGAAGATGTTCAAGTCGAAGTTTTTCCAAACCAGATTATTGGTAAAACCACCTATGTGTTTGGGCTGACCGTTACCGATAGTGGTCTTGTCCTTGTCGTTGATTTCGCCTTCACCTGTCAGGTCACGGTATTTGGGGTCTCCCGGTTGAGTACCGGCTACGTAATACGGGATGCCTTCTTTTAAGGTATATACCTCTTTGCCGTTTTCATCTATTGTCTTGTTGAAGTCCTCATATTTGTAAGTTCCGTCATAGATGAAGCCGTACATTTTACCGGCAGATTCACCTACTTTGCTGATATATGCCGGAGTGGTTTTATATTTGTTATCCCAACTGATATAGCTGGTCATATAAGGTTGTCCTGAGTTCAAGGCTATGATTTCATTCTTGTTGAAAGCGATGTTGAAGCTGGAATTCCAACTGAAATCTTTAGTTTTGATATTGGTGGTTTCCAAGGTGATTTCCAAACCGCTGTTACGCAATTTTCCAACATTTAAGGTAGCAGAAGAGAAACCTGAGCTGGCAGATATATCGGCATCAAGCAACAAGTCCTTGGTGGTTTTGATGTAATAGTCCATATTCAGGTTAATTCGTCCGTCGAGGAAGCCGAGGTCCAAACCGAGGTCCAATTGTTCGGTTGTTTCCCATTTCAGCTTTTCATTCTGCATGCTGCTCAATACATAACCCGGTACAAACTGACCGTTCCACGGATATTTGTAAAGATCGTCATCAGTGATGAGGTGTGCCATATAGTCATAATTGCCTATGCGGTTGTTACCGGTCTGGCCATAGCTGAAACGCAGTTTACCGTTTGACAGCCAGCTGGCATTTTCGGCAATGAAAGATTCACGCGCAAAAGCCCATGCCAAAGAGCCGGAAGGGAAGTAACCCCAACGGTTGCCGCGGGCAAATTTGGAAGAACCGTCGGCACGCATGGTAGCTGTTATATAGTAACGGGAGTCGTAGTTATAATTGATACGTCCGAAATAAGACATCAGTTTGTTTTCGCCTTTGGAAGAATTTACGGCCGGTGTGCTTCCCTTATCGAGTCCTGCCATGCCGAAAGATTCATTGCTGATTTTTTCCGTCCGTATAGAATGTATATAGCTGGTATTTTTCTGAACAGACATACCGAGCATCGCATTGAAATTATGAGAGTTCTTGTTCAGTTGGTAGCTGAGTGTATTTTCGTTCAGGTAACTTCTTGCTTCACTCTGGTATAGATAAGCGTTTATTCCCTTACTTTGAGTGTTGGAAGGGTGGCTGTTACCGGTGCGTGTCTGAGAACCGTTGAATTCTTCGTTTTTGTAGTCGGTTGATGTATATCCGGCTGTAACTTTCAGTTTGAGTTTCTTAATTATCTCATATTCGGCACCTACATTAAACTGGAGATTATTGGTTGTCTTATGACGGTATTCGTTTTGAGCAGACTTCACGGGGTTAAAGCGGTAGTCCTCACTCATATTGACACCCTCATCGTACATCTGGTTGAGAAGATCGCTTCCAGTAGGGGATACCGGACGGAAAGACCATACACTGTACATGTAGGCGGTAGACATGGAACTTGTGGCGCTCGATACGGTAGGACCGTCCTGAACAGTGCTGGCATAGTTTCCTGTAAAGTCAATCTTCAGTTTGTTGTTTACTTTCTGGCTCAGGTTCACACGTCCTTGATAGCGTTTTACGCCGGAGTTGATGATAACTCCCTGTGTGTCATCGTAAGACAAAGATGTGGTGTATTTCAAATCGCCTTGCGAACCGGTCATGGATATATGATGGTTATGGCTGAGAGCGGTACGGTAGATATAGTCTTGCCAATCGTAAGATTTAGCATTGTGATAGGCATCCAGTGTAGGATAAAGTTCGGTTATATAGTTTTTCTGGAATTCTTCTCCGCTGCCCATGATTTCTTGTTGCAGCATGACAAAGTCATAGGCATTCATCACTTCCGGTGTGTTTTTTACAAGACCTACTTTTACGCTACCGTTGTATGTAATGGTAGGCTTTCCGGCTCCGCCTTTTTTGGTGGTTACGATAACTACACCGTTGGCACCGCGTGCTCCATAGATAGCTGTGGCGGAAGCATCTTTCAAAATGTCTATGGATTCAATATCATTAGGATTTATTGATCCTAAACCGGAACTTTCGGAAGGGAATCCGTCGATAACGTAAAGCGGAGCTGTACTTCCGGTCAATGAACCGGCACCGCGGATTACTATATTAAAGTTATCTCCCGGTCCACCGTCACCGGATGAAACCTGTACGCCGGCAATACGTCCTCCGAGGCTTTCGGTAATATTGCTGACAGGAGTCTTGGTCAAATCGCCCATATTGGCGGAACCGATAGAACCGGTCAGGTCACGTCTTCTGACATCACCATATCCTACAGCAACAACGGTCACTTCTTCCAAGGTTTGGGTATTTTCTGTCATTGTAATATCAAATTTACTTTGATTGCCTACTTTGACATTTTCCGTTTTATAGCCGATAAATGAGAATTGTAAAACATCACCATTTTTTACATTGTCCAATTTAAACTCTCCGTTTAAATCTGTGGTTGTCCCATTGGTTGTTCCTTTAATTACAACACTTACCCCGGGCAACTCTCCCATGGCATCAATCACTTTACCTGTAATCTGTCTTCCTGTCTGTGCCTGTACTGCTGTACAGCAGAAAAGGAAGAATAAAAGATTTAAGATAACTTTTGGTCTCATAAAAATAAAATTAAAAAATTAGGATGTGTAAATGTATGGATTGTATAAGAAATGTGAAATCTGTAATTGTCCATAAAAAGTACAAATTCATACATGTGGAGTTGTAACTAACTGCGATGCAGTCAATAAACTGCTATTGGCAAGAAGGTATTATTATGTTACATTAAGATTTGCGGAAAAAGGAATGTGGGTCAATTAGCTATGATCACCAACGGCTCTCGTTTTACAAGAGATTCCCATTTTGAGCAACTTACACCGATTTATGCTGTAGCTGCTCAAGAAATAGAAGATTATATATTATAAACTGCTGCAACATTCTTGCGAATGGGGTTATATATAGAAGTATTTCTTAGAATTGTAGTAGCTTTATAAAAAGGAAAACAGCATAAGAGTTTCCTCAAATGCTGCTCTGATTTAAATTAGTTTGATAATTAGCCAATCTTTTTATAAGTAGTTGTAGTAATATCGTCCAACTCTAAACCATCGTCATCCGTATTGTCCCAATCTTCAAAGGCGAGAAGCAATCTATTAGCTATAAGTCCATTGATAGTAAGAATATCTAAATAACCATCATCGTAAGAGATAGTTAGTTTATTGTCTTCTTTATCTATGAAACGGACTAAGGCATTGATGGTAGTTGTATAATTGGGCGCACCTTTGATTGTGGTTGAGACTATCATATCTGAAGACACACTTTCAATTTTATTGTATTTACAGGATGCCCCTTTTAGACCACAAAGATAAGTCACAGAGCGCTTTAATCAATTGATAAAGTATAATATACTTATTGTTCTCTCCGATAAGGGCTTTCGATAAGATTTAAACGACTTGGTTCATCTCCACCGCAATCCACCACAATTTTATGTAGTACTATAGAAGGAGCTAACGGACGAATGGTCAGTGTATGTGTACCTTTCTCCCAATTGACATCGGGAAAATGCACAATCGACTCTATAATTCGAGCAGCACCTGCAGGATACATTTTTGTATAGCAATTGGCCCAAATCAAATCTGAATTATAGTTGACAATCTGTTCTTTTCCGTTGTCCAAACTAACAGCATAGCTATGTCCTCCTTTTATAAAAGGCAATGTACTATCCAAAATCAATCGCAAGCGCACTCCTCTTGATTCTGTTTTAATATTCATCCGATATGTTAATGAAGCACCCTCCACTGGTTTATCATATGGCATTAATGCCAACCCTGAGAGTGTACGTCCCAAATCTGGAATAACTGTCCATCGAGTATTACTTCCTTGAGTGCTTTCCGCAAAATGTTCAGCCTCCATAACAACTACTCCCCGGGTCTCTTCGTACACATATCCTCCAGATTTGCAAGAGCTTGCATCCACACGTTTCACCTCAGGTATTATATTACCTCCCTTGGGTTCATCCCAGCTAGTATATCCGATATGAGTTTGGTCCATTAGATGGTTCCATTTTCCGCCTGCAATATTGTGATTATAATCATAACAGAGATCAGCATCACGTTTAAAACAATATTCTACTCTGTCCGCCCACTCATTAGCGCGCAAATCATCATCAGAAGCCAATTTACGGTTTACAGCCACAGCATAATACATTTCATAAAGATTGGCCATGGCTTGTACAGGAAAAAGTATCAATTCTTTATAAGCATCTTTCAACTTATCGGGCAAAATCTGAAACTGGCGATAAGCATAGGCTTCCAATGCCAAAAATTCGTCTGTCACCGCCTTAAACTCCCCGTTGGAGAGATTGTAAGTCCGGCTATCGAGCATCTCGGCAGTCACTCTAGATGCATATTTACAATACAGATTCAAAATACGAGCTGCTTCTGCAGCATATTTCTCTCCGAACTGCTGTTTACAGAAGTTACGGGTATAATCTTGCAAATTATCAGCATTAAAACGTTCCGGATTCCAAGCCATATTCAAGAAGAAGTCCGTAGGAAACTCATTAGGTTTCAAATCGCCCACATTCAGGATCCACATTCTGTCTACACCATAGGTATATGTCAGATATAATTGTTCCCACATGTGCTGAATCTGTGTCATGTTCAACCATTGGTAAGCACGAGGTGCACCATGTAAATCCACATGATAATACATGCCATATCCACCGGGATGATGTTTGGCATTCAGATCCGGTAAACGGCGTACATTTCCCCAATTGTCATCGCAAAGCAGTATCATCACATCATCCGGAATTTTCATACCCTTGTCATAATACTCCAATACTTCGCTATAAAGTGCCCAAAGCTGAGGAGTTTTAGAAGCGGGTTTTTCGGTAACATCCGAAATGATTTTACGTTGCTCCTTCACTATATTCTCTAAAAGTCGTGTATCAGTATCGGGACCCATTGGAGCGTCACCGTCGCCTCTCATAGCTATAGTCACCACTTCTTCTTTGCCTTTCATGCGTTCGATACCTTCACGAAAGAAACGGTCTATGTTTTCCTTATTCGTCTGATAATTCCAAGGTCCATACTCTTGACGTCTACGTGCATATTCCTGATGATTTCTTGCCATAGGTTCATGGTGCGAGGTACCGATTATAATTCCCATTTCATCAGCCAACGGACTATTCATCGGGTCATCGGCATAAAACGCTGCACTCCACATAGCAGGCCACAGGAAATTTGCTTTCAGGCGAAGTAGAAGTTCATATACGTGTACATACATCTTGCTGTTGAACCCTCCGAATTTTTCAGTGGTCCATCCTCCCATGCAAGGCCATTCATCATTAATAAAAATGCCACGATATTGTATGGCGGGTTCTCCGTCTGTATAAATACCGTCCTTTATATAAATAGCATCTTGGTGCGTTACGGGAACATCCGCCCACCAATACCAAGGTGAAACTCCTATCTGACGCGAAAGCTCATAAACTCCATAAATGGTACCGCGCTTGTCACTTCCGGCAATGAGCAAGACATCACCTTCGAGCCCCTTTAGAGGATTATGAAGTGTAGTTATGATGAATTTTTCATTTTTATCTTTCAGAAGATCGTTTTCCAACTTTCCGGCCTTCAACAACTGACGGATAAATGAGCTTTTATCGTAAGAGCCAACAATGACACGTACTGTCTCATCAGTACTGTACACCATATCCGGACGTACGGCAATTACTTTCTGAAAGTCAGTCTGCAGATTCTTTACGGCAGTCAAGACTCCTTTATGTTCCTCCTTATCACATAAAACCGAAAATGCCTTACAATGGGGAGTAACCAAGCCAAACTTGGCATTATCCGAATTAAAAACGACAAACGTGTCAGCTGCCCATGCAGGAGATGCTGGCAACAAAACTATCATACACAACAAATTAAAAAACATTGTTCTGACTCTCATAACTTATTCTTTATTCTAATAGAACATATTTATCTTTTCTTATTTTGCTACACTGTAACGGAACCAATCCACATCCACACTTCCACCTGGCTTACCTTTTGCCTGCTGTGCAAAAAGCCCTAAATGAACTCCAGTAAATCCTCCGATGGTTTCTGTACTAAGATAGTGATACTCCATTTTACCCAAAGGGAGAAACCGATGATTATCTTCTGAATATGACAAATGGTAATAGTTATAATCACCTTCTATACGAAGATAAATCAAGTCCGTATTCAATGAGATTTTTTTTTCTACATGCCGTACTTGTCCAATACGTATATATGCCTTGACATACTTCTTCCCCCCACGACATTCTACTACAACATCATAATGATTAGTATGAGCTGCGTAAGCGGTAATTCCAGCTTCTTCTCCTTCTTTTAGAGAAGAAACATCAATAGCTGTAGTTGCCTGAAAACGAGGTTCAGTTTGCCTGCGTCCAATAAAAGTCAGTGTTCCTACCTGATCTATTGTTTTCTCACTTGCCTTCATACGTAAATAGCCCTTACGTTCTGTCAATGAATAATTTTCAAAAACCGGATTACATAAATAACTCCAACACCACGCTAGCTTTGTTTGAGAAAAATCATCAGTTTCCGGATCTTTTGGTAGTTTCACCTGTGGCAGGGTTTTGCAATCCATATTAATTTGAACAGTTCCATTCTTATTCACAACGGGCCAACTTCCTTTCTCCCATTGCACAGGAGCTAAGAATGTTTCACGCCCCATCACATGTTGCAAATAACCATGTGTACGATAGCCTAAAAAAATCACCCACCAAGAACCGTCCGGGGCTTGTACGAAATCAGCATGTCCCAATCCTTGAATAGGACTATTCTGCATCTCATTATTAAAATGGGACAATATAGGATTCGACGGACATGGTGTGTAAGGACCTTCCAAATAACGACTGCGGGCCAACGTCACATGATGACCATGTTCTGTTCCCCCTTCCGCCAACAGCAGATAATAATATCCGTCTTTCTTATATAGATGGGGGCCCTCAGGATAACGTCCTCCCATTCCTGACCACAGACGTTTAATCTCAGATAGCTGTTTACCGGTATTGACATCAATCTCACAAATTTTAATTGTCCCATCCTTCCAAAGAAAATAACATTTACCTTCATCAAAGAAAAGAGTAGGATCGCAACTACCTGTCACAAAATCTATCATAATAGGATCAGACCACTCGCCAGCCGGATTATCCGTATAAACATAAAAATGTTTTCGAGAAGGGAAAATAGTCGTCACCATGTAAAATACCCCATCATGATAGCGGATAGTAGGAGCATAGATACCGTTATTACCATCCATGTTTTCCAGATTTACTTGAGAAGGGCGCGTCAAACATGCCCCTATCTGCTCCCAATGAATCAAATCTTTACTGTGGAAAACCGGGACTCCTGGGAAATACTGGAAAGTACTGTTTACCAAATAAAAATCATCACCTACCCGGCAAACACTAGGATCGGCATGAAAGCCTGGAAGAACCGGATTCTTAAAGCCTTGTCCCCAACAGATAAAAGAGTAAATCAAGCTAACTGTAATTATTATACTTTTTTTATTCATATCTAATATCATTTTTAATGGAATAATCAACCTGCAATAGTGCCTCATATAGTTTCGGTCAGTGCTATATCAACTTAAAACTACATACTTTAATGTCAGATTTGTGAAATTCCATAATTTATCAAAGAACAAGTGATTTTTCATATAACAAGGATCTGTGTTACATAGCCATGTTTTTCATGACACAGACTTCGTATAACAAGTTTAATGGTCTTATTGCAAATGTATAAAGAATATTTGATACATCTTTTTAAAGCATGATACACATTCCTTCATTAATATTACATCTTTCTCGTTTTTCGTTACATTTCTTATCTTACATGTAACACATATGTAGGCAACTAGTTATTTATAAATGTAATTATAAAATTTATCACCTTCAAAATCGTGTTATGTTCGTGTAAACAACTTGGCTAATTCTTCAGTGGATATACTCGCCAGTTTTCCAATAACAAATCTCTACAGAGGTCTTTAGAAGCAGGTTATCAAATCGCTTAATGGTGAGGCGTTCTTTTATAAAGTATAAACTTTATAACTTAATATGCTTAATTGGCTTAAGAGTGTTCTTAGCAAATAAATGTATTAGGTTTTCGGCTTGGGTTGAGATATGTACTTCTCGCTCAATTTTATTGCGATGAAAAAGATAACCTCATCATGGGTCTAAATCAGATAGAACTATTGTCAATAGAAGATACTAAAAGAAAAAGAATATCATTTACCGGTGTGTCACGTTTGTCATTGATTTATATCTGGAGGGTCTGCAAACAAAAAAGGCTCCATTCTGTTAAGAATGAGCCTTTCAGTTTGTGGACCAGCCTGGGCTTGAACCAGGGACCTCCAGATTATGAGTCGCAAATATTTGATTTTCAATAATTTGTATCCTGTTTCTTTTCATGTACATACCTCTTGATTTCCAAGCCCAAAGATAATATTTCCTTTTCAAATAATATCTCTTGTTTTCTTCTATTTTCCTGAGATGCGTGCAAATTGTGTGCAAATACCTTATCATTTCTAATTATATGCTTATCTTTTAATAATGCTTTAAATCTATCCAAAGATGATATAATTTTATAGGAGAGTACAATTCTCCTTTTATGTTTTTTCTTGCATGTAAAGAGGATAGTTCCTCAATATAGCCACATGAAAGGTCTGATTTTCTTACTAATAAGTCATTGTTAGTCCATAAAGGAGATTCTAACGTCAGATCTATAATCCATGAGTTTATTGATGACAACCAATAACCAAAGTCATTCTTTTTCATATAACCCAATAAAGCTGCATATTCAAGTTCTTTACCATGAATACATCTCTTAAAACGCTCTATACCGCCACAGGTTAGATATTTATTATCTTCATTGTGTCCTTGAACATACTCTTTTTCTCGAATACTTTCTGATACTCCAAGAATTTTTGCTTCAAAACAAAAGAAACGCTTTGCTCTTGAATAATATTTAGCATTAAAATAAGTCCCTCCACCTGTAGATGAATATAGGCCTATATCAACAGAAGCTCTAGATTGTTCTTCCAAGTCTTGCGGTATAAATAGAAAAACGGTTTTTAAATCTATAGCTTGTTGATTCAAATATACAGCTAAATCTCGTGTGATTTTGTTCTCAGAATCGCTGTAATGGTCAGATCCTTTTAAAAAGGGACCTATTTGTTGTTTTACAAATGCTATTATAGCATTAGGAGAACTTGAACCGATACTATTTTTATTTGGCAAACCGGCATCTTTTATTTTATATTCGTATGCTAGCATTTATAATCCATTTTGTGACAAATAATAAAATGTTTCATCAGCATCATTAATTGCGACTGATTTTAGCCAATAACGCAATTGATTTGGTTTTATCAGATAAATTGCATTTTCATCATACAACCGAATAACTCGAATAATTCTAAGGTTTGCGTATGTATATTCTTTTTTTAATAATTGTTGTACCAAATGTTCAATCGTAGTAATAGAGCTTATTGGCTTAATTGGAAGTTTCCCAAAATAGAAAGGATAAAAAATAAAAGACTCCGTTATTATAGCTTTTCCTTTACTTAGATTGGCAAATGCACTATTCAAAATAGTTATATATAGTTCTCCGAACTCTTGAAGTTCTTTATTTGTAACGGGGCGTACCACTTTAGAATCTTCTCCTTTGCTTCTGAAATCAGAACAATAGTCTAATACATCATTAATAATGTATTTATCCATATCATATAACTTAAATTCAGTGTTCAAATAAGGCAATGATTTTATATCCTCGACTAGCAAAGAATTTGCTTTTGATACTAATGATCTTCCTGTTTTAACTAACAAATAGAAAGCATAAATTCTACTATGCTGCTGAAACATATTATAGAATTCACGAAGTTCGCTGATCTCTTCAAGAGGACAGTGTATTCCTAGAATTTGAGATGAATAAGCTAATTCTTTCTGAACCAAAGCTGTAGGTAATGTGTCTTTATCAACAACTTCTCTAATTAGCATTAAAGGAGGTTGAAATAACAATGGTTTTCTTACCCATTCTTTATAATAATATTTGTATGTAAGGGTTTCTTTTTCTTTCGATAAAATACCATCTTTTGTTAGATATTCGCTTTTTAGATATTCTTTTCCAACTAGATATTCTGCTTTAGCGTATTTTCTCTGTAAAGTAGTTAATTCTAGTTGCTCAAAATGTTCTAAAGAGTCTTTCGCTTGAAGAAACTCTAACCTATTTGTTTCTTTTATATAAGTATCAATATTTCTTTTACTATTACCTATTTTTATACCTTCACCAACAATCCAATTTTTATTTTTTTCTTTTTCTTCAATGAAATTCCCTATTCTAGCAGAAATATTGGATAATCTTTCTACCAAATTAAAAATTCTTCCTCCACCTAGATAATTGGATTTCCAAATAAGTCTATCAGTGCTTTTTAGTCCTAATCCTTGTTGTTTAGAAACCCAGTTAAAATCATATTTATCTATTTCAAAATAAATTTTTTCCTTTATCGGTTTAGTCCTTTTTATAATTAAATGGAGTATGTCATCTTCTGTTGGCTCTCTCTTTTCTGCAAATAAAGCTAAAGTAGCAACATCAGCACCACCTTCTCTATTGCTACTTGCAGCTTTGAACAAAACTCTTGCAATATGAGTAAAGTCGATAATTTGCGGTATATTATATTTCTGCGCAAAATAACTTCTAAATATATATGAATCAGAATAATATATGAGATTGGCAGAAGGTAGAATAAAACATAACAATCCGTTCTTTTTCAATAAAGATTGAATTGCTTGTTCTGCAAATAATAATGATATCTCGTTCCTTGGAATTTTTTTTCGCTTTTTTTTATTAATACATTCTTGGTCAATATGGTTTGCATATTTGCTATATAAGTCCCCTGAAACAAAACTACCAAATGGAGGGTTACCTATAACTAAATCATACTGTGCTCCCTTTTCGATTTGATTTTCTACGATTAATTGAAAGAAGTCTGCATCTATGAAATTAGAATTCAACAAATTATCAAAATGTAATTTTTCCGGGTATAAATCCTTAGGAGATAGCATATCGCATAATGACAAACACAAACTAAAATAAGTAAGCTGTACTGCATTGCAATCTTTGTCAATGCCATAAATATTCCTGCGGAGTATATTTTTTAATATATCTTTATTGGGCTTTTGAAAATTATTGGCAATTCTCCACCATTGAATTAATCTCTTAAAAGCAGTAACAAGAAATATGCCTGAACCACAAGCTGGGTCTATTACTTTAAAACTATACTCATTTTGTTGGAATGACATAGCTGCCTCATGCGTTAAAGGCATACATTCATTTATGAGAAAATTAACTAAAAAGGGTGGAGTATAGACAACACCTTGAGTTTTTCCTAAAAACTCTTCATAAATGTTGCTAATAAGCTCAATTGGGATAAAATTAAAATCATATTTATCCCAAATTGATATTTGTGAATGCTTTTCTAATTTTCCACTTAAAAATATAGCGAACTGAGTTAAATCAACTTCTTCTAATAATCTTCTCTCATTTTTATCATTCCAACAGAAAATGCCTCCATTATATTGGTCTTTGTTGCTTAAATAATCAAAAAGTTGAAGACAAGCTCCTTTAGTCTTAAATACATCTACAAATGTATTAGCATTGCCGAATTTTTGAAAAAAATTTGCACCGAATACATTGTTGCCATACTCATCCCGTCTTTCTTCCAAATATTTGAGTAGGATAGACATTACAAGTAACTTATGAGCAACATTTGGAGCTTCTTTAAATTCAGATATATGTAAAATGTTTTTTCTTATTTCCTTTAAAGCGATTAAAAGGGATTCATAAGAACTATTTTTGATATTAAAATCATTTTTATATTTTCCTTGTTCTAGAAAATATCCGTTATCAAATAGTCTTGCAGAATATTCTTTTTGTTTTTTACATAATTCATCGTCTATTTCTTTGCTGAGTCTTATTTTGTCAAACAAAGAATATTGTAGTTGCTGAGTTTTAGGATTAAAAGGTCCTTGAGTTGAGTTAAAAATTAGAATATCTGTTTGTGTAAAAATATAAAAAAGTGGAACTATACCTGAATTCCAAACCTTCTTATGAATGTTAGTGGCTACGGTTTCATTGAAGTTCTCATTACTATAATCGTATATGAATATTTGAGCTATTGATGGTCTATTATCAGAGTATCTCCTAAAGTAAATTCCATTTGCATTATATTTAATATTTGCTTCTTCAAATATTATTTTTTCATATTCATTCTGACAGTCACTAATACTCATAACAAGTCCTGTACTTTCCTGTGAAGAAAGCATTTCTAATTGTTCAAGTCCTTGTTTGAATATTTCCGTCATATTACGATGATTATTTATATTGGGGACAAAGATAACAATAAACTTTTAATCTCTTCATTAAACAAAGAAATGAATGACGTTTCTCCAAGTTATTAAATTGTAGTAATAATGAATTAGGGGTGTTTTTTAATACTGGTATAATTGGGAATATATGCGTTTTTATATTTTAGCATCTTTCTTATTCATCTTTAGACTTCACTGAAAATCCATTTCAATGTCTATAAAATAGGGAAAATGTTTTCATGACACTTAGATACTTTAATATTTATTATACATTTCTTTTTAGTGTATATTTTCTTGTTTTATTCGTCTGAAACTAATATCTAAACTGCTCAAAACCAATATTCAAAAGGCTTCAAAACGTTTATATTTCCATTCAAATGAGGATATATAGACTATCGTAAGCAATTCCGCTTGCGGGTAATCACTAAAACCATGTATAATTTTTCAAAAGACGGTATCGTAGTCTCTACGGTACTTGATGCACGTACTGCCAACAAAGAAGGCAAATATCCTATTAAAATCAAGGTTTATTATCAAAGAAAGCCCAAGTATTATTCTATTGGTATCTGCATGACAAAAGAAGAATGGAACAAACTGCCGGATAGCAAATCTTCTGAAAGCAAGAAAATCAGACAAGCCATTGAAAGTAGTTTTTCTTTAGTCCGTATGAATGTTGAAGCTTTAGCAGAGAAAGGAACATTCTCTTTCAATACGCTCAATTTACGTTTGGGAAAAGCTACCGGTGATACTCTGAACAGTGCCATACGAGCTAAGATTGAGGAACTGAAAAACGAAGAAAGAATCGGGACAATGCAGTTCTATCAAACTACATTGGTAATGGTTGAGGAAGTCGGCGGCAAAGATATTCCATTTAGTGCCGTTACGGTTGAATGGTTACAAAAATGCGAAAGACTTTGGTCGAAAACGAGAAGTATTTCTACAATCGGTATGCACATGAGAAATATTCGTACTTTGATGAATGAAGCCAAGAGAGCCGGCGTTATCAAAGAATCGCAATACCCATTCGGAAAAGGTCTGTTCGAGATAAAGACCGGTATCGGAAGAAAGAAAGGATTGACAAAGAAACAGTTGAAGGCCATTTTCGATTATAAGAGTGAAAATGAAACCACTAACAGATATAAAGACCTCTGGATATTCATTTACTTGTGCAACGGTATCAATCCGACAGACATGCTGAAATTGAAGTTCTCGGATATTGTGGACGGTGAAATATGTTTTGTGAGACAGAAAACAGAGCGCACGACAAAGAATAGGAAAGAGATACGTGCGGTTGTTTCTTCCCAATTACAGACAATAATTGACAAGTGGGGAAACAAACCGTTACCCGATAATTACATATTTCCTTATATGAAAGAGCATGAAACGGCTATAGAGCGTAAAGCGATTGTACGCGATGTTGTCAAGCAAATCAACAAACGTATGAAGTTGATAGGTGAAGAATTGGGTATCGGCAATATCACCACATACACCGCAAGACATTCATACGCTACCGTATTGAAACGAAGCGGAGCCAATATCTCTTATATAAGTGAATCCTTAGGACATACCGACCTGAGGACTACGGAAGCATATCTGGCGAGTTTCGAGAAAGAGGAGCGTGCTAAGAACACTAACCTTTTGACCTCGTTTTTGTAGCCTATATAGCCTATATGGGGTTCTTCTTACTTTCCTGCCCGGTAATTCTATTCATTAGGAAATCGGGCTTTCTTTATGCAAAATTACCGGTGCGAGAGCTTAATTCTGGTTAAGAATATAGTTAAAATACCTTTTTCTTTTATATTCCGACAAAAAAGAGGATATATGTAATGTCCGATGATTCATGTATTCGGAGTATTACTAAATTCAAAAATAAATAAAGTTATGGCACGAAAGAAAAAAGTAGAAGAAGAACAACCGGTGACTGCCGAAGTTGTAGAGACTAAAAAGAAATCTTCAAAGAAAGCACCAAA
>OIDF01000218.1_pt1 | contig 57296 bp, 48 predicted proteins | sample 1581411 | NCBI WGS metagenome assembly OIDF01 (sample SAMEA3882515, study PRJEB24775) | human gut metagenome | biome: human-associated habitat; feature: intestine environment; material: feces | place: Netherlands | collected 2009/2010
CCGCCGTATGGTTGTCCCGGGCGCGTGCTTTGGCGAGACCGCCCGGGAAGGATGGAGGAGATGACCGTGCCCCTGGATGTGAGAAATGATATACGCTCGATGGATGCGGAGGGGGTGCCGCGGGCCGAGATAGCCCGCAGGCTCCGGCTCAGCCGCAACACCGTCGCCAAGTACGCCGACATGGAGGACCTGTCGCCGGAGCCCCCCGCGCCCGCAGACAGGCCGCACCCGGCGATCGACCCGCACGCCGCCTGGATCGACGGGGTGCTCGAGGCCGATCTGGGCGCCCCGCGCAAGCAGCGCCACACCGCCAAGAGAATCTACGACCGGCTCGTCGAGGAGAGGCGCTACGAGGGCTCCTACTCCGCCGTGCAGCGCCACGTGCGCGAGTGGCGGCTCGCGCGGGCGGCGGGCGCGGGGGACGGCTACCTCGAGCTCGAGTGGGCGCCCGGCACCGCACAGGGGGACTACGGCAACTTCGAGGCGGTGGTCGCGGGCGAGAGGCTGCACCTGAAGCTGCTCGTGGTCGCGCTGCCCCACTCGAACGCGCGCTACGCCGTCGCCGGCATGTCCCAGCGCGCCGAGTGCATGTGCGCGGGGCTGGCCGGCGTCTTCGGGTGGATCGGGCGGGCGCCTCGCGAGCTCGTGCTCGACAACGCCACCGAGGCCGGGAGGCGCCTGCGCGGCGAGGTGACCGAATCCCACCTCTTCTCGCTGTTCCGCGCCCACTACCGAATGGGCAGCCGCTACTGCAACCCGTACTCGGGCAACGAGAAGGGGTCGGTGGAGAACGCGGTCGGGTTCATCCGCCGCAACCTGCTCGTCCCCGTGCCCGCGGTCGGCTCGCTCGCCGAGCTGAACGACCTGCTCAGGGACGGGTGCGATCGCTTGAACGCCGCCTCGCGGGCGCGGGACGGCCGCCCGACCCCGGAGGCGCTCGCCGAGGACCTGGCCGCCATGCTCGCGCTGCCGTCGTCGCCCTTCGACGCCGTGCGCTGGGCGAGGTGCCGCGCCGACAAGCGCGGCGTGGTGACCATTGAATCTACCCCGATTCCGTTTACACCCTTACGCCGCCATCGGGTGGCGGTCCTCCTCGGGCCAGTTGGCCCGCTCGAACTCCTCGGGGCTGAGGTACCCCAGCGCCGAGTGCGTCCTGACCCTGTTGTAGAAGCACTCGATGTACTCGAAGATCTCGAGCGCCGCCTGGTCGCGGCTCTCGAAGGTGCGCGCGTGCACGCACTCGGCCTTGATGACGCCCATGAGCGACTCCATGGCCGCGTTGTCCCAAGGCGACGATATCGATCCCATCGACGGCTCGATCCCGGCCTCCCGCATCGTCTTGCCGAGCAGCAGCGAGGCGTACTGCGAGCCGTGGTCGCTGTGATGGATGCAGCCCTCGGGAGGGCGCCTGCGGGCGATCGCCATCCTGAGCGCGTCGTCGGCCAGTTCCGCCGTCATGCGCGCCGACATCGACCAGCCGACGACCCTCCTCGACCACACGTCCATCAAGACGGCCAGGTAGAGCCAGCCCTGATGGGTCCTCACGTAGGTGATGTCCGCGAACCACACCTCGTTCGGCCCGCCCGCGTCGAAGTCGCGGCGCACCAGGTCGGGCGCGGCGCACGGCTGCGGCGCCGCCTGCCTTGCCTCGCCTTTGGGGCGCTTGGCGCAGCCGCGCGTCGTGCCGGCCCAGCCGTTGTCGCGCATGATGCGCGCCACGCGCTTGCGGGAGGTGCGCACGCCCGCCTTCTTGAGCTCCTGGAACACCTTCGGGACGCCGTAGATGCCGCGGCTGGCGGTGTATATCTCGGAGATCGCCGCGGCCAGCTCGGCGTCGCGCAGGTCGTGCGCGCTCGGCGGCCGCTTTCTCCATGCGTGGTAGCCCTGCCTGGTGACATGGAGGGCCGCGCACATCTCGGATATGCTCCAGGCGCCCTCGTTGAGCAGGATGAAAGCGAACTTCGCCCTCTCCGCCTGCGAGCCTACAGCTGCCTGCTGGCGAAGAAGGCGCTCGCTTTTAAAAGTATCTCGTTCTCCCTCTTCAGCCGTTCGTTCTCGCGCCTCAGCCTGCGGAGGTCCTCCGCCATCTGGAAGGGGTTGTCCCCTGCCGGCGCCTGCGCGGCGTCGGCCCTCTTGACCCAGTCCGACAGGCTCCCCGGGTCGACGCCGAGCTCGCGGGCGACCTCCGCGTAGGTGGTCCCCCTCTCGTTGTAGAGCCGCACGGCCTGCTGCTTGAACTCTGCCGAATACTTGGGCGACGGATGTCCCATCCCATGCCCCCTTTCCCCGTTTACGGCATCATGCCCAAACGGAACTCGATGTGTCAACGGAAACGGGGGAGATTCAGCCGGCCCGTCCGGCTTCGACGCCGCCTGCTCCGCGGCGCGGATGGTGATCGAGGGCGGCCGGATCCCAGACGACGCGACCGTCGACGTGCTGGCCCGCAGGATGGCGGCCGGCGGCCCGGCCGCGGAGGGCGGCGCCGACCTGTCCGTGTACGACGGCTTCCTGAGAGGGGGCGAGGCCCATGCCTGCTAGCGGCGAGCTCGCGCGCAGGATCATGGAGGCGGGCAGGAGGTGCTCGCTCACGACCTCCGTGCTCGGCGAATGGGCGGCGGCGGGGAGCCCGAAGCAGGTCGAGTACCTCGCCTCGTACCTCGAGGCCGAGGCCGCCAGCCGCGACGCCTCGAAGCGCGCGTCGCTGCTTCGGCGCTGCGGCCTTCCGGCGCCGAAGACCTTCGACGGCTACGACTGGTCGGCGGTGTCGTGGCCGGAGGGGCTCGGCCGGGAGGACCTGCTGTCGCTCGCCTTCCTGGACCGCCGCGAGGACCTGGTGCTGATGGGCGACGTGGGCACGGGCAAGACGCACATGGCGAGCGCGCTGTGCCAGCTCGCGTGCGAGAGAAGGCTCGAGGCCCGCTTCTTCACCGCCTCGTCGCTCGTGATGCGCCTGAGGCGCGCCCGCGAGGAGGGCAGGCTCGACCGCGAGATGTCGCAGATCGCGCGGGCCCGCCTGCTCGTGATCGACGAGCTGGGGTTCCTGCCGCTCGACGCCGACGGCGCGCGCCTCGTGTTCCAGGTGTTCGCCGACGCCTACGAGAGGCAGAGCGTCGTCATCACCACGAACCTCGAGTTCTCCCGCTGGGGAGGGGTCTTCGGGGACGACCAGATGGCCGCCGCCGTCATCGACCGCGTCGTGCACCACGGCAGGCTCGTCCAGTTCCGCGGCGAGTCGTACCGCGTGAGGCACGCGCTCATGCAGGACGGGTAGGTGCTCAAAAACCACCGCTCAGGCCGCGAGCTCATACTGCTCAATTCCCGATGCACATTCTGCTCAAAACTACTTGACTAAACACACCACCTCGAGCGCCTTGGCCTCGGCGGCCTCGCGCGACTCCATGGCGTGGACTGCCTTGAGCATGGCCGCGACCTTCGGCCGCTTGGACTTGGGTACCTTAGCCAGCACGTTGCGGTAGAAGTGGACCGTGCAGCGCTGGTAGGCGGCCTCCGGGAACACCTCGGCGATCGCCTCGAGGGACGCCTCAGCCCGATGCGGGGACTCGTAGAACAGCAACGCGCCGGGGATGGATGCGAGGCGACGCAGACGCTTTACCCGTTCTCCATGTTTGCGCGGCAAAAAGCCCTCGAAGAAAAACTGGTCGCACGGAATACCGGAAAGCACGAGCGCCGTCACACACGCGGACGGGCCCGGCAGGACCTCGACGCGCGCGCCCGCCTCGCGAGCCGCGTCGACCAGCACCTGGCCGGGATCGGAAACGCTCGGCATGCCGGCATCCGAGGCAAAGGCGATTCGCTCACCGGCGAGCAGCCGATCCACAAGCTCGGGAGCGCGCCGCGCGATCACGTTCTCGTCACAGCGGACAAGCGGCTTTGAAATACCCAGATATGCCAGGAGCTTCGAGGTCACGCGCGTGTCCTCGCAGCAAATCACATCTGCGTCGCGAAAAGCCTGCGCCGCCCGCGGGGTAAGATCTCCCAGATTGCCGATCGGGGTGCCGACCATGGAGAGCACGCCCTCCGCGCCGGCGACAAGGCGCTCCGTGTTGTTCTCCGTCATCCGCTACTCCATCATCGCACGCTCGAGCGGCGCCAAGGCCACACGGGCATCCCATGCCGCAATGCGGCGCTCCGTCTTCCAGGTTTGGAAGAACCATCCGTCCGCATCGTCGAATGTCGCGAGCTGATTGGAGACGAACACTCGCTCATACGCACGGCGCCCCTCGGGTGTCAGGGAAGATCCGGCCAGCACCGCAGCGCCCGACCACTCGCCGACGAACACCGGGAACCCAAGATCGGTCGCTCGGCGAATCAAATCCTTGTTGCGCCCAAGCGCAGCGGCAAGGCCCCTCGGAGTGGTGATGTCTTGCGCGGTCTCGTCGCGGAAGTGATATAGGTGCAAATCCATCACGACGTTCTGGTATCGGTCGCCGGCCATGAAGCGCTTCCAGGCGCCAGGATGGCCAGAATCCGAAAAGACGATGACCTTGCGAGAGGGCATGTGACGGCGAATCGCCTCATACGCATCGCGATAGAAATTGCGTAGGTAATGGCTGGGAATGCCCTCGGTCACAGTGAACAGGTTTTTGCGGACGCTCATCACGGGCGAGTCGAGCAACTCGATACCGAGCAAGCCGTCCCGCTCACCATAGCGCTCCGCCAAGCGCTCGAGCGTCTCGAGCGCGACGGCGCGGCCGCTCACAGACGAATGCCAATCGCCGACGATATCTGGGGTCACGGAGGACCCATTCGCATCGCCCTGGCCACCGGGAACGGTCGCCAAATCGAGCAGGACGCGCATCTCGTACTTCTCCGCCCACTCCAATGCGCGGTCGATGTAGTCGATACAAGAAATATAGGACTCGCGATCTGTCTGCGAACCAAAAACGTGCCACGGCAAGGGAATGCGCACCGCGTTGAGGCCCATGGCGGACATACGCTTGAAATCAGCTTCGGAGATAAAGGTCTCATAGTGCTCACGGACACGCTCGTTATAGGCGACCGCACCCAGCACCTGCTGGAGCTCCCCGTCATTTGAAGCGCCGGTGGCGGCAAATAACGACGGTGTGACCCATGGTTCCAAGATGAACCAGCCGGACAAATTGACACCGCGGATCCTGTCTGACATCGGTGCTCCCCTCGAGTTTCGGTCGACGCGGCAAGAGTCGCCGCAATACAATCCTAATACCCCAAGCTAACTCGTCGCGATCGGACGGGCGTGGAACTGATACAAAAAAGACCTCCTGTTTCCAGGAGGTCTCTTCGATGACGAGGGTGGCGCGGAAGGGAATCGAACCCCTGACACGAGGATTTTCAGTCCTCTGCTCTACCAACTGAGCTACCGAGCCAAGTCATACTGTCGCTGACAGCGGTGATTACTATACCAAATTGAAAAACTCGGTCAAGCAACTTTTGAAAATAGTTTGGGCAATCCCTTTCCGCCACGCAACCGATGCCCCTCAGCACCCGCCATTCAGCTCATCCGACTCACTTCACGCATGGGCGACCGGCGCTCCAGCGCAAACCGCGCTCCGGGGCAGCTGACAACACGCCATCCGTCCACACCTTCGACGCACTTCGCGATTCTGCCGTCACCATCGGCAAAGGCGATATCAAGGTCGAATCTCATGCCGCAGGTATGCACGGACCCGCAATGCGGAAACACCAGCACACACGATTCGCCCCCTTCCCCGCTGAAATCGGAACGGCCAAAACCCCAAAGGCGGTCGAAAAATGTGCAGGCCCATCTCACCTCGCCCGACCATCCCAGCGCCTCGATTGCCCTCTCCACCGCATGGAAGTCGAATGAGCCCACATCCATCGGCACCATCACACAATCACCCCCGAACGCCACGGATCGATCGTCACGCACCGCTCATGCTCCATGAATAGCGGTGCACCGAGTTCGACACCCGCAATCGACCACCCCTGAGGCCATGGTCGGTATCGCATCACGCAGGTAACGTCTCTCAGCGGGCCCACAAGCCCGAGTACCCCTGAGCCATCGAGCCCACCCCGGCCTCCCTCGGAAACCTCCACCTCGATCTCCACCTCATAGCCTTCCATCGCACGCTCCAGCTCCCCTGCCACGGCATCGGCCACACCCCACGTCCCTGCCCCCGCATCGGATTCAGATGCCGGCGGAGAGCTTCCGTGCGCCAAGACGATATCGGGAGCCACGCGGTCAAATCTCGCCGTTGCGGATACGAAGACCATCATGTTGTAGGAGATCAACGCCAACACGACAAGAACCGGCGCCACCACCGCAAGCTCAACTGTCGCCTGGGCCCCTTCTTCGCACACGACCCCCTTCCGTGCCGACATTCCCCATCCCCCTTCCTTCCAACAGATCGCGTACCCGCAGCGTAATGGGCACGACCCTTCCGCTTGGCAGCCGCACTTCGGCCAAGATGATTTCAAGCGAGGTCATCCGCTCCCCCAGGTCATAGCCAACAGCCCGTGCCATTCCTTCGAAATCGAGATCGACCTTCGACAGCTCGCGCAATGCGGTCTGACCATCCACCAGGGCCGGCACATCGGAGCGTGCGAGCACGTCTGAGCTGTCAACAAGGACCGGCTTGCGAGGTCGCATGTCAACCGGCTGCATGTCAAGTGCACGCACCACGCCCGTCAACCGATCGCCCAGCCAGCTCCCAACAGAACCCAGCCCCTGGCTATCAAGGCCTCGCATGAGCTCGTCAAATGCCTCTTCCAGCCCCCGACCAGCGTCCCCATAAGAAACCAGCAACTTTCCCCACAGGTCCAGAACCCCGTCCATCAGTCCGACCACTCCGTCGGATCCAACACGCTCTTGAAGCGACGAGAAGAACCCGGACAGTACGCCACCGCCTTCGGAGATCCCATCCGGAGCGAGAACCGCAGCCGCCATGGCACCTCGCCGTGATACATCAGGACTGGCGGCAAACGATGTCTCAAGCGCATCGGGCGTCGCATACTCCGAAGACAATACGAAGGAGACGCACCCGAAACGGCCCGGGGGCGCAATGCGTGGGCGCTTCCCCTCAAGCGTCGCCATGGCCCGATCGAATGCATCTGCCGCCCGCTCGGCATCCCCACGCGCAGCCGCCTCGGCCTCGTTTTGGCGACCCTTCGCTTCGAGATATTCCCGGAGTGCCTTCGTAAACGCCCGCAGGTGATATTCGAACCCGTTGTCGATCGACGTCGACGCGGCAGGCGCCCGGCCGAGATCATCGACCCCGAAACAGCACGTCGGGCACTCCAAAATCGCACCATTGTCCAGTGAGGCGAGAGAGGCGGGCGCCCTAAGAGCCCCTCGAGCGCCTGGACACGACTCATCGAAGTGCAACGTTCTCCCGTGCTCTTCCATGCTCGTCGGCCACGCCTCCTCGGTGTAAAGCAACGTCCCCCTCACTTCATCGCTATTGCGCGGCAGAAATTCGAGCGTGGTGTACGCCTCCTCCCCGTCGTCAACCACGCGGGCGCCGTCGAGATGCCCGAGCGCATATCGATAGAATGCATGACGGGCCGCCGCATCCGCACGCGCCTCCACGCTGCTTCCCTCGGGCTTATCGTTCTCGCACCTCCAACGGTAATAAGCACGGGCGCGCGCTAGCGCACACTCGGGATTCCACGTGATGCTCGAGGCGAAATCGGGATTCTCGGCAGCCGACAACCCTGAAAGGCTCCCCGCGCGCTCCTGCATGTTTCGTCCAGGAGCGCCGCAATCTGCAAGCCACGCCTCTTCCTTCCTTGTCGCAGCCTCCTCCGAGATCCGCTCGAGCTCGGCCGCCATTTCTTCGAGGCCGCCGCACGCCTGCTCCAGGCCCTCTGTGTCGATCCCCTCCCCCTCCATCGCCGGAAACTCCGATGCGGACGTGGTCGGAACCGCAAAGGCGGTGCCTCGATACCCAACGCTTTCCGATCCTTGCGCATCGCAGGTACGCGCGGCATTCGCCGCGATTAAAAACGGCAGCGACCCCTCGACCCGCTTCAACCCGCTCGAAGCCGACGATATGAAGGAATCCCGCATATCGAACACGCGCATGGCGGCATCCAGCATCTCCCGAGCGAGCCCCTGTCCGCCCGGGACAAACAGCCCAACCATCCCCGCTCCCGTCATCGTGAACCCGGCGAGCCCCAAGCTCAGCGCACATGCGTCCAGAACCGTCGCCGCGGTGTGATAAGAGCTCACAACGTTCTCTCCGGCCAACGCGGTCGCGTCGGCACCAACCTGGACATCGCCCGCCCGAGATGCGCTCCATATCGCCAAAGACGACGAAAAGAGTAGGGAAAGAACCACGAGCATCGCACAGGCGGACGCCACAGTCGTATAGGCACCGTCCTCGATAAACAAGTCCATTCCCACTCTTTTCCCTGGAGGAGGAAGGATCCCGGCTCCACAACGCCCTCGCCGCCGCCTATTCCCACACCGAAATCCAGTCCGCATAATCGCCCTCAACCCACGAGGGCCTTCCCTCATACGCAACGCGCACCTCCATCCGCACATCGCCATGATCCCCCCGCTCCCCAAACGCGCGGGCAAACGCCCCGATCACGGGAAGCGGAGTCACATGCCCGACGATTGCGACTTCAACCGAACCGCCCGTGCTCAAAGCCGGAACGCACTCGACATCCCAAGAACGCGGTCCCCCTGCATGAAAGATCGCCAAATCCGGCACAGCAGCCAGGCGCCTGTATGCAAAGCGTTCGTATACCTCCACCTCATCCGAGCCCGAAAGCATGAGCCGGGCCGTCTCAGATGCGGCGGACTCCATAACGGAACGCGTATACAACAGGCACACCGGCTGCAACGCCAGCAACAGCAACGTGAGTAAAGCCGGGAACACCAACGCGCCCTCGACCGTCGCCTGTGCCCGGGATTCCAAGAACAGCTCAATACAGTGCGATATCGACATAGCCATCCCCTTCGAGTCCATGCGATGCCGCCTTTACGGCGGCATCGGCAAGCCACCCCCGTTCAGCCACTCTCCATAACGCCGCCATGCCCAAAATCAGGGCGAGCAGGGCGAACACCGTCAATGCATACTCCACCGTCCCCTGTGCGGCTCTTTCTCTGACGATGCCTCGCACACTCGGCATCAACGCTCGGGCAACACGCGCGTCACCCGAACGCGACTGACCGCATCGTCCTCCGTAGTGACCAGCAGCACATCGCACCACGTCGTCCCTTCCCTCAGCACCGCTCCCCACACGTTCCCCTTCAGGTCCAAATAGCCACTCGCAACAAGGGAAGCTGTCCTCGTGCGCGCATATGTCTTGAGAACGTCCTCCGCAAGTGCAGGCAGCGAGGCGCGTTCCTCAAACTCCACCGACGCGCAAGGCCCGTCGCCCATGCGCACCGCGTCCTTCTGCCATGCGTGGAGATCGTCCAAAAACCCACCGAGAGAACTGGCTCGCACATGTCCGGACATCACTGGGCCCAAACCCGTCATCAGGCCATCCATCGCCACCTCAACCGAACTCCCCGCATTTGCGCGAGCGTCCTCGACAACCGCATCGCGAAGAGATCCCCGCTCCTCTGCAGATTCCAAACGCCCGCGTTCGCTCACCACGCACTGCGTCGCGAACACAAAAGCGGTCGAAAGCACTGTGAGCGCCAAAGGAAGCGCCGCCAGGCGCCAGTCCACGCGTCTCCCCCTCACAGGCTGTTGATCCCCTGCGAAATCGCCTCCCACAACGAGCTGACCTTGTCTCGAAACGCCACGATCGCCAGAATCGCTATCACCACCAGCACTCCGACGAGGATTGCGTACTCGGTCGTACCCTGGCCGCTCTCCTCGCGCAGGATCTGGCGGACCGGCCTGTCACCAGAGACGGCCCGCATCGGGCCATAGGACAGCAGCGGGCACGCAGCCGCAATGCCGAGAGCCGCCTCCCGCGCCTCCCTCAGTGCTTCCTCAACAAATACCGCGAGCTTGACCATGGCATCCTCCTTCACACCATGTCGGCAGCCGCGAGCAGCGGGCCGACTATCGACAACAACAATGCGGGCAGAATCAATGTGCCCGTCGGAATGAGCAGCTTCACGGGCGCGCGCTCGATCTCGCGCTCTACGTGCGCCCGGTGCGCAGCGCGCATTTCACGTCCCTGACCCTCCAGGGTCTCCGCAAGCGGGGCGCCGAGCTCGAGTGCCTGGGACACCGCGGCGGCAAACGATCCGAGCGCACGCACCCCGGCATCCTGCGCAACGCGGTCGAGGGCCTCGTCCCTCGAGGTCACTCCCACCTGCCAACAAAACAGCGCCTTCTCCATCAGCTGGGCGAGTTCACCCGACCGTCCCTCGCAATACAGGGAGAGCGACGCATCGAAAGACAGGCCCGCGCTCAACCCGAGCCTCACGATATCCGTCATCTCCGCCACCTCGCCCATGCCGATCCCTCGGCTCCGCGGGCGCAGCATCTCGAGAGCGAGAGCACGCATCTTTCGAAATGCCAATCCCCCAACGACACACACGTGGGCACAGCACGCGCGAGCCATTTCGAGTGCCCCGTCCTCCGACCCCAACCACGCCGCAAGCCCACACAACACGCCGGGGCCGATCACCGCAATAGCGGCGTCAGGCGTATCCGCAACCCATATTTCCACCAACTCAGCAAACTCCATCAACACACTCCCCTTGCATCCGCCCCTCAGCAAATAGACCTCATGACCACCTTGATGATCGACCAGGCAATTCCATCCAAAAGAAGGGCGACCGCTATCGAGGCCGCACCGGGAACCGTCGCAATCCCCTCCCTAAAATCGGATGAGGCCGCCGCGAGGAACGCGACCATGGCAACGGGCATCCCCGCCACCAATCGCGCAGACATGCGCACCTGGGCCGTCCTCACATCCAGCTTTCGACGCAGCTCCACACGCCCCCTCACCAAACGCGCCGCCTCCCCGAGAACATCAGACAGCGGTGCGCCCGTGCGCCGTGAAACCTTGAGTGCAAGCGTCACGAAATCCAATCCCGGCGCGTGAAGACGCTCAACCAACTCGTCAAGCGCCTCGGTCATCCCGGCACCACACGCGACTTGGGCCTCGGCACGCAAGAACTCCGTGCGAACGGGCTCTTGCGCATGAGAGCCCACGTACCGCATCGCCTGCGCAAGCGAGAGCCCCGATGCCATGGACGCAGCAAGCGCTCCGAACGCCTCGACCATCGCGCCCTCCAATCGCTCTCGCTTCTTGCGCGAACCGGGCAGAGCTAGCCCGCGCTCTTCCGCGCGCCTGACAATCGAGGCCCTCATACCGCGCGCCCATGTGACCGTCCGGTCTCGGGTGCGCCCGAGCTCATCCCAATCACTTCTGAGCTCCCCATCACCAGAAAGAATCAGCAAGGAGCTTGCGGCGCTTAGCAGGCCGATGCCGACCGACATGACGACCTCCATTCCCGCACCTCCCCCTCATCGAGCAAACCCGACCGAACCGCCTCCTCGATAAACGGGGGCTCGTCGATCAAGGTCCACGTCTCCTTCGCCGGATCGAACGACACGTACTCGGTCAATGCCACACCACCGCCCACCGCGCGCGACACACCGGTGAATGATGAGACGAACCGCCTACCGCCCGGCTTCCTCACCGACATGACCACGCCGTCCAAGGCCATCGCGATCTGCTCCTCAATCAACTCGCTCTGCAGGTCGATTCCGTAACGGGCGAGCAATGTGAGTCGCACAATCGCCTCTTGTGCGCTTCCCGCATGCAAAGTGGTAAGCGACCCATCGTGACCTGTGCTCATCGCCTCGAGCATGTCGATCGCCTCCCGATTGCGCACCTCGCCCACCACGATCCGATCGGGGCGCATGCGCAAGGCGTTTACCACCAGATCGTGAATTGCCACCTCACCCGCCCCCTCGATCGACGCCTCGCGCGCTTCGAGCCGCACGACATGCGGATGCCGGGAGAACTTGAGCTCGGCGGAATCCTCGATCGTCACGATTCGCTCCGCTTGCGATATTTCGCACGACAATGCGTTGAGCAGCGTCGTCTTGCCCGAGCCCGTTCCGCCCGCCACCGCCAAATCCATCCTGCACCGCACCGCATATCCCAACAGATGCGCGTACCAATCCGGGATCGACCCCAAATCGACCAGATGCGCCAGCGTGCTGATGCGGTCGGAAAACTTGCGAATCGTCATCGTGGGCCCATCGATGGCTATGGGCGGGATAACCGCGTTCACGCGAAACCCGTTGGGCAGACGGGCGTTGACCATCGGGCTCCGCTCATCGACTCGACGTCCCAACGGAGAGATGATGCGGTCGATGGTGATCCTGATCTGCTCCTCAGATTCGAATATCCTGCCCAGCGGGCAGAGCACGCCCCCTCGCTCGATATACGTCCGGTCGAGGCCGTTGACCATGATTTCGGTTACCGAATCGTCCTCGAGCAGCGCCTGCAGAGGCCCCAAGCCGGTCATGTCGTCAAGCACATCGGCGATGAGCGCATTCCGCTCGTCGAAACCCAGACCGAGCGACACGTCGGCATTCAGAGCCGCCTCGAGTGCGGGGCGCAACTCCATCCGCGCCTGTGCAGCCGACCCGGCACGCACGATGCGCGCAACCTCGACATAGCCCACCCGCTCCATAACCGCATGCTTCGCCCGCACCCGCGCCTCGGACATCACGCCGCCGACCGATCGTGCACGAGCCCCCACCGAAGCCGCACCGCGACCGGAGGAGATACCCCCGCCTCGAGCACGCATGCGCCCGTATACGCTCATCGATGCTCACCGGCCTTGCGCCGCCACGGAAGCCTGAAACGCGGCCTCCGCTCATGATCATCAGGGGCCGGCCCCATGAGCCGCTCATCGAAGGAACACCCGAGCTCGGTCAGCACCCGCGCCGTCAAATCGCGCACATCATGGGAAAACGGCCCCTCACCAGCCACAAGCGAATCCAATCGGCCGAACCCGATGAGGCCGGCAACCTCCTCGCCCCCAAAGGAAATACGAGCACGAGACGCAAGTGATGCCCCCATCTCGAAACGCAACGCATCCTCTTCCGCACAACCCGGGGACCCCAGGCGATTGAACACACTCGTCATGCGAGTCGCGGGAACGCCCAGGCGCGTGGCCAGTCCAACCACCCGGGTGGCAGACGCACCGGCATTCGCACCCGCACTGCCCACGACTAAGCAGCGATCACAAAGAGCAACCACGGCCGCGACAGCATCGCCCCAATGCGTCGAGGTGTCGATGAAAATCACGTCTGCGACCTTGCGCAGGACGATGATGAGCCGCTCGACCGGTGCCCCGTACAGCTCCGCGCGTTCCGGTTCGATAAGTGGTCCCCACAGGGTGAGCCCCGGCCCCACGCGCATCGCGCATGATTCGATGTCCTCCTCAGCGAGCTCGCCGTCCATAGCGTGCGCTTCGATGCCCTCGAGGCCCCTGAACGCATCGACGCCCAGAACCGACGGCAAATCGCCAAACATCAGGTCAACGTCTATCACGGCGGCCCGCAAGCCGGCGCGGGCCGCACAGGCGGCCATTGCCGCCACCAGCGTCGTCTTACCCGCCCCACCTTGACCCGATACGACCGCGATTACTGGTGCACGGGGACCGCCGTGATCGGCCACTTCCCGCTCACGCACGCGTCGGACAACATCTCCCAAATCGACGATATCCCCGGTCTGCTCCGCAACGTCGCCGATGCAGGCAACGGCATCCCCATCCGGCTCATCCAGCGCATCCCACGTCTCCGTACTCCACGGGGGGACTTCATCGCCCCCATATCCCATGGGCACGAATGGATCATCCGGCACCAGGCCATCGCGTTCGGACGCGACCGTGCCACGCGTCGCGACTTCCGTTCCGATATCCATGTGCGCCGCTTCCGCATCTTGACCGCGCGCGTCCGCGCTTCCGGTCAACGACGCGTCCGTCGCGATGACCTCCTGTGCACCGGCATCGAAGAGCTCTGAGACGAGTCCGGCGTCCATCCCGTCGATACATGCGAGCACCGCGGGCGCTGCATGCCCCGCCGAACCGCCTCGCACCGCACGTATGACGTGCAGCAAGTCCGAAGCGTTCCCGGGACTCGCCCCCAACGCAATCCGAACGCCATCACCCAGTCCGTGCGCAAGCTCGACGAGCACATCAGCATCATCGATGCACACGGTGCGCGCGTCGGGGCAGCGCAGACGAACTTCCTCGCGAACGCGCGCGGCCGCGCCGCCTCCGTCCCATATCAGCCACATAACGTCCATCACCCTTCGCTTCCCTCGTTATTCGCCCTTTCGGATCGAGCCGCCTCCCGCGATGCCGACGCCCCCGGCAACACCAAGGTCACTTCACCGCGCGTGGTCGCCGCCAGGACGTCACGTACAGCCGACGCATCCACCGCCAGCGTCACCCAGCTCAAATCGCCACCGCCATCAGCCAAGACACTCGTATCGAGCACTTCGGCGCGCGTCAGGCGATCCGCAACCGAAGCGTCTGCAACATAGACATCAACCTCGTCCCCACGGGCGAGCGAGCCGCCCACGGCGTGTTCCGCGTCACTTGCCACCGAAATCGCCACTGTGCCGCGCGGCACCTGCACGACCCTCTCATCACGCAGGAAGTGGGCCTTGGCGAGCGGGGTGTGGGCGGGAATGCGGGCCGTCGCAACTAGCCCGGACGCATCACCCATCGACGTCAGCGCATCCTCCGGCATGAGAGACGAAACCCATTCGACGACCTTCACATTGCCCTCGGAGATCTCGTCACCGGGCTCGATCTCCCTCAGGGCAACGCATACTCGCGTCACATCGCCTCCGTAGCGCTCAAGCGCCCGTCTCGATGCCTGCTCGGCTTCCGCATGCGCCCCGGCGACCGCCGACCATGCGAGCAGCGCGGCACTCAAACCCATCACCGCGCTCAGCCCCAACCTCACGGTCCTTTTCACCCAAACCCCCTCGCCTCAGTTCAATCGGCACCGCACACGTGCCGTGATTCGATTGTCGACGCGACGCGGCAAGGAGCCTGGATCGACTTGGGAAAGTGCCTGGTCATCTGTGTTTATAGCTGTTCGCAATCTGCCCGCACCGGACAGGATGAGGGCAGATTTCGGTCCGTTGCCGAAAAGGGCTGTGGAAAAGCAAACCGCCTGCACGAGGCAGGCGGTTGCAACAGGCATATGAAGTTGTACGACTGAAGTTGCGCGACGTTGGCCACAAGGGACCGCTCGACGTTTCCCAGGTCGGAGGCGCAACCACGTAGGTCGCCGGCGCGTCAACCACGCCCCTTGCCCCATCTCCGGCGGCGCCCCATGCGACGGAAAGCCTATCGCGCATCCGCACGGACGATTGTCCTATAGGCGGATATCGGGGTCGAGGCTCTGCGCGCTCACTCTCATCTCCCGGGCGAGCGAAAGAAACGCATCCAAACGCGACTGTTCGATCTCACCACACTCCACACCCTCGCGGACGGCGCAACCCGGCTCGTGGAGGTGCGTGCAGTCGTTGAAGCGGCAGGCACGAGAAGCCTCGACGATTTCGGGGAAGCTCCGAGCGAGACCGCGCTCGTGGCCCACCAAAGGCAGCGATCGAAGGCCCGGGCAATCGGCGATCACGCCGCAAGGCTCGGGGAGGGCCACCATGATGCGGGCGACCGTGGTATGCCGACCGGCGTCATCTCGCTCGCGCACGGCGTTGGTCTCCAATGCCTCGGAGCCGAGCAGGGTGTTCAACAGCGTTGACTTACCCGCACCGGACTCGCCCAAAATCATGCCCACGCTCCCCTGCGGGATGCAAGAGCGGACCTCGTCCAGGCCCTCGCCGGTGAGCGAGGACGTCGCGATAACGCGCACACCCGTACCTGCCAGGCGACGCAGGGCGCCACACACGTCGGCCACTTCGGCGGGCTCGCAACGGTCGACCTTGGTGAGCACCACGACGGGGTCGGCCCCGCAATCTCGTGCGAGCACAAGCGAGCGGGCGACGCGGTCGCGCATGAGCGGCAGGGTATCGCGCTCGGCGCCCAGCGGCTGCACGATGAAGATCACGTCGACGTTCGCGGCGAGCACCTGACGCTCTCCGCGGTTTTTCCCTCGCCAGCGCTCAAAGCTCGTTCGGCGGGGCAAAACGCGCAAGATAACGCCCATATCGTGACCGGAGGTCACGCGGACCGCCACGACGTCGCCCACGCTCGGCAACATGCCGTCCACGCCGGCAGAAGAGGCTACCTCGGCATCGGCGCCGCGCTTCGAGCGCTTGCCGCGCTTACCCGGTTTGCCCTTGGCGAAGTCCACCGCGTGCTCGGCACGCAACAGGACCCCGCTGCGCGTGGCGATCATGGGAAAACCGCGATCCAGGCGCACGACCGCGCCCAACTCAATCTCTTCCAGGGGGATATCGAGCGTCCCCGCAAGCTCCGAGCGCGCCGCTTCAAACGCAGAGACCTGCGTGTCATCGACACGCAGGTCCCCAAAGCTCGGAATATGATCCAAGACGTCAGCCACGCGTTAGTCCTGGTTCTTCTCGACGCGGCGCATAACGGCCTTGTAGATCTCCATCAGCGGGATGATCAGGAAGGCCAGGCCGAGGGCCGTGAACAGGGCGATCGGGTCGAGGGTCATGAAGCCGAAGACCTCGGCCAGGAAGTCGACCTCGACGGGCACGACCGTCAGCACGACGGCCAGAGCGGCAGCGCCCCACAGCCACTTGTTCTGCGTCTTCATGGAGAAGATGGAGGCGCGGCGGCTGCGCATGTTGAAGGAGTGGAAGATCTCGACCATGGACAGGGTGATGAAGGCCATGGTGACGCCCTCCGGGTCGGCGATGCCGTCGGTGAGCATGGACAGCTCGATGGCGCCGTTGTGGAAGTACATACCGGCGAAGAAGGACGCGAGCACCAGGATGGTGATGATGACGCCCTGGAAGGCGATGTCGATGCCCATGCCGCCGGCGAAAACGCCGTCGGAGGCCTTACGCGGCTTGCGCTTCATGACGTCGCCCTCGGCCTCTTCCATACCGAGCGCGAGCGCGGGCAGGGAGTCGGTGATGAGGTTGATCCACAGCAGCTGGACCGGCTGGAAGATGGTGAAGCCGATCAGCGTCGCCACGAACACCGAGAGGACCTCGGCGATGTTGGCGGACAGCAGGAACTGGATGACCTTGCGGATGTTGTCGTAGATACGACGGCCTTCCTCCACCGCGTTGATGATGGTGGCGAAGTTATCGTCGGCAAGGACCATGTCGGCGACGTTCTTGGTGACGTCGGTACCGGTGATGCCCATGCCCACGCCGATGTCGGCGCGCTTGATGGACGGGGCGTCGTTCACGCCGTCGCCGGTCATGGCGACGATGTTGCCCAGGCTCTTCCAAGCGTCGACGATGCGGGCCTTGTGCTCGGGCTGGACGCGGGCGTAGACGGAAATCTCGGTGACGCGGGTCTTGAAGTCCTCGTCGGAGATCTTGTCGAGCTCGGCGCCGGTGATGGCCTGGGAGGCGTCCTCGACGATGCCCAGGTCCTTGGCGATGGCAACGGCGGTATCGATGTGGTCGCCGGTGATCATGACCGGACGGATACCGGCCTCCTTGGCCTCCACGATGGCCGCGGTGACCTCGGGGCGGACCGGGTCGATCATGCCGGACAGGCCGCAGAACACCAGATCGTGCTCGAGGGCCTCAGGGGAGAAGTCGGTCGGGGCCTCGGTGTAGGTGCGGTTGGCGAGGGCCAGGACGCGCAGGGCCTGGTCGGCCATGGCCTTGTTGGCGGCGAGAATCTGCTCGCGGCGCTCGTCGGTGAGCTCAACGACCTGGCCGTTGTCGTACACGTGGGTGCACAGGCCGATAACGACGTCGGGAGCGCCCTTGGTGAACTGCTCATAGTCGCCATCGACATCCTTGACCACGACGGACATCATCTTGCGGCCGGAATCGAACGGGGCCTCGCCGATGCGCGGACGCTGCGAGTCGAGGTCGGTCATGCCGGCCTTGGCGGCGTCGTTGACGAGGGCGCACTCGGTGGGCTCGCCCACGGCCTCGCCCTTCTCGGCGTCGTACTTGGCGTCGGAGCACAGGGCCATGCCCGCAAGGAACTTGTCCTCGTCGGCGGCGAGCTCGTGCTTGACGACGGTCATCTTGTTCTGGGTGAGGGTGCCGGTCTTATCGGAGCAGATGATCTGGGTGCAGCCGAGGGTCTCGACGGCGGTCATCTTGCGGATGATGGCCTGGCGACGGGACATCTTGGTGACGCCCATGGAGAGAACGATGGTCACAACGGCGACCAGGCCCTCGGGGATGGCGGCGACGGCCAGGGACACGGCGACCATGAAGGTGTCGAGCATCATGGCCGGGTTGGAGCCCAGCTCGCCGAAGTGGCGAACGATATCCACGGCGAAGATGATCACGCAGATGGCGAGCACGAGCTTGGTCAGGATGCCGGAAAGCTCGTTGAGCTTCATCTGGAGCGGGGTGAGCTCCTTCTTGGCGCTGGTGAGCGCGGAGGCGATCTTACCCATCTCGGTGTTCATGCCGGTGCCCACCACGACGGCACGGCCGCGGCCGTACACGACGGTGGAGCCCATGTAGCACATGTTCTTACGGTCGCCCAGCGGCACATCGTCGGTGCCCTCGGCGAGGGAGATGACGTCGGCGTGCTTCTCGACCGGGACGGACTCGCCGGTAAGAGCAGCCTCCTCGATCTTCATGGAGGCGCTCTCGATCACGCGGCAGTCCGCAGGCACGGAGTCGCCGGCCTCGAGCAGGACCACGTCGCCGGGGACGAGCTCGGAGCTCGCCATATGGACCATCTTGCCGTCGCGGATGACCTTGGACTGAGCCGCGGACATCTCCTGCAGCGCCTCGAGGGCCTGCTCGGACTTGGCCTCCTGGATCACGCCGAGGACGGAGTTCAGGATGACGACGGACAGGATGATGGCGGCGTCCGCCCACTCGGGCTCGCCCTGGATGAAGCCGGTGATGACGGAGATGGCGGCCGCAACGAGCAGCATGATGACCATCGGGTCGCCCATCTGCTCGAAGAAGCGCTTCCACATGGGAGTCTTCTCTTCCTCATCAAGCTTGTTCGGGCCCACGCTCGCCAGGCGCGACTGCGCCTCAGCGGCCGTCAGGCCGGAAGCGGCACTCGTGGACTGCTCCTCGAGAACCTCCTCAGCCGAAGCCAAGTACTCTTTCAATCTAACCCCTCCCGGAGTATGCCAAGCGGGACGCAGGCGCGCCGCGCCCCAATCCAACAGTCTGACACCCGATTATAATTCCCGGAATCTGGGCAAGGGCTTGTCAATGGTCGATATGGTACCCAAGCTTTCGGGCCCCATGCCAGCTGGGGACGCGATTCGGCGCAATGCACACATACCGGAACGATAGGCAGTGCTCGAAGCAAGTTCAATATGAATTGAATCGGCACACGGTTGATTCATGTCGATAAGCGGCGTAGGTTTTCCTATAATGACTCTTGCATACGTATTCGCCCACAACGCCTATCACTGACATCAGATGGAGGTCTGAATGCAGCAGAAACTGAAGCGCACCAAGATCGTTTGTACCATGGGCCCTGCCTGTGACAACGACGAGACTATCTGCGAGATGCTGAAGGCGGGCATGAACGTCGCCCGCTTCAACTTCTCCCATGGCTCCTATGAGGAGCATCAGGGCCGCATCGAGCGTGTGCGCCGCTGCGCCGCCAAGGTCGGCAAGCCCGTCGGCATCCTGCTCGACACCAAGGGCCCCGAGGTCCGCACCGGCCTGCTCGAGGGCCACGCCAAGGTCGAGGTCCACGCCGGCGACAAGATCACCGTCACCGCCCAGCCCACCAGCGAGGACTGGCTCGGCAACGCCTCCCACATCTCCCTCGACTACGAGAAGCTCCCGTCTGAGGCTGAGAAGGGCTCCATCATCCTGATCGACGACGGCCTGGTTGGCCTCGAGGTCGAGTCCGTCGACGGCCAGGACATGCACTGCGTCGTCCTCAACAACGGCCTTATCGGCGAGCGCAAGGGCGTCAACATCCCCAACGTCGACATCTCCCTGCCCGCCGTCACCGAGCGCGACCGTCAGGACATCCTGTTCGGCCTCACCCAGAACATCGACTACATCGCGGCCTCCTTCATCCGCAACGGCAAGGCCGTCGAGGACATCCGCCAGCTGTGCCGCGAGAACGGCGGCGAGCACGTGACGATCTTCCCGAAGATCGAGTGCGCCCTGGGCGTCGAGAACTTTGACGAGATTCTCGAGGCTTCCGACGGCATCATGGTCGCCCGTGGCGACCTGGGCATCGAGATTAAGCCCGAGCTCGTTCCGCACATCCAGAAGGAAATCATCGCCAAGTGCAACGCGGCCTACAAGCCCGTCATCACCGCTACGCAGATGCTCGACTCCATGCAGCAGAACCCGCGCCCGACGCGCGCCGAGGTCGCCGACGTCGCCAACGCCATTTATGACGGTACCGACGCCGTTATGCTGTCCGGCGAGTCCGCTGCCGGCAAGTACCCGGTCGAGGCCGTCAAGATGCAGGCCTCCATCGCCATCGAGACTGAGAAGCACATGGCCGTTCACGCCGAGCTCGCCATGCCCGAGGGCGCTTCCGGTACTCGCGTCGTCAACAACGTCGTGGGCATGTCCGCCGTCCAGATGGCCACCGCCGTGGGCGCCAAGTGCATCACCGTGCCCACCACCACTGGCCGCACCGCCCGCCTGATCTCCCACTTCCGCCCGAACATGCCCATCCTGGCGTTCTCCCGTCACGAGTGGGCTGTCCAGCAGATGATCATGTACTGGGGCGTCATTCCGCGCCAGGCCGAGATTACTCAGGGCACCGTCAACGGCACCATCGTGAAGGCCGTCGAGACGGCCAAGGAGCTCGGCTTCGTCGAGAAGGGCGACCTCACCGTCGCAACCGCCGGCGACGCCCGTCTCTCCGTCCAGCTCGAGGGCAAGGTCTCCTCGACCAACCTCGCCTATGTGGCTCAGGTCCGCTAATTCCAACAGCGCACCCATCGCGTACGAAAAAGGCACCGACTTCGCGTCGGTGCCTTTTTCATGTGCGGGGGAATTGCGCGCCCGCGATATAAACAAACCCCGAGCCCGGACCATCGTCCAAGCTCGGGACTCTCGAAAACCTATCCCGTCACGTACACCCATACGACGCTGTCACCGTCGTGCAGCTCGTGCACACTCGCAGAGTGATTTGGGAACGTGCCGTTGACCTTGTACTTCCAGCCGCTTCCCCCACCGTGGTCGAACTCCGACAAGCCGCCGATACCCGCGACGTACACACCGAAGGCCGAATTGCGGGAATTGACGGAGAGCCCAGTTGCGCACAGGGCGTCATACGCCGTGGACGAGGGCGCGAGCGCAACCGTGGTATTTGCCGAAACAGAGCCTCCCACCGACGAGGAGTCGACCGTGACGTTCACACTGATCGTAGCCGGGGCCTGCGGAGATGCAGCCTGCTGACCCGATGAGCCCGATCCCGACCCGCCGGAAGCCCCCGGTTTGCCGGCGGCCTGACCATCGGAAGAGCCGGAAGAGCCCGATGAGCCGGAATGTGCAGCGGACTGCCCCTGAGCGCCCTCGGCAGGCGCAGCGGAACCACCGGACGAGCCATCCGCCTTGTCGGCGCCGCCACCCGTCGAAGCCGAGGCTTTTGCCCCGTCGCCCCGGTCGGGGCCGGCGTCGGAAGACCCCATTTCGTCGTCCGCACGCGCATCATCCACATCAGCCGCAACGACCGCCGATCCGGCTTGCTGAACCTCAGGCGCGGGACTCGGACGGAGCGCGAAGTATGCCCCGGAGCCGATCACCAGTACCAGAGAAACCGCAAGCACCGCTCGTGCGAGGATCTGAGACCGGGATGCTCCGGGTGCTCCGTCAGATGTCTCGGCACCGCCGTTTGCTCCTTGAGAGGGGGCACCGGGGTACACCCGCTCATCAATCGACTCGCGTATCTTCTTATCTGCATCTGCCATATGGCTGCCTTTCTATCGACGACGACGGAATGCGCTCACCGCAAGCCAACCGCCTGCCGCCGCCGCACCGACAACGCCGACAACCCCGGCGGTTGCCATGGCCCGTTCCATGACTGAGGAGGCACGTGCGGCGCCCGCAGCTATACCTGCAGACTCTGCGTCGCCTTCGGGCTGCTCGCTCCCTGCTTGCTCGGATGTTCCTTCGCCCTCGGTGCTCTTTCCGTGCACATTCACGGACTTGGCCGCGGCGGTCTTGCTGGGCCCCTCAGCCGGTTTTGTCGTACCGCCCGCCTGGGGCGCCGCGTGCTGAGGTCCGGTCGTCGGCCGCTCCTGAGAGCCGCCCGCTTGCTGTCCGGCCGACTCGCCCTGGTCAGACGGCGGGATGACCTCGGGGGCCGTTCCGTCATCTCCGCCGGGCGCAGTCGTGACGCCATCCCCATCGGAACCGCCACCCGGCTGCTCCACCTTGCTCCACTTGGCATACAGAGTCGTATCCCCCGCGATGGCTGCATCGGCATCCCATGGACGCGTGAGCTGCTCGTCGACGAACCAACCTTCGAATGTATAACCTTCGCGCACAGGCTCGACCGGAGCGGGAAGCTTCGCACCGCGTTTTACATACACCTTGGTGCGTCGCGCGCCGTTATTCGGCTCAATGGTGACCGTCCATGAGGGCGCGCCCTTAAGAGCGAAGAGCTTGCCCGAGTCATTCTTGTAGTACAGCGAACCATCTGGACCGGCGATAACGGAGTTCAAACAGTATTCCTGGTTTGCGTCGCTGGGCGTGTACAGCTCGTCGACCGCCTCATCGCCGATACGATAGCGATACAGGGAGCTCGGTTTCCAATTCACCGTGAAGTAGACGTACGCCCCGTCGTCCTGGACGGACACGAGTGGGGAGGATTGCGAGTACATCGTGGGCAGCGCACCGCCGTTGGTGAGCTTGCACACCTCGCGCTCAACCCGCATAGTCTCCGTGTCGATCACGAACACCGCGGCGTACTTCATATATTTACTCGGACCCTGAGTGGCAGATTGCCCGCAGAGCACGATCTTGCCGTCCACGATGGCGGGTGTCGACGTATTGTACTTGCCGAACGTGACGCTTGCCACCTCGCAGATCGACCCATCGGCGGACATCGAGAGCTTGTGCAGCGTTCCCTTGTAGTCCGCAACGTACAGGTACGAGCCGTCTGTGACGACGGTGGAGCGGACCTGAGCGCCCGCGTTGAACGGGGTACCCACCGTCTCGCCCGTAGCGGGATCGAAGGCGTAGACCAAACCCGCATCATCGCCGACCACCAGGTAATCGCCAAACGCACAGGCTCCGGCCCAGTAATAACCGCCCTTGGCCTCATGCTGCCAGCGCACGGCGCCGGTCTGCAGGTTCACGCACATCAGGTAGCCCGAACCCGAACCGTCATAGCTGCCATCCGTGGTGCCCGTGTACACGTAGCCATCGCGCACCGTCAGCGTGCCGAGGGACTGCTGGGGCCTCGAATCGCCCGACGCGGACGTCACCGGCTGGGTCACCCAAACGGTGGTGAGCGTATCGGCAGTCAACGCCTGCAGACGACCGCCGCCCAGAGGAACGACAATCAGGCCCTCCGCGTACACCATGCGAGATGTCGAATCGATCGGCACGAGCAACTGTGCCTCGCGCACCGTCTCGCCCGTGGCGGGGTCTTTCATAAGCAGCTTGTCATTCGACGCGATGTAGAGGTAATCACCCGCAAGGATGGGGTCGGAGATACCGGGGGCCTGTGAACCGCCCTCCCCCACGCTGACGACCCACTTCTCCTCCGCCGCCTCGACGGGCGTCAGAGACGACGTCGGCTTGTTCGAAGTAGTGAAGCTCGGCCAGGAGCTTTCCCAATCAGGACGTGGGGCGGCCGGATCGATCGCGATGTCCTGCTCGGGAAGCACGGCGCCCGAGTCATCCTCGTACACAAGCTCAATCACATCGCCATCGGCGACCTGATACGCATCCGGATACACCTTGGCGTCCTCGCCGTTGACGACGAACTTCCAGAAGCGCCACGGCGCAGAAGACGACATCGCGAGCGTGCGCTCACCGCCGGGGGTCGTGATGGAGAACGGCACGCCTCCTTCGAGGCTGTAGGTGTAACCCGACTGGGTCAGAATCCTGGCAAAGAGATCCCATGCCGTTGCGGCCTCATCAGGCTCGACTGTCAGCTCGGTCAGAGGAATCCACGTTTCACGCCGCACGCCCTCGTCGGTCTCGGGGGCCACGCCCACCACACGCGCGGAAACGGCGAGTGCCTTGCCGGCATTTGGATCGTCCTCACCCGTCGTGCCGCGCACAACGAAGGTCGCAGAGACTTCCTGACGGCTCAGCGCACGATACTTCTCGAGGACGACGGGGCTGATTGACGGATCATCTTTGAGGCGCTCGTAATAGTCGCCGTACTTCTCACTCTTCAGGCAACTCGTGATGGTCACGCGCGTGTTGTACGTCGGCGCCTTCAACATGTGCAGCGTCTCGGACTCGATCACCGAAGGAGCGCTCGACTTGAACTTGTCCCACTGCTCACTCGGATGAGAAAGGTCGATGGAATCGGGCACGATGCCGGTGCCAGAGACCTCGGCACGGGTTCGCGCCCACACGAGATTGCCAGATTCGTCCAGACGGGCTTGCATGAAGTAGCGAAGGTCCTTGGAAACCGCGCCCGGGCGGGCGTTGTCGCCCAACAGCGCCTGAGCATAGCCGTCCTTCACCTGCTGCATAAGAGCGAGCTCGCGATCGATATCGGCGGTGTCCGAGGCCTTCACGGTCAGGTCGATCGACCGGGTGCGAGCGACATTTCCGCTCTTCACCGTCACCACGAGGGTGTCGTGCGCATCGGGGTAGCCGGGCGCCGGTCGCGTCACACGCAAACGGCTCCCATCAACCGTGCACGCGCCATCCCCGCCGGATTCCACCTCGTACTGGAGACGGTACTTCCGCGCGGTAATACCGAGGTCCCTCTTGATGGGAAGCTGGATATCGCCCGTCACGGCCGCCGGGTCGATTCGCTCCTTCGAGCCGAAATCCTTGAGCTGCACTTTGCCAAGCGCGGCATCGAGACGATCCTCAACCGTCGGATCAGTGGCAATCGACTTGACGATGACTTTGAACGTCTTGTTGACCGTAGGCGATTGCTCTCCGTCTGTGGCGCCGGTGAAACGAAGCGTCGCCGTCAGCTCGGCCTCGACATCCTCGGACTGCTTGCGCGCAAGCTTGCCCTGGGCGTCGATCACGCCGCTGTCGCTCGTCTGCCAGCTGAGCTCCACCCAGTCGGGCAGAATCGGATCGAGGTCCAAATCCTTGCGCGCCTCGACCGTATTCGAATCGTCATGTGCCTCGCCGCCCTCAAAAACCAGGAGGTCCGAAGCCTTGAGCTTATGCCCGGCAAACTCCTCGAGGCTTTTGCGCACGCGCGCCATATCCCAACGGATGGTGATATATCGCGTCCATGTCGCCGTGGTACCGCCCGCAGCGATCTCGAAAACGACCTTGACACTCGCAGAGCCAGCGGGCTTGTCGACCTTTGCCAGATCCTCGAAATAATAGGTGACGTCTCCGTTGCCCTCGCCCTCGGCGGCACTGACCGTCGCATCGCCCTTACCGGCCTCAGCTGACACTACACGCGCAGTCGCATGGGTGAACCCAAGCTCATGGAGCTTATCTTCCACGAGCTTGCGCACGTTATCGCTCGTTCCATACGCGGGGCTCGGCATGAAAGAAGCGCGATCGAGGGCGGCGATGGCCGCCTGAGCGGACTGGGAGCCAAGCACAGGGCCGGCAGTCGCCTTGACCTCGTTGTAGCCACCGGCCGTCGCCGTAACTCGGATCTTCGCTCCGACCATGGACGAATCGAGCTTCAACTCCTGCTTTGTGGCGCCGGCAATCTTCTCATACGAACCCGTGGCGGTGCGATCGATCCACCACTGGTAGGTCACACTCCCCTCCGGCGGAATCTTTCCCGCCGTGAACACAGGCCTTGCAACCAGTGTCGCCTGGTCGTCGACGGTTCCGCCATCCTTGGCCGCAATCGAGATGTTCGCCAAACGCAGCGCGCCCGCCCGAGCGATGGGGCCCTTCACGTAAGAAACGGACCCCGCACCACTCGTGGCATCGACGCGCAAATACATGCCAAGCGCCTCTACGCCCGCAGGAATATGAGCGACTGAGTCCGCACCAAGCCCTCGGCCGCTGGTGTCACCTTCATTTTCAAGCAGGGACCACGTATAGCTCACGCCCTCGGTAACAGGCGTGCCATTCGATGCGCTGTCAGCAGAGCTGCCGCCCGTGATGGCAACCGCCTCGATCGCGTCTCCCGGAGTGAGTAGGGCATCCACATCCGCGCTGATCTTCTTGCCGGCGCGGTGCATTTCGACGCGGCTCAACTCGATCGTCTTTGATTCCTCGACGGCAGTCGCGGGCTCGGTCGCATCGGACGAGACTCGTTCCACCACGACATCGGGCGCAACCTCCGCGGACGGAACTGACTCGTCGGAAGCTTCAGCCGTCACATCCCCCGCAAGCGCCTCCTGCGCCCATAGAGGCGCCGGCACCTGCCCGACCAGCAGCGCGTTGATCAATAGAATGGTAAGACCTTTGCGAGCGACGGGCCGCCACGCAATCTGCGACCACCCGCGCGATTCGGGATTTCCGATCATATCGGACCCTTCCTATCCAGGGCCGCGCGCCGTTGGGCGCGTAGATGAGAGGCGATCCGACTCGGCAATCTATCGCGGCGGGATTCGTCCGATCTGCGATTCCCTATTGCCACGATTTGCATCACGGTTACTGGTATAGCTGGGGATTTGCACCCCGATTCTCCTGGCAGTACGCCCTGATAGCGCACGGCCGTGCGTCTCCGCACCATCACCTTGGCCAATTTAAAATCATGCTAGCACAGGCACATCCTCATTCCGGACGTAGGGGAATCAAATGCGAGTACTATCGCCGCAAAATCCCACGTCCCATACGTTGACACGATGACCGCTTGGGACAAGAATGCCGAGGTGGAAGGGACATTCGAGGTCCTCGGTACAAACATGGGACGGATCATCTTGGCAGAACACGACGAGAATCTGAGAAAGTACATCAACCGACACAGGCGCCGGCACGGCCAACGCGGCACGCTCGAACGCTGGGGCCATGACTTTCATCGATTCCTCCGGCGCGCATTCAACATCCGAGAAGGCCGCGCACCCTACCATGTGATCAGGAAGCGCTTCGTCAACGGGGCGCGCCTCAACGGAACCCACCTGTGCATTCTCGTGATCGCCATGGTCATCGCCTGCGTCGGCTTGGACACCGATTCGGACATCGCCATCGTCGGAGCCATGCTCATCTGTCCCATCATGGGATCCGTCCTTGCCATCGCCTACGGCATGGCGACGGTCGATCGGGCGCTCATCCGCGACGCGGTGGGTGGTCTTGCCCTACAAATGGCCTTCTGCCTCGTCACCTCAACGCTTTACTTCCACTTCTCCCCCGTCGCCGGCATGACCCAGGCGCTGGCCGACAATTCCAATCCCACCGCATGGGACCTACTGCTCGCGCTCGTGGGCGGCTTCGCCGGCGGGCTGGGCAATTCACGCGACCAGGAACCGGCCACACTCATCTCCGGCGTGGCGGTGGCAACCTCGCTCATGCCGCCACTATGCGCCGCGGGCTTTGGCCTGGCAGCCGTCGACGGTGGGCTTTTCCTCTCCGCGCTGTACGAATTCGGCATCAACGTCGTGTTCATCGCACTCTCCGCACAGGTCGTGCTGCTGCTTCTGCGTGTGCCGCTCAAGCGGGACCTCAACGACGACGGCGTGATCACCGCGGCCGAGGAGGAGAGCATACAGGCGCTCTCCCATTCACTGCGCTGGCGCATCTTGCTCGGCACGGGGCTGTTCGCCATCCCCTGCCTGTTGCTCACCGCAAATCTGATTCGCGAAGCGGACGCACCGGCACCGGCGGCGTTCGGCGCAATCGAAACAGCACAAGAACTTGCCGTTGTCTGCCCCGGTTTAGAGGAGTACACCGTGGGCAACGAGACTACCGTCGAAGCGGGTGACACGCAGGGGCGCGCGGAGCTTGTGGCGCACGTCTCGACGAATGTCGCCCTCGACGAGGAGGCTCGCAAGGTCGCCGAGGATCTCATCCGCATCGACGTCCCCGAGATCGACCGTGTCGAGTTTTCAGTCGCAGCCTCTTAGCGTACAATGACCCCTGATACATAAACGCCCCCCCTCTCCGGATGGGGGCGGCGCTGAGGCGCTCACGTGCCGGCACCGTAGGACTTTGAAGGTGGCCGGTGGGTGGGCGCCTTTTCGCAAACGGGCAATTGCACGCAATTTCCCGGGCAATCACCAATTCAAAGGAGGAACCACATGAAGAAGTTCGTGACCGAGGATTCGTTTTGGCAGCTCTTCCCGGGCGCATCGCTCGGCGTTATCGTCGCGCGCGGCATGAAGCCGGCGAACGAGATATCACCCGAAGACGCGCAAGCGATCGAGCAGCTTCTCGCCCGCGCCAATGCGCTCGCCGAGAAGCACTTGGAATCGCCCACCCTCTCCGAGAACGCGCCCATTCGCGCTTGGCGCCAGGCCTATCAGCAATTCAAGACCAAGCGCGGCGCGCGTTGCTCCATCGAGAACCTGCTCAAGCGCGTCCTCAAGGGCAACCCCGTTGGCAGCATATCGCCCTCGGTGGACCTCTACAACGCGATCTCCCTCAAATACGCCCTGCCGCTGGGCGGAGAGGACCTCGATGCCTTTGAGGGGGACCTGTGCCTTCGCATCACCGAGGGCGGCGACGCATTCACGCCGCTTGGCGAGGGTGCCGAGAACGACCCCACGCTGCCCGGGGAGCTCGCCTATGTAGATGACGCGGGTGCCGTGTGCCGTTGCTGGAACTGGCGAGACGGTGTGCGAACCGCCCTCACCGATAACACGGGCAATGCCTTCCTCATCGTCGAATGCGTCGATCCCGAACGCATCGAGGACTGCCGCGCCGCCACCGAAGAGCTCGCGCAGCTCGTTGAGCAGCACCTGGGCGCAACCATCGCAGTCGCAGAGCTCATTACATATGACCATCGCGAGGCAATTATCGAGCCTTAGAAACTTAATCCAGCGAACGAAGACGTTCGAGGTGCATCCCACGACCAAGTTGAGCTTTTTCGTACTCAGTTCGTCTTTTAGCGAATAGAGATTCCTGCCGGCCGCTTGCGACCTGCACTTTTAAGGCAGATCGAAGATGCCCTACTCGCCTTGCTTCGATTTTGATACGAAAAAGCTCATCCAACTTTCTTGGCGCGTCGAACGGATGCCCTCAAGCGCATCTTTCCGCCAGCGGCGGCCCAACTCACCGCTCGCCACGCGCCGCCCGCACAAAAGCGCACCAGAGCTTGAAGTCGGTGGGTATGGACTCCCAGGTGTACTCGGGATGCCATTGCACGCCCATGCAGAAGCGCTCGCCCTCCACCTCGATGGCCTCGGGAACGCCGTCGGTAGCCACGGCCACGAGACGCACGCCCTCGCCGAGCCTGTCGACGCAGCAATGGTGGCTCGAGTTGACCTGCACTTCGCCCGGCCAATCGAGGATACGGGCGAGCAGCGAGCCATCCTCGACCGCGATCGGGTGCGCGGGGTCGTGCAGGATCGGGAGATGACGCCAGTGGACCTTGCCCTCCGGCACAGGCAGGCTCGGCACATCCATGCACAAGGTGCCGCCGAGCGCCACGTTCAGGATCTGCATACCGCGACACGTCGCGAACAGGGGCTTGTGCGCCTTTAGCGCCGCGCGGATGAGTTTGAGCTCAAAGGAGTCGCGCTCATGGCAGAGCAGACGCTCATCATATGGCTCCCCCTCGCCCCACAAGGCGGGGTCCACATCATGCCCGCCGGGAATCGCCACGCCATCGGCCATCTCGACATAGCGCGCGATGACATCCCCGTCCTCGGTGAGCGCCATGATGAGCGGCAAGCCGCCCGCGGCGAGAATCGCGTTGAGAAACACCGTGGACCCCGTCTCCTCGGGGGCCAGGCGCTCCGGCATCTGCAAGCACGGCTTGGGCTGCTCCAGACGCGGTGCAATGAGAATTATCGGTCTGTCATCTGCTGCGGTCATAGGTCTAATGTCCCTTGATGGAGTCGAGGAAGTCACGGGCACGCTGAGATTGCGGATGATCGAAAAAGGCGTCGGGCGCCCCCTCCTCCACAATCGCACCGTCGGCCATGAACACGACGCGGTCGGCAACGCGACGGGCGAAATTCATCTCATGGGTCACCACGATCATCGTCATGCCCTGACGTACAAGATCGACCATGACATCGAGCACCTCGTTGATCATCTCGGGATCGAGCGCGGAGGTGGGTTCGTCAAAGAGCATGGCCTTGGGGTGCATGGCCAGCGAGCGGGCAATGGCCACGCGCTGCTGCTGGCCGCCGGACAGCTGAGCCGGCACCTTGTTCGCCTGAGACGCCACGCCCACGCGGTCGAGCAACTCCATAGCCCGCTGCTCGGCCTCCGCCTTGGACAGGCCGAGCACCTCGACGGGGCCGAGCGTGACGTTTTGCAAGATGCTCATATGGGCGAACAGGTTGAAGCTCTGGAACACCATACCGAGCTCCGCACGCATGGCGGCGAGCTCGTGGCCCTCCTGGGGAAGGGGCTTGCCCTCGATGAGGATCTCGCCCGAATCGATGGTCTCCAAACGGTTGATGGCGCGGCACAGCGTCGATTTGCCCGAGCCCGAGGGACCGATCACCACGACGACCTCGCCCTTGCCAACGGAAAGGCTCACGTCCTTGAGCACGTGCAGGTCGCCGAAATGCTTGTCCACATGGCGAAGCTCGATGATGGGAGCCATGGAATTCTCTGACTGATTGGACATATCGAATCCGTTCTCACGAGGACTTGATCAACGATGCGTCCGCAGTGGACGCTCGGGGGTTAGGCGGGGTTGGTGCTGTAGCGGCTCACCACGCGGGTGCCGCTGCGGCGCGCCACGTACACCGACAACTGATTGATGGCGTAGTTCAACAGGATGTAAATCACCGCCACAACCAGGTAGGTGCTCACCAGGGCGTCATAGTTGGTGATCAGCACACGGGCGTTCTGCAACATGTCGGGATAGCTCACCACATATGCGACCGTGGTGTCCTTCACCACGACCACAAGCTGGGAGATGAGCGAGGGGATCACGTACCTGATCGCCTGGGGCAGCACGATCTTGAGCTTCACGCGAAACGGGCTCATGCCGAGCGCCAACGCCGCCTCGGTCTGGCCGCGGGGAACGGCATTCACACCCGCACGAAACACCTCGGCGAGCACGCCCGAAGCCGCGAGCGCGACCGGCAAGGTAAGCATCCAAAACGACGACATCCTGATGCCGTACTGGGGCACCACCAGGAAGAAGAAGTAAATCAACAGCAGGCTCGGCACACCGCGGAAGAAATCGGTCACGACACGGCAGACCGCTTCGAGCACACGGATGCCGCTCGTGCGCCCGAGCATGAGGGCGAGGCCCAAAACCAACGCGATGCCGCCGGCGGTGAGCGCCACCGCGAGGGTACCGCGCAAGCCCGCGAGCAGATAGCTCCACGTGCTCAACTGCGTGAAGAACATCCAGTACCTCGGGCTGAGCTGGCCAGTCGCCCAAAATTGATACACCACAAATCCCAAAAGCAGGGCGACCAACACGGCCGTGACGGCTGTGCCCACGCGGATCTTCGCGAGAGTCTTGGGTCCGGGGGCCTCGTACAGGGCATCGCGGATACTCACGGGACGGGAGGCTGAAGTCATGGTGCTCATCGGACGATCCTCACCTTCCGGTCGATTCGATTGCCCACGAACGCGATGACCACCGCGGTGAGCGCGTAGCCGGCAGCCGAGACGGCAAAGGCCAAGATGCCGCCGGTCGCACGCGTGTTGATATAGGACACCACGCCGGTGAGCTCAAGGGGATCGAGCGGGACCTGCGAACCGATCGATGTGGTGAGCAGCACGGCGATGAGCAGGTTCGTCATGGGCAGCACCGTGGTGCGCAGGGCCTGGGGGATCACGATCCGACGGAGCATCTGCCCAAATGAAAGACCCAGCGATCGCGCGGCCTCGATCTGGCCCACGCCGATGGTGTTGATGCCGGTCATGAAGTTCTCGGAGCCAAAGGCGGAGGCCACGAGCACCACCGTGAGGATCACGCACGTGCGGTACGGCAGCACCAGCTTCAAGCTGGGCAGCGCATATACGATGATGATCAGCAGCGCAACGCCCGGGATATTGCGGAACACCTGGACGTAGCCATCACCCAGCAGGCGCAGCGGCTTGAACGGGGACACGCGCATCACGGTCACGACGACGGCGAGCGCCATCACGAGCGCAAAGCAAAATGCCGTCATCCCCCAGGTGGACAGCAGCGCCTCCCAATAATTGCGCCCATAGGTCGCCATCAGCTCCGACAGCCCCATGAACACCCCTTCCCCACGTTTGACCCTGTCAGTTACAACGCCGCGGAGGCGCCGACCCACCCGTCACGCATCGCGTGCAGGCAGGCGCGGGCGCCTCCGCACATCCTCGTAATCGGCGTCGCCCTTCATCGGTGCGAGCGACGCCACGCACATCTCGCGAGCCTACGCGCCGATCGCCGGAGGCTGCGGGACCTCGTCGATCTCGGCACGATCGCCGATACAGAGCTTCCACAGCTCCTCCCAGGTACCGTCCTCCTCGACCTTGGTCAGGAAGGCGTTCACGAACGCGACGCCATCGGAGTCGTGCGGGAGGCCGATGCCGTACAGGTCCTCGGGGCCGAAAGGCTCGCCGGCCATCTTGTATTTACCAGGCTGCTTCATCATGTCGGAGAAGAGCATGTTGCGATCGATGACATAGGCGTCCACGCGACCCTGGGCGAGGGCACTACGTGCCTCCTCGTCGGTCTTGAACTCCTGAAGCTTGGCGTCGGGGCAGACCTCCTCCATAATGCTCGGGCCGGTGGAACCGGACTGGGCGGCCACGTTCTTACCCGCAAGATCGTCGACGCTGGCGATATCGTCATTGTCGGCGAGCACGAGAATGGACTGCTGCGTGCCATAGTAGGGACCGGCAAAGGAGATGAGCTTCTTGCGGTCCTCAGTGATGGAATACGTGGCGAACACCGCGTCGACCTGGTCGTTTTGCAGGACGGACTCGCGCGTGTCGGACGTGACCTGCGTGGCCTCGAACTTGGATTCGTCGCCCAGGATGTAACGGACGAGCAGCTGGGAAAGACCAGCATCGAAACCGCGCAGCTTGCCGTCCTTCTCATTCAACAGGCTGAAGAGCATGGAGGTCTGGACGACACCGAGGCGCATCGTCCCGGCGTCCTTGATCTTTTGGGCCCACTCGCTGGAGGCGATGGTCGCATCATCGGCGACGGCGCCGGAGGCGATCAGCTTGTCATAGGCGACGGCGTCGAGAAGCGCGGGCTCCTGATCCTCGGCGGCATCTCCCGTGGAGGACCCGGCGGGCGCCGGGGCGGCCGGCTGCTCGCCGCATGCTGCCAGGCCCAACGTAGCCGCGCCGGCAACTGCGGCGCCCAGTACCTGGCGACGGTCGAGCGTGAACTCACGCATGGTCTTGCTCATGAGGGTTCCTTTCCCCTGTATGCGATAATACTTTATTATACCGCAGTGTTTGCTCAGACAGTCCAACGCACTCGTGGACTTACGCGTTCTTATGCCCCAACCGCGGCACTTGTATCACTTGCGCGGCAACCACAGCATTTACGCGATGACGCCCGCGTTATAGAGCGCGGGCGTCATCGATGGGTTAGATGGGATTGGGAACGTCACACTCCCGATGCGACATTAGGAAAGGGCGACGCGGATATCGGCGGTGATCGCCTCGAGGGTCATGCCGTTCTCGGCAAGGAGCTCGTCGGCGTCGAAGCGATCAGGGAAGCCCTTGCGAACGCCGTAGCACAGCACCCGTACGCTGGTCGGGCCCAGGTAGCGAGCGACCTTCTCGCCCCAACCGCCCTCGAGCACACCGTCCTCGAGCGTCACGATCACACGGTGGGAACGGGCGAGATTGTCGAGGGTCACCTCATCGAGTTCGGTGGCGAAGCGCGGGTTCACCAGGGTCGCATCGAGCGCAGGCCCGCCGTCCGCAGGAGCGGAAAGCGCGTCGCACAGGCTCTCACCCAGGCTGAAGAAGCTGCCCAACGCGAGAATCGCAACATCGGAACCCTCGTGCACCACGTCATAGCGCGGGAGGGTAAACTCGGCCGGGGCCTTAGGGTCGAGCGCGAAGTCGGGATTGGAAACGACGCCATTGCCGGGAACGCGAATGACCACAGGACGAGAATCTTGGTCGATAGCCCAATCCAGCATGGCGAGATACTCCTCGCGACACGTGGGCGCCAGGCAGCGCAGGTTGGGCAGAGCCCCCTGCAAGGCGAGGTCGAAGAAGCTCAGATGGGTCGCATCGCTCGTCCCATACACGGAGGAACCGAAGTCGAGGATGACGGCCGGCAGGTTGTTCAGGCACAGATCGTGCCAGAGCTGGTCATACGCGCGCTGCATGAACACGCCGTACAGGCCGAGCACCGGCTTGGCGCCTGCGCGCGCAAGGCCCGCGGCGTAGGTCACGGCATGCTCCTCGGCAATGCCCACATCCACGAACTGGGAACCCGCGGCATCGCGACGGGGCTTGGTGAAGCCCATGATGTAGGGCGTGGCGGCGGAAATGCCCACCACGCGCTCATCGGCGGCCATACGCATGAGCAGGTAGCGGCCGGTGATATCCGCGTAGGTCTCGCTCTTCTCGCAACGGCTGCGGCGGAGCGCCTCATACGTGCCGGATTCGATGTCAAAGGGGCCCACGTGGTGCCAACCCTCGGCGTCGTCCTCTGCGGGCTCGTAGCCGGAGCCTTTGACGGTGCACACGTGCAGGACGACCGGATGGTCGATATCGCGCAGCTCGAGCAAGGCGCGCTCGACGGCCGCCTCGTCGTTGCCGTTGGCGAGGAAGCGATAGTCGAGCCCCAAGGAGCGGAAGAAGTTGTTGGGAGCGGCACCTTCGCTCTCGCGCAACTCGGCGAGGTTGCGGTAGATGCCACCGTGATTCTCGGCGATGGACCAGCCGTTGTCGTTCACGATGACGATCACGCCGGTGCCGAGCTCGGCAAGGTTGTCAAACCCCTCGAACGCAAGACCACCGGAAATGGAGCCATCGCCGATGACGGCGACGACGTTGTAATCGGCGCCCATGAGGTCGCGCGCCTTGGCCATGCCGCAAGCGAGGCTCACGGAAGTGGAGGTATGGCCGACGGAGAACAGGTCGTGCTCGGACTCGGTCGGGCTGGTGAAACCGGACAGACCGCCGAAACGCTCAGCGTCAAGGTAGTTCGCGGCGCGACCCGTGAGCATCTTGTGCGCGTACGTCTGATGGGAAACGTCGAAGATGAGCTTGTCCGTCGGCGAATCGAACACGCGGTGCAAGGCGACGGTAAGCTCCACGACGCCGAGGTTCGAACCGATGTGACCCCCTACCGAAGCCGAGCTCGAAAGGATGGCCTGGCGAATCTCAGAACAAAGAAGCGGCAGGTCGGCGGCATCGAGGTCCTTCACGTCCTGCGGCGATGAAATGCGTTCCAGCAGCATGCGTGCGACGAACCTCCCGTGATGCGAATGACGAACAATGTATTACGTAGAGTACCAGTTTCGCATACCCCGATGATGAAAATGAGACATATCCGCCAAACGGCAATAGGTCCCGAGCACATCGGGACCCATCAAGAGACGCATGCGACAAAAGACGCCCTATCGCTGAGAACGCCTACGCGCGACCATGCGGCCCATCGCCAGAGCGAAGCCCACGAGCACGAGCGCGGCGGTGACGACGTAGACGATATGGTACCCGTACAGGAAGATGTCGGGCCTCCCCTCGACGAAAGCCGTCACATGGCGGCCGGCCGCGACGCTCATCTGGCCATAGAGGATCGAAGTGGAGCCCGAAATACCCACCGCCATGCCCAGGTACCGGGCGAGCGCGCTCACACTGCCCGCAAATCCGAGCATCTCGGTGGAGACGGAGCCCATGATCAGCGAGTTGTTCGGAGACTGGAAGATCGACGTGCCGAACGAGGCCAAACCCAGATAGAACAGAATCTGCGGCAGCGTTGCCGTCATCCCGAGCGTGCCGGTGAGGTACAGGCCCACGCTGAACGCACCCAGGCCGAGAACCGTGAGCAGGTTGCATCCGATGCGGTCGGACACGGCACCGGATATGGGTCCCGTAACCGCGTTCACCAGGGGAATGATGCAGAAGATCAGGCCGGATGCACCGGGATCGAAGCCACGGGCATCCTGCAGGTAAAAGGGTGTCATGAGCTCATAAACACCGATCGCGACGAAACTGATGAACAGGCAGACGACGTTCACCGCGAAATGACGGTCGGAAAAGATCGCCAAGTTGACCAGAGGATGCTCGACGCGGCGCTCGTGCAGCCCGAAGAACACGAGCATGAGCACGCCCGCAACGAGCGCGAGCGCGGCAGCGGGACTCGCGTTGCCCTGCATCATAGTAACGGACAGGAACGTGAGCAACATGCCGGGAACGAGCAGCGCTGCGCCCTTGACGTCCATGGACTGCCCCGCGCATTCGGGCGTCGAGCGCGGCAAGGTGAAGTGCCCTATGACGAGGGACAGGATGCCGACCGGCACGTTGATGAGGAAAATGCCCTCCCAAGGGAACATCGACACGATGAAACCGCCCAACACCGGACCGCACATCATGCCGAGCGCCACGAAGCTCGCCAGCAGGCCGAGCGCGCGGCCGCGCTCACGGGCGGGAAAGGCCTCGGTGATGATGCCCATGTTGTTCGCCATGGCCGATGCGCCGCCGATGCCCTGAACCGCGCGAGACGCCACGAGCGCCGGCAGCGAGGTCGACATACCGCACATAAGGGAGCCGATGGAAAAGATCACCACGCCGATCTCGAAATACCGGACCTTCCCATACAGGTCACCCAACCTACCGAACACAAGCAAAAAGGCGCACATGGTCAGCAGGTACACCGATGAGATCCACTGGATTTGGTCGAGTCCCGCCTCCAGCGCCTTTTGCATGACCGGCAGCGCCACGTTGACGATGCTCGAATCGAGCGTCGCCATGAACGTCATGATGAGAACGGTGAGCAGAATCGCCCACTTATTCGAAGAGCCCGCAGACGCGGCCCCAGATCGCATATCTCCCATGCACCCACCTCCATAAAAATAGGGCCCCACCTCATAGCAGCTTGAGCTGGGAACCCGTTCGGTTCGTTGAATCAATTGTCTGGACCTCTTTTGTACCATGAATCGCCCGACGCGTGTGGGGAACTTCACAGCAAAACCAAGGGGTGCCCGATCAGCGGGTGGCTTCCAGGGCGCGCAGCGCGACGCTAACGCGCTCACGGGGGTCGTCGGGCGTCAAAAGGCCTTCGACGCGATGCACGGGGACGATGACCCGAACCGGGCAGCGCAAGGCGGCGTTGCGGACGGCGCACACATCGGGCGCACCCCCGATTCGAGACGCCACGCTCGCCGCAACATCATCGACCGTGACGACCTCACCATACGGCACGCCGAGCAGCGCCACGCATACCGCATGCTCAAAGTCGTCTCCGCCGAAATCCATCGGGGGAACCCATCGTGGAGCCTGCCCGGCGAAATAGGCGTTGAGCCACGCCCAGGAGCGTTCCAACACGGCGATCGCGGAGCCGTGCGCCGGACTCGACGCGCACATGGGACGGGCGCCCGAGAGCGCATCGCAACCTTCGATCTCCTCGACCGTGGCAGCGGAATCGGGATCGATGAGGCCGCCGCCATTCATGTCGAAGCGAGCGGAATCGGCGCACTTCGAGGGGACACAGTCGACCCCCCGAAACCACAGACCGGCCAACCCGCGCGCAGTGGCGGCAAGCGAAATGTCGCCCAGCGGCGAGTGATATATGGTCGTGATCATGCGGGGCCCCTCTCGTCCCCGCCATTGTACCGCGGCGTCTATCTCAGGCGGACGGCCTTTGCCCTACTCCGCGCTCTTAAGGGCACCCACCATGTCGATGCGATCGAGACTGCGGTTGGTCATCCGGTTGATGATCAGTGTAAAGACGAACGACATCACCGAGGCGAACAGGTACGTCTGCGGCTCCACAATCGTGTCGAAGAACAGCGACGGCATGCGCAGCACATATGTGAGGAATCTCGTGATCACGTAGCCGAGCGGCCAACCAGCCACGATGCCGATAAGCGTGAGGACGATCGTCTCCTTGTTGATATAGCGATGCACCTCGCCACGCCTGAAGCCGAGCACCTTGATCGTGGCAAGCTCGCGCTCTCGCTCGGAGATGTTCGTGTTGGACAGCGTGAACACCACGGCGAAGGCCAGCGCCGCGGCCATCACGGTCACGACATACACCACCACATCGATGATCTTGAAGCTCTCCGAGAAGTCATTGGCGACCTTCGTCGAGCTGTTCACGTTCACGAACGTGGCGCCCGCCGCCAGACGATCGGCCAGTTCGATCTTCTGCTCATTTGTACCCGTGAGATTGGCCAACAGCGCATTCGGGACGCACGGCTCGCCGAAGGCCTCGGCATAAGCGCTCTCGGTCATGAACACGAAGTTGCCCAGAAAGCTCACGGCAATGCCATCCACGCGCACCGACCCCTGGCTCAGCGTCGAGTCTTGCAGGAGGAGCTCGTCGCCGAGCGAGAAGCCGAGCACCTGCTCGGCGTTCTTGGTCACGAGGACGCCGTTGCCGTCGCTTGGCAGCGAAAGCTCCTCTCCGCCCATCGCGGGGGCGAGGAAGGTCGTATTCGAGCCATCCTCGGTCTTCATGTACGCGGACAAATCGGCGTTGTCGGGAACCACGACGAGCTGAACGCTCTCCCTCGCGCCCCCGAATTCGGCGGTCACACTGTCGACGCGCGCCTCGAGCATGGTGTCGACCATGCCCGTCTCGCGCAACTCGCGCTCACCTTGTGCGAAATCCTCGTCGGTGGTAACGGCCAGCAGGTCGTAGCGAACCACACCGGCAGGCCCGTACTGACGCGGTTTGAGCGAGATCACGGTATCGCGAATGCCCAGGCCGCAGATCATGAGGGCGGTGCAGCCCGCGATACCGAACACCGTCATGAAGAAGCGCTTCTTGTAGCGGAACAAGTTGCGGGCACTCACCTTGTTGAGGAAGGACAGCCGGCGCCACACCGGGGTGATGCGCTCCAGCAAGATGCGCTTGCCCGCACGCGGGGCCTTGGGGCGCATGAGTGAGGCAGGTGTCTCCTTGAGCACGTGACGGCAGGCCAGGAACGTGGCACCCACGATACCGAGCGCGAACAGGGCGATGCCGAGCACCGCCGTGAACATGTTGAAGTGCAGCTGGAACGGGGGCAATGCGTACATGGTCTTGAATATGGTGAAGATCACCGCGGGAAGGGCGATGAATCCGAGCGCGTCACCGGCGATACCGCCCGCCAGGCAGGCGGCGAACGCGTAGATGAGGTACTTGGACAAGATGCGGCCACGGCCGTAACCCAACGCCTTGTACACGCCGATGAGGCCGCGGTCCTCCTCGACCATACGCGTGACCGTGGTGAGGCTGATGAGCACGGCGACCGTGAAGAAGATGAGCGGGAACACCGTGGCGATGGACTCGATCGAGCTCGCATCGCTTTCGATGCTCGCGCAACTCGGCAGCGCGCCGCGATCTTGGATGTACCACTTCGCGCGCTCGATGCCGTCGACATCGGCCCGAGCCTGGGCGAACCGCGCGTTGACATCGGCGCGGTTGGCCTCGAGCTCCGCCTTACCGGCGTTGAGCTCGGACTGGCCGGAGGCCGCCTCGCCCTCGCCGGCGATGAGCTGGGCCTCGGCCTCGGCAATCTGAGATTTCATCTGCTCACGGGCGGCGTCGAGCTGACCTAGGCCGCGCTCGGCACGGGAGCGTTCGGCATCCAGGCGACGTTGACCCGCCGCGACCTGCTCAAGCCCCGCCTGTACCTCGCTCTTGCGCGCCACGCCCTCGGCAAGGGCGCGAATCTGCGCACCGTCATCGACGAGCATGGCATCGAGCGACGAAGCGGTGGAGCCCAGCATCTTCTCGATCGAGGAGAGCTTGGAAACGGCCTGTTGGATCTGGCCGGCATCCTCCGGATACAGGCTCACAATGGCGCGAACGGCGTCGATGGCGGCGGCGTACCTGCCACCGGTCAGCGCATCCAGACGCTCGAGCATGCGCAGAATCTGAGCCTTGTCCTCGGGGGAGGCGGTGGGCAACCCGGAAACGAGCCCTTTTATCTCGGCCACAAGGATGCGCGCCTGATCGAGCTCACCGCGGGCCTCACGCACCAGCGGAACCACGGAGGAGACGAACGGATCGACAGCCGTTGCATCACCCTTTTGCAGGCGTGCCCACAATTCAGCGGGCCAGCGGTCGCCGAGCAGCGGTTGGATCACGTCGATCGCGGCCTCCGCCTTGGCGATGCCGGCGAGCGCGTCGGTGAGCCCCGAACGGGCCGAGTCGAGCTTGCCCTGTTCGCGCGCGATGAGGGCCAAACCGGCATCAAGCTTGGACTGAGCGGCATCGAGCTGACGGGAGGCATCGGCACGCTTGGCGTCGAGCTCGAGCTTGCCGCTCGCGATCTGAGCGCGGGCGGCATCGATCTTGGTTTGTGCGCTCGCAAGTTCGCCGGCGGCTGCGTCGAGCGCCTCGTCGGCCTCGCTGCGGCGCTCGTCGATCTGCGCGAGGGCATCGTCCTTCACGCCGCTCGTGCGCTCCGCCTCGCGGCGCTCGCGAATCTGCTCGACGCGTCCCTTGACGCCATCGATAAGCTCCTTGTATTCATTCGAGTAGGACATGAGCTCGGAGGCGCCGGCAACACGAAGGTAGGCGACGGTAAACGTATCGCGGTCCACCACGGCGGCGGGCGTGAGGAAGAACGCGTACTGCGGACCGCCGGTGCTACGGAAGCTCATGGTCTTGCTGCCGGCGTTCACATCCATGGGATCGAACACGGATGCGGTGATGGTGTAACGGCCGCGCTCGAAAATCGCCGGTGTATCGGATGATCCGGCGGCATCGGAGCCCTCTTCGGCCGTGCCGCCGCGTTTCTCCTCGGCGCTCTCGAAGGTCACGGTGTCGCCGATCTTCTTGCCGCTCGCATCCAGGTACTTCTGCGTGACGGCCACCTCATGCACGTCGCGCGGAAGCCGTCCCTCTATCACACGGGGCTCGTTGAGGCCGGCTGCGGAGAGCGCTTTGAGATCGACCTTCTCGCTCAAGCCGTCTACCTGGGTGTAAGCGGACTCGGTGTAACCGCCCTCCGCGACTTCGACGCCGTCCACCTCGCCGAGCGCGGAGATGTCGGCTTCGTCCAGGCCGAGCGTCGATTTGACCGATATGTCGAACAGGCGTTGAGCGTCGTAGTAATCGTCGGCGGTGAAACGCAAGTCGTCGCAAGCCGCCTTGAGGCCCACCAGCATGGTGGCGCCGAGCGCGGTGATCACGAACAGCGAGATGAACCGCTTGAGGTTGCCCGTGATGGTGCGTTCGATATCGGTCGCGAATGCGCTGGGCCGAACGCCGGCCTTCTTCCCCCTCATGATGCGCCCGCCTACCACTCGATGTCGGCGATGGGCACGGGGCGCTCGTTTACCTGCATGTCCGTCACGCGACCGCTCTTGAAGCGGATCAGGCGGTCGGCCATGGGGGCGAGCGCGGAGTTGTGCGTGATGATGAGCACGGTGATGCCGTCGCGACGGCAGGTGTCCTGCAGCAGTTGAAGCACCTGCTTACCCGTTTGGTAGTCGAGCGCGCCGGTGGGCTCGTCGCACAACAGGAGCTTGGGATTCTTGGCGATGGCACGCGCGATGGATACGCGCTGCTGCTCGCCGCCGGAGAGCTGGGCGGGGAAGTTCGCCATGCGCTCCCCCAGGCCGACCTTGCGCAGACATTCGACGGCATCCAGCGAATCGGGGCAAATCTGCGAGGCGAGCTCGACGTTCTCGAGCGCCGTGAGATTTGGCACCAGGTTGTAGAACTGGAACACGAAGCCCACGTCGGCGCGGCGATATTCCACGAGATCGTCCTCGGAGGCCGAGCTCACATCGCGCCCATCCACGACGACGCGCCCGCTCGTGGCGCCGTCCATGCCGCCCAAGATGTTGAGGGCCGTGGTCTTGCCGGCTCCAGAGGCGCCGAGAATCACAGCGAGCTCGCCGCGTTCGACCTCGAACGACGCCCCATCGAGGGCGTGCACCTCTGACCCATCGGATCCGTAGACCCTCGTGACGTCTTTGAACTCGATATACGCCATGGCCGCGCTCCCATTACCTCATACAGTCATATTCGTATGTTCTACCCACGAGAGGGGGTGTCAAACACGGGCGAGTGCCAACCCCGTCGAAAGCCCGTCGCCACCTCAATTTAGGGACTGTCCCTAAATTGAGGTGCTGCAAGATGGCTCTGTCCCCCAAAGCCCAGGATGCTCGGGATGTCCGTATACGGCACAAGACGGCCGCGGGAACTCGATAGCTCGTCTTCCCCTGCATACACCACAGAGCAGCTGTCCGCCTTGAGCCCAAGCTCGCGCGGAGCGATGCGCTCGATCACATCGAAGTATTTGGCACGAAACGTCGCGGAAGATTTGACCTCTATTGCGGCGAAGGGAACGGGCCCCTTTTCGACGATGACGTCAATCTCGTTTTTATTGGTATCGCGCCAGAAAGAAAGATGCGGCGTCCTCCCGCGATTGAGATACTCCTTCATGAGTTCCGACACGACCGCAGTCTCGAACACGGCCCCTCTCTGGGGGTGCATCGCAAGCTCATCGGCATCTTCTATTCCAAGAAGGTTGCACAGCAGCCCGCTGTCGTAAAAATAGAGCTTGGGCGTTTTCACGAGCCTTTTTCCCCGATTGGTCGCATAGGGCCTAAGCAGGTGAATCACATAGCTCGATGACAGAATCGAAATCCAATTATTGGCAGTCGCGGGCGAGATGCCGCAATCGCTCGCCAGGCTCGAAACATTGAGCAGCTCTCCAGATCTCAGCGCGCAAAGCTGTATGAAGCGCGAAAATTCCTCGATCTTCGCCACGCCGAGCTCCTGACGGACATCACGTTCCAGATACGTCTCGACATACGCGGGGTAGAAATCGAGCGGATCGATATCCGATGCGATGACGCGCGGATAGCCCCCACGATACGCCCAACTCCAAGCGCTCTCCGAGCGCTGTGCGCCGCGAACGATTTCACCATGAGAAAGCGGCAGCAGGCGCAAGATTCCAACGCGCCCCGCAAGTGACTGCGAGACGCTTTTCGACAGCAGGAAGTTCTGCGAACCGGAGATGATGAACGAGCCGGGTTCGCCGCGCCCATCGACCATCCCCTGCAAATACGAAAACAACTCGGGCGCGCGCTGTGCCTCATCGAAAATCACGTTGTGGGAATAGCGCTTGAGGAAGCTCGTCGGGTCGGCCTGGAACAACTCGCGCGTCGAGGGGTCTTCAAACGATAGATACGTATACGTGGGGAACGCGCTTTTGATGAGCGTTGACTTCCCGCTCTGGCGTGGCCCCGTGACGGAAACGACGGGGAACTTCGTTGCCAATTGCAATAGCTTCTTCTTCATATCACGCAAGATCATGAGCGGCCCCCTGCTTTTTACGAGACTGAATCACACGGAGATAGCCTATGGTTTCATTCGCACTTCGTGATTATCATAAGACTGACTTTATGATTAACATAGCTCTGACTTAGCAATTAGCATAAGAAAGACTTCGTGATTAACATAGTTCCGCGTATTAGTTTGCACAATGCGAATCAAGTGGCTAGCGCAACGTCCCACACCCACTCATAGCGCCACCGGAAGAAGAGGAAGGCAAACACCGCATCAATTCGGCCGGCAAAGCCCGTCGCCACCTCAATTTAGGGACTGTCCCTAAATTGAGGTGGCGACACGACCTCTGATGCTATCGAGCGCGCTTTACGCCTTGGGCTTTTGGATGAGCACGGCGCCGAAAGCAGTGGGGCCGCAGTGGCTGGAGATCACGCCTCCGACCTTGGTCCAGGTAATCTCCTTAAATCCCAGTTCGCGGGCATATGCCTCCATCTCCGTGCGAAGCTCGTCGGACAGGCCCACAGAGTAGGCGAGACCGATGTAGGAGTAGTCGATATCGCCCTTCTCGATCATGTGGTCGATGAAGGAATGCGCGCACTTGAGCATGGAACCGCGGAACTTCTTGGTGGCGAGGAACTTACCGCCGAGCACCTCGATGCAGGGTTTGATCTTGAGCAGGTGCGCGCCGAGGAACGCGACGTTGGAGAGTCGACCACCGGCCTTGAGGAAGCCGAGGTCGGTGGGGACAAAGCCGAGCAGGATGCGATCCATCACGCTCTCGGCATAGGAGAAGACCTCCTCGACCGTGGCATCGGGATGAGCCTCGATGTACTTGGCGGTCTCGACGGCCACGAGTCCCTGGCCCACGGAGACGAAACGAGTGTCCATGGAGTAGACGTAGTCGCGACCCTGGGCGGCGATCTTGGAAGACTGGTGCGAGCAGGTAGTCGCCTCGGAATACGCGAGGTGGAGGATGGTCGCATCGGGCTGTTCGGCGTGAATGCGGTCGAAGACCTTCTCAAAGTCGCCGGGAGTGCAGCCGCTCGTCTTGGGCATCTCGGCGAGCTCGTTGCAGCGAGAGTAGATCTCGAGCGGGTCGATGGAACCGTCGTCCATCGTCTCGCTGCCGATCGTCACGTGCATCGGGACGATCACGATACCGTAGCGCTCGCATTGCTCCGGCGAGACGTCCGAACCGGACTCGACCACGATGACGTACTTACCCACAAGATCACGACCAATCTAATCGATATTACATATGGCGAAGGCGCCGGTCGCATCTCTCGTCGCCGGCGCCTTCCCCGTTCTGTGCGTGACATCAGATTGTACACACTGAAACTTGATATGTAGATTAATTACCGACCACCGGCCGAGTATTTCCGACCGAATGGTACAGGGCCGTCAAGACCGCGCAAAACATCCGTATCCTACGGCGACGCATGTCCCTATTCGCACAGGAGCTTGGCGATCTGGACGGCATTGGTGGCAGCGCCCTTGCGGATCTGATCGCCACAACACCAGAAGGTGATGCCGCGCAGGGCATCAGGGTTGGAGATGTCGCGGCGCACACGGCCGACCCAGATGAGGTCCTGGTCGGTAGTATCCAGCGGCATGGGCCAGCGGTCGTGCGCGGACTCGGCGGCCAGATCGTCCACAAGCTTCACACCGGGAGCGGACGCGAGAGCCTCGCGCGCCTGCTCAAGCGTGATGTCACGTTTGAATTCGAGCGTGACGCTCTCGGAATGAGAGCGCAAGACGGGAACGCGCACGCACGTGCAGTTCACGCGGAGATCGGGCAGGTGCATGATCTTGCGGCCCTCGTTTTGCATCTTCATCTCCTCGGAGGTGAAGCCCTGATACTTCTCCCCACCGATCTGCGGGATGAGGTTGCTCGCCAACTGCGCCGCAAACGCAGCGGGAGCGGGGATCTCCTCGCCGCGGCCCATGCAGCCGATCTGCTCTTCGAGCTCGCGCATGCCGGGCACGCCTGCACCGGACGCGGCCTGATAGGTGGATACGATCATGCGCTTCACGCCGGCCAGCTGGTGAAGCGGCCAAGTCGGCACCAGGCCGATGATGGTGGCGCAGTTGGGATTGGCGATGATGCCCTTGTGCGTAAGGGCATCGGCCGCGTTGACCTCCGGGATGACCAGCGGCACATCCTCGTCCAGGCGGAAGGCGTGCGAGTTGTCCACCACCACGGCACCGCGGCGCACGGCCTCGGGGTACAGGGCCTTCGCCACGTCGTCCTCGGCGGCACCCAGCACGATATCAACGCCGTCGAACGCCTCGGGCGCGGCCGCCTCGACCGTGACCTCGCCCCACGGGGTCGACACGACCTTGCCGGCCGAGCGCGGACTCGCCAAGAGCTTGAGCGCGCCGACCGGGAACTGCTGTTCCTCCAGGCACGTGAGCATTTGCGTGCCGACGGCCCCCGTGGCCCCTACGATAGCGACGACGTACTTCTTCATCTTGCCCCACTCCTCACAGTTCGCATTGGGCATGCATGCTTCCGGCAACCTTTGTCTCGCGCCTAGAACGCGCGCGGTGCAGGCTCCAACTCAGCGGTCTTCACGATACCGCCCTCGTCGGAAAACGCCTCATAGATGGTTTTGATCGCGAGGTCGAAATCGCGCTCCTCGACGCCGATGATGATGTTGATCTCGTCGCAGCCCTGCGTGATCATGCGGACGCTCACGCCGGCCTCGCCGAGTTTGCCGAACAGATGGCCCGAAATGCCCGCGCGCCCGCTCAGGTTACGGCCGACCGTGGCGATGAGCGCCAGGTCCTCCACGACCTCGATCTCGAGCGGCTCGACCTCCTCTTGGATGTCGGATATGAGCGAGTACAGCGAATCCTTGACGTCGGCGGCCTGCACGACAGCGGCGAACTGGTCCACGCCCGTGGGCATATGCTCGACGGACACGCCGTAACGCTCGAACACAGACAGGGCGCGACGCATGAAGCCGATGCGGCTCTTGGTGCGATCGCGCGAGACGTTGATGGCCAGGAAGTCACGCTTGCCGGCGATACCAGTGATGATCGGCTCGGTATCGCCTTCCTTGGCGGTTTCGGAGATGATCGTGCCCGGGTCCTCGGGGGCGTTCGTGTTCTTGATGACGAGCGGAATGCCGGCATCGCGGACGGGGAAGACCGCCTCCTCGTGCAGGACGCTCGCGCCCATGTAAGACAGCTCGCGCAGCTCCTCGTAAGTGATGCGCGGGATGGGCTGGGCGCCCGGGACGATGCGCGGATCGGCGGAGAGGAAGCCCGAGACGTCCGTCCAGTTCTCGTACAGATCAGCCTCGAGGCACTGGGCGAGAATCGAGCCGGAGATGTCGCCGCCGCCGCGGTCGAGCAGCTTGACCTTGCCCTCCTTGGTGGCGCCGTAAAAGCCCGGCATCACGAACCCGCCCTCGCGGGCGTTCTGCTTGACGAGCTTGGCCGTGCGTGACATCGACAGCGTGCCGTCGTGGTGGAAGGCCACCATGTCCGCAGCGTCGATGAACGGCAGCCCCAGGTACTCAGCCATGAGGCGGGCGGTGAAGTACTCGCCGCGGCTCACCAGCTCCTCGGTGGTGTAGCCACCGGAACGGGCGCGCTCGGCAAAGGCGGCAAACTCTTCGCGGATGGGATAGGAGAGCCCCAGCTCATCGGCGATATCGAAATAGCGTTGCCCGATGTCGGCGAGCAGGTCCTCACAGGACACATGGTAGTTCACATGCGCATCGACGAGATACAGCAGGTCGGTGACCTTCGTGTCGGCCTTATGACGGCGGCCGCACGCACTTACCACCACGAAGCGGCGCGCGGGATCGGCGTCGATGATCCCCTTGATCTTTTTGAAATGCTCGGCGTCGGCGACAGAGGAGCCGCCGAACTTGGTGATCTTGATCATATGGAGCGAATGCCTTTCCCCTGGCGCACGTCGAGATGGGCGCATGGTCACGTAGGCAGCCACTTTACCATGAGCAAGTGCCCGACCGCTCCCCCATCCGGTTCTTTCCCAAGAATCGCTACCTATGTTTCCAATTGCGAAACGACGTGTGAAGCCCCGCTGGAAAGCGATGGAGCTGCAGTGCTTTACCCTGGTGTAGCAACGCGCTCTGCTACCATGGCAGAACGCACGACGACATCGGCAGCGAGGAGACCCAAGCATGGCGACATACCACAGCACCCGTTCCCACGAGGCGCCGCTCACCTCAAAAGAAGCCATCCGTCGGGGAATCGCGCCCGACGGCGGTCTATATGTGAGCGATGAGCTCGGCTGCACGCAGATCCCGCTCGCCGGCCTCTCGGAGATGGGCTATCTCAACCTGGCGCGCGAGGTGCTCGCAGCACTGCTAACCGACTACGCCCCCGAAGAGATCGCGGCGTGCGTCTCCGAGGCATATGAGGAGACTTTCGCCGATGCCGAAATCACGCCCGTGAAGCGCCTCGCGCCGGCCAACGCCGACGGCGTGCCCACGCACGTGCTCGAGCTGTGGCACGGCCCCACGAGCGCCTTCAAAGACGTCGCCCTCCAGATGCTGCCCCGCCTCATGGCCCGCACGGGCTCGAACGACGGCGCCGGGGACGAGAAGATCATGATCGTGACCGCCACCTCCGGCGACACCGGCAAGGCGGCTCTCGCCGGATTCGCCGATGCCCCGGGCGTCGGCATCTCCGTCTTCTATCCCGAAGGCAAGGTCAGCCGCGTGCAAGAGCTGCAGATGAGCACCCAAGAAGGCGCCAACGTGGCCGTCTGCGGCGTGCGCGGCAACTTCGACGATGCGCAAACCGCCGTCAAGCAGATCTTCGCCGATCGCGAGCTCGCCGAGCTTCTCTCCGCCCAGGGCGTCATGCTCTCCAGCGCCAATTCCATCAACGTCGGCCGCCTTGTGCCCCAGGTCGTGTACTACTTCGCCGCATACGCGCAGCTTCTTCGCTCCGGCGATATCTCATGCGGCGACGAGGTCGAGTTCTGCGTGCCGACCGGCAACTTCGGCGACATCCTCGCCGGCTATTACGCCAAGCGCCTCGGTCTTCCCGTGGCACGCCTCATCGTGGCGAGCGACGCGAACAACGTGCTGTTCGACTTTCTCACCACGGGTACGTACGACCGCAAGCGCCCCTTCTTCACCACAACCTCGCCGTCCATGGACATCCTCGTTTCCTCGAACCTCGAGCGTATGCTCTACTACCTGTCCGACGGCGACGTCGAGCTCGTCTCCCGACTCATGGGCCAGCTGGCAGATGAGGGTTCCTACACCCTTCCCGACGAGCTGCTCTCCAAGATCCAGGAGGTGTTCGCCTGCGGCTGGGCCGATGAGGATGAGGTTGCCCGCGCCATCAAGGCCTGTTGGGATGAAAACGGTTATCTGATCGACCCGCACACCGCCTGCGGCTACCACGTGCTGAGCCACATGCCCTCCGCCCCCGGTTCCAAGGCCCGCGTCCTGCTTTCCACCGCGAACCCGTACAAGTTCCCGCGTGCAGTCGCCGGCGCGCTCGGCCTGTTCTGCCCGCCCGACGACTTCGCCTGCATGCAGGTCCTGGAGAAGGCAACGGGCACCTGCGCGCCCGCTCAGCTCGCAGAACTGCAGGACAAGCCCGTATTGCACACCGACGTCGTGGACATCGACGGCATGGCGTCCTTCGTGGAGCAGGCGGCCGGAGGTCTCAAATGATCAAGATCACCGTACCCGCCACCAGCGCGAACCTCGGCATCGGATACGACACGCTCGGAATGGCCGTTTCGCTCTACTCGCATTTCACGTTTGAGCGCGCCGATGAACTGCAGATCACCGGATGCCCCGAGGAGTTCCAAAATGAGAACAACCTCGTATACGCATCGCTCGTAGACGCTTTGCGCGAGTGGGGCGAGGAGCCCTTCCCCGTGAAAATCGACATCCAGACGGAGGTGCCCGTCGCCCGCGGCCTGGGCTCGAGCTCGACCTGCGTCGTCGCGGGCATCATGGCGGCCGCCGCGCTAACCGGGCACACCGTCGACCGCGCCGAACTCGTGCGCATCGCAACCGCCGTCGAAGGACATCCCGACAACGTCGCCCCCGCCATCCTCGGCGGGGCCGTATGCTCGTTCACGCCCGAGGGCGGACTTCCCCGCTGCCTGCGCTACGAGGTCAGCGATCGCCTCCGCTTCATCACCGTCATCCCGCCCTACGAGGTTCACACGAGCGAGGCGCGGAAGGTCGTGCCGCAGCAGGTCGCACTCGCAGACACCGTATGGCAGATGGGCCGCATCGCCGGCATGACGCGCGGCCTGGAGACGGGCGACCTTGCGCTCATCGCGGCCGCAAACGACGACCGCTTACAGGAGCCCTTCCGTCGCGCGCTCATCCCCGATTACGACGGCATCCGCGCAACCTGCCTGGAAGGCGGCGCCGGGACACTATGGATCTCCGGCTCGGGCTCGACCCTCATGGCGGTGACCGACGACACTATCGTCGCCAAATTCCTGCAGGTCCGGCTCCGCGAGGCCTTCCCCACCTGCGAGACGCACATTCTCATCTGCGACACGCAAGGCGCTCAGATCGAATATCTGTGACATTAGCCCCGATCACGCCTCATACAGCGCAACAAAAAGCGGCGGGAGCCTTCCCGCCCCGCTTTTGCTTAACCCTGGCAGTTGTGTTCCGCCGCACGGCCTGCGCGCAACCCGCGCATAACCGCCTCGCGAAGGGCGGGCATGCGGCCCTTATCCATCGCAGGCACGCCCTTGAGCGGATATTCCAAGCCAAGCTGCTCATATTTGACGATGCCCATCGTGTGATAGGGCAGCATCTCGAGACCCACCACGTTGTGCCACGGGGCAACGAGGCGTCCGAGCGCCTCGCACTCCTCTTCCGTGTCCGTGATTCCGGGAACCACTACGTGGCGGATCACGACCTTGATCTTGCGCCTGGCGAGTTCGTCGCCGAACGCGATGATGCGGTCGGGCTCGCATCCGGTCAGGGCCTTATGCCCCACAGGGTCGCTGTGCTTGATGTCGAGCAGGACCATATCGGTCTCGCTCAGAAGCTTCTCAAAACGCTCCGGCTTCTTGGGGTTATACGCGTATCCACAGCTGTCCAGGCATGTGTGGATACGGCCCGCAGGCGCCGCATGGGCGGCCGCGAACAGATCTCCCACGAACTCGGGCTGAAGCAACGGCTCGCCGCCCGTGACGGTCAGACCGCCGGTACGGTAAAACGGCCTGTTGCTCTCGTATTCTCCCAACAGGCGCTCGACCGATACGCACGTACCGGCCCCCTCGCCCACGGTCCACGTGTCCGGGTTGTGGCAATACGCGCAGCGCATGGGGCACCCCTGGGTGAACACCACGAAACGCACGCCCGGCCCGTCCACAGTGCCCATGCTCTCGATGGAGTGGATGCGCCCGAGTGCATATCTGGACTCGACGTCCCTATCCTCATCTAGCTGAACACGTGCCATAATCGCATCTCCCCCTTTACCTGCAGACACGGCTGCAGACGCTTTATTTCGCAAGTTATAATACCCCGTTGGCCGCATTCATCTCGGTCATTTTCGACTGTTGCCCGAACCTGAGGACCAGCATGCAACTCCCCCTCATCGATCGAATTCGCTCCTTCATCCAAGCTGAAGCCGTACTCGTCGTCGCCGCCCTCGCAGCGCTCCTCTCGGCTTGCCTGTTCCCGCCTACGCCTCGAAACTGGTCCGCATACGCCGAGGCAATCGACTGGCGCACCATCGGCCTTCTCTTCTGCCTCATGACCGTCGTGGCGGGCTTCACACGCGCCGGCCTGCTAGCGCGCGTGCGATCCCTTCTCACCCGCACCGAGGGCACGCAGCGACGCCTCTCGCTCCTGCTCGTCACGCTCTCCTTCTTCACCGCCATGATCGTCACGAACGATGTCGCCCTCATCTCGTTCGCACCCCTCACCCTGTTGCTCTTCCAGGGCTCCGAACCCCGCTCGACGATCATCACACTCGTCGCACAAACCGTCGCGGCAAATCTCGGCTCGATGATGACGCCCATCGGCAACCCGCAGAACATCTACCTCTACTCCGCGTTCGAGCTCGAACTCGGCGAATTCCTCACCGCAATCGCACCCTACGGCATCATCGGGTTCCTTGCCTCCATCGCCCCATGTATGCTCATTCCCAATACGAAGGCAATGCTCGGCAAAACCGCCGATTCCAAGGTCGATACACGACTCGCCCTCGCTTACGGCGCCCTGCTCCTCCTCGCACTCGCCTGCGTTGGAAGGGTCGTGAGCTGGGAGCTCTGTGTACTCATCACTCTGATTGGCTGCCTCATATTCGATCGCGGCGTACTCAAACACCTCGATTACAGCCTTCTTATCACCTTTGCCTGCTTCTTCATCTTTGTGGGGAACATCAAACACGTTCAAGTCATCGCCAGCACCCTGCAGTCCATCGTCGTCGGGCATGAAGTCCTCGTCTCGGCTCTGGCCAGCCAAGTCATTAGCAACGTCCCCGCCGCGATCATGCTCTCCGGGTTTAGCAGCAACGGCATCGGACTGCTTGTCGGCACCAATATCGGAGGCCTGGGAACACCGGTCGCCTCTCTCGCGAGCCTGATCACGCTACGCGTCTATGGACGTTCGCGTGACGCTCAAACCGGGCGCTACCTGCTCTGGTTCACCGCCATCAACCTCGCCCTCCTTGTCCTATTCCTCGGACTCGCATCCCTTCTCAGCCTGTAGACCCGCCCAACAATGCAAAAAGGGACGCCGGCAATGCCGACGTCCCTCGCTTGTGCGGTGCCCGTGCGGGTGATCGCTTAGAAGCTATCGTGGAAGGTACGGGAGATAACCTCGTCCTGCTGAGCCTTGGTCAGGTTGTGGAAGTTCACAGCGTAACCGGAAACGCGAACGGTGAGCTGGGGGTACTTCTCCGGGTGAGCCTGGGCGTCGAGCAGCGTATCACGGTTGAACACGTTGACGTTCAGGTGGTGGCCACCCTTCTCGGCGTAAGCGTCGATCATGCTCACGAGATTGTCGGCCTGAGCCTGCGGGATGTCAGCAACCTTCATTGGTGCACTCCTTTTCATCTTCGGCGCCCTCTCGCGCCGAAATAGGAATTGTTACTGAAATTATATCAGCATTGACCGCGCCGGTGAATAAGAATTACCACCGGCGCGGAAACATTACAGACGGACCGAATGTCCGATGGCCTTAGCGGTCCTCGGAGCCCTCGGGAGCGGAGGAATCGGTGCAGTCGCAGCAGGCAACCGGGTTCTCGAAGGAGACGTCACCGAGATCCAGATCGCCGAACATAACCTGGTCCTCCTTGCCGAGCGCGCCCGGGATGATGGAGAAGGTGTTGGAGATGCCGTCCTGAGCGTCACGGAAGGGAAGCTTCGCGACGGAGGACAGGGAGGCAATGGCACCGTGGGTGTCGCGCTGGTGCATGGGGTTGGCGCCAGGAGCGAACGGCACGCCGGCCTTGCGGCCGTCGGGGGTGGCACCGGTCTTCTGGCCGTACACCACGTTGGAGGTGATGGTCAGGACGGAAGTGGTGGGCACCGAGTTGCGGTACGTGTCGTTCATGCGGATGTACTCCATGAACTGGTGCACGATGTCGTGGGCGAGAACGTCGACGCGGTCGTCGTCGTTGCCGTACTTGGGGAAGTCGCCCTCGATGTTGAAGTCGACGATGACGCCGTTCTCGTCGCGGACCGGGTGGACCTTGGCGTACTTGATGGCGGACAGGGAGTCGGCCACGACGGACAGGCCGGCGATACCGGTGGCGAACCAGCGGTGGACGTCCTTGTCGTGCAGGGCCATCTGGATGGACTCGTAGCAGTACTTGTCATGCATGTAGTGGATGACGTTCAGCGTGTTCACGTACACGCCGGCGAGCCACTTCATCATGTCGTTGTACTTGGCCATGACGTCGTCGAAGTCAAGGGTGTCGCCCTCGACCGGACGGAACTTCGGGCCGACCTGCTTCTTGGAGACCTCATCGACACCGCCGTTGAGTGCGTACAGGAGGCACTTGGCGAGGTTGGCGCGGGCGCCGAAGAACTGCATCTCCTTGCCGATGCGCATGGAGGACACGCAGCAGGCGATGGCGTAGTCGTCGCCGTGGTAGACGCGCATGACGTCGTCGTTCTCATACTGGATGGAAGAGGACGCGATGGAGGTCTTAGCGCAGAACTCCTTGAAGGCCTGGGGCAGGTGAGTGGACCACAGGACGGTCAGGTTCGGCTCCGGGGAGGTGCCCATGTTCTCCAGGGTGTGGAGGTAGCGGTAGCTCATCTTGGTGACGAGGGTACGGCCGTCGACACCCATGCCGCCGATGGACTCGGTGACCCACTGCGGGTCGCCGGAGAACAGGTTCTGGTACTCGGGGGTACGGGCGAACTTGACCATACGCAGCTTCATGATGAAGTGGTCGACGAACTCCTGGATCTGCTCCTCGGTGAAGGTGCCGTTCTTGAGGTCGCGCTCAGCGTAGATGTCGATGAAGGTGGAGGTGCGGCCGATGGACATGGCAGCGCCGTTCTGGTCCTTCACGGAAGCCAGGTAGGCGAGGTACATCCACTGGATGGCCTCCTGGGTGTTGGCGGCCGGACGGGCGATGTCGAAGCCGTACAGCTTGCCGAGCTCGACGAGCTGCTTGAGGGAGCGGATCTGCTCGGACAGCTCCTCGCGATCGCGGATGGTCTCCTCGGTCATGACGGAGGGCGTGGAAGCCTTCTGGGCCTCCTTGTCGGCGATCAGGGCGTCGACGCCGTAGAGGGCGACGCGGCGGTAGTCGCCGATGATGCGGCCGCGGCCGTAGCCGTCGGGCAGACCGGTGATGATGTGAGCGGAGCGGCAGGCGCGCATCTCAGGGGTGTAGGCGTCGAACACGCCGGCGTTGTGCGTCTTGCGCTTGTTGGTGTAGAAGTCGACGATCTCGGGATCGACCTCGTAGCCGTGCTGGGCAGCGGCCTGGCAGGCGATGCGGATGCCGCCGTTGACGTGCAGGGCGCGCTTGAGCGGGGCGTCGGTCTGCAGGCCGACGATGGTCTCGCGCTCAGGGTGCTCGGCGTCGATGTAGCCGGCCTTGTGGGACAGAATGCCCGTCACGACCTTGGTGTCCATGTCCAGGACGCCGCCCTGCTCGCGCTCCTTGAGAAGCAGCGACATGACGTCATCCCACAGCTTGACGGTACGCTCGGTGGGACCCACCAGGAACGACTCGTCGCCCTCGTACGGGGTGTAGTTCTTCTGGATGAAGTCGCGGACGTCAATCTCGTTGAGCCAATTGCCGCCCTCGAAGCCTTCCCATGCCTCCTGCATTGCGTGACCACGCTCCTCGTCGTGCTCGCGGGGCGTCCCCGCCCCAAATTTGACATCCCCGGCAACAATCCCCGGACATTCGCACGTGCCACTCGCCGAAAAAACGCTCGCGCCCATGTGAAAAAAGAGACCGTTGGCCGAAGATTTATTCACGTTTGCAAGGATACCATATGCACAGGTCCCAAAGGGTATCGCAAATGGGACTTTTTCTCATTCATTTATGTGAGTGTTTTTTCCTTGAGGGATTTGGCGCGGCTGGTGATTCGCTTTAGCAGGATAGACCCTCTGACCTGGGCAGCCGCTCGCTGGGCGCAGCATCCTCCCACCGAATTCCGATAGCCAACCTCACGCGTAGGTGAGAAAGTGTACCCTGTTGTATCTACGACGCAAGGAGGCCTCGTCCCATTATGGAAAGCACCCCTACGCCCCACAACGGGGCTCATTACGGCGATATCGCCAAAACGGTCCTGATGCCCGGAGACCCGCTCCGCGCCAAATACATCGCGGACCATTACCTCGAGGATGTCCGCACCTTCAACGAGGTGCGCAACATGCTCGGCTTCACCGGCACGTACCAGGGCCAGCCCGTCTCGGTTATGGGCGGTGGCATGGGAATGCCCTCGATCGGCATCTACTCCCACGAACTCTACGAGTTCTACGGCGTGGAATCCATCATCCGCGTGGGTTCCGCCGGCGGCATCGACCCGTCCATCAAGGTCCGCGACGTCGTGGCCGGCATGGGCGCCTGCACCGACTCCAACTACGCCGCCCAGTACAACCTCCCCGGCTCCTACGCCCCCATCGCAAGCTATGAGCTGCTCGAGCGCGCCGTTGCCGCGGGCCGCGCGCAGGGTGTCGATGTCAAGGTCGGCAACATCCTGTCTTCCGACCATTTCTACCTCGACGACCCCTCCTCCACCGCCACCTGGCAGAAGATGGGCGTCCTCGCCGTCGAGATGGAGGCCGCCGCGCTCTACATGAACGCCGCTCGCCTGGGCAAGAAGGCCCTGTGCCTGCTCACCGTCTCCGACCTGCCCCTCACCGGAGAGTCCCTCCCGGCCGACGAGCGTCAGACGAGCTTCACCCAGATGATGGAGATCGCCCTCTCCCTCGCCCTGCCCGCATAAATCCCCTCGCCCGCCCGGTCTCGCGCATCGCGAAGGCCGGGCGGACGCCTTTCGGTCCGGAGCGCGCGGCGCATCGAGCGCCGTCGCCCTGCATCCCCCATGGTCTTTCGCCATGCCCTTGCTCAGGCACGGTAGAAGATACGGCGCAGCTATGCGCCCATTTTGCAAGCGACAACAGTACGCAAGAAAGGAAGAACATGAAGAAGAATCGTCTCATGGGTCTCGCCCTTGCCGGCGTCCTCGCCCTTTCCGTCGCAGGCTGCGGCGGTGGCGACGAGGCCAAGCCCGCGGGCTCCGCTCCCGCCGACGCCTCTGCCGACTACAAGGTCCAGATGGTCACCGATATGGGTGGCGTGAACGACCAGTCCTTCAACCAGCTCGCCTGGGAGGGCCTGCAGCAGCTCAACAAGGACACCGGCATCGAGGTCGGCTACACCGAGTCCAAGCAGGAGTCCGACTACGCCACCAACCTGGACAAGGCCGTCGACGACGGCGCCCAGACCGTGTGGGGCATCGGCTTCGCCATGGCCGAGGCGATCCAGAACACCGCCAAGACCAACCCTGACGTGCACTTCGCCATCATCGACAGCGCCTACCCCGAGGCCGACCTGCTCGATAACCTCACTGGCGTGACCTTCAAGACGCAGGAACCCTCCTTCGTGGCCGGCTATATCGCCGCCATGACCACCCAGACCGGTAAGGTCGGCTTCATCGGCGGCATGAAGTCCGACGTCCTCGAGACCTTCGACTGGGGCTACCAGGCCGGCGTCGCCTACGCCAACGCCACCGAGGGCACCAACGTCGAGGTCGTCTCCCAGTACATCGAGACCTTCACCGACGCCGCCAAGGGCAAGGCCGCTGGTCAGAAGATGTACTCCGACGGCTGCGACATCGTGTTCGCCTGCGCCGGCAACGCCGGCAACGGCGTCATCGAGGCCGCCCAGGATGCCGACAAGATGGTCATCGGCGTCGACAAGGACCAGTACGATCTCGCCCCCGAGAACATGCTGACCTCCGTCATGAAGAACGTCGACAAGGCCGTCATCGAGGTCTCCACCATGGCTTCCAACGGTGAGAAGGTCGGCGGCAAGAACATCGAGCTCTCCGCCAAGGACGGCGCCGTGGCCGTTTCCACCCACCACGACCTCATGGAGCCCGGCGTGTACGACACCGCCGTCGAGCTGTTCGACAAGATCAAGAACGGCGAGATCGAGCCCCCCGCGACCGAGGAAGCGTTCAACGACTACGTCGCTTCGCTCTAACGTTTAACGTTTTGCCAGGCCGGCGATGCGCCCTGTGGCGCCATCGCCGGCCCGCGTCGTTCACGGCTCGTGT
>OIDF01000220.1_pt1 | contig 57126 bp, 46 predicted proteins | sample 1581411 | NCBI WGS metagenome assembly OIDF01 (sample SAMEA3882515, study PRJEB24775) | human gut metagenome | biome: human-associated habitat; feature: intestine environment; material: feces | place: Netherlands | collected 2009/2010
AGGAGTGTTTTCCTTTTGTCCGTTTCAGACTGAACACGGCTTATCAGCCCTTGATTTTCCATTCTTTCCAGCATCGTAGTAAGAGATGTTATCGCTAATCCGCATTTAGTCGAGAGTGACCTGATTGAGATACCATCCTCCTGCCACAGCACATAAAGAATACGTCCCTGGGCTCCATTAAACGCATCAATATTCTTTTCACTGAGAATCTTCTCGAAAATCCGGTCTCCAAGCTGTTTTATTTTGGTGACAAGAAATCCTCCATTCATTTCCATACAAAAGCTCCTATATAGTAGTTTATTAAAAACATACTATATAGGAGCTTTATTGTCAAGAGTTTATATGTCTTAATAGGTAAATTCCGTTTTTTTCAATTCTCCAAACTGGAATTTAACGAACTAACCTCTTTACTCTTTCAACATAATCATCTGCATGATTTATGCTAATATCTCCGTGATAATATCCTTGTAATGCTTCAAGTTCACTATTTGGTATTAAATGAACAATTTTAGTTGCTGATTTTTTCATAATAGGTCTTTCTTTACTTCCAACTAATACGAGGGTCTTTGCTTTAGTATGCGATAAAGTGTTTTTTACTTCATAATTAGAATTTGACTTCATAAAAGCAATTAAATTATCTTTTGTAATTTTACAAGTATCTTCATAATATAGAGCAAACAAGCTTTTTTTAAGTTTCAAACTTTTAAATTGTAGTTTTGAAAACCACTTTTTACTTATCAAACAATATGATAAATTAAATATTGGCTCTATCATTTTATAGGTAAAGTCCATTGGCATTACAAAAGCACTTTCAATAATAGCACATTCACATATATTAGGATTTTTAGATAATATTTCTAATAAAATTTGTCCGCCTAATGATAACCCTCCAATTAGTTTTACTTTTCCATTATAATTTTTATTTATAAAATTTATTATTTCTAGAGCATTGCTTTCAATAGAAGTAAAATTTGTATCACTTCCTGAATGTCCATCTAATATAGGAATAACTATGTGAAATTCATTTTCAAGCAAGGATATTTCATCTATATAATTCCACCAAGAAAGACCTCCACCGTGTAATAAAATTATAATATCATTATTCTTTGATCCATATTCTTTATATTCCATCTTACACCTCTAAATTCCGAGTTATCCCCCCAGTATACCACGCTTTTTCCTCCTGCGGAAAAGATACCGCGCACAAAAGGCTTCTCCGGCAACTATCCGCGCCCCGGCTCATACAATCTAACAACTATGTACCGGGAGGGATATCGTGTGCTGCTGACCTTACTGCAATTTTTCGCCACAAAATTTCTGTTTCTGGCGCTCCATCTGGAAAGCGGCTGCTTTCCGCGTCCGCTCACAGCCCGGGAAGAGGCCGCCGCTTTCAGCGCCCTGCACGCCGGGGATGCCGCCGCCCGGGAAAAGCTGATCCGGCACAATCTGCGGCTGGTGGCGCATATCGTAAAAAAATATTACGCCCTGCCGGGTGATCAAGAGGATCTTGTTTCCATCGGCACCATCGGGCTGATGAAAGCGGTAGATACCTTTGATGCCACACGCAAGGCGCGGTTTTCCACTTATGCCAGCCGCTGCATTGAAAACGAGATCCGTATGCAGTTCCGGCGGGAGCGCAAGAGCGGGCAGACCGTTTCCCTGCAAGAATCCTTGGAGGCAGACGGGGACTCTGCGCTGACCTTAGCGGACGTGATACAGGACGGCTTTTGCATGGAGGACAGCTGTGAGCGGCAGGAGGATGTCCGGCGGCTGCGGCAGCTGCTGGACACCCTGCCCGCCCGGGAGCGGCAAATCTTACTGCTGCGGTATGGGCTGGCCGGGCAGCCGCCCCTGACCCAGCTGGAGACCGCCGGGCTGCTGGGCATCAGCCGCAGCTACGTTTCCCGGCTGGAGACCCACGCGCTGGAACTGCTGCGGCAGGCGTGGAGCAAAAACGGCTAGTTTTCACTCCTGCAAAATTTTCAACTGTAACTCGTCCAGTTGTTCAAAAGTATATAGCCGGTTAAAAGCTTCTACCAGTTCCTTTTTGGAAAGGCGCGGCGGCAGCCCCAGCGCATTCAAGAGTCTAGCCTTGCGCTCGGCGCTGCCGGGCTTGCCGGAAAGCCCCCACTCGTACAAATCAGTATAGGTGATCTGCCGCCCCGCCGGGCGCACCGGCGCGGCACCGACTTCCGCGCCCAAGGCGTCCAGCAGTGCCTGCCGCACAAGGGCGTCATCCACGCCCTCTACCCCCAGCAGCCCCTCCTTGCCGGGCTGCGCCTTGCGCTTTTCCTTGCCGTGGATGGCGGGCACATAAGCCTGCACCACGTTCTGCGCACCCACCATGTTGGTGATGTAGTTGCGGATTCGGAAGCCTGCCGCGTCCGAATCCGTGAGCAAGATCAAACCGTTTTTCTGCGCCAGCGCCCGGAACAGCTGCTGGCGCTGTTTGTCTTTATAAATGCCAAAACCATCCGTCAGCAGGATCATGGCATCGGTCAGGTGCGCCAGACGGACGGCATCGTACTTGCCCTCCACGATCAGCACCCGGTCGGTATGGATCATCTTGCTTTGCATCATCTTCCGCTCCCCGCCAGCGCCAGACGGCACAGGGCTGTTTCCAGCAGTGTCTGCGCCGCCACAGGCTGGCTTTTCAGGCTCTGGTCCAGCTCCAGCAGCACCTGCAAGCAGGCCTCCAGCTGGGGCAGGGTGTAGTGGGCGGCAGTTTCTGCCGAGCGCTTCAGCCGGTAGTCACTGCCCTTATAGCCAAAATCTTTGTGCACCGCACTGTAATTCTTCCGCTTTGCCGCCCCAAGCTTTACCCGGTACAGGTCCACATAGCTGCCGATCATGGCCGCTGTAATGGCAATGGGCTCCTGCTGCAGCCGCAGCAGGGTCTGCAGCTTTTTGCAGGCTCCGGTGGCGTTTTTGGCGGTGATCATGCGGATCATCTCGAACACATCCGCTTCAAGGCTCACCGTGCCCATCTCCGCCACCATGGATGCGCTCACGGTCTGGTAGCCGGACAGGGCACAGAGCTTATCCACCTCGTTTTCCAGCAGAAAGGGGTCCTCGCCGCAGCGCTCCAGCAATGCGGTGGCTGCGCCGTCCGGCAGGGTTGCGCCCTGCGCCTTTGCGCGCTCCATCATCAGATTTTTCAGTTCAAAGGGGCGGGGCTTTGCCAGCTCCTCCGTGTAGCCGATGGCCTTGCACTGGGCTTGCAGCTTTTGCGCCTGCTTGCCCAGCTTGATCTTTCCGCGTTCCAGCGGGAATACGCTGCCCAGCACTGCCACAGCGTTTTCCAAGCTGGAAAGGGTACTGCACAACTCGTCCAGGTCCTTGCTGCCGTAGGCTGCGGGGTCTATTTCCGGCAGCACCACCACACGCCGGGTACCGAAAAAGGAGATGGTACCCGCTGCCATGATAAGCTGTTCCAGTTCCGGCGCAGCACCGTCCAGGATCGTGGCGTCCTCGTCGCTGTCTGCCGACAGCACCCGCACCGCCGCCGCCACTGCCTGCCGCACCAGATACCGCTCGCTGGAATAAAAATAGTAGACCGGGCAGCCCTTGTCGGCCAGCTGCCGGAGTTTTGCTTCCGTGGCCATGCAAATGCCCCTTTCCTGTTATAAAATGCTCCTTGTATTGTACCACACTCGGCCCGGATTGCAAAGCATCACTCAAGCCTTTCGCCGCCGGTGCGGCGCAGGCTGAGGGAGGCAGTGTACTGCGTTTCCGGCGGCATCCAGCTGTAACTGCGCAGCGCCAGCAGTTTTTGGTACTGCACTGTCTCCGGTTTTTTCGGCGTAGCGATCAGCCACTCCGTTTGCAGCGGCTGCGCCAGTTCTGCCTTGCCGCTTAAGGTCACAAACTGCCGGTTGCCGATGCTCAGCCGCACAAGACACCCTTCCCGGGTGCGCAGCAGTTCCACCGCCGCCGGGGTGCAGCGCAGCTTGCGGCTGGCATTGACCGGCAGACGCTCTGCCCGGATGCCCTGCTGCGCGGGCAGGGTGCAGGCGGTTTTTGCATTCATGCGCAGGTCTACCACCAGTTCCACAGTGCGCACGCCCCGCCGCGCTAGCTGGTTTTCCACCGCACGCTGGGCGGCGCTACCGCCCCGGAACAGTACCACTGCCCGGTCGTTCTGGGCAATTACCACCGCAGGCGCCTGTGCGCTGCCCACAAGGTCGATGTGCACCACGTCCCGACTGAGCGCGTTGCCCAGCCCGATGCCCACCGCTGCCGTCAGCAAAATGCCCGGCAGCGCCACCCGCAGACGCACCCGCCAGCGGAAAGCCAGCACCCCAAGCCCGCACAGCAGCAGACAGACCAGCGCTGCGTAAGCGGTATCAAAGTAAATGGATGCCCCGGGCTTTGTGCTGAGCCAGACCGCCCAGCCGTTCAATAGCCCTGTGAGCAGGTCTGCCGCCCGGGAAAGCACCCCGTGCACCGGTGCCAGCCACGGCACCAGTCCCACAAAGGCTACTGCCAACCCCAACAGAAGCAGCGGCTGCACCATCCACAGCACCGCGATGCTGGAGACCACCGCCCACGCGCTGACGCTCAGGCCCCGCAGCACCAGCACCGGGAAGGTAGCCGCCGAGGCGCAGGCGGCAATGCAGGCACTCTCTACAAGACCCTGCACGCCCTTCGGCAATTTGCTGTACCACGGGCGTCTGACCGGCTTTTGCAGATTTTCCCCTGCTTTGACCCAGAAGCGCCTGTCGTGGGCGTCCCGCATCCGGCGGATGCAGGCGTTGCCTGCCACCGTGCCCACCACTGCCGCAAAAGAAAGTTCAAAGCCGATATCCCACACCGCATAGCTGTTGACGGCGGTCATCAGGATGCCTGCCGCCGCCAGCGAGGTAAGGGCGTCCGGCGGTCCCCACACCCACACGCCCAAGGCGCTGACCCACACCGCCACGGCAGCGCGGCGCACTGAAGGTGTAAAGCCGGTCACGCCCATCAGCACCAGCGCCAGCAGGCTTTTGCCCACTGCACGCCGTCTGCGGCGGCGATAGCTCTGCTCCCAGCGATAGGGCAGCAAAACGCTCAGGATATCCCCGCACAGGATGGAAACGTGCATGCCGCTGACCACCAGCACATGGGAAAGCCCCGCGCCCCGGTAGGCACTGCGCAGCTGTGCCGAAAGCCCGCTGCGGTCTCCCACCGTCATGGCAGCCAGCACGCCGCCGGTGTCCCGGTGCATGGCACGGCGCAGGCTCTCGCTCAGTTTTTGCTGCAAGCGGTGGGTGCGGGCACGGAAGCTACCGCTCTCACCCAGTACGGTAAGCTGCGGCTTTTCGGCCAACGGCTCTGCCTGCAAAGCGATGCCATCCGCGTACTGCGCCGTCTGTTCTTCCATGTCCGGTTGTTGCAGCGTGAACCAGCCCTGCACCCGCTGCCCTGCTGCGCAGGCGGACAGTTCTGCACAGGCTATGCGAAAACCCGCCGGGCTGCCGTTCACGCTTTCTACCCACAGGGTCGCGTCCACTGTGTCCGAAAAATAGTTACTGTCCGCGCGCTCCACCTCAGCAGTCAGCAGCACGGTACGCCCGGCGTAATTTGCCCGGGCACGCTCCAGCCGGGCGCTCGTGGTATGCACCGCGCAAAGCCCCGCCAGTGCGCCCAGCAGCAGACAGAGCGCCAGCTTACGGCTGCCATCCGGGATACAGAGCAGCAGCAAAAAGGCAACAAAAAATGCCGCAAACGGCATAAAAAGCTCCGTTTGCGGCAAAAAAGTCCATAGGAAACTAAGGCCCATCATTCCGGCGCAGAACGCGCAGAGCGGGCGGCGCATCCCGGCTTAGTGGAAGAACAGGGGCAGCGGCTCAAGGAAGATGATATCCTTGCGCTCAGAAGCATCGCCCTCGGCCAGAACAGCGGCCTGACCCACGATAGTGCACTGGGTCTTTTCTGCCAGCGCGTCCAGTGCCTTCAGAGAGCCGCCGGTGGAGATGACATCGTCCACCACCAGCACCCGCTTGCCGTTCATCTTTTCCAGTTCCTTACGGTCGATGACCAGCTTCTGCTTACCGGCAGTGGTAATGGACTGGTCCTCCACCACCACGGGGTCCGGCATATACAGCTTGACACCCTTGCGGGCGCAGATGTAGGGCTTGCCGCTCTGACGGCTCATCTCGTGTGCCAGCGGGATGCCCTTGGCCTCGGCGGTGAGCAGGATATCAAAATCCGGGCACTTTTTCAGCAGCTCCGCAGCAGCGGCCACGGTCAGCTCGGCATCACCCAGCATGATAAATGCGGCAATGTCCATGTGGTCGTTCACCTTGCAGATGGTCAGCTCACGGGTCAGGCCTGCAACGTGCAGGGTATAAGTTTCAGCCATAATCAAAATCTCCCTTTCGTATTGGAATCAGACAGGCAGTTTTTCGCCGCCCAGAACATGGAAATGCAGATGCTTCACGGTCTGGCCTGCGTCCTCGCCCACGTTGGAGATGATGCGGTAACCGTTTTCCAGTCCCTGCTCCTTGGCCAGCTTTGCGATGACGGTGAAGATATGGCCCAACAGAGCACCATCCTCCTCGGTCAGCGCAGCGGCAGAGGAGATGTGCTTGCGGGGAACCACAAGGAAATGCACCTTTGCCTGCGGGTTGATGTCGTAGAATGCCACTACCTGGTCATCCTCGTACAGCTTTTTAGAGGGGATCTTGCCCTCTGCGATCATGCAAAACAGACAATCTTCCATGGGGGAACACTCCTTCCTGCTTCTACAAAAGCCCGCCGCCCCGGCGCGCATCCGGCACCGGGCGCGGGACATGGATCTTTTTAGCCCAGAGCCTTCTTGACGATGGCGCTCACAGCAGCCAGTGCCTCGTCGATCTTGGTCTCGTCCTTCAGACCGGCCATTGCAAAGTCCGGCTTGCCGCCGCCCTTGCCGCCGGCAATAGCAGACAACTCCTTGACCAGCACACCGGCCTTCAGGCCCTTTTCCTGTGCCAGCTTATTCACGGTAACAGCCATGGTGATCTTATCCTCAGCCTTGCCCACCAGAACAGCCACCACGGGGTTCACGGCCTTGTCGCGGATGCTGTCGCACATGCCGCGCAGGGTGTCGCCGGTGGTACCGGTAAAGTATGCAGAGGCGATCTTCACGCCATCTGCTTCCTCGGCATTGTCGAACAGGCTGTCCACCTTGGAGGCGGCGATCTTGGCCTTCATCTCCTCCAGCTCGCGGCTCATGGCCTTGTTCTCAGCCATCACAGCCTCGGCGCGGGCGGGCAGTGCAGCCACATTGTTGGCCTTCAGGGTGTTGGCCACATCATGCAGCATAGCCTCCTGCAGGTTTGCACGGATCAGCAGGTTGCGACCGGTGACGGCTTCGATACGGCGGATGCCGGCAGCCACAGAGGACTCGCTGACGATCTTGAAGCCGCCGATCTGGGCGGTGTTCTTGACGTGGGTGCCGCCGCAGAACTCGGTAGACCAGCCCTCGATATCCACCACGCGGACCACCTTGCCGTACTTTTCGCCAAACAGAGCCATTGCGCCCAGTTTCTTGGCTTCCTCCACCGGCATCTCCTGCACGGTGACGTTCATGGAGTCAAAGATCTTATCGTTGACGATCTTCTGCACCCGTGCCAGTTCCTCGGGGGTCACGGCGCTGAAGTGAGTGAAGTCGAAGTGGGTGATGGAGGCATCCTGATAGGAACCAGCCTGATGCACATGGTCGCCCAGCACCTCACGCAGGGCAGCCTGCAGCAGGTGGGTAGCGGTGTGGTTGCGGGCAATGGCCATGCGGTAGCCTTTGTCCACCTGTGCGGTCAGCACATCGCCCACCTTCACGATACCGCTTTCCAGCACGCAGGTGTGGACGTAGTAGCCCTTGGGGGTCTTTTTCACGTCCAGCACGCGCAGGCTGCACTCAGCACCGTTCAGCACGCCGTGGTCGGCAGCCTGACCGCCCATTTCTGCGTAGAAGGGGGTCTTATCCAGCACCACCAGCACGCCGTCCTTTGCCTCCTCGTCGGTGGCAATGGCATCGGTCAGGGTCTCTTCATCGCTCAGCGCCACAACAGTGCCCTTGTCGGTCAGGGTGTCGTAGCCGGTAAAGACGGTGGGCTCGGCTTCCAGTGCGCCGAACAGATCCTCGCTCCAGCCGGAGATGTTCTTCTTCAGGCGCTCGGCGCGGGCGCGCTCCTTCTGCTTCTTCATCTCTGCGTGGAAGCCGTCCTCGTCGATCTCCAGACCCTGCTCGGCGGCGATCTCCTTGGTCAGATCCAGCGGGAAGCCGAAGGTATCGTTCAGCTTGAAGGCGTCCATGCCGCTCAGCAGCTTCTGGTGTGCCTTCTCCAGACGGTCGATCATGTTGTTCAGGATGTTCATGCCGGCATCGATGGTGCGGGCAAAGTTTGCCTCCTCGGTGCCGATGACCTTCTTGATATAAGCGTCATGCTCGCGCAGCTCGGGGTAGGCGGACTCGCTGGACTGGATGACGGTCTCCACCAGATCCACGAGGAAGGGGTGGTCGATGCCCAGCATCCGGCCATGGCGGGCGGCACGGCGCAGCAGACGGCGCAGCACATAGCCGCGGCCCTCGTTGGAGGGCAGGATGCCGTCAGACACCATAAAGGTGCAGCTGCGGATATGGTCGGTGATGACGCGGATGGAGATATCAGTCTTGGGGTCCTGCTTGTAGGTCTTGCCTGCAATGTGCTCCACATGATGCAGCACGCTCTGCACGGTATCCACCTCGAACAGGTTGCCCACGTTCTGCATTACGCAGGCCAGACGCTCCAAGCCCATGCCGGTATCAATGTTGGGGCGTGCCAGACGCTCGTAGTGGCCCTTGCCGTCGGCGTCGAACTGGCTGAACACGAGGTTCCAGATCTCCATATAGCGGTCGCAGTCGCAGCCCACGCCGCAGGTCGGCTTGCCGCAGCCGTACTCAGGGCCGCGGTCAAAGTAGATCTCGGAGCAGGGGCCGCACGGGCCGGAGCCGTGCTCCCAGAAGTTGTCCTCCTTGCCCAGACGCACCATGTGATCCGGGGCAATGCCGACCTTCTTGGTCCAGATATCGTAGGCCTCGTCGTCCTCCTCATAGACAGAGATGTGCAGACGGTCCTTGGGGATAGCCATCCACTCGTCACTGGTCAGGAACTCCCAAGCCCAAGGAATAACCTCGTCTTTGAAGTAATCCTGGAAGGAGAAGTTGCCCAGCATCTCAAAGAAGGTGCCGTGGCGGGCAGTGATGCCCACGCGCTCGATATCCGGGGTGCGGATGCACTTCTGGCAGGTAGTCACGCGGTGGCGGGGCGGCTCCTCCTGTGCCAGGAACCACTTCTTCATGGGGGCCATGCCGCTGTTGATCAGCAGCAGGCTGGGGTCGTTCTTGGGTACCAGGGGGAAGCTGTCCAGACGCAGATGACCCTTGCTTTCAAAGAAGCTCAGGTACTTTTCGCGCAGTTCATTCAAACCGGTCCATTGCATAGATCTTTCTCTCCTCAATTGTCTTTGGCGTTTGTGCGCCGTTTTTATGCTGTTATGGCAGAGGGGCGGCACGGAGAAAAAACAAAAAACAGCCCTCATCCCAAAAGGGACGAAGGCTGCTTGTGCATCAAACTCCGTGGTACCACCCAAATTGCAAAGGATCACTTGTCCCCTGCCGCTTTCGGCGCATTAACGCTGCGCAGCGTCCGGTTTACATTCGCCGGAAGCTCCGGGGTGGCGCGAAATGATCCCGACCGGAGCACCTTACAGCCGTGGGCGCTCTCTCTGGACGGTGGTGTGTGCATTTCTGACCCCATCATTGCCATCTGTCATAATTTTACATTCCGCAAAGTAGGCGAAATGCCCCTTTGCGTACAGCTAAATTATAGCATACGCAAAACGTTTGTCAACGGTTTTGAGCAAAATTTACGGCACCCAGATGCGGTCTGCACGGGTTATCTCGCCGTTTTGGATGGTCACGGTCGTGTTTCCTGCATTCCACCCATAAGCATCTTCTTCATTGCTCATTGCATCACAAACCGTCCGATCTCCCTTTACGATCACTGGGTCGGCTTCAAAGTCTGCTGCACCGTCCGATAGTTCGATATCGTCTGCCATAACAAGTTGCTTAGCCACTCCAACTTCATAATAAGCGGGAAAATCATCCCATGTCAGAGTCCGGTAGTGGTCATCCTCTTTGCATAAGTCAATACCACCTTCTTCTATTCCACCGTTGATGGTCACATAGTTGTTTTCTCTCTCAACGCTTTCCACTGTTAGGGCTGTAATTTCTTCTGTCCCGTTTAGATGTGTTATAATGGTATCTCCTTCGCTCAATGCTTCAATATCTGCGGCTGTGTACCGGTCATAGTCGTATACAACAGCATTGTTGATGGTATTCTTGCGTTCACCGACCCATACTTTATCGCTTTCAAAGCTGATGTGATAAGTGCCATCCGAAAGTGGGTCACTCAGTAAAACACCTTGCATTGGGTGTACTTCCGTTTTTTGCGCCTCCGAAGATGTCGTGCTTGCCGTGGAAGCCGCTGTGCTTCCAGCCGTGGAACTGGACGCCCCACAGCCCACCATTGTTATTCCAATAGCCAAAAGCACAGTAAGTGTCACTATTTTATGGTTCCATCTCATACGAAAACCTTCTTTCTCTTGCTTGACGGAACGTTTCCGTTCCGCTACAATAAAAACGAATCAAGAACCCATTCTATTGCGACTGATTTTAAGATAGAGAGGAATTTCCCGTGAAAATTTTAAAAGTAAAATGTCTTGCCCCCGCCCGGCTGGACAATTATCTGACCCAGCAGTACCCCGCCCTGACCCCCGGCCGCCTGAACAAGGCGCTGCGGGAAAACAAGATCAAGCTGAACGGCAAAAAGCAGCCGCTTTCCACCCGCGTGATGGCGGGCGATGAGATCAAGCTGTTCATTCTGGATGACGTGCTGGACGCCGACCGCCGGGTGGAAGGCCCCGCATGGAAGAACGCCCGCACCCCGGCACAGGTGGTGTACGACTGCCCGCAGATCCTGATCGTGAACAAGCCCGCCGGCGTTGCGGTGGATGGCCCGGAGGACGATACTCTGCTGAACCGTGCGCTGCTGTACCTGAACAAGCAGGGCGAGTACAAGGAGAACGACCTGTACACCCCCGCCTTGTGCCACCGGCTGGACACCGGCACCAGCGGCCTTGTGATCATTGCCAAGACCCCGGAGGCCGAGGAGCTGTTCCTTTCTGCCATCAAAAACCGCGAGGTGCAAAAGACCTACCTCTGCGTCACCTTTGGCCGTCCCATGCCGCCGGACGCCACCTTGGGCGGCTACCTGCTGAAGGATGCCGACCGCGGCATTGTGAAGATCGTGGAGGACAAGCAGCCCGGTGCCAAGGAGGTGGAGACCCGGTACGAGACCATCGCCGTCTCCGGCCGTCTGGCCCTGCTGAAGGTGCAGCTGATCACCGGCCGCACCCACCAGATCCGCGCCCACATGGCCAGCATCGGCTGTCCCATCCTTGGCGACAGCAAGTACGGCAACAACAGCGCCAACCGGGAGCTGAAGCTGAAGTATCAGGCACTGTGCGCATGGGAGCTGACCATGCCCCGCTTCACCCAGCCGGACTTTGCCTTCCTCAGCGGCAAGACCTTCCACGCCCCGAAGCCGTGGTATTACCAGCAGGTGCTGGATGGCACCTTGAAGTAACAAAAAAGGAGATGCCCTGCAGGGCATCTCCTTTTTTGTTACTTATAATAGAACGCTCAGACCCGCACCATATCCGGGGTGATCTCGGCCAGCGTATGGGCACCGCACATCTGCATGGTGTCGGCCAGCTCCCCGGCCAGCTTATCGATGTAGCACTTCACGCCCTCTGCGCCGCCGCCGTAAACTGCGGTCACGAAGGGGCGGCAGATCAAAACGCCGTCTGCGCCCAGTGCCAGTGCCTTGAACACATCCACACCGGTGCGGATGCCGCCGTCCACCAGCACCTTCACGCCGGTGCCCTTGAGGGCTGCGGCGATCTCCGGCAGCACCTCGGCGGTGGCAGGGCACTGATCCAGCACGCGGCCGCCGTGGTTGGACACCACGATGGCGGCGGCACCGGCCTGCTTTGCCTTCAGTGCGCCCTTAACGGTCATCACGCCCTTGACGATGAAGGGACGCTCGGCCAGCTGCACGATCTCGGCCAGTTCCTCCACGCTCTTGCTGCCGGCGGGCGGGGTCATGTTCTTCAGGAAAGGCAGACCCGCTGCGTCCACATCCATGGCCACGGCAAAGCAGCCGCTGGCCTTGGCCTGTGCCATTTTCTCGCGGATGGTGTCGATGTTCCACGGCTTGATGGTGGGCACGCCACAGCCGCCCGCAGCGCCGATGGCGCGGGTAGCCATCTCCATCACGGTGGGGTTGGTGCCGTCACCAGTAAAGGCAGCAATACCGTTTTCGGCACAGGCGCGCACCAGTACATCGTTATAGGTCATATCGGTGTAGGTATCGGAATAGTGCAGGTTCACTGCACCCACAGGGCCCGCAAAGAAGGGATAGCGGAAGCTTTTGCCGAACAGCTCCAGCGTGGTGTCCGGTGCACCGCCGGGGCACAGGGTGTCCATGTTTACCCGGATATCGGCCCACTTATTATAATTGCGGATAGCGGTATCGCCCACGCCCTTGGCACCCGGGCCGGGGATCTGGTTTTTACAGGCCACGCCGTTGCACACCGGGCAGGCCTTGCAGTATTGACCAATGCAGGTACGGGCATTGGCAAGTACTTCAGGATAAGTCATAAAAGCATCCTCCTTATATTTCCCGCCGCTGCGGCACAAAATGACCCACCGCAGTGCTCTTTGCCCTCAATATAGACCTATTTTAAAGGTGCGTCAAGGGCTTTTTGTGCTTTCCATCCATGCAGCAGAATACTTTCTCGCGTTTTTTCGTCATTTTTAAAAAAGTCTGATTTTTTTCAAAAAAATCCTTGACAAAAAGCCTGCTTTCAGGTATTATAGTGGAGCGCCAAGGGCACCCGCCCAAAGGCAGAACAAAAGATGTGGAAAGATGGCTGAGTTGGTCTAAGGCGCACGACTGGAAATCGTGTAACGTGTCAAAAGCGTTCTGGGGTTCGAATCCCCATCTTTCCGCCAGAAACCTGAAACAGAAATGTTTCAGGTTTTTTGTTTTGTCCGCAGTTTGCGGCGCTTGACATTTGCGTGCAGTTCCGTTATGCTGAAGCAAATATGTTTACCGGAAGGAGAGGTTTCCCATGGCATCTTCCCACAAAAAGCGCACTGGTCTGCGGGCGGCGCTGATCGTTCTGCTGTGTCTGGTTTTGGTGTGCGCGGTGGCTGCGGCAGTGCTGTACAGCTTCGTCAGCCGCAAGATCAAGGCATTCCAGAGCGGTGCCAGCTTTGCGCTGGACTACACCATCACCTCCACCGAGGCCGAGCCCCCTGCTCTTTACGCCCTGCTGGACAAGTTCGGCGGCACCACCGGCAGTCTGACCGGCCAGTACACCCCCCGGGCGGTGCAGCTGGCGCTGTACCCAACGGGCACCAGCACCGTCAACGATGCCCCTCTGACCCGGATGTACATCAGCGAGGAAGAGACCCTGTACGACGCCGGACAGCTGTACAACAAGCTGCGCAGCACAGTTGTAGCCGAGTATCCGCTGGCAAGCCTGCTGCTGCCGGGCTGGTCGCTGGGCAGCTACATCTCTCAGAACCAGCTGGCTACCCTGCTAGGGGTAGACCCCACTGCCACCAGCTTGCAGCAGGTGAACGACTTCCAGCTGGATCTCAAGCAGCTTAAAACCGTACAGCCCGCCAACGCCAAGGAGGGTTACCTCTACCTTCAGCTGCCGAACCTCACCGCCGGGGAGGGCGCGCCGCAGCTGATTCTGGGCATCGAAAAGCAGGGTCTGCTCAAGACCCTGTCCCCCAAGGTGCACATCCTGCTGGACGTGCCCGCCCACCACATCCATGCAGAGCTTTCCGGCACGGTGACTGCCTCCCAGACCGTGGTGACCGCGCCCACCTCCCGGATGCAGGACTCTGACGTGGAAAGCCTTGTGCAGCTGCGCAAGACCATCGAGAGCATCATTCAGTTCGTGCAGACCGCCGCCCAGAGCGACGATGCTGCCGCCGCCCCTGCTGCATAAAGAGCTTCTATAAACGCAAAAAAATCGGGCAGACTGCGGTCTGTCCGATTTTTTTGCGTTTTATGCTCTCTTACTTCTTTACGGTCTTTTTGCAGGGTGCACGCTTTGCCTTGGGCTTTGCGGCGGCAGGGGCAGTCTTGGCTTCTGCTGTGGGCGCTGCCTTGGCAGCCGGTTCAGCCTTAGTAACAGGCTCGGCCTTGGTTGCCACGGCGGGAGCTGCCTTCACCTCTGCGGCGGGGGCAGCAGGCTCAGCCTTTGCCTTAGCAGCCTTCTTTGCAGCGGGCTTCTCCTCCACCTTCTTGGCGGTGCGGGGCTTGCGGGCTGCAGGCTTCTTGACGGGAGCGGCTTCCTTGTCCGGTGCGGCCTTCGTCTCGGCAGCGGGTGCTGCTTGTTCAACCTTGGCGGCACGCTTTACGCGGTCCTTTACCTCAGAGATGACCCACAGCTGGTCACCACCGCCGGGCACCTCCTGCCAGATCTGCAGCACAGCGCCCACCTCGGCACCGATGCCCACGGTGTCCACGCACTTGCCGCCTGCCCAAGAAGAGCGCAGACGCACGGTGCCCTCCGGGGTGTGCTCCACCTTCCACATCTGGGACGTGCCGCCCACGTCCTCCCACAGGTGCAGCCATGTGCCGTTGGCAGTGCCGGTCATGGTCAGATCCAGCAACTTGCCGGAGGCACGGTTGCGGATGCGGTACACACCATCGCCCTCGCGGACAAAGCTCCACTCCTGCTCGGGCTTGTGGTCATACTTGCCCAGACGGACAGTGCCGCCGTCCTTGCTGCCTTCCACTGCCTGAATGACGTTGCCGGTGTGAGCGGCAATGGTATAAAAGCGGTCGGCCTCGATCACAGTTTGTGCTACGGATTTCATGTATAAATCCCTCCCAGTCATAAAATGCACAGTTTTTTCCAATTCCTTCTTATAAAGAATACCACATATCGTGATTTTTCACAAGCAATTCGACAATTCTTTAGCACTTTATATAGAAACCACCCTGTTTTCGCCTGCTTTTTCGCCCCTTCGCAGGGGCGAAAGGCCGTTTTTATTCCCTCGACATTTTGTCGCAACTGCGTTATACTGTTTTCATCAGGACTATCTGCCGCTCTGAAAGGGGCGGTTTTCTCGTTTTTTGAAGGAGGATATTTGCCCATGACCCAGCAGGACCGCACTGCGGTGCAGTATCACAAAATGACCGAGACCCCTATCCCCCGGCTGATCCTCAGCCTTGCCGCGCCCACGATTTTGAGTATGCTGATCACCAGCATCTACAATCTGGCGGATACCTTTTTTGTAGGGCGCATCTCCACCAGCGCTTCCGGCGCGGTGGGCGTCGTTTCCAGCCTGATGGCTATCATACAGGCGCTGGGCTTTATGCTGGGGCACGGCTCCGGCACCATCATCAGCCGCCGCTTGGGCAGTCAGGATACCCACGCCGCCACCCGCTTTGCCTCTACCAGCTTTTTTTCCGCGCTGGCCTTTGGCGTAGTGCTGGCGGTGGTCGGCCTTGCCACCCTGCCGGACTTCATGATGCTGCTGGGCAGCACCGAAACCATTCTGCCCCACGCCTGCGCCTACGCCCGGCCTATCCTGCTTGCCGCACCGCTGATGATCTCCAGTCTGGTGATGAACAACATCCTGCGGTATGAGGGCAAGGCAAACCTTGCCATGATCGGGCTGGTCACCGGCGGGCTGCTGAACATTGCGCTGGACCCGTTGTTCATGTTCGGGCTGGGGCTGGGCACTGCCGGTGCCGGCATTGCCACCGCCCTCAGTCAGACCATCAGCTTTGGCATTCTGCTGTATATGTTCCTGCGGGGCAAAACGGTCAGCCAGTTCCGGCTTTCTGCCGTCACCCGGGAGCCGCGTGAGTTTTTGCAGATCCTTGCAGGCGGCGCGCCCAGCTTTGGCCGTCAGGGGCTGAACAGCATCGGCGGGATGCTGCTGAACATTGCCGCCCGCAGCTACGGCGATGCCGCCGTGGCGGGCATGAGCATCGTGTCCCGCATTTTTATGTTCATCCTCTCGGTGGCCATCGGCGTGGGACAGGGCTTGCAGCCGGTGGCGTCCTTCAACTACGGCGCCCGCAAATACCACCGAGTGCGGCAGGCCGCCGTCTTTACCCTGAAAGCCGCCTTTGCGCTGCTGGTGGTGCTGATCGCGGTGTGCTGGTGGAACGATGAAAACCTGATCCGCCTGTTCCGGGATGACCCGGCGGTCACTGCTGTGGCGCTGCCCGCCTTCCGCTACCAGTGCTTTGCCATCCTTCTGCAGCCGGTGATCGTAGTGACCAACATGACCTTCCAGAGCGTTGGCAAGGCCGGGCGTGCCACCTTTCTGGCCTGCTGCCGGCAGGGCGTGTGCTTTATCCCGCTGATCCTTGTACTTCCCCGGGTGCTGGGACTTGTGGGCGTGGAGCTCTGCCAGCCCATTGCGGATGCGCTCACCTGCTTCATTTCTCTGCCCTTTTTGCTGGCCTTTCTGCGGCAGCTGGAGCAGATGGACAAGGCAGAAGCGTCCCATGCCCCGGCGCAGCTGTAATGTAATTGTAACCGTTTTTAGCCGCATTTTTCTGCAAGTTCTGCAATGAAAAATGCGGCTGTTTCGTATTCTGAGTGAACGGAAAAATTTTCCTCCCTGTTTTTTGCAAAGGAGTGTTTTTTATGAAGCGCGTTGTCTTGCGTATCGGCTGCGGGGCAGTCTGCACTGCTCTTGCCCTTACTTTAGGCTGCGGCTGTGCCCTGCTGCCGCCCGCCACCGGCGTGCCGGGCGCTGCAAGCTCTGCCGTTTCGGTACCTACGGACGACAACGGCAAACCCCTGTACGACCCTGCCGTGCTGAACGATAGCCGTTTGCGGGTGCTGTACTGCGACAGCCGTTCCGGAAGCAGCACCACCATCCTGTGCGGCAGCACCCCGCTGCACCAGTCTGCCCGCAGTGAGAACGTCTCGCTGGTGGAGGACAGTGCCACCGGCACCGCAGACTACTGGCTGCGCAGCTGGTCCGACCCTACCGGCCGGGGCGGACGCCGCACCGCCCTGTACGACAAGACCGGCACCGAAGTAATGTCCTTTGAGGGCGAGCAGAGCGCCACCCTGCAAAACGGCCTGCTGGTGCTGCAGGAAAGCCGCCTGATCGATGGTGGATACGTCCCGGAGTCCGGCTACGGCACCTGTCAGGTCATCGACCTTGCCACCGGCGCAGCTCTGCCGGTACCGGAGGGCGCATACAGCTGCACCGTATGCGGCGATAAGCTGGTATTCAGCTGCTACGCCCGCCCGGAGGGGCTGGACGATTACGACTGGGATACCGACTACCGCCAGAACAGCTGGGTGGTGGTGCAGGAAAAGGACGGCACCCCTGTCTACCGCGCCGACGCCGCCTCGGCATACCGCCTTTTCTACGACAGCGACACCCTGAGCGACTGGGTGGTGCTGGATGTTACCACCGGGGAAGAAACCACCGACCGGATTTTGTACAACGTCCTGACCGGCGAGCAGTGCACGGGCTTTTTGCAGGTCTATCCGGGCGGTCTTGCCAGCTTTTCCACCGGTGACGGCCGGTACGAGCTGCGGGACATGACCACCGAGGACCGCGGACTGATTGCCGCCTTTGACGAACAGCCCAGCCAGTATTTCCCGGGCTATGTGGTAACATGGCACAGCGGCGAGAATCACGGCTACGAACTCTATGATCTGGAGACCGGCACCAAGACCCCGCTGTACGATGTGAACGCCACCGACAACACCGTAGCCGTCTACGCGCTGGACGGCAGCCTGCGGGTGTACAGCACGGACAACGGAAAGCTGCTGACCGACACCACCGTAGAACCGGTGGAGCACCAGCAGCGGGTACGGATGAGCAACTGCGGCAGTGGCTATGTCTGGCTGAAATTGCAGGATAACGACCGCTACGAGACCACCGCCACCCGGCTGTACGGCCCGCAGGGGCTTGTCAGCGACCTGACCGCCCTGCAAGGCAAGTACAGCTATATCAACTACCTGACCACCGACCCCGACGGCAGACCCATGTTCTACGGCAGCCGCGCCGCTGCGGGCAGCGCCTACGGCAACGTATACGATGTGCTGGACGCAGACGGCAAGGTGGTGCTGCAGGGGCTTTCCAGCTGCACCAGGTACTATTCCAACAGTCTAAACGCCCTGCCCGACCATGTGTTTGCGGCACAGCGGGGCTTTTATGTGGGCTGGATGGACACAAGCGGCAACTGGCTGTACTGCCAGAGTATTTTCTCGTCTGCCACTGCGGACGATGAACCGAGTTATGGCTATTGATTCAGGAGGGCTTTCTTATGAAAAACGCTAAAATTTCCCGCCGCAGCTTTCTGCTGGGGCTGGCTGCCTGCTCCGCTGCCGGGGTACTGACCGCCTGTAAGGGCACGGATGCGCCCTCCGGCAGCACGGCTTCCTCTGCCGCAGAGCAGCCTGCATCCTCTGCTGCTTCCTCTGCTGTGCAGCAGCCGGAGCCGTTTCTGACCGTGGAGGAGTTTCCCCCGCTGGACGGCAGCACCGCCTGCATCCCGCTGATGGCGCAGATGCTGGCCGATACCACCGGCATGGACCTGGAAGAAGCCCGCAGCAGCATTACGGTAAGCACCACCGCCTACGCATGGGAGAACTTTGGCCTGTACGACACCACCACCCGGATGCTGGTGGTATACGAAGCGCCGGACTATGTAAAAGAAGAGCTACAAGAGGCCAATGTGCAGCTTGAGCAGAAGCCCATCGGGGTGGACGCGCTGGTGTTCATTGTCAACGAGGATAACCCCGTGCAGGCGCTTACCCAGCAGCAGCTGCGGGACATCTACGCCGGGAAGATCACCAACTGGAAGGATGTGGGCGGCAAGAATCAGGAAATCGTTGCCTTCCAGCGCGGCGAGGACTCTGGCAGTCAGACCCTGTTCAAAAAGCTGCTCATTCAGGGCGGAGAGTTGATGACCCCACCCTCTGAGCTGGCACCTGCCGCCATGGGCGAGCTGGTGGACAGCATTGCCGATTACAACAACAGTGCCAACGCCATCGGCTTCTCGGTGTATTATTACATCGACCAGATGTACTCCAAACCCGGGCTGCGTCTGCTGGCGGTGGACGGTGTGACCCCCAGCAACGATACCCTTGCCGACGGCAGTTACCCCCTTTGCAACGATTTTTACGCCGTCATCCACCCGGATGCCGCCGCCGACAGCCCGGAGCGCCGTCTGTACGACTGGCTGGACACCGACGCCGGGCAGGACTGCATCAAAAAGTCCGGCTATGTGGCCGTCGGCCCGCAGACCACCGTCACCATCGTGGATTGAAATTGACAGACCTTCTCTCGTCTGCTACAATAAAGGCAGGATTTTGTCGATCTTTATGCAGCAGAATGCTGAAAGGAAGGTCTTACTATGGAACATCCCTCTCACCCGGTAGAAAGCCACTGGCGCACTTCCCTGCGCAACCGCATTATTCAGGCTTCCAGTCTGCTGGAGGTGCTGTTGTCCGGGCTGGTGCTGATCGGTCTGCTGCTCAGCGTTGTGCCCCTCATCCGCTGGATGCCCGGCCTGCTGTTCGACGGCAACGAAGCAGAGATCCGCACCTTTCTGGAGCGCAGTCTGGACATTGTGATCGGCATCGAGTTCATCAAGATGCTGGCCAAGCACAGCCCCGGCAGCAGCCTTGAGGTGCTGCTGTACGCCATTGCCCGCCATCTGGTGGTGGGGCACGATTCCGCCGTGGAGAACCTGCTCAGCGTGGGCGCGATCGCACTGATCTTCATCGTGCGCAAGTTCTTCTTTGTCCCTGCCTTCGGTGCGCACCTGCCGGACGGTCACCCCGCGCCGGATCTTACCCCCGCCCAGAGCGGCATTCCCGCCGACTGGTTCCGTCGGCGGCATTCCGAAGCAAAGCCTGAGGAAGAGACCGAGACAAAGGAATAAGTCTATACAAAAACCACCCCGCAGCGGCCGGTGAACGGCTGCTGCGGGGTGGTTTACTATTTTCTGTTACTTTTTGCCGTGACGGCCAAAGCGGTACTCCTTGCCCTCGCGGATGCGCTGGATATTGGAGCGGTGCATATAAATGACCATTGCGGCCATGATCACCGAGCCGATGGTGCACACGGTAAGGTCGGCGGCAGAATAGCCCCGGAACACCCCGTACAGGATGGTGAGCACCGGGTAGAGTGCTGCCATGGTCACGCTGCCCAGTGACACCATGCCGGTGGGCAGCAGGCAGGCCAGAAAGATGACCGCCAGAAAGGGGATCAGAACCGGCTGGATGGCCAGAATGGTGCCGCCCGCCACCAGCACGCCTTTGCCGCCCTTGAAGCCGAAATACAGAGGCTTCAAATGGCCGATAATGGCAAAGATGGCGGCAAGGTACACCGCCAGATAGGGCGAGAGCGTGGTGCTTTCCGGCATCTGGGTGAACAGCCAGCGGCCGATGCACACGGCCAGCACACCCTTGAGCACATCACCAAAAGCGGTAAGCGCCGCCGCCTTTTTGCCGAAGGTGCGCAGCATATTGGTCATGCCTGCTGCGCCGCTGCCGTACTTGCGTACATCATCGTGGTACAAAAACTTGCTGACGAGGATACCGGTGTCGATGCTGCCCAGCAGATACGCCTGCACAGCAGACACCGCAGCGATGAGAACAGATTCCATCATCTGAGCCTCCCTGACGTGTTATACGTCCTTGGCACCCACCTCGCCGGAGCCGCGCTCCCGCACGACCAGACGGATGGGCGTATGCTCCAGACCAAAGTTTTCGCGGATCTGATTGATGAGATACCGCTGATAGCTGAAGTGGAACAGGTGCTTTGCGTTCACGAAGGCCACGAACGTGGGGGGACGGGTGGAGGCCTGCGTCAGGTAGTAGATCTTCAGGCGGCGGCCCTTGTCGCTGGGGGGCTGCATCCGGGCGGTCGCGCGGGCCAGCATCTCGTTCAGCACGCCGGTGGGCACGCGGGCACCGTTCTCGGCATCCACATCCCGGATCAGCTGCATCAGTTTGTTCACGTTGTAGCCAGTCTGGGCAGAGATGAAGATAATGGGTGCATAGCCCATAAAGCTGAAGCACTCGGCATAGCCCCGGCGCTGCAGCTCCATGGTGTTGGTCTCCTTGCCTTCCACGGCATCCCACTTGTTTACCACGATGATGCAGGCCTTGCCCTGCTCGTGGGCGTAGCCAGCCACCTTGCTGTCCTGCTCGGTAAAGCCAACAGTGGCATCCACAAGGATCAGCGCCACGCGGCTGCGCTCCACAGCAGCCAGTGCACGCACCACCATGTAGCGCTCCAGACCATCGCTGATGTTGCTGCGCTTGCGCAGACCGGCGGTATCGGTAAAGATGAACTTGCCGTAGGCGTTGTCCACCGGGGTGTCGATGGCATCACGGGTGGTGCCGGCCTCGTTGGCCACGATCATGCGGTTCTCGCCCAGAATGCGGTTGGTCAGGCTGGACTTGCCCACGTTGGGACGGCCGATGATGGCAACGGGGATACGGTCCTCCTCCACCACGGTCTCGCTGAAGTCCAGATGGGCGCACACGGCATCCAGCAGATTGCCCGTACCGTGACCATGCACGGAAGAAATGGGCATCACCTCGTCAAAGCCGAGGTTGTAGAACTCGTACAGTTCCATGGGAGCCTCGCCCACCTTGTCGCACTTGTTCACGGCAAGAATGATGGGCTTATGGCTGCGGCGCAGCATATGTGCCACATCCTCGTCGGCTGCGGTCAGGCCGTTGCGCACGTCCGTGACCATGATGATGCAGTCGGCGGTGTCAATGGCGATCTGCGCCTGCTCGCGCATGTGGGCCAGAATGCCCTCGGTGGCCTTGGGCTCGATGCCGCCGGTATCCACCAGCAAAAACTCGTGGCCGTTCCACTCGCAGTTGGCAAAAATGCGGTCGCGGGTAATGCCCGGGGTATCCTCCACAATGGCAAGGCGCTGGCCGCACAGCTTATTGAACAGGGTGGATTTGCCCACGTTGGGGCGGCCCACCACTGCTACGATCGGTTTGCTCATGGGGTCTCCTCCTTTCTTAAAAGGGGTAAAATACAATAAAAATGGCGTTATCAGCTGCCGCTCTTCCTTCTGCGGGCAATGTGCAGGCCGCTGCGCAACAAGGCGCGGGCTTCGTCCCCGCCTGCCGTGGGCAGCACCTCCACCTTTACGCCCAGCTGCTGCCCCAGCTGCTCCACCGTGATATCATCCAGGAAGGTATCCTTTTCCTCCCGCAGCATCACAGCCGGGATGCCCAGCGTTTTTGTGGCGAGCTTGCCAGCGCACTGGGCGATGATGTCGGTAGCAGTGATGAGGCCGGTCACGCCAACATTACCGCCGAAAAAGCGGTTCTGGATGGTGTGGACGTGCACGGTGATCATGGGGTACTGGCGGTGCAGCTCCTCCATCATGCGGGTGATGAGGGACGCTGCCATGGTGCCGGTGACCACGTCCAGCTCCTTGGTGCCGTAGACCCGGTGGGGCTTGTCCAGCTCCGCCAGAAATTCTTCCTCAAACAGGCGCATCATGCCCACGCCGTTTTCCAGCTGGTCGTAGTCCTCGTAGAACGCCGCCGCAGGGATGGGGCGGCCTGCCTTAAGGTACCATTCATCGCTGGGGTAGATGATGCGCTTGCCGTGGCGGCGCTTGCATTCATCACCGAATTCTTCCATAATGTCGATGACCTCAGCGCTGGTCTTTGCATCGTAGGGCACCTGCGGGTACAGATTTTTGCGGTAATCCGTAATGCCGCAGGGCACGGCTGCAATGCTTTGCACCATGGGGGTCAGCTCCAGCAGGTCGGCAAGGGTGCGGCGCAGCTCGTCGCCGTCGTTCACGCCACGGCAGAGCACCAGCTGACAGTTGACGGCAATGCCGCCCTCCACCAGACGGGGCAGGTACTTGAGCACCTCGCCGCCGCGCTTATTAGCAAGCATCCGCACCCGCAGCTGGGGGTTGGTGGTGTGCACCGAGATATTGATAGGCGAGATGTGCATCTTGATGATGCGGTCGATCTCGTGATCCTGCATATTGGTCATGGTGATGTAGTTACCGAACAAAAAGCTCAGTCGCTCGTCATCATCCTTGAAATACAGGCTCTCGCGCATACCCGGGGGCAGCTGGTCGATGAAGCAGAACATGCAGTGGTTGGAGCAGGAATGCTTTGCATCGCCCAGATAGGTCTTGAACCCGCAGCCAAAGGGGCCGCGCTGCGGCCGCTGCACCTCCCACTCCCGGATGCCGTCCGCTACCCGGGCTTTCAGGTGGAAACTGCTGCTGTCGGTATAAAAATCGTAGTCCAGCGTGTCGTTCAGCTCGTTGTCGTCCACGCTCAGCAGCTCGTCACCGGGGGCAAGGCCAAGAGCCTCGGCCTCGCTGCCGGCATCCACCTGCTCGATCCGTATCGCCATCTGCATCCACCTCCTTTAAAGCACAAGAAGGGGAAGGCTTTGCGCCCTCCCCTTCTGTACATAACACCATTATGCCACCAATTACGCGCAAATTAGGCCTTCTTGATGACTTCCTCGCCCTTGTAGTAACCGCAGTTGCCACATGCCTGGTGGGGGAGCTTCAGAGAGCCGCAGTTGCTGCACTTCACCAGTGCGGGGGCCTCCAGCTTCCAAACATTGCTGCGACGCTTGTCGCGGCGGGCCTTGGAAAGATGTCTCTTAGGTACTGCCATATTTTTGCACCTCCTTGATGGGTTTATCTGTTCAGCAGTGATTTAAGGATCGCGAGCCTAGTGTCTACGGGGGCATCGGTCTGCTCTGCCGGTGGGCAGGTGCATTCCGCCTTTTTCTTACCGCACTGCGGGCAAAGCCCGGCGCAGTCGGGGCTGCAAAGCAGCACCGTGGGAATCTGGAACATAAACTCCTGATTGAGCCATTCGTCCACGTCCAAGTGTCCTTTTTCGTCCAGCGGAAGATCGAAATCCGGGTCATCCAGATCCCGCTCCTTGACGATCCACTCCGTATCGACTGTCTCTTCCCGGGTGACCGGGTCCAGACAGCGGGCGCACTCTCCGTGCACCGATGCCTTTGCCCGCAACGTTATCTGAACCTCGTCGCCATCGGTCTGCGCGTCAAAGACGGCTGTAACCGGCTGCGGGATCCTTGCACCGGCATAATCGTACGCAGATAAATCACACTGAAACTCTGCATGGTACGGTCTTGCGCCGGCTGTGATAAACTTTCTCAGGTCAAATTGCATAGTACACCTCTGAAAAGGCTGCTTTGTTAGTATAGCGCCAAAGCAACCCTTTGTCAACACCAAAACAGGCAGAAAACCGAAAAAATTTATTTTTCTCCGGTCTTCTGCCTGTTGGAAAAGCTTTTAGCCCTGTTCTTTTATCAGATCACAGGTACTTCTTCACATCGTGGGGCAGTGCGGCCTCGTCTGCGCTGACGGTCACGGTGACCTTCACGCTGTCGCCGGCAATGGCTGCCATCTCGTCCAGCACAACGCCCAGACGGTTGATATCGTGGTCCAGCACCTTCAGGATGCCGTCAATGTACAGGTCGGTGATGTCGTAGTTGCTTGCCATCAGGCCGGCCACAAAGCCGTACAGCATTTCGCCGCCGGAGATCTTGTACTCGTCCAGATCGATCAGACGTGCTGCAGGAGCGATGTCGTAGGTGAGCTTCATGCCCTTTTCCACAACAACAACATTGCCTTTGGAGGTCTTGACCGCGTCGTTGATCTGGTCGATCATAGCCTTGGTCTTGCCGGAGCCCTTGGTACCAACAATCAGTTTAATCATAGTTCAGTCCTCCTGTATTTTCCACGCCTTGCGGCGGGAGATCATTTTTAACGTTCGGCAGCTTACTTCAGCTTTGCCTCCAGCTCTGCGGTCAGGCCCTCATAGCCGGGCTTGCCCAGCAGGGCAAACATATTCTTCTTGTAGCTTTCCACGCCGGGCTGGTTGAAGGGGTTCACGCTCAGCAGATAGCCGCTGCAGGCGCAGGCACGCCAGAAGAAGTAGATCAGGTAGCCCACATTATAAGCAGACAGGTCATCCACCTCGATCAGCACCTCGGGCACACCGCCGTCGGTGTGTGCCAGAATGGTGCCTTCCATGGCCTTGCGGTTGACCACGCTCATGTTCTGGTTTGCAAGGAAGTTCAGGCCGTCAAAGTTGCCCTCCAGCGGGTCGATGAACAGATCCTGTGCGGGCTTCTTCACGTCCACGATGGTCTCGAACATGATGCGGGCGCCTTCCTGAATGAACTGACCCATGGAGTGCAGGTCGGTAGAGAAGATGCAGCTTGCGGGGAACAGGCCCTTGTTGTCCTTGCCCTCGCTCTCGCCGAACAGCTGCTTGTACCACTCGTTCATCAGGGTGAAGTCCGGCTCGTAGCACTCCAGGATCTCCACAGCCTTGCCCTTGCGGTACAGGATGTTGCGGATGGCGGCGTACTTGTAAGCATCGTTGTCGGGGCTCAGCACGGAGAAGCGCTCCATAGCGTCGGCAGCGCCCTGCATCAGAGCATCGATGTCGATGCCGGCAGCGGCGATGGGCAGCAGACCCACGGCGCTCAGCACGGAGTAGCGGCCGCCCACATCATCGGGAACTACAAAGGTAGGCCAGCCCTGTGCGTCAGCCAGCTGCTTCAAAGTGCCCTTGGCACGGTCGGTAGTGGCGTAGATGCGCTTGTTGGCTTCCTCCACGCCCATCTCCTTTTCCAGCAGCTCGCGCAGCACACGGAAGGCCAGAGAGGTCTCGGTGGTGGTGCCGGACTTGGAGATGACGTTGATAGAGAAGCGCTTGCCCTTGCACAGGCTGATGATATTGTTCAGGTAGGTGGGGCTGATGCTGTTGCCGCAGAAGTAGATCTTCAGACCATCCTCCAGCTCGTTGTGGTACATACCCTTAACGGCCTCCACAACAGCGCGTGCGCCCAGATAGCTGCCGCCAATACCGGCCACGACCAGAACGTCGGAGTCCTCGCGGATCTTGGCAGCGGCTGCCTTGATGCGGGCGAACTCTTCCTTGTCGTAATCCCGGGGCAGGGTCATCCAGCCCAGAAAATCGCTGCCGGGGCCGTTCTTGGCTTCCAGCTGCTTGTGGGCGGCTTCTACCTGCGGGTAGATGGCTGCATATTCCTCTTCGCTGATGAAGCTGGAGAGGTGTTTCGTGTTCAGTGCGACACTCATTTTATTAAAACCTCCAAACGATCTGCCGGGCCTTTGCCCTGCGAGGAAATATCTTGGTATAAGTGTACCGTTCCCTCCGGGTAAAGTCAAGGTCAAATTCCTTAGATTTCATACAATTTTAATAGTGTTTTTTTGTTTCTTCATCCAGATTTGTTCAGGTATCCAACAGTCCCGCCGGGCGTCCGGTGCACTTTTGTGCGCTGAAGCGCCTTTTTCGGCACAGGGTCAGGCTGCTGTCCCCCGCAGGCTGTCCCACAGCAGCTGCAAGGCGGTGTCAAAATCCATGCGGGGCGCATCGGCGGCAGCGCACACCGGGTACTCCCCCTGTACTGCTTCGCCGCACAGCAGCTGCGCCTTGCCCACCGTCTGTCCCCGGGTCACCGGGGCTTCCAGCGTGTCGGGCAGTTCCAGCTGCACGGTCAGCTGTCCGGCGCTTTCGGCGGGCAGCAACGCGGTCTGCGGCAGAGCGGCGTAATCCAGCGGCACGGTCTCCTCGGTGCTACCCTTTACCTTTAATTGCAGCGGGCGCTCCTGCGGCAGGGGCACCGGTGCGGCACGGTAGGCCGCAAAGCCGTAGTCCAGCAGGGTGGTGGCGGCTTCGAACCGTTCCTTGCTGGAGGGTGCACCCAGCACCACTGCAATGAGGTTCAGACCGTCCCGGGTGGCGCTGGCGGTAATGCACACGCCCGCTCCGCCGGTGGTGCCGGTCTTGAGCCCGGTAATGCCGTTGTAACGCCGCAGCAGCTTATTGGTGTTCACCAGCTGGGTCTGCCCGCCCCGCAGGGTGTCCGTCCAGATGCCGGTATAATGCAGCACCTCCGGGCAGGTGGTCAGGATGGTGCGGCTCATGATGGCTACATCCCGTGCGGTGGAAAGATGCCCCTCCGTGTCCAGCCCGCAGGCGTTGCGGAAGGTGGTGTGTTCCATGCCAAGCTCTGCGGCGCGGGCGTTCATCTGCTGCACAAAGGCAGGCTCGCTGCCGCCCACAAGCTCTGCCACCGCCACTGCTGCATCGTTGGCAGAGGACACACAGATGGCCTTGAGCATCTCGTCCAGCGTGAACTGCTCCCCGGGCTCCAGCCAGATCTGACTGCCGCCCATGTGGTAGGCGTGCTCACTGACCGGCACAGCGGTATCCATGGTCAGCCGCCCGGCGTGCACCGCCTCAAAGGTGAGTAGCAAGGTCATCACCTTGGTAATGGAGGCGATGGGCATGGTCTGGTCGGCGTTCATCTCGTAAAGCACCGTGCCGCTGGTCTGGTCGATGAGGATCGCCGCGCGGCAGGGCAGGGTAAGCTGCGGCGGGGTGACCGTCAGGGTCTGCACCGCCGGTTCCGCCTGCGTTTGCACCGCCGGTTGGATGCGCAGTCCCCTGCCCTGCGCCGTGCCAAAGGCCAGCGCAAACAGCCAGAAGCAGACCACCCCCGCGCACAGCAACGCCAGATTTCTCCGTTCCATTCCTCATACCTCCCCGCGCAAACTCTCTTTTTGCAGTGTATGCCGCCGCCCCCGCCGGTATGCCGCCGGGCGGTGCAATTCCGGTCTTGCGTGCTGCCGTTGTTTTGTTATATAATGAAGAGTAGACCCTATTTTTATCCCATTTTGTGGAAAGGAACCCCTCTCATGCGAGTTTGTTTTTATACCTTGGGCTGCAAGGTCAACCTGAACGAGACTGGTGCGCTGGAACAGCTGTTCCGCGCCAACGGCTTTACCATTGCGCAGGAAGGCGAAGCAGCGGACGTGTTCATTGTGAACAGCTGCACCGTGACCAACTTCGGCGACCAGAAGAGCCGCAAGTGGCTGCGCCGCAAAAAGCGCGAGAACCCCGGTGCGGTGACGGTGCTGACCGGCTGCTACCCGCAGGCCTTCCCGGAGGAGGCCGCACAGTTCATGGAGGCCGACCTTGTGTGCGGCAACGGCGACCGCAAGGCCATTCTGGAGAACGTACAAAAGCTGCTGGACGGCCACGAGCGCATCGTAGCCATTGCCCCGCACCAGCGCGGCGAGCAGTTCGAGGAGCTGCCGGTGGAACGGTTCGAGACCCACACCCGCGCCTTTATCAAGGTAGAGGACGGCTGCAACCGGCAGTGCGCCTACTGCGTCATCCCCCGCGCCCGCGGGCCGGTGCGCAGCCGCGCCGAGGAGAGCATTCTGGCCGAGCTGCACCAGCTGGCCGCTGCGGGCTACCGCGAGGTGGTGCTCAGCGCCATCTCCCTGCCCAGCTACGGGCTGGACACCGGCACGAACCTTGTGGAGCTGGTGGAAAAATGCGCACAGGTGCCGGGCATCGAGCGCATCCGTCTGGGCAGCCTTGACCCCGATATGCTCACCCCGGAATTCATCTCCCGCTTGGCAGCGGTGGACAAGCTTTGCCCCCAGTTCCACCTGAGTTTGCAGAGCGGCTGCACCGCCACCCTGCGCCGGATGCGCCGGGTGTACACCGCGCAGGAGTACGCACAGGTGGTGGAGCAGATCCGCGCCGCCTACGGCAGCCGCCCGGTCAGCTTTACCACCGACTGCATCTGCGGCTTCCCCGGCGAGACGGCAAAGGACTTTGAGGAGAGCTGCGCATTTTTGAAGAAGATCGGCTTCCTTAAAGTGCATGTGTTCCCCTACTCCCGCCGCAGCGGCACCCCGGCCTATGATTTCCCGGATCAGATCCACGAGCGGGAAAAGCAGGAGCGCAGCCGCCGCATGAACGCCGTAGCCGAACAGGTGCGCTGCGAGGCACTGGCCGCCTTTGAGGGCACCGAGGATGAGGTGCTGCTGGAGACTCCCCTGTCCGGTACGCTGTTCACCGGCTACACCCGGCTGTACATTCCGGTGGTGGTCTCTGCCCCCGGCTGCGAGAGCGGGCAGATCGTGCGGGTAAAGCTTGGCCGCTACGATGGCGAGCGGGTGCGTGCAGCACTTTGCTGAAATTTTTTCATTTTACTTGTACATTCTGTGCATCCGCATGAATACAATAAATTTTTAACAAATTTTGTGTTTTGCTCTTTCCATACGCATGTCTTTATGTTAAAATGAAGATGGATTTATCGGGTCCGGCGTGCTGTAAGCAACCAGCACGGTACCATCCGTGCCCGTATAGCGCCGTTTTTATGCTCTGCACACAGGGCAGGCGGCTCCGTTTTTTGGCTGTTTCTGAGCAAGGAGAGATTGGAATGAGTTTCAGAGGAATCAATACTACGGTCATCCAGATCCGCCGTCAGGTGTTTACCGAGGTCGCCCGCATGGCTTACGCCAATGTCAAGGGCGAGCAGGCCAACCACCTGATGCGCAAGATCCCTTACACCATCATCCCCGGTGAGGAGGGCAAGCTGCGCAAGGACATCTTCCTGGAGCGTGCCATCGTTGAGGAGCGCGTGCGTCTGGCTATGGGTCTGCCCACCCGCCGCATGGACGAGCACAACAGCGTGGTCTCCGGTCTGGAGGATGCCTCCATCGCCGATAAGTACTATGATCCCCCGCTGGTCAACGTGATCAAGTTTGCCTGCAACCGCTGCCCCGAAAAACTGGTCAAGGTGTCTGACCTGTGTCAGGGCTGCCTTGCACACCCCTGTATGGAAGTGTGCCCCAAGAAGGCCATTACTTGGGAGAGCGGCCGTTCCACCATCGATCAGGACAAGTGCATCAAGTGCGGCCGCTGCGTCACCGTCTGCCCCTACAACGCCATCGTCAAGACCGAGCGTCCCTGCGCTGCTGCCTGCGGCATGGGCGCTATCCACTCTGACGAGCTGGGCCGTGCCGAGATCGATTACAGCAAGTGCGTGTCCTGCGGTCAGTGTCTGGTAAACTGCCCCTTCGGTGCCATTGCCGACAAGGGTCAGATCTATCAGCTCATTCAGGGCTTCAACCGCGGCGACCGCATCTATGCGCTGGTCGCTCCCGCCTTCATCAACCAGTTCCCCTCTCTGGCTTCCACCGGCAAGCTGAAGTCCGCCCTGAAGGCCATCGGCTTCTGCGACGTGGTGGAGGTTGCCATCGGTGCCGACCTGTGCACTGTGGACGAGGCACACGACTTCCTTGAGGAAGTGCCCGAGAAGCTGGACTTTATGGCTACCTCCTGCTGCCCGGCATGGAGCATGATGGCAAAGACCGCCTTCCCCGGCCTTGCCAAGAACATCTCCATGACCATGACCCCCATGGTGTTCACCGCCCGCATGATGAAGCAGGCCGACCCCGATGCCCGTATGTGCTTCATCGGACCCTGCGCCGCCAAGAAGCTGGAGGCCTCCCGCCGCACCGTCCGCTCCGACGTGGACTTCGTGCTGACCTTTGAAGAGCTGGCCGGTATCATTGAGGCAAAGGACCTGGATCTGGACAATCTGGAAGTGGATCCCGCCGAGATGGATCTGTGCTACGCTTCTGCTGCCGGCCGCGGCTTTGCACAGTCCGGCGGCGTGGCCAAGGCCGTTGCCGACAAGATCAAGGAATGGCGTCCCGACATGGAGGTGAAGATCGCCTCCGCACAGGGTCTGGCCGACTGCAAGAAGCTGCTGATGCTGGCCAAGGCCGGTAAGTACAACGGCTACCTGCTGGAGGGCATGGGCTGCCCCGGCGGCTGCATCGGCGGTGCCGGTACCATTGCCGACCCCGTGCGCACCGCTGCTGTGCTGAACAAGTATGTGAAGGACGCCACGTTCACCGACCCCGAGCAGAGCGCCTTTATGTCCAACATCCACATGCTGAAGGACGATCCCAACTTTGAGGTCTGAGCCGCTATAACGTAACCCTCAGGGGCTGCTGCACCGCGCAGCAGCCCCTTTTTGCATGACGCGAATCGCAGATTTTTGCAGCAGATACCGTTCCACGCTACGCCCCCTCCCGTGAAAAAGTAATTCCGAAACGCCCGCAGGCGTTTCGGAACTACAAATAAAAATACTCTTTCCGCTGAACATGGCTAGCAACGACGACAACCGCCGCCAGTGGCGGAAACAGGGAGGAGTTGTTGGGGCAGCGGCCAGCAAGACGCAAGCAAAGCGCAGCGGATGCTGGGTGCCGCAACCCGGCCCTGTCGAGCGGAGCGAGACTGAGAGGTTAAAACACCCCGAAGCACACCAGCCCCAGCACCGCCGCGATGCCGATGACCTTCGGCACACTGAGCTTGAATTTCTGGAGCAGCACAAAGCAGAGGATGCCGATGGCGATGCCCGGCAGACTGATGCCGCCTGCCTCGGTGATGCAGGTCTGGCGGCAGAGGCCCACCAGCACGCCCAGCACCATGCCGATGCAGACAGGCTTGACGATTTTCATGATGTAGCTCATGACCTTGCTGGTGCGGAACTTCTGGAAGAACGCCGCCGCCAGAAGCGTCAGCGTCAGGGTGGGGCTGAGGACGCCGAGGACCGCGAAGACGCCGCCCGGCATCCCGGCGGTCTTGGTACCTGCAAAGGTGGCGGCGTTGACGCCCAGAGAGCCGGGGGTCATCTCGGCGATGGCGATGAGGTTCGTCAAATCGGCGTCCGTCATCCAGCCGTGGGAGGACATTTCATCCATGATGAGGGGGATCATGGAGGTGCCGCCGAAGCTGGTGAAGCCGATCTTCGCAAACGCGGCGAAGAGCTGAACGAGGGTCTCAAACATGGCCATGTTCGCTCACCCCCATCCAGACCAGCGCGATGACCACACCGGCCACCACCAGCGTCAGATTGCTGATGGACGTAAAGTAACAGAGCACAAAGGCGACGGCACAGATGATGATGGGCATCGCGGGTCAGAGCATCTTTGCCGAGGGAGATGGCCGCGCCGCCGATGATGGGGGCCACGGCGCACTGGACGCCCTTGAGGGCCGACCAGACCCAGTAGTTATCTTTAATGGCGTCGTAGATGGCTGTCACGATGGTAAGGGTGACGACGGCGGGGATGCACAGGCCGATGGCCGCGCAGATGCCGCCCAGCACCCCGGCCATCTGATAGCCGAAGAGCAGAGTGATGTTCGCCACCATGATGCCGGGCAGGCTCTTGCCCACGGCGATGAGCTCCAGCAGATCGCTCTTGGTCATCCAGCCGCGCTCGTCCACGAACTCCCGTTCCATCTGGGCAATGATGCTCCATCCGCTGCCAAAGGTGAACGCGCCGATTTTGATAAAGTAAAGAAGCATCAGCAGGGCCATTCGTGCGCCGGTGGGGCGCTGCTGTGCGGTTTCGGGTTTTGTTGTCTGCATGAATCCTCCTGAGATACCGGGTTTGCTGTTCTTTTACCTATAAGATACCACAGACGTCCCCAAAAGGCGAATGGAAAAATGGAATGGTTCCCGGTTCCTGTCAGGAATGCTCGTAAGTCATCCAGCTGCCTTTCCATGCATAGAGGGCCATCAGCACGGCACCCAGCGCCCACGACACCGGGTAGAGGACGAACACGCCCTCGATGCCAGCAAAGAAGGGGAGGACGAACTGGATCCACACCACACGGAAGAGGCAGAGCGAGATGAGCAGCACCACCATCGGCGGCACGCTGCGGCCGGTGCCGCGCACTGCGCCCGCCATGCCGTGGAGGATGGCCAGCAGGAAGTAGAAGGGGCAGAAGTAGTGCATGGCGCTGCACCCGAAGGCCACCACCGTCTCGTCGGAGGTGAACAGGTGCATGATGGGATTCTGGAACGCCAGCAGCAGAGCACCGGTGCAGAGGGTGTAGAGCACGCCCATGCCCAGCGTGACCCACATGCCATTCTTCACTCGTTTGAGGTTGCCTGCGCCATAGTTCTGGCCCACGAAGGTCGTCGCCGCCATGCTGAAACTGGTGACGGGCAGGATGTTGAAGCCGTCGATTTTCATATAGGCCGCAAAGCCTGCCATGGCGGCGGCACCGTAGCTGTTGACGCTGGACTGCACCAGCACGTTCGAGAAAGAGATGACCATGTTCTGGATGCCGGTGGGAAGGCCGATGCGGATGATGCGGGAGGTCATCCGCTGATCGGGCCGGATGGCGGAAAGCTCCACCTTGTAGTCGGCGTCCACCTTCATCAGAAAGCGGAGACTCAGCACACAGGAGACCAGCTGGCTGATGTCGGTGGCGATGGCCGCACCCGCCACACCCATCTTCAGCCCGGCGATGAGCACGAGGTCAAGGATGATGTTGGTGATGGCGCCAATCAGCTGGAAGACCATCGGGTAGAACATATTTCCGGTTGCCTGAAGGGTTTTCTCCAGATTGATTTGGATAAAGCTGCCGAAGGAGAAGATGGTGACGATGGAGGTGTAATCGACGCCCATCTGGATGACGGTGGAGTCACTGGTGAAGGCAGAGAAGAACATCCGGCAGAAGAACAGTCCGAACAGTAAGAAGAGCAGCGATTCTGCCAGAGAGATCAGTACGCCGTGGGTAGCGGCAGCACTGGCTTCCTGTTCGCGGCGTTCACCCAGACGGCGGGCAATCAGAGAGTTTAAGCCGACGCCGGTGCCGACGCTGACAGCAATCATCAGGTTCTGTACCGGAAAGGCAAGGGAAACAGCGGTCAGCGCGTGTTCACCGATCTGTGCGACATAGATGCTGTCCACAATGTTGTACAGCGCCTGAATCAGCATGGAGAACATGGCAGGCAGGGACATCGAAAGCAGCAGCTTGCCAATCGGTTCGGTGCCCATCTTGTTGTGGTGGTGTTTTGGGGTAGAATTGTCTGGCATAAAAACGTCCTTTCTATTTTTTCGTATGTCGGACAGAAAGAAAACAAGCAGACTTTCTGTCAAAAAAAGTTTAACCATTAAACAGTTATTTATTATTATAGCATAGGGAAAACGAAAGACAAAGAGGGACCAAAACGGAAGAAAAAAGTTCTGTCAAAATCAGTAAAAAAATTCTTGTGGGTGCAAACAGACTTGTGTATAATGAAAGTAAATCAACAACAGGAACGGTCTGCTTTTGGGACCGAAAAGAAAGGTAGAAGCAATTATGGCAAAAGTATATTGGAAGGGCTCCACCCTGCTGGCTCCGGTGTCTCCGACGATGGTTACCTGCGGCAGCTGGGAAAAACCCAACATCATCACCATCGCATGGACCGGGATTGTCAATTCCCAGCCGCCGATGACCTACATCTCGGTGCGTCCCAGCCGGTACTCCTATGAGCTGCTCAAGGAAACCGGAGAGTTTGTCATCAATCTGACACCGGCACAGCTGGTCCGTCAGGCGGACTGGTGCGGTGTGCGCTCCGGCAGAGATGAGGACAAATTTGCTGCCTGCAATCTGACACCGGTGCGCGCCAATCACCTGGATGTGCCGCTGATTGCAGAATGTCCGGTCAATCTGGAGTGCAGGGTCAAAAGCGTGACCCCGCTGGGCAGCCACGATATGTTCCTAGCGGAGATTGTCGGGGTGGACATCGACGAGGAATATCTGGATGCGGACGGCAAGCTGCACATGGACCGCTGCGGACTTGCCTGCTATATGCATGGGGAATATTTTGAAGCGGGCAAAAAGCTGGGCAGCTTTGGATACAGCGTGCGCAAAAAGCCGAAGGCTCCCCAGAAAAAGCGCAGCGGACCGGCAGCAAAAGCGCCTGATAACCGCCCGAAAAAAAGAAAAATAAAAAAATAAATTTTTTTCAAAAAAGTGTTGACAGATGCAAATCTCGGTGATATAATAATAAACGTTCCAGTGATTTGCGGATATGGCGGAATTGGCAGACGCGCTAGATTCAGGTTCTAGTGAGGTTAAACTCATACAGGTTCAAGTCCTGCTATCCGCACCACGAACAAAAACGCTTCGGTCGAATGACCGGAGCGTTTTTTCGTTCTCTGAAAACCGATGGAAAACGAAATCGGTACAACCAGCTTTCCAAAGTAGATTCTTTTTTATTATATAAGCCTCATCATCAAACAAGCCCGTGCAAAAAACATTTTTGCACGGGCTTGTTTTTAAAATATTGTTTTTGTAGTGAACCATCAGCCAAGGTGGGTCATGCCTTCCAGGCGGTCCAAAGGGAACGGCGGCTGTGCGACCGGTTTCATGGCGATAGACATCAATTTTAAAGGATTATCATCTGCGGCAACTCGATTGGAAGAAAGCTTGCCACACTGACGACAGCGGTGGATGATTGCCCACTCGCCGTTTTTTCTCACCCAGACGGCAATCGGCTCCATGATTCCACCGCAGCAGGACGCTCGGTCACCCGGCTCCTCATCGACGTGCAGGCTGTGCAGGCAGTTGGGACAATGGTTGCGATGGTCGCTGCCGGCTCCGTTGGGTCCTACCATCCAGCCACAGACCTTGCAGGTAAAGCTGTCGTGGCAGGCATGGGTTCGATAATATCCTTTTTCGTACTGTTTTCGTTTGTTTTCTCGGTTCATAATGGGGATTCCTCCTAAAAGTGAATGGTAAATTCCTTTGGGAGGTCTGCCATTGATTGTGTAGATGCAAACCTCCCGGTTAGCAAACAATCTCCGAAGCAAACAGATTCAACATAAGGCATCTCCTTCGTTATTTTGAATATCGGCGCACAAATTGTACGCTGAAAAAAATTGTAGCACAAGCCCTATGAATCGTCAAGCGGGATGTTCACCTTCTTTTTCTTGACACCACCGGTGAATTTTGCTATAATAGCAAAAATTTACCCACAGAGATGCAAGAGATAAGGGAGGCAGAAAGAAATGGCAGAAACAGGATACCCGATTTTGGAGTTTGACCGCGACCCAAATGCCAAAATCAACCCGGAGATGATGGCAGAGGGACAGTTTTCCACCGATAAGCTGGTCATCACCTTTTTCCCGGAGGTGATGGAGCAGCTGAAGGCGGAGGGAAAGATCCGGCTGGAGCAGACCATTGCCGGGGAAAATCCGATTTTGGTCTATCGTTTTACCGATGCGGATGTCCTGATTATCCTGGGCGCCATCGGCTGTCCCGCCTGCGCCGGCACCCTTGACCAGCTGCACGCCATGGGTATTCAAAAGGTGATGTTCTGCGGCGGCGGTGGTGTGCTGGACCCTGATATCGAGGCGGGACAGCTGCTGCTGGTGGAAGGAGCTATCCGCGACGAGGGCTTTTCTTACCATTATATCGAACCGTCCCGCATCATCTACACCGAGGAGCCGGTCACCCAAAGGATTGCCGATTATCTGAAGGAACATTCGGTGCCCTATCTGCGCGGGCTGACCTGGACGACCGATGCCATCTTTCGGGAAACACAGACACGCATCGAAAACAGACGGGCAGAGGGCGCCAAAATCGTAGAGATGGAGCAGGCGGGCTGCATTGCCGTTGCGCAGTTTCGGGGATTTTCCTATGGAGCGCTGATCTACGGCGGGGATGATGTTTCGCAAAAAGAATGGGACAATCGGGGATGGCGCAGCCGCCAGAGCATCCGTTACGATTTGATTGAGCTTTGCAAGCAGCTGACAAAGGTGCTGTAAAAGATTTTTTATACAAAGCAAGAAGGAGGAAACGAGCATGAAGCAATTAAAGTTGGTTCTGCCAACATCGGCAGATGAGCAGGAAGTTTGGGGATACCGCAAGGAATTTTTGGAGCAGGGCAGCAGCCTGGATGGAAGCGGCGGATTGGCAGAGGCAGAGAGCTTTGCACAGTGGTACAGCAAAACGCTGGCAAACCGCTCGGAGCAGACCGTTTGTCCCGGGCTGGTTCCGGCAACCACCTTTCTGGCGGTCGATGCGGATGGCAAGCTGATTGGAATGATCGACATCCGCCACCGGCTCAACGAAGGACTCCTGCGCTTTGGCGGCAACATCGGGTACAGTGTACGCCCTTGCTGCCGCAGACAGGGTTATGCCACACAGATGCTCGCACTGGCTCTGGAGGAGTGCCGCAAAATGCAGATGCAGAAGGTGCTGGTCACCTGCAACAAGGAGAACATCGGCTCGGCAAAGACCATCCAGAAAAACGGCGGTGTTTTAGAAAACGAGGTGGCAGGAAAAGAGAACGGCGAGGACCGCATCACCCAGCGCTATTGGATTACCCTGTAATCAGAAGAGAAAAAACCGGACTGCGCCCATTTGGGAGCAGTCCGGTTTTTTTTACATGTGCAGACGCTTGTGCAGCTCCTGCCAGGTGTCCCGACCGACGAACAAGCCAAGACCGGCAAGATAGATGACGCTGACAGCAGCACACAGAACAGTTGGCCAGAGGATGGTGGTCCAGCGCGGCAGCAAAAACAGCAGCGGGATCAGCCCAAAGACCGCCGACACCACCATGTAGATGATGTAGTTGGAGACACTGCGGTGTCCCATCGCTGCGATGATGGCGATGACCACCATGGCAAAGACGCACAGCGCAGGGATGACGTAGTTAAAGGACCAGTGACCAAAACCGGTCATCAGGTCGAACAGGACCACCACGATGCCCACGGTGACCACCTGGTACAAAACATGTTTGCAGAAGGAGCTGCGCTTGCGGATGGCTTGTGCCACCGTTGCCCAGCCTGCGCCTACGCCGGCAAGGACAAACAGCGACCACCAGCGCTGCGGCCAGATCAGCAGGTTGAGGGTCAAGCAGATGACACAGACGGCGATGGACAAAAACAGCGACAGACGAATCAACAGGTTGTGCCGATGGTAGATGGTGGGAAGATAGGGGAAAATCTCATCATCGTAGCCCGGGTAGCTGCGGCTGGCGTCCTCCTCGGTGAGGATGCTTTGGCACAGCGGGCAGTGTTCGCGGTCAGACGGAACATAGACCTTGCATTTTTCACAGTATTTCATCGCAGATCAGCCTCCAGCTTATTGGATTGAATCTCCACCGGGATACCTGCCTGAGTCAGCTGACGGAAAAAGTTCTTCTGCACATTGGTGCTGAAGAACGCCGAGGTAAAGCTGACAGTCAGCTCGGAGCCGTAGGAGCAGATGCACGCCTGAAGCTTTTCGGTGCTGACAAAGACATCAAATCGCTTGACAAAGGGCTTTGCAGCCTCGGGCAAATCAATCTTTCCGATGTTGGAGATGCTGCCCGCCATATAGGATTCGCTGATGGCATCGGCGGACCAGAGGATGAAATCCTTGATGACCAGCGGGATGGCGCGCGCCACAAAGTTGTGTTCGGCGCGGGAGAGAGCAGCCATGCGCGCACCCAGTTTGTCGGCAGTCAGCTCGCGGGCAAACGTTTCCTTGACATGGGCAATCACGTCCTCCAGCGTGCCGGGACCTTTGGAAAAGTTGTAGCCGACCTTAATAACGCCGAAGAAGTTGCGGGAGGTCTCCGACTGAAAATAGTTACGCAGGTTGACCGGCACATCCAGCACCACCGGGTTTTTCTTTTTGCGCAGCGGAATCTCCTGGTCAAAGGCAATCAGCATCATGGCAGTCAGCAGCACTGTCAGGGTGGTTCCGTAGGATTTTGCCAGCCGCAGCACCTCCTTGACCGGCATGATGCCCTCGATAATCTTCAGTCTGCCCTCCGGCACCCGCACGCCTTTGAGCTGGCAGGAACGGTGGTTTTTGGTCGGCTTAATCTTCTGGTGCGGGTCGTAGTATTTTAAAAAGCTGTCTTCGTCCCGCTCGGAGACGGAGGCATCATACTGGATGCCTGCCATCAGCTCCTCCGACAGCTGCGGATATTTGATGGACAGGTAGTTGCACACCAGGGTTTTTAAAAATTGCAGCGCACCGGTGCCGTCGGTCAGCGAATGGTAGACCTCCAGATTGATGCGATTGCGCCAGCAGGTGACCTCAAACAGCAGGTTGCGGCTGGCAGGGTCGTACAAAGGACCGCAGGCAGGGCGGTACTCCGGCTCCACTACCGGCACAAGGTCGGTTTTTTCCAGGTAGTACCAGAACAGCCCGTGTTTGAGCACACTGCGAAAGATGGGGAAGGTTTCCAGCGTTTTTTCGGTGGCTTGCTGCAAAATCTCCTGCTCCACCCGCTCGTTGAGCTGGCAGGCAAAGCGGAACACCTTGGTGTCCTGCTTATTGCTGGTGGGAGGGAAAATTTTGGCGGCGTTGTCCAGCCGGTTCCAGTCAGAAGCTCGTTCACTCAAGCTCGTTCACCTCTTTATCCATGATAACAGTTTCTTCGGGTTCGTCCTCCTGGTCGGCGACCGAGGCAAGCACCTGCCCAAAGCTGTCCGAGCGACCGCTCAAAAAGTCGTTGATGTAGCGGTAGGTCCTCTTGACCGGTTTAAAGCCGGGACTCAGCGACAGAAAGCCGTGCAGGGCATCGTGGATGCGGTGAATCTCGACGTCGTTGCCAAATTCACGCAGCTTTTCGCCGTAAGCCTCTCCCTCGTCGCGCAGCGGGTCGAATTCGGCGGTGATGATCAAGGTGCGCGGCTGGTCGCTCAAGTCGCTGCACAGGATGGGCGCATAGTAAGGGTTTTGCAGGTCCTCGTCGCTCGAGCGGTAGAGCGCCATATAATCGACCATCCGCTTGGAGGTCAGCAGGTAGCCCTTGCCGTTGGTGCGCACCGAATCGAAGGGAGAATTTTCCGTGTGGTCGTTGTTGGTGGCAGGGTAGAGTAAAATCTGCTGCCGTGGGAGAAATTCCCCGCGGTCGCGCGCCATCAGCGACACCACAGCAGCCAGATTGCCGCCGGCGCTGTCGCCAATCAGGGTGATTTGGTCGGGCGTGATGCCCAGTAGGTCGCTGTGGGTAAACAGCTCCCTGGCAGCAAGGTAGCAGTCCTCAGGACCGGCAGGGAAGCGGTGCTCCGGCGCAAGGCGATAGTCCACCGACACCACCGTGTGGCGGGTCAGCCGCGCCATGTCAGTGCAGACCTTGTCATAGGAGTCGATATTGCCGGTGACCCAGCCGCCGCCGTGAAAGAACAGCAGCACCGGAAAAGGTCCCTGGGTGTCGGGCGCAAAGATGCGCACCGGAATCTCGTGGTCGCCTGCGTTGATTTCGTGGTCCCATATTTTGTAGGACGGGCGCAGCACATGCTGCGTTGACCACCGTGCGCTGGAGGCGGTAGCCGTTTTTCTTGTCCAGCAGCTCGGGGTAGGAAAGCGCCTTTAATGCGGCGCGCATGAAAGAATTGATAGCCATAAAAAAGATAACATCCTTTGCTTGGTTGACTTGGTGGAGGCTCCTGTCTTTTGACAGAGAGCGTAGGGTTTCTTTTCTATATTATAGCGGATAACAGGCGCAAAACAAAGCATCATTTCCCATCTGTTTTGAAAAATTTAGCAGCATTGCTCTCTTTTCGGGCAAGGGGTGTAAAAATAGTGTAAAAAGGTGTCGGAAGATTTGAAAGATACACGCGGATGCTGTATAATAAAAAAGTATGTATCCTTTTTTAAAAGGAAGGACCGGAAACGAAAGAGAACAAACTGATAGAGGGAAGTGTGCGTTTTTGCCGGACGAAATTTATTATGACAACAGTGCAACGACCAGGACGCGGGAGGAATCCGCAAAGCTGGTCTATGAGATGCTGACCGATTGCTACGGAAACCCTTCTTCGCTGCACCGCAGAGGATTTTTGGCGCAGCAGCGACTGGACAAGGCAAGGGAACAGACAGCGGAAACGCTGGGCTGTCAAAGCGGGGAAATCTATTTTACCAGCGGCGGCACCGAAGCGGACAACATCGCCATCCTGGGAGCGGCAAGAGCGCAGCAGCGGATGGGCAAGAAAATCGTTACCACCGCCATCGAACACGATGCGGTGCTCAATACGGTAAAATTTCTGGAAGGGGAAGGCTGGGAGATCGTTCGCTTAAAGCCGGACCGGGAAGGAAAAATCACAGCGCAGCAGGTGCTGGATGCGGTGGACAATCAGACTGTGCTGGTATCCATGATGGCGGTCAACAATGAGGTGGGCAGCGTTCTGCCGGTGGCGCAGGTCAGCCGACTGCTGCGCAAGGAGTACCCGCGGGTGCTGCTGCACTGTGACGCGGTGCAGGCGTGGTGCAAACAGCCGCTGCGTCTGGGCAAGGCACTGGATGTGGACTTTCTGTCGGTCAGCGGGCATAAGATTTATGCGCCCAAGGGCTGCGGTGCGCTGTACGTCAAAAAGGGAAGCCGCCTGCGTCCGGTCAGCTTTGGCGGCGGGCAGGAAAAAAATATTCGACCGGGCACCGAAGGGATTGCCAATCTGTGTGCGATGGGTCTGTCTGCCCAGCTGCTGACCGCAGAATCGGCGGAAAATCACAGCAGAGTGACCTTGATTCGGGATGCGCTTTTGGAAGGTTTGACAAAACTGCCCGACATCTGCATCAATTCCCCTGCCGACGCGACACCATATATTTTGAACTTTTCCGCATTGGGTGTCCGTTCGGAGATCATGCTGCATTTTCTGGAGGAAAAAGGCATCTATGTTTCCAGCGGTTCTGCCTGTGCAAAGGGCGGAGCCAGCCACGTTTTGCAGGCGATGGGTCTGGAGCGGGAGCGCGCGGACAGCGCCATCCGCCTGAGCTTTGGGCGTTATAACACCCCGGAGCAGGTGCCGCTTTTTCTGGAGGCGCTGGAGGAAGGACTCAAACGCTTCCGCCGCTAAACAGACAGAAGATTGAATGGATTTTATTGTTACTTACCCAAAAGGAGTTCATTATGAAAGAAGTTATTTTGCTTAAAAACGGCGAGATTGCCCTGAAGGGACTGAATCGTCACGCCTTTGAGGACCGCCTGATTAAAAACGCACGCCGCAAGCTGATGCCGGTGGGAGAATTTCACTTTAAAAAGGCGCAGTCCACCATCTATGTGGAGCCGCAGAGCGATGATTATGATTTAGACGAGGCGGTGGACCGCCTGCAAAAGGTGTTTGGCATTGCCGCTTTGACCCGCGCCTGCGTGGTGGAGAAGGATTTTGAGCTGATCTGCCGCACCGCAGCCGAATACCTGAAGGAGGAGCTGGAGGATGCTGCCACCTTTAAGGTGGAGGCAAAACGTTCGGACAAGAGCTTCCCGATGAAGTCGCCGGAAATCTGCGCCGGCGTGGGCGAGTACCTGCTCGAGCAGTACCCGCATTTGCAGGTAGACGTTCACCAGCCGGATGTAGTGGTGATGGTGGAGGTGCGCGACTATGCGGCATACATCCACGGCAGCCAGATCAAGGGTGCGGGCGGTATCCCGGTGGGCAGCGGCGGCAAGGCGATGCTGCTGATTTCCGGCGGCATCGACAGCCCGGTAGCGGGATATATGATGGCAAAACGAGGATTGGAGATCAGTGCCATCCACTTTGTCTCCCCTCCGTACACCTCCGAGCGCGCCAAGCAGAAGGTCATCGACTTAGCACAGAAGATGTGCTCCTACTGCGGACGCATCAAGCTGCACATCGTTCCCTTTACCGAAATCCAGGAAGCCATCCGCGACCAGTGCCCGGAAGACCTGTTCACCATCATCATGCGCCGGTATATGATGAAGATTGCCTGCCGCGTGGCAAGACTCAACGAGTGTGAAGCGCTCATCACCGGCGAGAGCGTCGGTCAGGTTGCCAGCCAGACTATCCAGGCAATCGCCTGCACCAACGAGGTCTGCGATATGCCGGTCCTGCGTCCGGTCATCGGTATGGACAAGGATGAAATTGTGCTGATTTCCCGCAAGATCGACACCTTTGAAACCTCCATCCTGCCGTATGAGGACTGCTGCACCGTCTTTACACCAAAGCATCCGCGCACCAAGCCGCAGCTGAAGTTTGTAAAATATGCCGAGGAGCAGATGGACAGCGAGCAGCTGATTCAGCGGGCAATCGACGGCATCGAGCTGCTGAGCATCTCCAATTCCTAGGCGCGGGCTTTGCACCAAAAGAGCAGAAAAGAGCTTTTCCGGCGGATAAAAGCAGGATTTACCGCTTGAAACCGTGGGACATTTGTATTATGATTTCCTTAAGAGAAACTGTGACTATAACCAAAGCAGCAAAATTGAGGTGGATACATTGAAAGTTTATATCGTTGGGGTGGATACCGGCAGTCCGTCAGGGCTTTTGGCATCCCCTTATATGGAAAAGGAGCTGAACGTGCTGGGCTACCAGGTCGAACAGTTTCCGGCAAAGGATGCCGACAGCCTGATGCAGGCACTGATGCAGTGCGCCCAGCCGGATGCGCTGATCCTGTGCCCGCTGAGCGGAAATTTGCCGGCGGATGCTGCCTGCATCCATGCCGCTGCGCAGGTATGCCAGAAGCCGCTGGCGCTCAATCCCGGGGTGGCAGCACATCTGGTCAAGCGCACCAAGCTCTCTGAACAGCAAGCCGAACAGCTTGCCTGCCTGCCGCAGGATGCCAGGGTTTTCCCCTGCCATCAGTCGGCTCTGCCGGGCTTTGAGGTTTCGGGCGGCGGGTTCCACATCGTTGCCCTGCCCAGCGACCAGCAGGAGCAGACCAGCCTGTTTTTCGGCTACCTGTTCCAGATTTTGAAAAAAGCAAGCGACACCCCCTGCTGCGTTCGTGTGGCAAGGGTGATGGAGCTAAACGCCGGACAGGTGGAAGCTGCACTGGAGGACCTGCTGGCAGCGCAGCACCCGTGTGTGGCAGTATACGCTAAGCGTTCGGAGGTCATCGTACGCATCTGTGATAACGCCGAGGACCGCCAGCAGGCAGCACAAAACTGCAACGCCGCACTCAAGACAGTGGAGGAGCGGTTGGGCAGCTGCATCTACGGAATCGACGTCAACAGCATCGAGCACGCGGTAGCGGTAAGGTGCGCACAGAAAAATATCCGCCTGGCGTTTGCCGAGTCCGGTTCCTCCGGTCTTGCAGCCAAACGCTTTTCCAATGCAGACAGCGAGGGCAAGCTGGTATTTTCCACCTATTCCTGCCGCCCGGAGCAGATGGATTTGGAAAAACTGGGAATCAATGAGAAGATCGGAAAGACCTTTGGACCGGTCAGCGCAAACGTTGCCGCTGCGCTGGCGCTGGGAGCTTCCAAGCAGAAGGAAAAGGAGCTGCTGGGCTTGAGCATCAGCCTGCCCAACTCCTCCTTTAAAAGCAGGAAGGCGTACATCGCCGCTGTGCTGGACGGAATGTGCATGATGGAGGAACTGGATGCCGGAGCCTACCATTCGCTGACCCAGATGACAGCGGACGCAGTCGCGAGACTGTTTAATTTGGCACGCAAGATGCTGGAAAGCTACCCGCAGCCGCCGCAGGGCAGCTGTGATGCCGAGCAGGCGGTGTTGCAGGGAATGGATGTCGTTCCCCATGCCCAGCCGGCAGCGGTGCAGATGCCGCAGAGCCAGCCGGCAGCAGGACATCGCAAAAAAGGCAAAAAGGCACAGCCAAAGGAGCAGCCGCAGCAGAACCAGCCGGCGCCTAAAGCGCCCAAAGGTATCAAGGGGATTTTCTACCGCATCTTCCCAAACCGGGACGACAGCAAATTTGATAAGGTACGGAAGATTTTGCTGTGGGTCTGCCTGTGTGTCTTCATCGGCTCGATTACCTATCTGGTGGATTTTGGTGCACAGAACAAAAAATCGCAGGAGAACATCGCAAGCCTGCAAAGCCAGATGGAAAAAGCCGAGCAGGATGTGGCGGACGGTAAGATCAACGCCTCCAACATCGAGGGGTATCCCAATGATTATCTGCCGAAGTTCTACCCATTCTATCTGGAGAACGACGACATCAAGGGCTGGCTGAAGATTGACGGCACCAACGTCAACTTCCCTGTGGTGCAGACCTCGGACAACGACTACTACCACCGCCTTGGCTTCAATGAGGAGTACGACTACTATGGTACGCCGTACATCGACTGGGAAGCAGATGTCAAAAAGCCCAGCACCAACATCACCATCTACGGACACAATATCCGAAACGACGGTCAGATGTTCAACGACCTGACCAAGTATAAACAGCTCTCCTTCTACAAGGAGCATCCGCTGGTCTCCTTTGACAGCGTGTACAAGGAAGGCACCTATAAAATCTTTGCTGCCTTCATCACCAACAACCTTGCCGAGCACGACAATGGCAACAAGTTTTACTACAACGCCTTTGTCGATGCCAAGGACGAGGCGGACTTCAACAACTTTGTCAATGAGGTCAAGCGCCGCAGCATCTTTGATACCCCGGTTGATGTGGAGTATGGGGACGAACTGCTGACCCTGTCCACCTGCACCTATGAATTTAAGGATGCGCGTTTTGTTTTGGTGGCGCGCAGGGTGCGGGACGGCGAGGACACCAAGGTGGATGTCGAGCAGGCAGTGGTCAACGACGACGCCTACTATCCGGCAGTCTACGCAGGTGCGGCAGAGTACGCCAAAAAGCTGGGCAAGGTCAAGAGCATCACCATCGACGGTCAGCGTGAGATCACACTGGAGGTCGGGCAGACCGCGACCCTGACCGCTTCGGTCAAACCAGCGGATGCACCGATCAAGACCTGCAGCTGGGATTCGAGCAACACCTCGGTGGCAACCATCGACAGCTCCACCGGCGTGGTGACAGCGGTCGGCGCCGGTACCACCCAGATCACCGCTTCGGCGGATGACGGCGGCTTTGTTGATAACATCACCGTTACCGTAAAAGGAAATGGATTGGAGCTCAAGGGCATTTCGCTGAGCTCGACGGCACTGAATCTGAAGCCGCAGCAAACTGCGACCCTCAATGCCGTTCTGGACCCGGAAGGAGCGCAGGCAAGCCTAAACTGGAAGAGCAGCGACGAGAGCATCGTCCGCGTCAGCGGAAACGGAGCTTCTGCCCAGTTGACGGCAGTCAACGCAGGCTCGGCGCAGGTGACCGTTTCTTCTTCTGACGGCAAATTCACCGCCGCCTGCCAGATCACCGTTTCCACCTCCTCTCAGGAGGCACCGGGCATCGTCTTTGCACAGACCAATATGAGCCTGACGGTGGGTCAGCCGCAGAATATCAGCCTGACCATCACGCCAAGCGGTGCGGATGTGGGCAAAATCAGCTGGAACGCCAGCAGCGATGCCATCTCGGTACAGGAAGGCTACAATGGAACCGATGTGGTTGTTACCGGTGTGAAAGCAGGAACAGCAGTACTGACCGCCTCCACCGAGAGCGGATTGCAGGCAAGCTGCACCATCACCGTCAAGGAGGAGGGCAGCACCGATACCACCGGACAGGTCAAGCTGAGCGTCAGCCCGCTGGTGCTCAATGCCGGAGAAGAAGGTCAGCTGCAATATGCGGTGGACCCTTCCGGCACACAGCTTACCTTTACTTCCAGCGACCCGCGTATTGCCGATGTCAACGACAAAGGATATGTGACCACCATCATCCACCTCGACCAGACCACCGATGTCACCATCACCGTCAAGACAGCGGATGGCAGCGCCTCGGCACAGACCACCGTGACGGTTATGGCAGCCGGCGGCTCGTCACAGGGCAGCCAGCAGGGACAGCAGGGAGGTCAGACACAGGGACAAAACCAGAACCAGGGTTCCTCGCAGGAACAGGGAACACAGGCGGACCTGGGATTGTACTCGGAAAGCAGCTGGGAATCGGTTGAGGTCGGTTACACCAAGCTTCTGCCGCTGCACGTCGGACTGGCAGAGGGGGATGTCACCATCAAGTGCAGCTCCAGCGACCGCAGCATCGCACAGGTGGACAACGAAGGAATGGTCACCGGCGTAGGTCCGGGCAGTGCGACCATCACCATCACCGCCACCGACAACAACACTGGGGATTATCAGACCATCACCGTTGAGGTAGAGGTCGAAGGCAGCGGATTTGGATATGGAACCAGCGATCCGCAGCCGGATGAGGAGGAAAACTCCCGCAGCTCCGGTGAAAGAGGATAGTTTTATACCGTTTTTATAACAGAAGAACAGCCGTATCCGGCAGCACCAATGGTGTAACCGGATGCGGCTGTTCTTTTTTCGGCTTTTTAGCCAAGGAGTGAGAAAGGAATTTGTAAAGTATTTTCTTTATTTATATTGAACAACATTAATCGTTTACTATATATTTTAGCATAATTACTAATTTTAATGAATATATATTGATTTATTTTGGGAATATGTTAAGATTCCTCTTAAGAGCAACAAAAATTATGATGAGGGGGAAGATTTTATGATGGACACCACTTACAGCAGAAAGGAAATCCGCAAGGAGATATTTGCCTTGATTCTGCCAATCATTATGGAGAACATTTTTCAGGTTTCTGCCAGCTTGGTTACCGTTGCGATGATTGGACGATTGTCTCCTCTGGACATTTCTGCGCAGGGCATCGTTATGCGAATTACCGAGACCTTAAACTCGCTGTTTCGCGGGGTTGCCATTGGCTCCACCGTTTATATTGCCAAGGCGTATGGCGCAAAAAGCATGGACCAGTGCTTTAAGGTTTTTAAGCAGACGCTCATCTCCGCCGTGCCGATGGCGATTCTGTTCGGCTCGGTCCTGTTTGCACTTCCTACCCAGTTTTTGCGCATCCTGACCGACAGCAGCGAGCTGCTGACCGTCGGTGCCGGTTATATGAGATTGACAGTAATGGGTCTGCCGTTTGTTGCCATCATGGCGCTGGTGACCTCGGCATTTCAGGGACACAGCAACACCAAGACCCCGATGATGATTGCGATGCTGGTCAACATCAGCAACATCGTTTTAGGATATATCCTCATCTTCGGCGTTGGCGGCATCGGCGGCTTTGGTATCTACGGAGCGGCAGCAGCTCTGACGATGGCGCAGGCAATCGGTGCAATCACCGGTCTGGTTTTACTGTTTAAGGGTCCCTACAAGGTTTTTTCTGCCGAGCAGCTCAAGGAAAAGATTTTCCACTACGACTGGAAGTGTATCAAGGACGTCTACTCTACCGGTATTCCGGCTGCAATCGAAAACTTTTTCTGGCAGTTTTCTGCCATCATTATGAGCCGTGCCATCCTGACCTACGGTGAGGTCAGCTTTTCCGCTTACCAGATTGGATTGCAGGCAGAGTCGATTTCCGGCATGGCGACCTTCGTGTGGCGGCAACCACCTTGTCCGCAAAAGCCATCGGAATGCGAGATGCCGACCTGTTCCGCAGCTACTTTAAGGAGGACGTCTGGCTGTGTACGGTCATCAGCATCTTTACCTCCCTCTCGCTGATTTTGATGCCGGGTATCTTTATGTCAATGATGACCAACAACGCCGATATTCAAAAGATTGGGATTGTCTATGTGTTCATCATGGGCTTCATCCAAATCCCACAGAACCTGTCGGGCATCCTGAGCAAAACGCTGCTTGCCTCCGGCTACAAAAACACCCCTATGATCGTTTCCTTTGTGGGCATCTGGCTGATCCGCATCCCGCTGGCTCTGCTGGTGACCTATGTTTTGAAATGGGACGTATTCTTTATCTGGCTGTGCATCGCGCTCGACCAGATTGGACGCTTTATCATCAACATCTGCATCATGAAGCGCAAGAAGGTTTTGCAGACCGCCGTCCGCTAGAAAAAGTAAACAGCACAAAAAACAGGCAGGAGAGAAGTTCTCCTGCCTGTTTTGTATGGAAAGGGAAAATATTATTCGTCGAGCTTGAGCACTGCCATGAAGGCCTCCTGCGGAACCTCCACCGAGCCGAGCTGGCGCATCCTCTTTTTGCCTTCCTTCTGTTTTTCCAGCAGCTTTTTCTTTCGGGTGATGTCACCGCCGTAGCACTTGGCAAGGACGTCCTTGCGGAATGCCTTGACCGTTTCGCGGGCGATGATTTTGCCGCCGATGGCTGCCTGAATCGGCACCTCGAACATCTGGCGCGGGATATTCTCCTTGAGCTTTTCTGCCATCTTGCGGGCACGGGCATAGGCGCGGTCGGCATGGACGATAAAGGAGAGGGCATCCACCACCTCGCCGCTGATCATGATGTCCAGCTTGACCAGCTTGGACTGCTGGTAGCCGGCAAACTCATAGTCAAAGGAGGCATATCCCTTGGTGCGGGATTTGAGCGCATCGAAAAAGTCGTAGACAATCTCGTTGAGCGGCAGCTCGTAGTGCAGCTCTACGCGGTCGGTGTCCAGATACTTGGTATCCTTATAGGTGCCGCGGCGCTCCTGACACAGCTCCATGATGGTGCCGATGTAGGAGGCGGGAGCGAAGATGCTGGCTTTGACATACGGCTCCTCTGCCGATTCGATGTCCGCCGGGTCGGGGTAGTTGGTCGGGTTGTCGATCATCATCACGCTGCCGTCGGTCATGTTCAGCTTGTAGATTACGCTGGGAGCGGTGGTAATCAAATCCAGGTTGAACTCTCGTTCCAAACGCTCCTGGATAATCTCCATATGCAGCAGTCCCAAAAATCCGCAGCGGAATCCAAAACCCAGCGCCTTGGAGGTCTCCGGTTCAAAGGTCAGCGAAGCGTCGTTGAGCTGCAGCTTGTCCAGCGCGTCGCGCAGGTCGGGATATTTTGCACCGTCTGCCGGATAGATGCCGCAGAAGACCATCGGGTTGACCTGACGGTAGCCGTCCAGCGGCTGTTTGGCAGGAGCATCCACCAGGGTGACGGTGTCGCCGACGACGGTGTCCTTGACGCTCTTGATGCTGGCGGTGATGTAGCCGACCTCACCTGCGGAAAGTCCGTCGGTTGGGACCAGGGTGGTAGCGCCCATGTAGCCGACCTCGACCACATGGAACTGTGCCTTGGTTGCCATCATCAGGATGTCGTCGCCCGGGCGCACGGTGCCGTGCATCACGCGGATATAGACAATGACGCCCTTGTAGCTGTCATAGTAGGAGTCGAAAATCAGCGCCTGCAAAGGAGCGTTCGGGTCGCCGGTGGGAGCGGGGATGTCGGTGACAATGCGCTCGAGCACCTGTTCGACGTTGAGTCCGGTTTTAGCGGAGATGCGCGGTGCATCCAGCGCCGGGATCCCGATGATGTCCTCAATCTCATGGCAGACCATATCGGGGTTGGCACTGGGCAGGTCGACCTTGTTGACCACCGGAACGACCTCCAGGTTGTGTTCAACGGCAAGGTAGGTGTTGGCAAGGGTCTGTGCCTCGATGCCCTGGGAGGCATCCACCACCAGCAGTGCGCCCTCGCAGGCAGCCAGCGAGCGGGAAACCTCGTAGTTGAAGTCCACGTGACCGGGGGTGTCGATGAGGTTGAATTCATACAGGTTGCCGTCCTGCGCCTGGTACTGGACCTTGACAGCGCGCGCCTTGATGGTAATGCCGCGCTCACGTTCCAGGTCCATGTTGTCCAGCAGCTGGTTTTCCATCTCACGCAGCGAGATGGCCTGTGTCTTTTCCAGGATGCGGTCGGCGAGTGTGGACTTGCCGTGGTCGATGTGGGCGATGATGCAGAAGTTGCGGATACGGGACATATCCTTCTGCTGATTGTCAGGCATGGGATCTCACCTTTCTATAATGGGAAAAATACATTCAAAAAATTAGCCGTTTCGTCCTGCCGCTTTTGGAAGTCGGGGACGAAGGGAAACTACCATAAATTGTACCACAGCACCGCCTTTTGGGGCAAGGGGGCGTGCGCAGTTTTTCGGAGCAGGCGGTCAGTTTTTGCCGGTCAGCTGCTGCAGCTGCTGCTCCCATTCGTGGTAGAAGATGCCTAAGCTGCCGCGGTAATGCTCCTTCCAGGGCTTGTTGCGCCCGTAGTAATGGACGATGGCGGTGTTGCTGCGCACCCAGTCGAGGGTCAGCTTTTCCGCTGGTGGCAGATGCAGATTTTTCAGCCGCAGATATTTTTCGCCCAGATTGTAGACCAGCGGGTCGAGCGGGACGGTGCGGTCGGCATACAGGGCGTTGAGCACATCCTGGTCGGGCAGCAGCAGGGTGGCTTTGTGTGACTGGATGTAGTCGATGATGGTTTGCGGGGATTCCTTTCGCAGCAGCGCAAGGTTCATCATCATCACACCGGAATTGAGATATTTTGCGTGCTCGGACAGGTGCAGCCGGCGGCGGTTGAGTTCGCGGAAGGTGCGGCTTTCGATGTGGGAGGCAGCAGCAAACAGCTTGCCGTCAAAGTCAATCTGGTAGAGCGAGCGCAGGCTGTGCAGGACAACCAGGTCCGGGTCCAGGTAGAGGATGCGCTCAAGTTGCTGCGGAAGGTAGCGTGCAGCAAACAGGCGGTAGTACATCTCGGTGGGGTAGCGGTCGGAAACGGGAGCGTTTTGCAACAGGTCCTCCGGCACCTGAACATTTACCAGCTCGGTGCGAGGAAGCAGGGCAGACAGTGAGGCAAAGTCCTCTTCGGTCAGGGTGTTGTTGACCACATAAACGGTGTATACGCCCTCCGGGTCCGATTGGGAAAGGGAGTAGAGCATGACGCTCAGAACCTTGAGGTAGTTACGGTCGAGGGTCACTAAAATGTGATAAGGAAACATCATATTCCTCCTTATTTAAATTCCGGTTTGAGCCGATGGCGGCTGCTGTGCAAAGATTTCCAGAAACTGCTGGGCAGCCCAGCTTAAACTGCATCCTTTTTTGCAGACGGCAGCGATGCGGGTGTGCAGGTCCTCTTCGGACAGTTCGCCGTACACCATGTTGTGATGCGGCATGATGCGGTAGGCGGACTGCGGGACTACCGCAACTCCAAGCCCTGCCTCTGCCCACATCAGGGTGGTGCGGGCATCGTCGGCAATGCAGAAGACCTGCGGGGTAATCCCCTTTTGCTCGCACAGGGAGAGCAGGATTTTTTCAAAGCGGCGGTAGAGGATGACCGGTGCGTGTCCCAGCAGCTCGAGGGAGATTGGCTGACCGGAGGGCATCCCTGCGGGAAAAAAGGAGGCAGCTCCGGCGGCAATCATCGGCTCGGGTGAGAGATAGAGGCAGTTGAGCTGGTCATTATGAAAGGGTGTGCGCACGATGGCAAGCTCAATCAGCCCGGATTCCAGCATTTCCATCAGCTCAAAGGTGTTGCCCTCGTGGATGGCAAAGCCAATCTGCGGATACTTCTGGTGGAAGGCGGGGATGCGCCAGCCCAGCAGAGAGGCGCCCGAGGAGGACACCGTCCCGATGTGCAGGGTACCGGTGAAGCCGGATGCCATCGCAAGCATCTCCTTGCGGGTCAGCTCGCTTAACTCCAGAATGCCCTGCGCGCGCTTGTAGAGCACCCGTCCGGCTTCGGTCAGCGCAATGCCGCGGGCGCTGCGCTCGATCAGCGGCAGGTGAAGCTCTTCCTCAAGCAGCTTCATCTGATAGCTTAGCGGCGGCTGGGAAAGGTGCAGCTTTTTGGCAGCGGCACTGATGCTGCCCTCCTCGGCGATGGTGGTAAAATACAGCAGCTGACGGATGTCCACTCGCTTGCCTCCTTTCCGAATAGGCATACAGAAAAGATATGTCAGCCATAGAAATAAAATATTTTTTATAGGGGAAAAAGTATGCTATAATCATATCATATCGCACGATGCGGATGCAATGGAGGAAGAGGGAAGAACTATGTTAAAGTTAGCAAAGTTTTTAAAACGATTTCGCAAGGAAGTCATCATCGGACCGATTTTCAAGCTGACCGAAGCCATCTTCGAACTGATCGTTCCGCTGGTCATGGCAAAGATCATCGACGTCGGCATTGCCAACGGCGACCGCGCCTATGTGCTGAAGATTGGCGGCGTGATGGTGCTGCTGGGACTGGTGGGACTGGGCTGTGCGCTGATCTGCCAGTACTGCGCAGCGCGCGCCAGCCAGGGCTTTGGGACGGTGCTGCGCTCGGAGATGTTTGCTCATATCAACAGCCTTTCCCACGGGGAAATCGACCAGATTGGCACCCCTTCGCTGATTACCCGAATCACCAACGACGTCAACCAGCTCCAGCTGGCGGTCGCGATGCTGATTCGTCTGGTGGTGCGCGCGCCGTTTCTGGTGATTGGTGCAGCGGTGATGGCGGTGATGCTCGACTGGCGGCTGTCGTTGATCTTCTTTATTGCCGGGCCGCTGGTGGCGCTGGTGCTGTACCTGGTGATGAGCCGCTCGGTGCCGTTTTTCAAAATCATCCAGCGCAAGCTGGACCGCCTGTCGCTGATTACCCGCGAAAATCTGTCGGGTGTGCGGGTCATTCGCGCCTTTTCCCGACAGAAGCAGGAGAAAAAACGCTTCCATGAAGCCAACACCGACCAGATGGAAATAGCCATCTCGGTCGGACGGATTTCTGCGCTGCTCAACCCGTTGACCAGCGCTATCGTAAACCTTGCCATCGTAGCGGTGGTCTGGTTTGGCGGCGTGCGGGTGCAGGCAGGCGGGATGACACAGGGCGAAATCATCGCCTTTGTCAACTACCTCAATCAGATTCTGGTTGCGATGATCGTGGTGGCAAACCTAGTGGTCATCTTTACCAAGGCATTTGCTTCGGCAGCGCGTGTCAACGAGGTGCTGGAGATGCACAGCTCGATTGTCAACAAAACAAATCAGCCGGTGCAGCCGGTGCAGGACAGCCCGAAAATCTGCTTTGAGCAGGTCCGTTTCTGCTATCCTGAGGCGGGCGCCGATGCGCTGTCGGACATCAACCTGACCATCCGGCGCGGGCAGACGGTGGGCATCATCGGTGGTACCGGCTGCGGAAAATCTACTTTGGTCAACCTCATCCCACGCTTTTATGAGGTGAGCAGCGGCAGCATCCGGGTGGATGGGACCGATGTGCGCAGCTATCCCATCCCACAGCTGAGAAAGAAAATCGGCATGGTGCCGCAGCGGGCGGTGCTGTTTTCCGGTACCCTGCGGGAGAATATGCAGTGGAACAAGCAGGATGCCGGCGATGAAGAGATCTGGCAGGCGCTGCGGGTGGCACAGGCGGAGGAATTTGTGCGCAAGCTGCCGGACGGGCTGGACACCCGCATTTTGCAGGGCGGCGAAAACCTTTCGGGCGGACAGAAGCAGCGGCTGACGATTGCCAGGGCGCTGGTCGGCTCGCCGGAGATTCTGGTGCTGGACGACAGTGCCAGCGCACTGGACTTTGCCACCGATGCTGCGCTGCGGCGCGCGATTGCCGATTTGGATCAGGAGATGACGGTGCTGATTGTTTCCCAGCGTGCAAACACAGTGCGCTACGCCGACCAGATTGTTGTACTGGACGACGGAAAAGCGGTGGGCATCGGTACCCACGAGCAGCTGCTGGAAAGCTGCGAAGAATATCAGGAAATCTACTGGTCGCAGAATGAGCGTGTTTTGGCAAAGGAGGAAGCATAATGGAAAACAGAAAAGAAACCCTTGCAAGGGTCCTCCGGTTTGCAAAGCCATACCGCTGGTATCTGCTGGCAGCTCTGGTCAGCGCAGTGCTCAGCGTTTCGCTGACCTTGTATGCGCCGGTGCTGATTGGTCGGGGAATCGACCAGATCATCGCGCCCGGCAAAGTGTATTTTGACAACCTGCTGCCAATTTTGATCGAGCTTGGCATCGTAGCAGTGCTGGCAGCAATCTTCCAGTGGCTGCTGACCCTGTGTACCAACATCGTCACCTATAAGACGGTGCGCGACCTGCGTTCGGCTGCATTTGAACATATGGAGGAGCTCCCTCTCTCCAACATCGACAGCCGCCCGCACGGCGACATCATCAGCCGCATCATCAACGACATCGATTCGGTCTCGGACGGGTTGCTTCAGGGCTTTTCCCAGCTGTTCACCGGAATCATCACCATTGCCATCACACTGGTGTATATGCTGGCAATCAATTTCAAGGTGGGTCTGGTTGTGGTGGTCATCACGCCGCTGTCGCTGTTTGTGGCATCCTTTATTGCAAAACATTCCTTTGATATGTTCCGCCGCCAAAGCGCCATCAAGGGTCAGCTGAGCGGCTGCATCGAGGAGCTGGTGGGCAACCAGAAGGTAGTCAAAGCCTTTTCCTATGAAGAGCGTGCCCAGCAGCAGTTTGACCGGATCAACCATCAGTTGTACGACGTAGGGGTCAAGGCTCAGTTTTATTCTTCGCTGACCAATCCCTGCACCCGCTTTGTCAACGGAGTGGTCTACGCAGCGGTTGCCATCGTCGGTGCGCTCTCCTGTATTGCAGGCGGATTTTCGGTGGGTGCGCTGTCCAGCTTTTTGACCTACGCCAACCAGTACACCAAGCCGTTCAACGAGATTTCCGGCGTCATCACCGAGCTGCAAACGGCAATCGCCAGCGCCAAGCGGGTGTTCGACATCATCGATGAGCCTGTCCAGCAGCCGGACGAACCGGATGCGGCTCATCCAACCGGCTGTGAGGGTCAAATCGAAATCGACCGGGTCAGCTTCTCCTATGAAAAGTCCCATCCGCTCATCCGTGATTTCCATTTGCAGGTAAAGCCCGGTCAGAGAATCGCGCTGGTCGGTCCGACCGGCTGCGGCAAGACCACCATGATCAACCTGCTGATGCGCTTTTACGATGTGGATGCAGGAGAGATTCGGGTGGACGGGCAGCCAATCAAAAAAATCGGCAGAGACTCGCTGCGCTCGCTGTACGGTATGGTGCTGCAGGACACCTGGATGTTCAAAGGCTCGGTGCGGGACAACATCGCCTACGGCAAGCCCGATGCTACCGATGAGGAGGTCGTTGCAGCGGCAAAGGCAGCCCACGCCCACAGCTTTATTATGCGTCTGCCACAGGGTTATGATACCGTGCTGGCAGAGGACGGCGGAAACATCTCGCAGGGACAAAAGCAGCTGCTGTGCATTGCGCGCGCCATGCTGACCAAGCCTTCGATGTTGATTTTGGACGAGGCGACCTCGAGCATCGACACCCGAACCGAAATTAAAATCCAGCAGGCATTTGCCCAGATGATGGAGGGTCACACTAGCTTTGTGGTGGCACACCGACTGTCCACCATCCGGGAGGCGGACTGCATCCTGGTGATGAAGGACGGACAGATCATCGAACAGGGAACCCACCAACAGCTGCTGGAGAAAAAAGGATTTTATCATCAATTATATAACAGCCAGTTTATCCAGACAGAAGCATAGAGGACAACAAATCACCAAGGGTCCCGACCATACGGTCGGGACCCTTGGTGATTTTACTTTTTAAAAATGGTCGGGATGAATTGAATTTAATAAACTTTTTTAAATAATATTGACTTTTAAAATAAACAAAACTATAATAAGTTTATAAAATAAAAGGAGGATAAAAAATGAAAGAAGGACGGGAACAGCTGGACGAACAGCAGCTTGCACAGGGGTATTTTTTTGACCGGCAAAAGGAATGTTGGGTATGTCTGGACTGCCTGAAGGAGTTTGACCGGCAGGAAATCTTTGCGTTCGACGGTAAATTTTATACAGCCCAAAAGGCGGTGCAGCTGCACCAGAAAAAAGAGCACCCGGACCGACTGCATAAAATATTGGAAGAGGAGAAAAAACTGCTTTCGCTGACCGAAAAGCAGGAACAGCTGCTCGAGCGGTTTGCAGCAGGGATGACCGATGCACAGATTGCAAAGGAGTTTGGTGTTTCTGCCTCAACGGTGCGCCACCAGCGCTTTGTCTTTCGGGAGCGGGCAAAGTCGGCAAAACTTTACCTTGCGGTGTGGCAGATGGTACAGCAGGGTCGGGAGCAGTTAGACAGAGGAGAAGAATTGATTGAAATTCATGGAGGTGCGACCATGGTGGATGCGCGTTATGAAATTACCCAACAGGAGGAACAGAAGATTTTGTCGACGGTGTTTGCGTCGATGCAGCCGCTGCGCTTAAAGACCTTCCCGCCAAAGGAAAAAAAGAAGGTGGTAATTTTGCGCACGATTGCCAAAGAGTTTGAAGAGGGAATCCGGTACAGCGAGGTGCAGGTAAATGAAATCCTCAAGGACATCTACCCGGATTATGTCACTCTGCGCCGCTATCTGATCGAGTACGGTTACCTGGAGCGCACCCGAGACGGCTCTGCTTACTGGAAGAAATAGGGGATTTGTCATTTTCCCCAACAAACGGGCGACGGGATAGGGCAACTTTCGGTGAAAAAATGAAACGGCAAGCAAGTATGGCAGAGAAAACGAGCAAAAACGAGAGATTTTAAGCGTGAGCGGGATATAAATTAAATTTTCGACTAAAAAGACCTTGACAACCTTTTATCGTTTGTTTATAATAGAGAACGTTGATTTGTCATCATTGGATTTTTACGGAAAACCGATGATATAAATTGTATTCGATACAAATGAAACAGGAGGTACCATTCATGTCTACAACAATGCCAAAAGCACAGAACATCACCCGTAAATGGTATGTTATCGACGCTGCAGACA
>OIDF01000385.1_pt1 | contig 37543 bp, 33 predicted proteins | sample 1581411 | NCBI WGS metagenome assembly OIDF01 (sample SAMEA3882515, study PRJEB24775) | human gut metagenome | biome: human-associated habitat; feature: intestine environment; material: feces | place: Netherlands | collected 2009/2010
TCTCATAAAAACGTTCTTCCTCTGCATCTTTGCGGCAATACCACGCCGCATCAGACGCCGGTCTGATTTTATTCATATCCATGCAAAGCACCTCCTCGCGGAAAATCAAACAAGATAGGTAAAGAAAATTCGTTTGGCTGCCTCGTCCGCAATCAAATACCTTGGCGCAGAGGATTGAAAGGTTGGAAGTAAAACGGCTCCAAAGTTTTCCTCATAATGCTTCGCCAAGCTCGTTGTCTTCGCTTCAAGCACCACATCACCGGTCAAACCGCTGTCGATAGACAGCTTAATGCCATAGGCGATCAACAGTCGTCCTATTCCCTTGTATTTCGGGTTTCCTTCGTCAAGTGTAGGGTTTGACTCTGGCTGTGCCTCCATATACACGATATGCACGACCAGCGCGGTCGGAAGGATCTCATACGCCGCCAGAGCGATCAGCTCGTCTCCAACTCTGGCTGCGTATTTTTCATAATTTTCGTCGGCCAGATATTCGCTGGTCCAGGAGGTCTGCCACAAGGGTTCCCGGTCTGTCAACGCAGCATCCTGCGGTGTCATCGGCTCAATAGCCACCGGCACTTGTCGATTCATTGCATCGTAAACAAACGGTCGAAACTGCACAGCCCTCACCTCATAAACAGTATACCACGGTTTTTGTGAAAAATGAAGTGGGAAATTAAAGCTATCGCAGTCACGTTTTTTGTTCTAAAAATGCACCGCTGTAAACCTGCTAAAAAGTCAAGCCCCAATTAAAAAAAGTTATAGGCAGAAAAAGAGTATAGCAAAGCAGAGGCGGCAAAACGGATCGCTTGGCCGCCTCAAATAAAGTATTGGAGATCTCAGCTCATTCTATTGCCGGCAAGCTGCGGTAGAGCTCTGTGACCTTGCCATAATAGACTCGGAGGAACTTATTCAGGCCCGCCACCATAGCGAGTTTACCGCTTTTCCCTTCACCGCGTTTTTTCTCAATGAATGTAAAAATCGGGTCGTTTGCCGGTTTGTGCATCACATAGCTCTGCATGACTTCGTACCCGGTCTTACGCAGATAGCGATTTCCCCGCTTGGAGATATGCCGGTTATTCGCGCAGAATTTGCCGGACTGGTACGGCGGCGCATCGATGCCGGCGTATGCGATGAGAGCCCGCTTGCTGTGAAAGCGTCGGACATCTCCGATCTCCGCGATCAGGCGCGGAGCCAGCGTGTCCCCGATGCAGGGCATTTCGCGCACGAGAGAATATTCCGGCAGAGTCTTGGCGAGAGCTTGCATCTGTGTTAAAATAGCGTCACGGGACGCCTCCACTGTGTGGAGGACTCGTATCGCTTCCGTAATGACGATCTGCGTGGATGGTGCATTGGGAAGCACAGGGATACCGTTTTGAGCTGTGGCAAAGATGAGTGCTGCCATACGTTCGCAATTGCGGTATCCCTTTTTTTCAGCCCATTTGCAATAATCCTTCCGAAAGCGCGTTTCTCCCATTTCGAGGATATGAGTGGTGTGACAATACCGCAGGACAAAGTCCGAAAGCTTGTGCCGCCCTGCATGGTCGCTCATGAGCTCCTGCATACCGGGCAAAACCTGGTCACAGAGGGCATTAAAATCAACCTTTGCCTTGATCAGAAGGGAGGTCATCTGGTAATACTGCCGCGCCAGAAGCTGAAGCTCCCGATATGTATCCTCCGGCGGTCTGGTCGGTTGAAGCTCCTGCCAATAGGCCAGACCGTACAAAGCGATCTGCATAGCGTCGATTCGATCGGTCTTCACCTTGCGGATGCTTTGTGAGCAAAACCGCTTCATCCGCAGCGAATTGACGACGGAGACGAATATTCCGTTCTCCAATAAAGCAGTTACCACCGGGCAATGGTAGCTGCCGGTGCTTTCCAAAACGGCACGAACCTCTTCGCCGCTGCCGCGCAGCAGCGATACGAGCTCCGACATTCCTTCCCTCGTGTGCTGAACTTCAAACGGAGTGTACACGATTTCTCCTCCCGGCTTCATTCCGCACACGGTGCTTTTTCCTTTGGACACATCGATCCCGATACTGAGCATGGGCATTCCTTCTTTCCTGATAAAATATTGCAATGCTTCCGCACCGGCTTATTACGATTCAATTTGGTTCGTGACACGCACACGGCATAGCCGGAGCAACCTGCTCAATCGAATCTTTATAACAAGAGGGCGGAGGACTGTTTACAGCTCGAGCGCTTGGCTCATCAAAGAGACCGTCCATCCATTGCCCTCCCATTATAACAAAAATAAGCATAGTCTCCGAGGCTTCCTATCCGCTTCGGGTGCTATGCTTATTTTGTACCAAAAAAGGAGAGATGCCGCGGCATCTCTCCTTTTTGATTCATTTCGCCCGCTGGATGCGCTTTTCGTTTTCGTGCGCGCTGGGGATGACCAGCGGTGCCTGCTCCACAATGACCGACGAGGTGTCCAGTCCGTACCACTGGATGACCGAGCCCGCCGCGCGGCGGACGGCGTATTTGAGGTTCAGGATGATCTCGTCCGTGCGGCTCAGCTCCGACATCAGCGGCACCGCGCGGCGCAGCATCAAAAACTTGAAGCTACCCACCGGCGAAGGCCCGTAGATCGAATACTTTCTCTCCTGCGGCGGCAGCTCCCCGCTCTCGAGCAGATCGCGCACGATCTGGCGCAGGTAGATGTTCACGCGCTGGTCGTTCTTGAAGCCGAGGTTGAGCTTTACGCGGAAAATATAGTCCGTGCCAAACGTCTCGACCTGATAGTTCATCGCGTTTGGCTCGTCGAGCACATGCACACTCAAAAACCAGTAGGCGCGGGCGCGCTTGGGGTCCTTATCGAGGATGGAGTAGAGTGTGTTGCGATCGATCGTCTCCATATCGTCGCTGCTGCCGATGTAGACAAGGTTCTGCGTCAGCTCCGGCAATGCACTGTCGCCGCGCAGCGCGGCAAGATTCTCCGTATAGTCACCAAGCTTGAGGCGCACGCTGTATTTCTGCTCGAGTTGCGTGCCGCGGTGCCAGATGATCATAATCGACAGAAGCAGCAGCGCCATAACGACCGCCACATAGCCGCCGTGCGCAAATTTCGACAGGCTCGAGAGGAAAAACACCGTCTCGATCGCGCCGAAGACAATGAGCACGCCCCACGCGAGCGCCTTCTTCCCTCGCACACGGGAAAGATACACGAACAGAAGCAGCGTTGTCATCAGCATCGTCACCGTGATGGCAAGGCCATAGGCCGACTCCATGCGCGCGCTCGAGCGGAACAGCAGCACGATGAACGTGCAGCCCACCCAGAGGATCTTGTTGACCGTGTCGATGTAGATTTGACCCTTGGTCTCGGCGGGATACTGCACCTTCAGGTGCGGCATCAGGTCGAGGCGGATGGCCTCCGATACCAGCGTATAGGAGCCTGTGATGAGCGCCTGTGAGGCGATCACCGCCGCGAGTGCGCTCAAAATGACCGCCACCGGACGCAGCGCGCCGGGCAGCATCAAAAAGAACGGGTTCAGGCTCTCAAGCGATGCAAGCGCCGCGTCGCCCCGACTGCTGAGCAGCCACGCCCCCTGCCCCAGATAGTTGAGGATCAGGCAGATCTTGACGAGCGGCCAACTGATGTAAATGCTCTCGCGGCCTACATGGCCCATGTCGGAATACAGCGCCTCCGCGCCCGTCGCGGCCAGAAACACGCTGCCGAGGATCATAAAGCCGAGTTTATTATAAGGGCTCACGAGAAGCTCCACCGCGTGCGCGGGGTTGAACGCCCGGAGCACCTGCGGCATGGAGAAAATGTTCATCGCCCCCGTCGCACCGAGGAAGAGGAACCACACGAGCATCACCGGGCCAAAGGCCTTGCCGATGCGGCTCGTGCCCGCGTGCTGCACGGCAAAAAGCGACGCGATGATGCAGAGCGTGATGATGATGACGCCCGTCTGGCGGCCTCCGAGGAGCCTGTCCATCATCGCGATACTGCGAAGTCCCTCAACCGCCGAGGTCACGGTCACCGCAGGCGTCAGCACGCCGTCGGCAAGCAGCGCCGCGCCGCCAAGCATCGCCGGCACGATGAGCCACTTGCCGCAGCTGCGCACGAGCGAATAGAGCGAGAAGATACCGCCCTCGCCGTGGTTGTCCGCCTTCATGGCGATGAGCACGTACTTGATGGTCGTGAGCAGCGTGATCGTCCAGATGATGAGCGACAGCGCGCCGACAATGAACGACTCGTTGATCTGCGTGATGCCGCCGTTCCCCTCCAAAATGGACTTCATCACGTACAGCGGTGAGGTACCGATATCGCCGTACACGATGCCGATGGCCACAAGACACATCGTCAGGGAGGTTTTTTGTCTCTTTTCCATAGCGTCCCCTGCCTTTTTGGGCGCGGCGGAGCGGTCTTTATCTCCCCACCGCGCCGCTTCTTCATAAATTCTTAACGAAATTTTAGCATGTCCTCCCGACAAGTGCAAGCGACAAATGCCGTCAAGTGTTAAATTGACGAAAATGCCCTTTCCGCGCTGAAGAGGCGGAAGCGTGTCCATTCATGGTTTATCCGCGGTTATTCTGTTGACATAACGATGTGGAAAACTCTGTGGAAACTGTGAATAACTTTGTTGTTCCAGTGCGTTCCCGCCGGTTGACAATCGGTTATGCTCGACGTCTTTCGGCATAATTGGCGCAGAAATTCCCGCGAATTTCTGCATTTTCCCGCCAAAGGCAAAAATCTGCCGCGGCCACTTGCCATTGTGGTCAAAAAATCGTATAATGTACTAAGTTTTGTGTTTGAAGATCAGAATCGTAAATTTCGGCGAAATGGAGAAACCCCAATGGCAGAAGCAAAAAAAACGAATTACGGCAACGAGAGCATCTCGTCCCTCAAGGGCGCGGACCGTGTGCGCAAGCGCCCGGGCGTCATCTTCGGCTCGGACGGGCTGGACGGCTGCGAGCACGCCGTGTTCGAGATCCTTTCGAACTCCATCGACGAAGCGCGCGAGGGCCACGGCAGGCTCATCACCGTCACCCGCTACTTAGACCACAGCATCGAGGTCGAGGACATGGGCCGCGGCTGCCCTGTGGACTATAACCCCAAGGAAAAGCGCTTCAACTGGGAGCTCGTGTACTGCGAGCTCTACGCCGGCGGCAAGTACAACAACTTGGACGGCGACAACTACGAATACTCCCTCGGCCTCAACGGCCTCGGCGCGTGCGCGACGCAGTATTCCTCGCGCTATATGGACGTGACCGTCTGGCGCGACGGGAACAAATACTCCCTGCACTTTGAACGCGGCGAGCCCGTGGGCAAAAAGGGCGATGAGCTCAGGATCGAGCCGACCGACCGCGGCCGCAAAACCGGCACGCGCACGCGCTGGCTGCCCGACCTCGACGTGTTTACCGATATCGACATTCCCGCCGACTACTATGTCGAAACGCTGCGCCGTCAGGCCGTCGTCAACGCGGGCATCACGTTCCGCTTCAAAAACGAAGTCCTCCCCGGCCACTTTGAGACGCAGGACTTCGTCTACGAAAACGGCATCATCGACTATGTCGCCGAGATCGCGGGTGAAGACGCCCTGACCACCCCCGTCTTCTGGGAGACGGAGCGCCGCGGCCGCGACCGCGAGGACAAGCCCGAATACAAGGTCAAGCTCTCCTGCGCGTGCTGCTTTTCGAATAAGGTGCAGCGCATCGAGCACTATCACAACTCCTCGTGGCTCGAGCACGGCGGCAGCCCCGAAAAGGCGTCGAAGACCGCCTTTGTCTACGCCATCGACAAGTATTTGAAGGACAACAACAAATACCAGAAGGGCGAGGCGCGCATCGCCTGGCAAGACATCGAAGACTGCATCATTCTTGTCTCGAACAACTTCTCCACGCAGACGAGCTACGAGAACCAGACGAAAAAGGCCATCACGAACAAGTTCGTGCAGGAGGCGATGACGGACTTTCTGAAGTCCCGCCTCGAAACCTATTTCATCGAAAACCGCGTCGACGCGCTCAAGATCGCCGAGCAGGTGCTCATCAACAAAAGAAGCCGCGAGAGCGCGGAAAAGCAGCGCCTGAACATCAAGAAAAAGCTCTCCGGCAGCATCGACATCTCAAACCGCGTCGAAAAGTTTGTCGACTGCCGCACGCGCGACGTCTCGCGCCGCGAGATCTACATCGTCGAGGGCGACAGCGCCCTCGGCAGCGTCAAGCTCTCGCGCGACGGCGAGTTTCAGGGCATCATGCCCGTGCGCGGCAAGATCTTAAACTGTCTCAAGGCCGACTATCCGCGTATTTTCAAGAGTGAGATCATCACCGACCTTTTGAAGGTCCTCGGCTGCGGCGTCGAGGTGCCGGGCAAGTTTGTCAAGGACCTGAACGCCTTTGATATCAACAATCTTCGCTGGAACAAGGTCATCCTCTGCACCGATGCCGATGTCGACGGCTTCCAAATCCGGACGCTCATCCTGACGATGATCTACCGCCTCTGCCCGACGCTGATTCGCGAGGGCTATGTCTACATCGCCGAGACCCCGCTTTTTGAGATCACCTGCGGCGAAAAGACGTGGTTCGCCTACACGGACAAGGAGAAAAACGACATCGTCAAGACCCTTGAGGGCAAGCGCTACAAGGTCGACCGCTCGAAAGGTCTCGGCGAGAACGACCCCGAAATGATGTGGCTCACGACCATGAACCCCGAGACACGCCGTCTCATCAAGGTCATGCCCGAGGACGCGGAGGCGACGGCACACTCGTTTGATCTGCTGCTCGGCGACAATTTGCAGGGCCGCAAGGACCACATTGCCGAAAACGGCTATAAATACCTCGAAATGATCGACGTATCGTAATACGAACAAGTAGGAAAGGAGCCTTACTTTATGGAAGGCATTTTACTTCACGTTCTCTATCGCGGCGAAAAGGCTAATGACTTTGCATCGGAGATGGAGCGAAGTGGCCTGCGCGCCGCCGTCCTCGCGGAAGAGGGCTGCATGCAGTACGACTACTACCGGCCTCTTGCCGAGGAAAACTGCGTGCTGCTCGTGGAGCACTGGCGCGACCGCGCCGCGCTCGACAAGCACTCCGCGGGCGAGCCGATGGCAAAGCTCAAGGCGCTCAAGGCAAGCTACGACCTCGCAACGACCGTTGAGCGCTTTGAATGAGGAGAAGCGCATCCCCTCGGGCAGGCGTTTGGAACGCCGCAACGCGCAGATAAAGCAAAAAGGTAAAAGATGATGAGGTAAAAGATGATGAAAAAAATTGCAACCATTATCCTGTCGCTGCTGGTCTGTACGGTGTTATTTACCGGATGCGGAAATTCTTCTAAAAGTAAAAGCAGTCAGGAGCAGTCCTTGAAGGTCTATTCATTCAGCGGAAATAGCGAGTCGATTTCGGTATCAAATGGCGTAATTGTTCTAGCGGGGAAAGATGAAATCTGCTATGGCGGCAATTTGAAAGTAATGTCAGATGATTTTGCTGATATTACCGCATATTCCACCACCATTTATGTTGATGGCGAGGAAGACTCCATTTTACTTTCCCATGCAGTTGCCGATCAAACAGGCGGGACAATAGACGTTTCCGGTAATATCGGGAAAATTTCCGGTGATGTTTTGAGAGACGGCGATGCCGATAAGCTGGCTGATAATCTGTGGTTTGAATTAAAAACGACCAATCTAAGCGGAGAAGAAAATACTTATCAAGTGCAATTAGAACCAACTCTAATCGCAGGGGACAGCAGCAACTAATTGTGGTTTGCCGAACCGATTTCATCCCTTCAAGAACGAAGTTCCCCTGCATCATTCGGACCGCAAAAAATCCGTACACAAGCATGAAGACCCGACCGATGATCGTCCATCGGTCGGGTCTTCTGTCTGATGCGTCCCTTTTTTCACGCCTTCTGCGCACCGACGTCGCCGAGGGCGGCGGCCGCCGCTTTCTCCCGCCGGCGCACGCAGAGCGTGCCGTTTTCCGCCGCCAAAACCGCCGTGTCGCCGCTTGCGAGCGTGCCGTCCAAAAGGCAGGTCGCGAGCGCGTCCTCCACTTCGCCGCGGATGAGCCGCCGCAGGGGACGCGCGCCGTAGGAAACATCGTAGCCCCGCTCGGCGAGGGAGACCGCGCAGTCCTCGTCCGCCTCAAGCGTGATGCCGAGCGCCGCGGCGCGGGAAACGGTCTGCGCAAGCAGCCGCCGCGCAATCTCGGCGCAGTCCTCGCGCGATAAGCGGCGGAAGACGATCGTCTCGTCCACGCGGTTCAAAAATTCCGGCCGGAACGTCCGCCGCAGCTCCGCGATCACCGCCGCCTTCACGGCAGCGAACTGCGCGTCGGCGCTTTTCTGCTCCTCCGGCGCAAAGCCGAGCGGCGTGCCCGCCGCCGTGATGCTCTTCGCCCCGATGTTCGACGTCATGATGACCGCCGTGTTGCGAAAGTCCACCTTGTGGCCCTGCGCGTCCGTCACGACGCCGTCCTCTAAAATTTGCAGCAGGATGTTCCACACGTCCTCATGCGCTTTTTCGATCTCATCGAAAAGAACAACGGAGTATGGCTTGCGCCGCACCTTTTCCGTCAGCTGCCCGCCCTCGTCGTAGCCAACGTAGCCCGGCGGCGAGCCGATCAGGCGCGAGACGGTGTGTTTTTCCATATACTCGCTCATGTCGATGCGGATCATCGCGTCCTCGCTGCCAAATACCGCCTCGGCGAGCGCTTTACTGAGCTCCGTCTTGCCCACGCCCGTGGGACCGAGGAAGAGGAACGACCCGACAGGCCGTTTCGGATCCTTGACGCCGACGCGCCCGCGGCGGATGGCGCGCGCCACGGCGCGCACCGCGTCCTCCTGCCCGACGACGCGCGCGTGCAGCGTTTCTTCAAGCGTCAAAAGCCGCGCGCTTTCGCTCTCGTTGAGCCTTGTCACCGGAATGCCCGTCCAGTTCGACACCACGGCGGCGATGTCCTCCGCCGTCACGCGCACAGCGATCTTTTCTGCCTCGCGCGCCTGTTTTTTCCGCTCAGCTGCCGCCTGCGTGCGGAAGCTCTCCTCCGCGTCGCGCAGCCGCGCCGCTTTTTCATAGTCCTGCGCGCGGATGGCAGTCTCCTTGTCCCGCGCGGCGGCGCTCGCCTTCTCTTCGAGCGCTTTCAGTTCGGGCGAGGCGCTGCGCGCGGACAGTTTCACGCTTGCCGCCGCCTCGTCAATAAGGTCGATAGCCTTATCCGGCAAAAAACGGTCGGGCAGATACCGCTTTGAGAGCGTCACCGCCGTGCGCAGGGCCTCGTCCTCGATGGAAAGGCCGTGATACGCCTCGTACTTTGGCCGCAGGCCATGCAAAATTTGCAGCGCCTGCTTCTCGTCCGGCTCGCCGACCTGCACGCTCTGGAAGCGCCGCTCGAGCGCGGCGTCCTTTTCGATGAATTTTCGGTACTCCTCGAGCGTCGTCGCGCCGATGACGCGGATCTCCCCGCGCCCGAGCGCGGGCTTTAGGATGTTCGCCGCGTCCACCGCCCCCTCGGCGCTGCCCGCGCCGACAATGGTGTGCAGCTCGTCGATGAACAAAATGACATTGCCGTCACGCCGCACCTCGTCGAGCACGGCGCGGATGCGTTCTTCAAACTCGCCGCGGTACTTTGTCCCTGCCACCATGCCCGAAAGGTCGAGCAGCAGGATGCGCTTGTCGATAAGCTCCTCCGGCACGTCGCCCGCCGCGATCTTTTCGGCAAGCCCCTCGGCGATAGCCGTCTTGCCGACGCCCGGCTCGCCGATGAGCACGGGGTTATTTTTTGTCCGCCGCGTCAGGATGCGCAGCGCGCGGGCGATCTCCTTTTCCCGCCCGATCACGGGGTCGAGCCGCCCCTCGCGTGCCATCGCCGTCAGATCGCGCGAGAATTCCAAGAGCGTCTTGCCGTTTTTCGCCTCCGCGCGGCTTGCACGCACCTCGGGCAGCGGGAGCTTGCGCGGTGACAGGCTCATCGCGCGCAGCGTGTCGCTGTACAGTTTTTTGGTATCCACACCCAGCGATCGCAGCAGCCGCACAGCCATATTGCCGCTGTCGCGCAGGATACCGAGCAGCAGATGCCCCGCCTCGATCTCTCCGCCGCCCGTGCGCATCGCCTCGCCGACGGCCAGCTCGACCGCGCAGCGCGCGTGCGGCGTGAGCCCCTGCACGGTCGATCTTTCCGCCGTGCCGCGCCCCAGCTTTTCGATCATCCTCTCGCGCACTGCCGGCTCGTAGATGCCCGAGGCATTCAGCGCACGGCAGGCCGCGTCGTCCTCCTCGCGCAGCATCGCGAGCAGCAGGTGCTCGCAGCCCACATAGCCGTGCCCCAGCTCGCCCGCCGCCGCCTGCGCACAGCGCAGCACATGCTCAGCCTTCAGGCTGAATTTCCGGTCATTCATTGCTCTACCCTCCGCTTCCTTTTCGTCCTTTCATTTTTGACCGGTTTATTCAAAAATAAACGCCGCAAATGACACAGAAAATTCAATATTTTCCTGCATTCTGACTCTTGCATTTTCGCTTTGACATGCTATAATAGCGTCATCAACTTATGGAGGTACTAATTATGGCTTATCAGATTAGCTCTGCCTGCGTCAGCTGCGGTGCTTGCGCAGACGCCTGCCCCGTCGGTGCTATTTCCCAGGGCGATTCCCAGTATCAGATCGACGCAAATGCCTGCCTGGATTGCGGCTCCTGCGCTGATACCTGCCCCAACGGCGCCATCTCCCAGGCCTAAGGTCTAAGGGTACTTAAAAAATAAGGACGCGCGAAAGCGCGTCCTTATTTTTATCATCAGAAAGGGTCATCACATGGAAAAACGCGACGAGCTCTGGCCGCGCGGCCCCTGCTTTTATTACGACACCGCCCTCTTCCCTCCGGGGACGGACAGCTTTTGCCTCGCCTACTTTGCCCGCCCGTCCCGCGGCGACACGGTCTGCGACCTCGGCAGCGGGATCGGTCTTCTCGGAACGCTCCTGCTCGCGCGCGAGGAATCGCTTTTTATCGAAAATGTTGAGCTCTCCGCGCCCGCGGCAGCGCTTGCGCGAAAGACGTTCGCCGAAAACGGCTGGGCGGACAGGGCTGCTTTCCACGAAGGCGACCTTCGCGACGTCTCCGTCCTGCCGAAAGCCGGCAGCGTCGACTATGTGATCTCGAACCCGCCGTACTTTCCCGCCGGCAGCGGCGAGAGCGCCAAAGGCGAAGCGCGCCAAATCGCGCGCGAGGAAACCTCCTGCAAACTGGACGACGTCTGCGCCGCGGCGCAGCGTGTGCTGCGCTATGGCGGGCGCTTCACCCTCGTTCACCGCGCCGAGCGCCTCGCCGACGTGCTCTGCGCCATGCGGAGTCACGGCATCGAGCCCAAGCGCCTGCGCTTTCTCGCAAAATCGCCGGACGCCGCGCCCTCGCTCCTCTTCGTCGAGGGAAAGCGCGGCGGCAAAAGCGGCCTTGTCATCGAGCCGCCGCTCGTCCCCAACGGCGAGGAATGGGACGCCGTGTATTTCCGAAAATAAGAAAACGGGCCGCCCTTTCGGGCGGCCCAACAGCTTTATTATACTAAAGTGCCGGATGAACTGCAAGCATTTTCTGCCAGTTTTCGAATAATCAGCCCTGCGCACAAAATATCGCTCGCATTTTTATCCATTCCGCCGCTTGATTTTTGAGTTCATTCTTGCTATTCTTTAAGCACAGAAAGGGTGAGACCAATGTACAAGTGATCTTCACAAAGGCGATCCCAAATGGTTCCGATCATATCCATCGCGCAGCACTCTCTGATGTGTACCGTCATTCAGGTAAAACCGCCGCAACCGCGGTGTTTGAGATAGCAGGAGTGGAAACCGGAGTAAGTGATATTCGGCACCAGATCATTGAAGAAAGGAAGGAAAGAAAACAGAATATGAGAGATCCAAATATTCATCATGGCTGACCCTTGATCGTAGTTCAGTAATCGCGATCAAGGGTCAGTCATTTTTTGTTTTCTTTCACTTTTTTAGAAAAATTGAGGAAAAATATCCCGTGCTCTGTGCGGGAGGGGTGGCAGCGCCGGTGGCGCTGCTACGAAATAAGGGGGATATTCTCTCGCGTGAGAGAATATCCCCCTTGGACCCCCAAGAGAACGCGAGGGGAGACCCCCTCGACCCCCAACATTGGCAGTTTGCAGCTTGAATGACTGCACGCGCTGCGCAGTGTAAGTGCAGTGTACGTGGCTTCGCCACGAGTTCCTGCGAGTCGGTTCATCCAGCAACCGCGCCTTACTCCGTGAGGCACGAGTGACGGAAGTCTGGCGGCGGACTGCGTGCGGGCGCAGCAATGCCGCGCCGTCAGAAGAGCGGGAAGAATAATCCAAAAAGGAGGGGCGGGGCCCCTCCCTTTTGGTCGTTAGGGGTGCAGGGGTGAGATCGAAACGCCCCTGCCGTTCTCTTGGGGGATTCAAAAGGGGGGCCTTCTCTCACGTGAGAGAAGGCCCCCTTTTGCTTCAGACTTCACGGAACGCTTCAATGCGATAGCTCCCGTCCGGGCGCACTTCCAGAGTCAACTCATCGTGCGTTCCTTCGCCGTCCTCGCCGCGCGGCGCGCTCCACAGCCGGATGCTGTCGCCGTACTGCTCGCCGCCCATCGGAATAAAGGATCCGGGGCCGAAATCGCTCGCAAACTCGTAGAATGCATCATACTGTGCGAGGTACGTCACACCATCCTGATTGCACAGATCGTCCACCGTGATATCCGCCCACTGCGTCAAAAGCGCGGAAACGTCACTCTTGGGAATGCGCCGCACGGGGACCGCCCAGTCATCCGGCACCTTGAACCTCTCCGCATCCTCTATTCCCAGCGTGTCGAGCACAGCGTGGAATTCCTCCACGTCCGCGTCTCCCAGCGTGGTGCTGAGCGGACAGTACCGCAAAAAATCCGCAAGGTCGATATCGCGTGGATCATCGTAATGCGAGGTGAAAAAGCAACTCACCGGCGTTGAGGTCGTGTAGCGGTATTCGCCCGTCGTTTCATCCATCACATCGGTCTCAGAGGCAAACATCTCCTTGAATTCTTCGATCTGCGCCTCCGTCAGCGGCGTCGCATCATCCTCAGGTCCACCGTCCGATTTGTCATCATTCGCTCTCGCGCAGCCAAACAGCGCCAGTGCGCACACGCAGGCGAGCAAAAAGGCAAATAATCTCTTCATCGTTTCTCTCCTTTTCATTTTCGCATCATTTGTTTTTTACTGCCGGCGCGCCAGCTTTGCTCTTATAGGCTGTTCACCGTGCCGAGGAAGAGCGGCAGGCCGTCCACGCCGGTGATCATAAAGGCAAACGGCCGGTTCAGATTCATCTCCACCACCGGAAGCTCTTCGGGCATAGCGGCGGTGGCATCCGCCGTGACGGCCGTGAACGCGGCGGCTTCGCAGCCCTTTTCGTCCACCTTGACGCGCGCGGCGTGCTGCACCTGTGTCACGGCGACCGCCTTGTCAAAGCGGTCAAAGTCGACAAGGGGCGAGAAGTCCGCCTTATTGAAGTCGAACACATCCGTGACACCCATCGCCTTGAGCGCGTCGGTCAGCTCCAGGTTGGAATCCACGTCGAACTTCGGCACGCTCCAGTGGATCTCCGCACTCGGCAGCGCGGCGTCCATGTTGTAGGCCATCAGTCCGCCCACGACCTCACCATTGGCAAGCAGGCTCTCGAGCGTCGTCCCCTCATCCGGCAGCAAAAAGCGCATCGACTGCCCGCCGCGGAAGCCGAGCTCCGCCACGGTGTAGTTCTCGCCGCGATAGTACGCGGCGCGGTCGTACGTGCGGTGCATAAAGTCGACGGTCTGCTTCTCGCCGCTTGCCGCGGTGAAAGCGTCCTTCTTCGTCGCATTCTCCCAGAATTCGTCGCGCCACTGGTCCTTAAAATAGAGCGTCGTCAAAAGGAGCATCACGGTCTCGGGCTTCGTCTGGATCTCGCCCGCCGCGTCCTGCAAGAGATTGCCCGTGTTCTCATTGATCCATTCGCCGATGGCCTTGTCCGTCTTCTCATCTCCCATCGGGGCGGAGAACGTCGAAGCAAGGTACTGCTCGGCGAGCACCTGCAGCGTTTCTTCGTTGTAAGGGACGTTCTCATTCAGCCACACAGAGCTGCCGAGCAGCGTCTTTCCCGTTGAGGTCTCGCCGTAGAGATTGCGCCAGACATAGTTGCCCGCAGCGCGCGGCGCATCGGTATTTTCAAGGCCTAAAAGCGATAAAAGCTGCGCGCGGCTGTCGCCGTCCGTCGTCTCGCTGAGCATCGCAAAGGCGAGATACAGGTTTGCGGGCGAGAGAACGGTGTTCTCCTCCGCCGAAAGCAGCGTGCCCGTCTCCTGTGTGAAGTGCAGGAATGCCGCGGGGTAGCTCGTGCCCTTGCTGCGCAGCGCCTTGAGCGCATCGTAATAGGCATTGCTGCGCGCGTCCCAGTCCTCCCAGATCTTCTCCTGCGCCTTTTCATAGGCATCCGCGCCCATCTTGTCATAGTCGATGGTGCTGAATGCCTCGTCAAGCTCACTCTCGTTCGGCATGGCGGGCAGCACGGGATAGTCCGCCGTCTTCACGGCGAGGTCCTGCAAATACTGCGCGGCAATGGGGTCTTTTTTCACATTGTCCTCCTCTTTTTCATTTCGGATCGTCGTTCCGTTGTCTCCGCAGGCGGCGAAGGACAGGACCATCGCCGCGGCGAGCAGCAGCGTTAAGAATCGTTTCATGTCGGATGTACCTCCGTTTCGGGATTTGTTATATTAGACGGCGCGGATGGAAAAAAGTTCCCGTTTTGTCAAAAATAGCATGCCGCCCTTTTACGAAACGGGCGAATGTGGTATACTTTCAAAAATATTTTCTCTTTTGTGTAACGCAAACGGCAAAAAAGTTGTCTTTTCCCCATGATGGCAGACAACAGAAAGGAGCGAACCTATGGACGACCATGAGATCGTCGACCTCTACTGGCAACGGGACGAGCACGCCATCGAAGCCACCGCCGCCAAATACGAAAGCTATTGCATGAAAATTTCGCAAAACATTTTATCTGACCGCGCCGACAGCGAGGAAAACGTCAACGACACGTACTTACACGCCTGGCAGGCAATGCCGCCGCAAAGGCCCGCGATCCTGTCTGCCTTTCTCGGCAAGATCGCGCGCAATCTGGCGCTGAACCGCTATAAGGCGAGGTCGGCGCAGAAGCGGCAGGGCGACGCCTTCGCGCTCTCGCTCGACGAGCTGGACGACTGCGCACCCGCCCTGTCCTCGCCCGACGACGAGGCCACGGCAGCAGAGCTCGGCCGCAGCATCAGCGCGTTTCTGCGCACGCAGAGCGAAGAGGTGCGCAGCATGTTCATCCTGCGCTATTTCTACTGCGAACCGGTCGAAGCGCTGGCCGCGCGCTTTCACTGCGGCGAGAGCCGCATCAAAACCACGCTCCTGCGCACGCGCAGAAAGCTCAAGGAGCATCTCATCAAGGAGGGATACTGTGAAGCATGAAGTTCTGACCCGCGCCATAGGCGAGCTCGACGATGAGCTCATCGCGGACGCCTACGCCTACAAGCCGCGCAAACGGTACGCCCTCCCGCGTTTTCTTGCCGCTGCGGCGAGCCTTGTGCTCGTGCTGGCCGCCGCCCTGGCGATGACGCGCGACACCTTACCGGCTGAGATCAAGGTCGAAGGCGCAGCGCTCTCCTCAATCCCCATTCCCATCAGTCAGCCCGCGGCGATGGCGCTCGACGCGCGCGACAGTCTGAGCGGCCCGCTCAGTCCGATGCTCACCATCGAGAGCAAATCGGGCGAGGCCGTGACCGTTACGGTGTCGGATGGCGTGCTGACCCAGCCTCTTTACTCGATGCAGGAGGAGTTCACCTCCTACACCGTCTCCGGCAAGGTGCAGCTTTGCTGGACCATCGAAGAGCCGGACACGGGTACGGTTTACACGCTCTCTCTCGACGGCGCGCCCGCCGTCACGCTGCGCTACGACGAGGCCAACGGCTATTGGGCCGCCGCGCGGGCGTAAGCATCCCATTCCACATTACTATTGACAACACACAACATTTTGGAGGTAAATTCCCATGAAAAAGTTTCTCACCCTGCTGCTGGCCGCAGCGATGACTCTCTCCCTCGCCGCCTGCGGCAGCAAGACGGATGACAATAGCGGCAATAACAGCCAGCCCGCGAGCGCTCTCGAGCTGCTGAACGCCGTATGGGCCAACTACAGCGACGACGACAAGTTCCCTGCTGCCGGCGGCGACTTTGATGAGGCGAATATGACCGAGGACGCGCCCGGTAACTTCTCCGTCGAAGACGGAGACGCACTTGACTACTCTCTCTCCTTCCCCGCCGCGGACGCAGGCAAGCTCTCCGACGCCGCGTCCCTCACCCACATGATGAACGCCAACACCTTCACCGCGGGCGCGTTCCATGTTGCGAGCTCTTCCGACGTTGACAGTGTCGTCTCCGACCTCAAGGACAACATCATGAACCGCCAGTGGATGTGCGGCTTCCCCGACAAGCTTGTCATCCTGACGCTCGGCGACTATGTCATCTCCTGCTACGGCGCGGAGGACCTCGTCGACCAGTTCAGCGAAAAAGTCACCGAGGCCTTTGCCGATGCTGCCGTTGTCTGCGACGAGCCCATCGCCTGATTTGATCTTCTGAAAGGCGGAGAAGTTTATGCTCTTTTCCAGCGTTCCCTTTCTCTTTTACTTTCTGCCTGCGGCGCTGCTGATCTACTTTGCAGCGCCGCGGCAGCTAAAAAACGCGGTGCTGCTGCTCGCAAGCCTCTTTTTCTATGCCTGGGGCGAGCCGAAATATATGCTGCTCATGCTCGTCTCCATCGTGCAGGGCTATGGTTTCGGCCTGCTGATTGAAAAGCACCGCGGGCAAAAGGCGTCGAAGGTCTTTCTGACGCTCTCGATCCTTGTGAGCCTTGGGCTTCTCGGCTATTTTAAGTACGCGGACTTTTTTCTCTCCAGCGTCAACGCCGTCACAGGGTTCTCCCTGCCGCTTTTGAAGCTGAGCCTGCCCATCGGCATCAGCTTCTACACCTTTCAGGTATTGAGCTACGTCATCGACGTCTACCGCGGCGAAACGGCGGCGCAGAGGAATTTCATCGACCTCGCCGCCTATGTTTCGCTCTTCCCCCAACTCATCGCGGGGCCGATCGTGCGCTATTCCGACGTCGCCGCAGAGCTCAAAAGCCGCACGCACAGCGTCTCCGCCGCGGCGGAGGGCGTGCGCCGCTTTACGGTCGGCTTTGCCAAGAAAATTCTGCTCGCCAACCAGTTCGGCGCGCTCGCGAGCGCCTACAAGTCGACGCAGGACGCGAGCGTCCTCTTCGTCTGGCTCTACGCGCTCGCGTTTCTGCTCCAAGTCTATTTCGACTTTTCGGGCTACAGCGATATGGCCATCGGCCTCGGGCGGATGCTGGGCTTCCACTTCCCTGAAAACTTCAACTACCCCTATATTTCAGCGAGCATCACGGAGTTCTGGCGCAGGTGGCACATGTCGCTTGGCTCGTGGTTCCGCGACTACCTCTATATCCCTCTCGGCGGCAGCCGGAAGGGTAAGGCGCGTCAGCTGTTGAACATTCTGATCGTCTGGCTCGCGACGGGCCTGTGGCACGGGGCGGCGTGGACGTTCGTGCTGTGGGGACTGTGGTTCGCGGTCCTGCTGCTTCTTGAAAAGCTGGCGCTGCTGCCGGTGCTCGAAAAGCACCGCGTGCTCGGCCATGTGTACACGCTCTTTTTCGTCACGCTCGGTTTCGTGCTTTTCGACGCAGACAGCGCCGCGCAGGCGGTCTCGCGCATCAGCGCGATGCTCGGCGCAGGCGGACTGCCGCTATCGAGCGCGCAGGCGGTCTACTATCTTAAAAGCTATGGCCCGCTGCTCGTGCTCGGTATCCTCTGCGCAACACCGCTGCCGAAGATGATCGTCGCAAAGCTGCGCAAATCCAAAGGCGCAGCGACGGCGCTCGATGTGCTCGAGCCGCTGTTTGTACTGATCCCCCTGCTGCTCGGCACGGCATTTTTAGTGGACGGGTCGTTCAACCCGTTCCTCTACTTCCGCTTTTAAGGAGGACATCGCATGAATCGAAAAATCAAAGACGCCCTCACCCTCGGCATCGCGGCAGCGTTCGTGCTTATGTTCGCGCTGTGGAGCATTTGCAAGAGCGACGACGCCGTGTCGGAAAGCGAGCGCCGCCCGCTCAAGCAGTTCCCAACGCTGAACGTGGAAGAAGTGCTCTCCGGACGCTTCCAGTCGAATTTTGAGAGCTACACGCTCGACCAGTTCCCGCTGCGCGACGAGTTCCGTACACTCAAGGCCCTGTCCGTCCGCGATTTATTTGGCGAGAAAGACAACAACGGCATCTACGTCGCGGACGGCTACGCCGCGAAGCTCGACGACACGATCCACGAGGATTCGCTCGACCACGCGGCCGACCGCTTCCGCTACGTGTACGAAACGTATCTCAAAGATACGGGCGCGAACGTCTACCTCTCCGTCATCCCTGACAAGAATTACTTTTTGGCCGCCGAAAACGGCTATCCCGCGATGGATTACGAGAAGTTCTTTGCGCTCATGCGCCAAAAGGTCGACTTTGCGGACTATATCGACCTGACGGGCACGCTGTCGCTCTCATCCTATTACCGCACCGACCTCCACTGGCGGCAGGAAATGCTTGCCCCCACGGCCAAGGCGCTGGCAGATGCGATGGGCGTCTCACTCACCGTGGACTTTACCGAGGTCACGCTCGATACGCCGTTTTACGGTGTGTACCGCGGGCAGTCGGCACTGCCAATGGAGCCCGACAGGCTCGCCTACCTCACAAACGATATCATTGGTAGCTGCCGCGTGTACGACTATGAAAACAGCGAATATCTCCCCGTTTACACGCTCGAAAAGGCGGACGGCAGCGACCCGTATGAAATTTTCCTCTCGGGCCCGAAGTCGCTGCTGCGCATCGAGAATCCGAATGCACAGGCGGAGCGAAAGCTCCTTGTCTTCCGCGATTCGTTCGCCGCGAGTTTGCTTCCGCTGCTTGCGGAGGGGTACAGCGAGATCACGCTTGCCGACATCCGCTACCTCTCCCCCTCAATGCTCGGAAAATTCATCGACTTTACCGTGCAGGACGTGCTGTTTCTTTACAGTACGAGCGTTCTGAACGACAGCTCGACCATCAAATAATTGCAAAAAGGGCGTGAGCGCCGTGACCGGCGTTCACGCCCTTTTTTCGTTCGGGACGAAAATTTTTTATTTATAGCATAAGGATAAAAAACGCCCTCCCCTGCCGTTTCCGGCAAGGGCGGGTTCAGGTTAAATATAGCACAGCCGTTTTCTTCATGCAAGAAAAAGTTGCCGCACTTTCATAATTTCGTTCACACCGCACATCCCGTCCCACTAAAGTGAGGGGAAAGTTGGAAAAACAAAGTATTGACGCTGCTTGCCCCGATGAAGTATCATTACTTATCAAATTTTTTATTTCGAAACAGGAGGTCTGGATCATGAGTGAAGCGACTCGCATTCCCGAGCTTTTTGGCTCTCTGGTGTTCAATGAACGCACAATGGAGCAGTATGTGCCGCAGAGCGCCATGGACGTTTGGCGCGGCTGCTTAAAGAGCGGGCAGCCTCTTCCCCTTTCCGCGGCAAATGAGATCGCCGACGCGATGAAGACCTGGGCGCTGGAGCATGGCGCAACGCATTTCACGCACTGGTTCCAGCCCTTGAGCGGCGTGACGGCGGAAAAGCACGACAGCTTTATCAACAACGCCGGCGGCGGCCGCGTGATGATGGACTTTTCCGGCAAGGAGCTGGTGCGTGGCGAGCCCGACGCGTCCTCCTTCCCCAACGGCGGCCTGCGCGCCACGTTTGAAGCCCGCGGCTACAGCGCTTGGGACCCCACGGCGTTTGCCTTCATCAAAGATGGCAGCCTTTGCATCCCGACGGTGTTCTGCTCCTACAGCGGCGACGCGCTCGACAAGAAGACGCCGCTGCTGCGCTCCATAGCCGCGGTCGACCGCGCGGCGGTGCGCGTGCTCAAGTTATTTGGCGACGACGCGGAAAAGGTCACGCCGCAGATCGGCGCGGAGCAGGAGTATTTCCTCATCGACCGCGAGCTGTACTTAAAGCGCATGGACCTGCGCCTGTGCGGCCGCGCCCTGTTCGGCGCAAAGCCCCCGAAAGGTCAGGAGTTGGACGACCACTACTTTGGCGCGTTCCGTCCCCGCGTGGCCGCCTACATGAAAGAGCTCGATGAAGAGCTGTGGAAGCTCGGCGTGCTCTCCAAGACCAAACACAACGAGGTCGCCCCCGGCCAGCACGAGATGGCCCCCATCTACACCGACGCCAACACCGCGAGCGACCAAAACCAGCTCGTCATGGAGACGATGAAAAAGGTCGCCGAGCGCCACAACCTTGTGTGCCTGCTGCACGAAAAGCCCTTCGCGGGCGTCAACGGCTCGGGCAAGCACGTTAACTGGTCGCTCTCGACCGACACTGGCAAAAACCTCTTCTCCCCCGGCAAGACGCCGAGCCAGAACGCCGTGTTCCTGCTGGTCCTCGCCGCTTTCATCAAGGGCGTGGATGAGTATCAGGAGCTTCTGCGCTGCTCGGTCGCCTTTGCGGGCAACGATCACCGTCTCGGCGCGCAGGAAGCGCCCCCGGCCATCATCTCCATCTTTCTCGGTACCGAGCTTGAGGGCATCATCGATGCCATCGTCGACGAAAACGACTACACCGCGCCCGAGCACAAGTCCCTGCGCATCGGCGTGGACGTGCTCCCCGCCATCCCGCAGGATACGACCGACCGCAACCGAACCTCGCCCGTCGCCTTCACCGGCAACAAGTTTGAGTTCCGCATGCCCGGCTCCTCGCAGTCCATCGCGGGCCCGGTCACGATCCTCAACACCATCATGGCCGAAGAGCTCGACGAATTCTACGCGCAGCTCAAGGACGCGCCGGACTTCACCGCCGCGCTCCACAAGCTGATCCGCGACACGTTCTCTGCCCACCGCCGCATCATCTTCAACGGCAACGGCTATGAAGAGGCCTGGATCAAGGAGGCTGAAAAGCGCGGCCTTGCCAACCTGCACAACACCGCCGAGGCGCTGCCGACCTATATCCTGCCCAAGAACATTGATCTGCTGACGCGCCAGGGCGTTTACAGCAAGGAAGAAATTTTCTCCCGCCACGAAGTTCATATCGAGAAGTACTGCAAGGTCATCCGCATCGAGGCCGCGACGCTTGTTGACATGGTCCAGCACGGCATTCTCAACGCCGCTTCCGAATACGAAGCCGCGCTGTGCAACACCATCGCCGCCAAGCGCGCCGCCGCGCCGGAGCTGACCTGCCACGTCGAATCCTCGCTCGCCAACGCCATCGGCTCGCTCAACGAGCAGCTGCTCGAAGAGACCATCGGCCTCAAGACGGCGCTCGAGACCGTCTCCGACGACGCAGAGCCCGAAACGCTGCTGCACTACTACCACGACGAGGTCGAAAAGCGCACGAACGACGTGCGCAAGACCGTCGACAAGCTGGAAGTGCTGACCGCGTCCAAGTATTGGCCGTATCCGACGTTCTGCGAATTACTCTTCTCCGTGTAAGTCAAAAAGGACGCTCTTTCGAGCGTCCTTTTTGAAGTGGAGTTTTGCTTTATCGCAGCAGTTTCATTTTTCTTTGACAGGGGAGGAAGAAAATCTATGAAGTACATTTTTGTCACCGGCGGCGTGGTGTCGGGGCTGGGCAAGGGCATCTGCGCGGCGTCGCTCGGGCGTCTCTTAAAACAGTGCGGGCTGAAGGTCAAAAACCAGAAGTTCGACCCGTATCTCAACGTCGACCCCGGCACGATGAGCCCGTATCAGCACGGCGAGGTCTTCGTCACGGACGACGGCGCGGAGACCGACCTGGACCTCGGCCACTACGAACGCTTTGTCGACGAGGCGCTGGACGAGAAATCCTCCGTGTCCTCGGGCAAAATTTTCTGGAGCGTTCTCAACCGCGAGCGTCAGGGCGGTTATCTTGGCGGCACGGTGCAGATTATCCCGCATGTGACCGATGAGATCAAGCGCCGCATTTATGACATGGATGACGGCGAGACCGACGTTGCCATCTCCGAGATTGGCGGCACGGTCGGCGATATCGAGAGCCAGCCGTTTTTGGAGGCCATCCGTCAAGTCGCGGCCGAGTGCGGGCGCGAAAATGTGCTCTTCATCCATGTGCCGCTCATCGTGACCATCCCAGGCAGCGGCGAGCTCAAGAGCAAGCCCACGCAGCACTCGGTCAAGGAACTCCTGAGCGAGGGCATCCAGCCGGACGTTCTCGTCGTGCGCACGGATGAGCCCATCACAGACGACATCCGCCGCAAGATTGCGCTCTTCTGCAACGTGGAGCCCGACTGCGTCATCCAGAACGCAACGGCGTCCACGCTCTACGAGGTGCCGTTGCTGCTTGAGCACGAGGGCCTTTGCCGCGTGGTGTGCCGCAAGCTGCACCTTGACTGCGGTGAACCTGACATGACCGAGTGGCGCGCGCTGGTCGACAAGATCCACGGCGTGCACCGTCATGTGCGCATCGCGCTCGTCGGCAAATACGTCGGCCTGCACGACGCCTATTTGAGCGTCGTTGAGTCGCTCTTCCACGCGGGCACAGCCTGCGACGCGAGCGTCGAAATTCAATGGGTCGACTCCGAAACGCTGACAAGCGACAACATCGCGCAGAAGCTCTGCGGGTGCAGCGGCATCTTAGTCCCCGGCGGCTTTGGCGACCGCGGCATCGAGGGCATGATCTTAGCCGCGCAGTACGCGCGCGAGCGCGGCATCCCGTACCTCGGCATCTGCCTCGGCATGCAGATCGCAGTCATCGAATTTGCGCGCCATGTGCTCTCATGGGACGACGCGACGAGCGCGGAGTTCTCCTCCACGACGGCGCATCCCGTCATCGCGCTCATGCCCGAGCAGGTCGGCGTGACGGCCAAGGGCGGCACGATGCGCCTTGGCAAGTACCCCTGCGTGCTCGAAGAGGGCTCGCTCTCCCGCGCGCTCTACGACGCGCCCGAGATCTGGGAGCGCCACCGCCACCGCTACGAGTTCAACAACGACTTCCGCGACGACTTCACGGACGCCGGCATGCGCCTCGCCGGTCTCTCCCCCGACGGCACGCTCGTCGAGATCGTCGAATCGAAGAGCCACCCCTGGTTCGTCGGCGCGCAGTTCCACCCCGAATTCAAGAGCCGCCCCAACAAGCCGCATCCCCTGTTCCGCGGCTTTGTCGCGGCCTCCCTCGATCGCGCGGTCCATTGACCGCGCGACCTTTTTATTTTTACAATACCGCTGGAAAAATGGGAAAAGCTATGATATGATGCTTTTACCATATTATTGGATACGGCAGGAGAATTTCAATATGAACCATCAGACCATCATCGTACTGGACTTTGGCGGCCAGTACAACCAGCTCATCGCGCGCCGCGTGCGCGAGTGCGGCGTTTACTGCGAGGTCAAGCCCTACACGACGCCGCTTGCGAACCTTCTCGCAATGAAGCCCATCGGCTTCATCTTCACCGGCGGCCCGAACAGCGTGTATCTCGAGGACGCGCCGCACGTCGATCCCGCGCTCTTTGACGCGGGCGTGCCCGTGCTCGGCATCTGCTACGGCTGCCAGCTCATCGCGCACCACCTCGGCGGCAAGGTCGTCGCCGCAAACGACGCCACCGCGCGCGAATACGGCAAGACCGAGACGTTTTTTGACACGAACTGCAAACTCTTCAAGGGTCTTCCCGAAAAGAGCGTGACGTGGATGAGTCACGGCGACTACATGGAAAAGGTCCCCGAGGGCTTTTCTCTCGTCGCGCACTCCGACGCCTGCCCGAACGTCGCCATCTGCGACGAAACGCGCGGGTTCTACGGCGTGCAGTACCATCCCGAGGTCAACCACACGGAGTTCGGCACCGCGATGATCCGCAACTTCCTCTACGAGGTCTGCGGCGCGACAGGCGACTGGACGATGGGCGACTATAAAAATACTGCCATCGCCGCCGTGCGCGAAAAGGTCGGCTCCGGCCGCGTGCTGCTGGCGCTCTCCGGCGGCGTGGACTCGTCCGTCGTGGCGGCGCTGCTGGCCGAGGCCGTCGGCCCCCAGCTCACCTGCGTTTTTGTCGACCACGGCCTCATGCGCCTCAACGAGGGCGACGAGGTCGAGGCGGCGTTCAAGAAGTGGGACATCAACTTTGTCCGCGTGAACGCCGAGGGCCGCTTCCTCTCGAAGCTCGCTGGCATCTCCGATCCCGAGCGCAAGCGCAAGATCATCGGCGAAGAGTTCATCCGCGTGTTCGAGGAAGAGTCGAAGAAGATCGGCGCGGTCGACTTTCTCGCTCAGGGCACGATCTACCCCGACGTCATCGAATCCGGCCTTGGCAATGCCGCAGTCATCAAGAGCCACCACAATGTCGGCGGTCTTCCCGACTATGTCGACTTCAAGGAGATCATCGAGCCGCTGCGCCTGCTCTTTAAGGATGAAGTGCGTCAACTTGGCCGCGAGCTGGGGCTTCCCGAATACCTCGTCTCCCGCCAGCCGTTCCCCGGCCCGGGCCTTGCCATCCGCATCATGGGCGAGATCACGAAGGAAAAGGCCGACACGCTGCGCCTTGCCGACGCGATCTACCGCGAGGAGCTGGAAAAGGCCGGCGAAAACAAGAAGATGAACCAGTACTTCGCCGTCCTGACCGACACGCGCACCGTCGGCGTCATGGGCGATGGCCGCAGCTACGACCGCGTGCTTGCGCTGCGCGCTGTGACGACCGAGGACTTCATGACCGCCGACTGGGCCCGCATCCCCTACGAGCTGCTCGACAAGATCAGCGGCCGCATCGTCAACGAGGTCAAGGGCATCAACAGAATTGTTTACGACATCACCAGCAAGCCCCCCGCAACGGTGGAGTGGGAATAAGAAAAAAGTGAATATGAGGGGCTGCAAAGCCTTGAAAACACTCACTTTTTGAAAATCTCATTTCCTGTTTGATAGCAAAATGATAGCAGATACCAAAGCCATTTTGTTTGTTCTTGTTTTGGCGAGCGAATGGTTTGCAGGTTTGCTGTCGCATCCAATCCTATATTGAGAGCGAAAAAGGCTCTGCTGACTTTCTGTAAAAGAAGGTCGGCAGAGCCTTTTGTTATTCTTCGGTGTGTTCCTTGAGATCAGCAAGGAGCATATCACTAAGTTCCTGCGACGGCGTGATCTTGTGCCACTGACCGGAGGTGTCAAGTTCAGGGTAGCGGTAGCGCCAGCGGTCATATTCTTCTTTGGTGATCTCCCCCGCTTTCAGCTTGGCGGCAACCGCGCCCCACGCGGCAAGCATTTTGTGAAGCTCCGCTGCGTCGCGTCCTTTGTGGATATGAACGCGCAGATGTACCTCATCCTCGCACTCGCAGACCTCAAGACCGTAGCGGTCTTCCAGCGTGAACAGCGTGTGCATCAGTCCAATATAGGAGTCAATGTCCGGTACGTCCAGCGCCTTGGGCGAAACATCAAGCACCTGTGCCAGCGCAGCGGTCACGTCCGCTTTGGGCGTTCTGGAACCATTCTCGTACTGCGCAAGGCGGACATCTGCGGATTTCTCCGGGAAACCCAGTGCCATGCCAAGGTATTTCTGTGTCATGCCCCGCATCGTGCGGAAAAAGTGGATGCGTTCACCAATCGCCATAATAGCCATCTCCTGTGTCGGTTGTCTTTGATAACGAGTATAGCAGATATGTTTAATTTCGTCAAGAAAAATCTAAGCAAATTTATTTAATATTTTCCTGTAAACCGGATTGACTTAAACTGTTATGTATAGTACAATAGTTGTAAACTAAGCATATTAGCTTAATTCATAAAAATTTTACAATTACAATGGTCAACAAATGCAGAAAAAATGTCCGTTGTAAGGTGAGAGGGGGGTGAAATTCAAAAGAGCCAAACTGAATGACCGTCCAAGGGATACTTTCTCCGGGGAAGCAGGCGATGAAATGAGCGTGCCAAGGAGAAGAGAAAACGGCACAGCGCCGAAAAGAGTTGCCTGCCAGAGTCCTGCGGATAGAACGGCAGAAAAAATCAACCACGAATCAGGAAAGGAAGGTATTTTGCCTATGGCAGGAGAAATTTTTATGAGAGTAAATGAAGTTGCGGAAGAGCTTGGCGTATCGGTTCCGTATGCGTACAAGCTCATCCGTGAGCTGAACGAAGAGCTGCGAAAGACCGGCTACATCACCATTGCAGGTAGGATCGACCGCAAGTTCTTCCACGAGAAGTTCTACGGAACGAGAGAACCGAAGGAAAGAAGGGAATCGAATGGCAGCGTTTAAGGACAAGAAGAACGGCTCATGGTATGTGCAGTTTCGCTATACCGACTGGCGCGGTGAACGCCAGCAAAAATTGAAGCGCAGTTTTGCGACCAAGAAAGAGGCTCAGGCATGGGAACGCGAGTTTCTGATGCAGAAGCAGGCTGATGTCAATATGAGCTTCGAGAGCTTTGTGGCGCTTTACGAAAAGGACGTCAAGCCCAAGCTGAAGCTCAACACATGGCTCAGCAAGGAGCATATCATCCGCACGAAGATTCTTCCGTATTTCAAAAAGCGCAAGCTCTCAGAGATCACTGCCCGTGATGTGATCGACTGGCAAAATGAGATACGGCAGCACACCAAGTCAAGCGGCGAAAGCTATTCCCCGGACTATCTCAAGAACGTTCATACCCAACTGAGCTGTATTTTCAACCACGCCATCAAGTATTACGGCTTGCAGATCAATCCCGCTGCAAAGGCCGGAAATATGGGCAGCGAGCAGCCGAAGGAAATGCTGTTCTGGACGAAGGAAGAATACCTCAAATTCATCGACGCCATGATGGACAAGCCCATGCTGTACTACGCTTTTGAAATTCTGTACTGGTGCGGTATCCGCGAGGGCGAGCTGTTGGCACTGACGCCTGCGGACTTCGATTTTGAGAAGAAAACGCTCCGCATCAATAAATCCTATCAGCGCTTACAGGGCAAGGACGTTATCACCACGCCGAAAACGAAGAAAAGCAACCGCGTGATCCAGATGCCTGACTTCCTCTGTGACGAGATGCAGGACTATTTCAAGCAGCTTTATGGGCTGGAACCGGACAGCCGTATTTTTCCACTGTCCAAATATGCCTTAAAGCGCGGCATGGAGTTCGGATGCAAGGCAGCAGGCGTCAAAATCATCAGAATCCACGATTTGAGACACAGCCACGTTTCCTTACTTATCAACATGGGCTATTCCGCCGTTGCCATCGGCAATCGTGTGGGACACGAAAGCGTGGAAATCACCTACCGGTACGCGCACCTGTTTCCTACTGTGCAGAAGGAAATGGCAGATAAATTGAACGTCGAAAGGGGTAATTAAAAATGTCACTGAAAAATCGAGACAACCACAACCGCTGGCGCAACAAGACTGTTGCCTTCCGGGTATCACCGGAGGAAGACCGGCAGATTGAAACCTTTGTCAAGCTCTCCGGGCTGACGAAACAGGACTACATCACCCGCCGCCTGATTTGCAAGGACGTGGTGGTACAGGGCAATCCACGGGTCTACAAAGCGCTGCGCGACCAGCTTGCCGCTGTGCTGAACGAGCTGCGGCGCATTGAAGCGGGCGACAGCGTAAGTGACGAGCTGCTGGATGTGATCGAAATGATTGCAGCCATCATGGACGGCATGAAGGAGGAAAATGCCTATGGAGAATGAAAATAGCAAAAAGAAAACGACCGCCCCGGACACATCTGTTGGCGCAGATGATGGGCAGCCGCTTCACAATCCAACTGAGAACAGTATATCCGCTTTTGATGAAGAAATCAACGGTGATTTTCAAAACAGCACGGAAAGTCTGGATGAAATCTACCGCAGGATACAGCGTCTAACCGACCCGCATTACCTGCACACGATCTCCATGACAGAGCTGTACCAGACCGCATATCAGAGCAGGCCGCCCATTATCGACGGCTTGCTCTACGCGGGCACGTACATCCTCGCAGGTGCGCCGAAGATCGGCAAGTCATTTCTGGTGGCGCAGATCGCCTATCATGTCAGCACGGGCGAAGCTCTGTGGGGCTACGAAGTCTACCCCGGCACAGTGCTGTACCTCGCTCTGGAAGATGATTTTCAGCGCATCCAGAGCCGGATGTTTATGATGTACGGCGTCAATGACACCGACCGACTGCACTTTGCGACCGCTGCCGGAAAAATCGGAAACGGGCTGGACGAACAGCTTGAGAATTTCGTGCGCGAGCATCCCGACACCAAGCTCATTATCATTGACACCATGCAAAAAATCCGAGAAGTCGGCGGCGAGGCGTACAGCTACGCCAGCGACTATGAGATCATTGGTCGGCTCAAGCAGTTTGCCGATAAGCACTGCATCTGCGTTTTGACCGTCCATCACACGCGCAAGCAGCCCGCCGGTGACAGCTTCGAGATGATCTCTGGGACAACGGGACTGCTCGGCTGCGCGGATGGGTCACTGCTTATGCAGAAGAAAAAGCGCACAGCGCTGGAGGCAACCATCGACGTGGTGGGACGCGACCAGCAGGATCAGATTCTCTATCTGAAAAAGGACGCTGACACGCAGATCTGGAATCTGGAAAAGGTGGAAAACGAGCTTCACAAGGAACCACCCGATCATATTCTGGAAGCGGTTGCCGGTCTTGTATCGGCGGCGCAACCTGTATGGACAGGCTCTCCCTCTGAGCTTGCCGATGCCGTTTCTGTCGGCATGGCGGCAAATGCACTGAGCAAGTATCTGAATGTGAAGTCCGGTAGACTGCTGGATGAATACCACGTCCGCTATGAGAACAAGGTTCGGCACGAGGGGCGGCGCATCACGCTGACCTATGATGCTGAACGCAAATAAGCCGCGCGACGGCTGCGACGGTTGCAACGGTAAATCTGATACCGCCAAAACAACCGTCGCAATCGTTGCGACCGTTGCGGAGGAAAGCCGGCAGCACGACCTTCCGCGTCCCCCGTCCCCATCGAAAAATCCGCAGAGTTTGAGATGGCTGTGGGCAGAAGATTATGCGCAGAGGACGCCTGCAAATAAGCTGCTGACCACGCCGGTTTTTGCGGTTTGTATCCACACTGCAAACCGCAAAAGCGGCAGAGGCATCCGCAGATGCCGCACACCCCCTCGGAGAGCCCACGATACTTTGCAGCCGCAGGATGAAAGTATCATAGTGGGTTATTACACTTCCGCAGAAGTGCTCCCCCGAAAGCTGCCCCGTCCTGCACAATCTGAAATCAGGAGGTAAACTGCCTATGGCAAGAGGCGACGGTATCCACCGTACCAGCGCAAGAAACGCGAGAATGAAAGATACAGACATCGACAACGCACAAGCACACAACGAGCGCGAAAAATCGTCGTATGTCAATCAGGACATCGTTCCTGAACGGACACCATACAATGTCCATTTCAAAACGCCAACCGCCGGGTATAAGGAGATGTTCGAGCAGATGCGCTCCGACGGCGTGATCTCCACCCGCGGTCTGAAAGCAGACGCCGAGAAGTTCGGAGAGCTGATCTTCGACGTCAACTCTGCGTACTTCTTCAACCACGGCGGCTATGACTTCGCAAAACAATTTTACGCCGATGCCTACAAAGCTGCAATCAAAATTGTCGGCGGCGAGCAGTACATCCTGTCGGCAGTCATGCACGCCGACGAGCGCAACCGTGCCATGTCCGACGCGCTGGGACAGGACGTGTACCACTACCACCTTCATGTGGTCTATCTCCCCGTTGTAGAGAAGCAAATCCTGTGGTCAAAACGCTGCAAGGATAAATCTCTGGTGGGTACGGTCAAGGAGACGATTCAGCAGGTCAGCATGAGTAAAAAGTGGGCTTCCAAGCCTGCGCTGGACGAGAACGGTGAGCCGATTCTGAGCACCAAGGGCAAGCCTGTTCTCAAGAAATCCTACAGCGTTTTACAGGACGATTTCTTCCGCTATATGCGCGACGCCGGATATGATGACGTGGAACGCGGCGAACGCGGCAGTTCGGAGGAACATCTGACGGTGACGCAGTTCAAGGTGCAACAGGAACAGGCGCGGTTGGCAGAACTCACGGAGCAGAACCGCCAGCAGGAACAGCAGGCGGCGACGCTCGGCAAACAGATTGAGAAAATTCAGAATCAGCAGGTCAATGTGGCAGCTATCGAAAAGATTGAGGCGAAGTCCGTTCCCTTCTCAAGCAAGGTTGCCGTGGAGCGTGAGGATTTTGAACGCCTGTCCACGCTTGCAAAGAAGTACATTACAGCCGAGAAAAAGGAATCCAAACTGCAAAAGGCTTTGGATGCAGCAAACAGGTTGATTGCAAGGCTCAAGGCAGAGATCGCCGGTTTGAAGCAGGAGCTTTCTGAGTACAAATCCGTTCGCAGCAAGCTCCGTACATCGGATCTGGAACGTGAAAACGCAGAGCTTCGAGGAAAAGTCCGACGCTACGAGGACGTGATCCAGCGCAATAACCTCTGGCATTTCTTCCGTCCGCGCAGAGAAAAGACGGCAACGCGCGACGATGCCCGTTGATGCCGTGTTGAGCTGAGAAAAACGGATTTTACCGAATGGGAGCACCCAGATCGAGCAGTGTATCGTCCGGGCGCTCCCCATACAAAAATCAACCTGCTTTTGCAGGTGTAGAGCTGACAAAAAATCTTGAAAATGCGCCTGTTTTTGCAGAACAGGCAGAAGTGGAGGCAATATGAAAACCGGACTGACCAAGCGGCAGAAAACGACCTGCATTTATTTTGACGAAGCCAGTAAAACCGTCGAAATTCAAACGCATAATACCGCGCTCAAAAAGCGGCTGACGCAGTACGCGGCGGCATATCCCAATCTGTGCAGGCAGACCGACGATGACGAACAGGGCGGGCTGACCTTTGAAATCGACCGTAAGCGGTTTGCCGTTCGCCTGACCTCACCGTATTCGGATGAGCGCCGTCACGCAGCAAGCGAGCTTGCCAAGAAGAATGGACTGAAAGGAAGACCACAATTATGATTTGTAGACTCCAGACGCATTTAATATTTGTGCTCCTATGAAATCATCATTAATATTGACACTATTCGTTTTTGTGAGTATAATATGATCATTAGATTACGAAATAACTGGAGGAATCTATGTATATTTCAGTTAATGATGCGGCTTCAAAATTCAACATATCAAAGAGACGAGTTCAAGTTTTGTGTGAACAAGGACGTATTGACGGTGCAAATATGGTTAGCGGAGTATGGCTAATACCTGATACTGCTTCCAAGCCTATCGACGGTCGAAGAAAACATATAAGTTGTAACAAAGCTGACCAGATTGGTGTCGTTCACGACATTTTTACTGTTGATGATGTATGTAAGGAATTGTCTATATCAAAAGCAACTGCAAAAAACTGGATTCGCTTGGGTAAGATTGTCCCTGACATTGATAACCAGTTTTTCAGCCGAGGATATATTGAAAGATTTTCGGCAGAACTTAAAAATCCCAAAAATAAGAAGCTTAAGAGCCGCAGAAACAAAAAGTCCTCCACAGGAAAAATCCTCTACAAAGACTATATTCATACCGAAAATAATAAGAGGTTAGTTTCTGAACTATTGGAACTAAATATCATTGAAGATGAAAGGGATATGGTTGCAGTACTTGCAAATTTTGCCGTTCAGCTTTATTATCAAAGCCGAAATAAGCAGTATTCAGATAACAACCTTCTAATGCGTTTTTTTACGCAAAAACACTTTGACGATTTCCATATTCTAATTGAAGATTTGCTAGGATCCTACAACATAGATTCTGCATTATTTGAAAGATTACAGCCCGCATTGACAAAAGAAATTCTTTTTGTGAGCGGGGAAGACTCGTTAGGCTTTGTTTATATTTCCTTACAGGATATTGCCCGGCGAAAAAGCAGGGGTGCCTATTATACTCCCGAAAAGGTTGTAAATGAGTTGATTGAAAGACTATACAAAAATGATGTTAATTTGAACGCGCGAACGATCTGTGATCCTTGTTGTGGTACCGGTAATTTTTTGCTGAGACTTGGTATGATGGGAATGGACTACTCAAATCTTTATGGTCAAGATATCGACCCCATAAGCATTTATATCACCAGAATCAATGTTGCCCTTATGACGCCCCAAATGACCGTTACCGATCTTTATTCCAGATTCATTATCGGTAACACATATTTGATGACCTTTACGCAGAAATTTGATGTTGTGCTCGGAAATCCGCCGTGGGGGAGTGAATTTTCTGAAGCTGATGTAATCACATATCGCAAGCTTTTTCAAACTGCAACCGGTAAAAGTCTAGAGTCGTATGACTTGTTTGTAGAAAAAGCGCTAACTATGCTCACTTACAATGGTGTGATGGCGTTTGTTTTGCCTGAGGCTATTCTAAGCGTAACTGCACATGAAACGGTACGAAGACTAATTCTCGACACCTGTTCATTCAAATTTGTTGCCTATTTAGGAAATGTGTTTTCCGGCGTACAATGTCCCTCTATAATTCTCGGAATTATGCCCGACGCAGCTAAGACAGTCCTTGGCTGTGAAGTTTCAACCGGCAATACTACTTTTGTCATTTCAAAGCATCGCACTTTCTCTGACGGAACCCTCTCATTCAATGTTTCTGATGAAGAAAATCGTTGCTTAAGTACGATTAGTGGGATTGAAAATGCGGCTTTTTTGAAAGAAAATGCGAAATTTGCGCTTGGGATTGTCACGGGTAATAATAAGGAATATATATCTACAGAAAAACAAAGTGATAATGAGTTGGTTCTGAAGGGGAGCGATATTCAAAGATATAAAGTGTGTCCGTCTGGAAATTACATCCGGTTTGAGCCAGAATCTTTTCAGCAAGTAGCTCCTATAGAAATCTACCGTGCAAAAGAAAAGCTACTTTATCGCTTTATCAGTGAAGTACCTGTATTCACTTATGACAATAAGCAAACACTTTCTTTGAACAGTTGTAATATTGTTATCCCCGAAATTGATGGACTTGCAATAAAGTATGTTCTTGCAATACTTAATTCAAGCGTTGTAGCCTTTTTTATTTCAAAGAAATTCAACTCTGTTAAATTACTCCGTTCACACATAGAACAGGTACCAATACCCATTGTTTCAGCAGAAGAACAGGACAGTATTATAAAAAAAGTAGACCGCATAATGAACTCTTTCGAAAACATTAGCGGTCTATATAGCGAGTTAGATGACATGATCATGGGTCTGTACCATTTAACAGTACAAGACAGAAAAATCATAACAGCGGCTTTGGCTGGTAAAAATCTATTTATCGATTTTTGACTTGCCCTTAGCATAAACCGCATCAAGTATGTTTTCTTCTTTTACAAAGAACGGGAGCAACTCATCTTCTGTCATGAACACTTGCCCTTCAAACACTGGATTATCTGCCGTTCCTGTATGTTCATTTCTATGTTGCGAGCCTAGTTTCCCTGTTTTGAGAAGCTCATCACTACTCAAAACCCAATAAAGCAACGTATCCCGACAAGTACCAATCCAAATGAATACATCGCAACAAGACGGTTTTAACTGCTGATAGTGATATTTGAACCCCGTATCATGCGCCTCGGTGTGTAAATAGGCTCGGCTGGCTAAACTTCCACTACTTTTTGTACTATTTGCTCGACACGCTTTAACCTCAATCCTAATACCATCCAGCCAAAGATCAAATTCGCCGTCAAAATCAGGGTATACGTCGGCAAGGTTTTCTTTCGTAGCTTTGATGAACTGTGGGAACAATTTTCTAATGTATTCTGTTTGACCATATGTGCGGGGAGCCATATCAAACAGTTCGAGGAACTGATTCCTATTGCAGTAGTCTTCGTCGAGCTTAGCATATTCGTCATATGTAATTTCACCAAGAGACATCAGATATGCTAGAATTCGGCTCTCTCTACTGAATGGATATAATGCTTTTTCACGCATTATAGAAGAAATTTCCTCTTTCGTACATTTTGAATTGCATAGCAATTCTTCAATTTTCTCTCTTAACTGCTTCATGCGTCCTCCTCCGATATAAGAAATAGTTTATATGGTTCTACGCCAAGTGCATCTGCAATTCTCTGAATATTTTCTAACGAAATGCTTCTGCGAAAGCATTCAATAGCACTAATGTATGTTCTGTGCATACCGCACTTTTCTGCAAATGCCTCCTGCGATAACCCGGTCTGCTGGCGATACCGCTTAACATTTGATCCAAAAACCTTGACTATATCCATACTTGTAAACCTCCTTCATATATGCTACAATATCGAATACAATAAGTCTACATACAATGAGTCGCGAGACACACCACATCTGGAAGGACATTTATCACGCATCGTTGTTGTGGCAGCATAAACCATGTCGTATCGTTTGGCTTCTCTTCGTATATTACCGACGATATTAGCAACATATATCTGCACCTTATGAGTTGGTTTGCGTGGCCAAAGGAGTTAGTTTTGAAACTGCTCATGTATGACATGTACACCTGATTAAAGGAGAAAAAGTACAAATTTCAAATAATCTATGGAGGGATTACTATGGCGTTACCGACAAGTTATATGACAGGGAGTTTCACAAAAATTCCTCAGTATTTTGATACAATGCTGACAGCAAAAGCCCCAGACAAATTTACAACAAAGTTCATGGCTGATTTAGGCTTTACCAGTTCAAATGACAGACAATTTGTAAACGTATTAAAGGCAATTGGCTTTTTGGATGATAGTGGAACCCCAACAGAAAGATACTTCAAATTTTTGGATCAAAGCTTTTCAAAACAAATGGTTGCTGAGGGAATAAAAGAAGCATACGCCGATTTGTTTGCCCTTAACACGTCTGCTAACAAAATGACGAAAGCAGAGGTCGAAGGAAAATTCAAGACTTTGACTAATGGTTCTAAAGAAAATGCAACTATCGGACATATGGCAAGCACATTTATAAATTTATGCGGATATGCAGATTGGGCTGAAACGCAAAGCTCACCTACACCGACTCAATCTCAAAATGCCGATCCTGTGCAAAGCTCTGATAACGGATTAACTTCAAAGGTTGCCCATCCTCACGAAGGACACAGAATTGATTTGAATTACGATATCCACATTCATTTGCCTGCAACACGCGATCAGGCAGTTTATGATGCTCTATTTGCAAGTTTAACCAAACACTTACCGTTAAAGTAGGAGATATCGGCACATGGAGACGGATTTATATTCATTTGCTTTTCGAGGAATACTGGCAGAAGAAGCCCTTGACAAAGCCGGTCACAAAAAGTATACCGCAGAAGAAGCTTTCTTTTCTGAGTCATTGGCAAAAGAACTTCATTTCGATGAAATCGACAGCAAATATGTCGAGCAATCAAAAACAATGATAACCGTTTTTGCGACCATAACAGCATTTGAAAACGCAACACGAGAATTTGTTTTCTCAACACTTGCTGGGGCATATGGCGACGATTGGTGGGCAAAAGGTGTACAAAACGGTATTAGAGAGAAAGCGCAAAGTAGAAAAGATTCTGAAACCAAAGTCAAATGGCATATAAATCGTGGTGATATGATGATGTCATATTTGGAATTTGGTGATTTACCTAAGATAATGTGTTCGCAGGGGAATTGGCCTTATTTTGAACCATACTTTGGTTTTTCTAATGCTCAAGAGTGGATACGTACTACATTTGAGACAATCGAAAAATCACGAAACGTGATAATGCATAGCGGAGTATTGGACGAATTAGATGTTGCTAGAGTAGGGATGAATATAATAGATTGGTTGCATCAAATCAATGCCTAACTACTGTGCAACGTGTAATTATTGCATATATTATGATCTGGCAGAATATTCTTTAGATAATTCTTGATTGCTGATTTCTTCTATTGATAGCATCCCCTGATAGCTTTTTGATAGCAGAAAGTCGGATACCCAATAGGACTGGGATAACTGGTATCAAATAAAGCCAAATGGAATCAAACGGTCTATACAAAAAAGCTTAGAGTGCGTTTCCACTTGGCGAGTGGGAATAATTTCATAGGTCGAAAGAAGCCCTTAAACACTGGACTTTTTGAGTCTTGATGCCACTCGTGGCAACGATTTGGCAACAGAATTTCATTATTCACAAGAAAAGAGCTATCTGATTTCAAATGAAGTCAGATAGCTTTTTTATATCATTCCAAAATGTTGGAACGTCTCTTTGATGTACAGCATTATTTATATCTCGCGCTCCATGATGATGTAGTGACCCTCGCCCACCTGCGTAAACCCGTTCTTTGTCCAGAACGCGAGGCTCTGCGGATTCCCTCTGTCCACGCCCAGCCGCAGCGCTGTATAGCCCTGCGTGCGCAGATATGCGCTTGCTTCGCCGACCAGTGCAGAACCCAGCCCCGTCCCCTGACGTGCAGCAGACACCATGAAAAAGCCGATAAAAGCCGTCCACTCCTGCGGGTATCCGAGGATCAGATCCATCACGGCCAGCAGCGTGCCATCCCCGGCAAAATATCCGACGTAATACTTATCCTGCGGCTCTCTGCCCGGCGGCAGCGCCCGCATATCCTCCCGGATGCTGTCCGCCGTTACAGCCGGCGGATGATAGCGGTAGTACTGAGGATTACCGCTGCACAGGGTGCAGATGCGCTCTATATCAGCATCCTGTAAACGGCGCACATTGTGGGTCTTCGACAGTTGTGTGACCTCCATATCCATACCTCCCTATTTGGTTGCTGCGACCATTTATGTGAAGGAAGCGCTACGCTTTCCAAGGGAGCTATTTGCACCGACGCAGCTCACCGATAAACCGAAAGCTATCAGTCCAAAACCAGGACTCCCGCGCAATCGGACATTTGCGTAAATAAAAGGGTCGGAAAATCTTTTCTCACTTCCTCAACGACAAAGTAGATTTCACCATTATCCCATGTGTCTCCTGCCTTCAATTTACACTGTTCTAAATCCTTTCGTGTTTCAAAGGCAACATCGCCGATTATAATTTTACCGTTTTCTTTTAAGTAGTTACGCAAGTCTAACAGAAAGTCGCTCTTTTGCGCATCCGTCAAATGATGCAGAGAGTATGTCGCAACAATATAATCATAACGAAAGTTACGCAATGGTTCGACAAGCCCTTTTGAAAAGTCCCCCTGATATAAATGCGCATTTGGCATTTTCTCAGATGCCAACGCAATCATTCTTGATGAAGAATCCTGCCCATAAATGGAGCATCCGCGCTCGTATAGTTTTGCCGTTAATGTGCCTGTTCCGAATCCAATATCCAGCACGACGGCATTTCCGGCTTGCATTATAGTCTGAAAAATGAAACCAAGAACCTTTTTATAACCGGCAAAAGGGTATGTGTTTTCCTCATCAGAAATGCCGACAGTTTTGTCATAACCATCAGCCCAAAGGTCGAACTCTTTGTTGTCTAGCATACTTACTTCCTCCGCAAATATCCGATTAATTTGACTCAGTGTATCACAAAATTCTGAAAGAATCTACTGCCGTTTATTTCAAGCGCACCTACGCCGTCAGAACGGGCGTACTCGTGGTGCCGACGGCGTCCCGCACCCACACGGTGTTCGTGCGCAGCCGCCCACCCAGTCCGGACACGGTGGATAAAAAGAGAAACACCG
>OIDF01000416.1_pt1 | contig 34822 bp, 27 predicted proteins | sample 1581411 | NCBI WGS metagenome assembly OIDF01 (sample SAMEA3882515, study PRJEB24775) | human gut metagenome | biome: human-associated habitat; feature: intestine environment; material: feces | place: Netherlands | collected 2009/2010
TGATGTTGTCCTCGCCGTTGTTGGAGCTGCGGCGGGAGGTGCGCTTCTGGCCCTTTACCATCAGCACATCTTTGTCCAGAGAATCACAGTAGAAAAATTCCTTCCACTGGTCTGCAAGAGTTCCGCCCAGTGCGCCCATACCTGCTTTGATAAGACCCATAGTAATTTCCTCCTGTATGTTTTATTTGTGCAAACGATAACTTTCTGTTATCGCACGGTTTCCGGTTTCGGTCACGGTACAAGGGTTAGATCCGGGGAGTCGTTTTTCCAGTAAATGGGACGTGTGTCCCGGCCAAACAACTGCTCTCCGGCGCGGTATTTCAGGCTGCAGCCGCTGGGGCTGCCGTCATCGTTCAGCAAAATGGCCCAGAACTCGCACGGTCTGCCGTCCGTGTCGGTCAGTGTAAAGTGCAGCTCAGTGCCGTCCTCGGTGCGGCTCTGCGTTCCCTCTGCGGTGCCGGTCAGAATGCCGCTCCACCCGACCCATTCCACGCTCATGCAGCAGCTGCCGTCCGGCAGGAAGGTCATCCAGCGGATGCCCTTTGCGGACTCGTCTCCGGCGCGGTAAGTGCCCCACAGCTTGCGGGGGATGGCGGTGTAGCCGATGTCGTCCCACGCGCTGGTGCGCCGGAACAGATACCACACGGTGCTGCCCTTTTTCGGGCCGGTAGAGCGCATCAGCAGTGAACCGTCCTCCATCATGGAGATGGTCCAGCGGCTTCTGCCGTCCTCGCTGAGACTTGTCAGGTTCCAGTCCTGACTTTTTTCCCCGTCCCAGCGGGTAATTGCTCCGGCGTTCAGCTCTCCGGTGCGGGTCTCGGCAGCGGACTGGATCTGCGGGCTGACGTATGTTTCCCGGATGAAGGAGACGGTCACCGTGCCGGTGATCTCGGCCTTTTCCAGCCGCAGGGTAAAGCTTTCGTTGCGGTCGGCGGGGGTATAGCTTTCACCCTGCGTCACCGCCGTGACTGCCATCCACTCGGCCAGCACCTGCTGCTCCCAGTCCTGCGGCAGCGGCTGCGCGTCCAGCGGGATGGTTGGGGCATCGTTCACAAACTCTCCCCCGGACGCGCTGAACCGGCGGACGAAAAAGGTAACGTTCCCTGCCTCGTCAAACGAAAGCGGCAGCTCATCCAGTGTAGCCCACCATGCGGTGTTGCCCTCTTTCAGGCTGCCGGGGGGCAGCAGCCCCCGCTCACAGGCGGTCTGCCGGTCCAGCTCATCCCGGCGCTTTATGTCGCGGTACAGTGCTTCTTCCAGCGCGGCGGGGTCTGCCCCCATGCGCTGCAGCAGCTGAATGGCGGTGAGCTGGTTTCCACTTTCAAAGTCGAAGCACCAGCCATTGTGGAAGGGCGCATCGGTACCGCCGTAGCAGCTGCTGACCACAAGGCTGACGCAGTCGCCGTACCAGCTGGCGTTCCAGTTCATCTCAATGCAGATGTCCCACACGTCCGGGTCGGCTGCCGCCGGGCAGTCGGCGTACTCCTGCACATCGTATTCGTAGAGCCGAGCGATCTCGGCGTTGATGCGGGCGGCATCGGCGCTGTCGCTTTCCAGCCGGGGCAGATGGATGTTCAGCCGAACCTTGCCGCCGTTTTCCGCCTGCACCACCTTTTCAAGGGTGTACTGCTCGGTGATCGCCGCGGTGGCATGCATGGAATCCGGCGGGGTCGATTTCAGTTCCCGGCTGCCAGCCGGGCGGGCAGAGGCTGCGGTCTCTGCCCCGCAGCCTGCCAGCAGCGCCGCCAGCAAAACTGCCGGTATCCAGCGGAACGCGTTGTGTTTCATGGTGGTTCTCCTGTGTTCTCAGCAGCTCCCGCCGGGGTCAGTTATCCGGGCAGCGGGTCAGCTGCAGCTGGGTCTTTCCCTCGGCAAAGGGGTTCTGCCCGTCGATCATGGTAAGGTTCAGGGTCTCGTTGTACAGGTCGTACTTCACCGCCGCCACAAAGGTGATACCCGGCATCCCGTCTGCCGTCTCGCTGGTAGAGACGCCCAGCACCATGCCCTCCGGCACCACGCCCAGATAGTTGGCGTAGCCCTGATAGAAAACATTGTTGTCCTGCACGCCCATCTGGACGAGGCCATTGCTTTCCACGTCCATCCAGTTAAACCGGTCGTCCGCCATCTCGTTGAAGGCACCGACAGCCTCCGAGGGGATCTCCTGCCCGTTCCACTCTGCCGTCAGGGGAGCAAGTTCCAGCACAGAGCCATCCTCCTGATGCAGAATTACCTCTTCGCCGCTGCGTTCCAGCGCCACGCCCTGATTTGCAATATAGATAGGGTCCTGACAGACCAGAACATTTCCGGACATAAGGCAGCGCAGCACATCCACATACTCCACCACGCCGTCCTTGGTCAGCAGATAGACCACCGGGTGGAAGGAGGCGCCCAGTTCTCCGATGCACAGGTCGATATACTCATTATAGATACCAAGGATGGGGAAAGTACGGTCCTGTTCCAGCCGGATGCCGTAATCCGTGTCCCACGCGGCGGTCTCCGGCGTGCGGCGCAGGGTGATGGTGCCCTGTGTTCCTTCCAGCTGCACCGAAGCGCTGCCGTAGGTATCGGTCAGCACCGTCTGCGGCTGCGGGTCAGCAGCCTGCAGCGGGATCTCCACATCCAGCTGCCGCCAGCCCGACCCGGCGGTGGAGCTGCACCCGCCCCGGAGCACCAGCCGGTTTTGTTCCGGCAGCAGCAGGCACAGGTCCTCCAGCTGGTTGTTTTCCAGCGTGTTCATCCGCATGCTTGCCAGATTGCCGCCGCTGAGCAGGCCCTCGTAGTAGCCGCCCTGCGCCATGTGCCGGTCAAAGGTCTGCATGGCCTCGCGCAGCATCTGCTGCTGCACGGCATCCGGGTCCAGCCCCATGCGCTGCAGCATTTCAGCCACGGAGACCTGCTTTCCGGTGGCAAAATCGAAGCACCAGCCCCGGGAATACCCCGGGTCGGTACCGCCGTCGTAGCGGAACACCACAAGGCTTACGCAGTCGCCGTACCAGTAGGCGTCCCAGTTGATATAAATCTCCGGGCTCCACTCGTCCTGCTGCGGCTCGATCTCCGGGCTGTCCTCGTACTGTCGGAAGTCTGCCGCATACATGGCGGCAAGCTCATCGTTGAGATAAGCAGCGTCCGAGCCGTCGCACACCAGCTGCGGCACATGGATGGTCAGCTTCTGTGCGCTGCCCCACTCGTACAGCTGGATGGTCTTTTCCAGCGTGAACTGCTCGGTGATGCGGTCTTTTTGTGCCGTCTGCACCGCCGTGTCTGCGGTGCTCTGGGGGACAGTGCCGGAGCCTGCGGGAGCGGGGCCGGAGCCTGCAGGGGCGGCACGGTTCGCCGCGCTGCCGCACCCCGCCAGCACCACCGCCGCCGCCAGCACCGCAGCGGCAAGGCGTTTGTGTTTCATGGTCGTTCTCCTTGTCTTCTCAGCCGTAGCTGCGGGTCATTTGCAGCTGGGTCTCGCCCTCGGCAAAGGGGTTTTGCCCGGCGATCATGGTCAGGGTCAGGTTCTCGTTGTACAGGTCGTTCTTGAACGCCGCCACAAATTCGAGCTCCTCATCGGCTGCGATGCCCAGCACCACGCCCTCCGGCACCACGCCCAGATACGCGGCATCGCCCTGATCCATGCGGCTGTTGTCCTGAATGCCCATCTGGACGCTGCCGTCGCTGGTCAGGTCCAGCCAGTTCCAGCCGGTTTCAGAGGTGTAGTTGTAGGAGCCGGTGACGGAATAGGGGATCTCCTGCGCGCTCCACTCTGCCGACAGGGGAGCCAGCTCCAGCACAGAGCCATCCGCCCGGCGCAGGTTCACCTCGCTGCCGCAGAGTTCCAGCGCCACACCGTTGTTGGCAAAGTAGATGGGATCCTGGCAGATCATGGCATTGCCGAACATGAGGCAGCGCAGCACGTCCACATACTCCACCACACCGTCCTTGGTCAGCAGATAGACCACCGGGCGGAAGAATCCGTCCTCCTGCTCCCCGATGCACACGTCCACATACTCGTTATAAGCGCCAAGGATGGGGTAGCTGTGCTCCTGTTCCACCCGGATGCCAATGTCTCCCCATTGGTCGGTCTTTGGCGCAGGGCTCAGGGTGATGGTGGCCTGCGTTCCCTCCAGCTGCACCTGCACACCATCGTAGGTATCGGTCAGCACCGGGGTGTCAGCGGGGGGCAGCGAGAGCTCCATATCCAGCTGCTGCCAGCCTTCTTCGCAGCTGTACTTTCCCCGGAGCACCAGTTGATCCTGCTGTGGCAAAAGCAGGCACAGGTTTTCCAGTTCATTGTATTCCAGCGTATCCATTCGCATTTGCGAAAGCTCTCCGCCGAGACGCAGGCCCTCGTAATACGCGCCCTGCGCCATCTCCCGGTCAAAGGCCTGCATGGCCTGCCGCTGCACCTGCTGCTGCACGGTGTCCGGGTCCAGCCCCATGCGCTGCAGCATCTCGGCCACGGTGATCTGCCTGCCGGTGGCAAAATCGAAGCACCAGCCGCTGTAACGCCACGGGGCGGTGCCGCCGTAGCGGCTGCGCACCACCAGACTGACGCAGTCGCCGTACCACCAGTCATCCCAGCCCACACCGATCTGCGGGTACTCGCCGCCCGGCTGCCCGGCCTCCTCGCTGTTCTCGAACTCCCGGAAATCCGCCGCATAGATGGCGTTCAGCTCATCGTTGATGTAGGCGGCATCCGGGCTGTCGCATTCCAGCTGCGGCACATGGACGGAAATGCACTGCACCGCTTCCTCCCCCCACACACCCGAAACGTTCTTTTCCAGCGTGTACTGGTCGGTGATGCGGTCTGTCTGGGCGGCCTGCGCCACCGCGCCGGGGGTGCTTCGGCTGCTGTCGGAGCTTTGGTCTGCAGCAGCGCTGGGGCTGCTCTGGGTGCCGCCGCAGCCGGTCAGCAGCAGCGCCGCAGCCAGTGCAAGGCTTACAAGGTGTTGGTATTTCATGGCGGGCTCCTTTTCTATGGTATGGTTCAGCCGTCTCCTATGCCTTGCCACTTGTCGATGATGTAGGCGGCCCAATAGGTCTTGTCGTTGATATCCACCACAGTGATGCCTACCTTATTCACCACCGGGTCGTCCTCATGAAGCCCCGGCACACCGCCGTAGTCCTTGATCAGTTCATCCACCAATTGCTGGAACTGGGTCTCGGTGGCGGGGTAGAGACGATCCATGCTGTAAAGGTGCTTTCCTTCGTGGTCAAAATCCACGCCTACCCGGTACTGATTGAGCATACGGAAGATGGCTGTGGAGCCGGCACTGTAACCGGCTTCGTTCAGACCTTCCCACATCTTTGCGGAATAGTCGCCCTCCATCCGCAGCCTGAGCCCTTCGTCCGACGGGAACTCCGGGCTGCCGTTATCCACAAACATCTGCACATCTGCCTGAATGGCGTGTTCCAGACCCTTGCTGTACTCGAACTTGATGTTCTCCACCTTTCGCCGGGCCAGTTCTGCGTTGAAGATGGTCAGAATTTTCTGCCCGTCCCGGATCACAGGGATCGGCGGCGAGGGAGGCGTTTCTGTGGCAGAGCCGGAACTTGTGGAGCCGGAGGAGCAGCTATCGTCACAGGCTGCCAACGCCAGCATCACCGCCGATGCGCCGGAGAGCTTCAGGAACGTCCGTCGGTTCATCTCTTTCATGGGGGGTGCTCCTTTCTATAAAGCCCCGGACACAGGGGGAGTGTGCCCGGGGCAAACAGGGGGGCTTGTTATCTTATGCCTTGTTATTTCGGAACACAACAGCGGTCATGTAGGTCTTGCCCTGAACCACCGGGAGATAAATGCTGATGAACTCTGCCTTGGCGCTATTAGAATTGTCCAGCAGTTTTGCTACAAAAGCCCGAACGGCAGCATCCTCGCAAGAATACGCATCCTCCAGAGCCACCACATTCTCGGGAGACGGTTCGGAGATGCCGGCCATACCTGCCAAACTGTCCTTGCCATACTTGTTCCGTATCTTGTCCTCAAGTCCATTGAGTTCCCCAAAAATGATCTTGTGGTCAGGGTCTTTCAACGTATGCGGTGTCTCGTTGGCCTCTTCAAAAACACGTCCGTAGCACCTTATGGCACCCACCGCATCCTGATTGAGGGTCAGCTGCTCGTGGTCAACCAGACCTGCATCAAACTTTTCCTTCCAGACCTTGTTGATGGCTTCCAGCACCTTGGCTTCTTCGCCGGTAGTGGGTACTACGGGCGTGGAGGGTGCACCGCCGCAGGCAGCCAGTGCCAGCAGGGCGACCGATGCGCCGGTAAGGGTGAGGAATTCGCGTCGGTTCATCTCTTTCATGGGGGTGCTCCTTTCTGTTTGTCCCCCTGCTTTTTAGGGGGGCTGGTTTGGGTATTCTCTGCACTTGCAGTCCGCTCCATCTTATGCTATCCTTATGAATAGAATCCGCAGTTGCCTGTTGACGCGTTTTGTGCACAGCGACAGGCTTTCTGCACCGGCGCAGGACCTCTTCTGTTTGTACTGTATCATACCCGGGAAAAAATTGCCCCCTCAGAAAAGCCATTTTTGGGGGGCAATTCCAAAAAAATTTTTGGGGTTTGGGGCTTCCCCCTCAAAAAATCCCCCCAAAAAGCCCAAAATTGGGGGGATTTGGGGGTGGTTTCCCACCAAAACAGGCGGCTGCAGCCCTGCCTGTGCCGGTTTTCTCCCTCTGGCTGCAATGTGCGGAAAGGAGTCATGAAAAATGGAACGAAGGACATTTTTAAAGCTTGCGGCGCTTGTCCCCGGTCTGGCTCTTGCGGGCTGCGGCGGCAGCAAGACCCTGCTTTCTCCCAAGGACCCCACCATGCTCAGCATCTGGCATGTATATGGCGAACAGGCAGACTCGCCCATGAACCGCCTGCTGACCGAGTTCAACGACACGGTGGGCAGAGAGAAGGGCATCCTGCTCAACGTGACCAACATGACCAACAGTGCCGCCATCGGCGGCCAGCTGCAGGACGCCAAGGCCGGCAAGCCCGGCGCGCTGGACCTGCCGGACCTGTTCTCGGCCCATTCCGCGGACGCCAGCGCTCTGGGCATTGAGAACCTTGTGGACTGGAACGACTGGTTCACCGCCGAGGACATGGCGGCCTATGTGCCCGGCTTTGTGCAGGACGGCATCATTGACGGGAAGCAGGTGGTGTTCCCGGTGTCCAAATCCACCCAGCTCATCTTTTTGAACGGCTCCCAGTACGCCCGGTTTGCGGCGGACACCGGGGCGCAGCTTTCCACCCTTGCCACATGGGACGGCTTTTTTAAAATGGCGGGTGCCTACCGGCAGTGGTCGCAGGGCAAGCCCTTCTGCGCGCTGGATTACCCCCTGCGTCTGGTGGAGCTGAACGCACTGGAGCAGGGCAGCGGCGAGTTGTACAAGGGCAGCTGGTACGATCTGACCAACGAGACCTTCCGCGCTTCGTGGATGGAGTTTGCCCGGGCGCTGGTGCAGGGCGATATTCTGATCTCGGACCTGTACTCCAACACGCAGGTGATGACCGGCGAGACGCTGGCGGGCCTTGGCAGCTCTGCGGCCATCCTTTATTACAATGATTTCGTCACCTACCCGGACAACACCACCGAGCCCACCGACCTGCTGCTGGCTCCCCTGCCCCACGCCGCAGGCACCGCCACGCCCCTGATGCCGCAGGCCGGTGTGGGCCTGTGCGCCTTTAAGACCACCGGCCAGAAGGCCGAAGCCGCCGCCGTGTTCCTGCGCTGGCTCACCGAACAGCAGCGCAATCTGGAATTTGCCGCCGATACCGGCTACATGCCGGTGTCCAGCGCCGCCTTTGACGCCATTGCGGACTATCCCTTTGAGCAGCAGAGCTATCAGCGGCTGTACGACGTCTACAACGAAATGCGCATCCAGAACACCCCCCTGTCCGAACCGGGCATCGTGGGGTACCACGCCAAGGCCAAAACCTTGTACGACAGCCTGCGCCAGCGTCAGAAGGACTACCCCCAGCGCCTTGCGGACGGCGAAACGCTGGAAGCCCTTGCCGAGGAAACATGGCAGCTGCTGTGTGACAATGCCTGAGCCTGCCGCTCAGCCGGAAAGGAGGGACTTTGATGCACTTTGTTGACCGGCACCGTGAAAAGATCCGCCAAAGCCCCATGAGCAGTCGGCTGCTGTGGGCCTGCCTGCTGCTGGTGGTGCTGCTGGTGTTGACCTTTGGTGCAGCGCTGTTCCTGTTTGCCAGCCTGCACAACACCAAAAAGGACATCAGCCGCAGTCTGCAGATCCAGTTTTCGGTGTTCCAGAACGATATGGAGCGCTATTTTGACCAGCTGGCGGTCATGGGCGTGAACCTGTCCGAGGACATGAGCGCAGAGGTGGACAAGGAGCTTGCTCTGCGGCAGATGTCCTTTGCCCAGCTGAACGACTCCCCCGAGGTGCTGAACGCGCTGGAGGAGGAAATGATCGAGCCGCTGTGCCGCCGTCTGCGCCAGACCGGCTGTTCCGGCGCTTTTGTGCTGCTGGATGCCACCGTCAACACCCGCATGGAGGGAGCAGAGCATTCCCGCGCCGGGCTGTATGTGCAGAAAAGCGGTGCCGACACCCCCACCGTGCCCCTGCTGTTGTACCGGGGCAGTGCGGAGGTGGGCAAGGCCCGCAGCGTGATGCCCCACCGCAAGTGGCGCATGGAGTTTCAGACCGACCAGTTCCCGGACTACGACCGCTGGATGACCCCCGGCAGCGTCCCGCTGTACCAGTCTTACACGCTGACCGAGCGGTTCGAGCTGCCCGGCACCTCGGAGGAGGTGCAGTTGTTTTTGCTGCCCCTGCGGGGGCGGGACGGCACGATGTACGGGCTGTGCGGCTTTGAGATCAGCGAGAGCTATTTCAAGCAGAACTTTGCCCAGCCCACCGGCTTTGACCGGCTGAGCTGCCTGCTGGCCCCGGCGGGGGACGGCCTTGCCGCCGATGCCGCCCTCAGCAGCGGCACCACCAGCGGCTACTACCATGCCCCCCGGAACACGCTGGTGCTGCGCAGCATGGGCGGCGGGCTGACCCAGTTGACCGGCCCCGACAGCGCCTATGCGGGCATCTCCCAGCTGTGCCGCCTGAGCGAGAGTCAGTCCTACCGGCTGGCGGTGTGCATCCCCATGGCAGACTACCGGAGACTGGTCTTTTCCGGCAATCTGCAGATGCTGCTCATCGGCCTGTTCATCGCCTTTTTCGTGGTGTTCTGCTGCATGAACTTCCACCGGCGCATCCTCTCGCCTGCGTTCCGGCAGTTCGAGGAGGACCGGCGGGAATCCCGGCGGCGGATGGACGAGCTGCAACTGGAACGCCAGCAGATGCAGACTGAGCTGTCCCGGCTGGCGGACGTGTGCCGCAACGAGTCGGTGCCCGATGCCTTCCAGACCTTTGTTGCGGGCATTCCCACCCTGACCAAGACCGAACGCCGCATCTTTGACGGCTACGCCGCCGGGCTGCGCACCCGGGAGATCGTGGAGCAGCTGGACATCAAGGACAGCACCCTGCGCTTCCACAACAAGAACATCTACGAAAAACTGGGTGTCAGCTCCCTCAAGCAGCTGCAGCAGTTCGTGGCGATCCTGAACTCCGGCAGCGGCAGCGCCCCGGACGAAAAGTGACCCAGCAAGCAGTGTCTTCGTATATACAAAGACCATCTTGCGTTGCAAAACGCTTGTTGGGGAATGCCCCAAGCCCCTTTGATCTGCATTTTCATTGCAGGCTGCGCCTCCCTGCGGAATGCTTTTGAGGATGTCAATCGTCACATCCTACGAAAAAGCCTGTACCTTTTTGGCGCAAGGGTCAATAGAAGAATTTGATGGTTCATGGTACAATAGCAGACGTTGCGTGTTGTGCGGTTTGCACACGAACATAGTGAAAAGGAGCTGTTGAACGTGGATACGATCTATCTGCTGCCCGGTGAGGACCGCTGCGTTGATTTTTGAGATGCCAATGGAGTCCCGAGAGTACACTACACTTACTGCTCTATCCGTGGCAAACTTTTCAACTGCACCTGCTGCACAAAGGATGAAGCGCAGCGGCTGTGTGAAGATTGGCTTATAAAACAGGACCGCTGCTATATAAACTAAAGAACGCCGAGGGTTCCTCCCATATGGGAAGGGATTCCTCGGCGTTCTTCATTTCATGCTTTTTGATTGCCCGGTCAACAGTATCACGCGCCTTACGGCAATGCACAGATCACAGCCACTGTTTCAGCACATCGTTCAGCTTATTCAAATCAAGCGGTTTGGCGATATGCTCGTTCATGCCGGTGTTCTTTGCCAGCTGCACGTCCTCGGCAAAGGCATTTGCCGTCATGGCAATGATGGGCACTTTGCCCCGGCTGCCGGCAAGCGCACGGATCGCAGCAGTGGCTTCGTAACCATTCATGATGGGCATCTGGATGTCCATAAAAATGAGATCGTACCACTTTTCTGGCGCTTCCATCACCTTTTCGACTGCAATTTTTCCGTTTTCGGCGCTGTCGATGGTCACGCCCGTCATGCCTATGATCTCGGTTGCGATCTCACGGTTCAGCGCATTGTCTTCCACAAGAAGGATCCGCTTGCCCGCATAGTTTTCCTTCGCAAAGTCTTCCAGATAGTTCCGGGCGTTTTTCTCCTTCTTCCCGGATGTAAACTGTCGCAGAGTTGCCGTCAGACGAGAACGGAACAGCGGTTTTGCCATAAACGCATTCACGCCCACTGCTCTGGCTTCTTCTTCGATCTCGCTGAAATCAAAGGAAGTCAGGATGATGATCGTGACGTCCTCCCCGACGCATTCCCGAATCCTTCTGGCGGTTGCAATACCGTCCATCTCCGGCATCTTCCAGTCCAGGATCACCGCAAAATAGTCGCGGCCGGTCTTGTGCCGCGCCGCGCAGCGTTCCACGGCTTCCTTGCCGGTCAGGACCCATTCGCCCGCTATGCCGATCTCCTGAAGGGTTGCAACGGTGCTTTCGCAGCAGGTCTTGTCATCGTCCACGACCAGTACCGGCAGATCGAGCAGTTCTTTTTCCTGTTCCTTCTCGTTCTCCTGAAGCTTCAGATAGACCGTGACCGTGATCTTCGTTCCCTTGTTGGGAGCGCTTTCGACCTGAATGTCACCATTCATCAGGTTGACGATGTTTCTTGCAATGGCCATGCCAAGACCGGTGCCCTGCACCTTGGTCGTCCGGTGATCGTCTGCCCGGCTGAACGGCTCGAACATGATCTTCTGGAATTCCGGCGTCATACCGATGCCGTTGTCCTCGATGGAAAACTCGTAGCAGCCAAGCTCCGAGAAGCCGTTCGGTTTTTCCTTGATCGTAAGGGTGATGTTTCCTCCATCCGGGGTGTACTTGACGGCGTTGCTCATCAGGTTCACAAAGACCTGCTGGATGCGCAGGCTGTCGCCGCAGACAGCTTCGTGCTCGATGTGCTCAACATGGACTTCGAGCTGATGTTTGTGCTCGTCGATTGCCGGTTTTGTGAGGGTGAGCAGGTTATCGACCAGCTCCGGCAGGCTGAAATCCTCCTCGGCAAGGCTCATTCGCCCGCTCTCGATTCTGGCCATATCCAGCACTTCATTGATCAGTCCCAACAGATGACGGCTCGACTTTGTGATCTTGCCAAGGCACTCGACCACCCTGTCCTGACTCTCGATATTCGCACCCGCAATGGCGGTCAAGCCAACGATTGCATTCATCGGTGTACGGATATCATGGGACATATTGGAGAGAAATTCCGTCTTGGCGCGGCTTGCGTTTTCCGCCGCCCGGTACGCATCCTTCAGTGCCTTATGGGATTCGATCTCGGCCTTTTTCTCCTGTGACACATCCATAGATGCCAACAGTGCTTTGACCAGCTTTGTGCCATCCCACTCCAGCGGAATGAAGGAAGCGATCTTATAGGTGTTCTCATCTATGGAGCAGTATTCAAATTTGTAGATGTCGTTCTCGCCCTGCAGATTCTTGCGGATATTTTCCGGCGAAATCAAAGCAGCCAATGCGTCCGGCGGTTCCAGTGTCTTATACTTTGCAACCACCTGCTCCACAAAATCATGGTAGGTTCCCGTCGGCGCGTATATCATTTCACCTTGCAGATTATAGAACCGATACCGGTCATTCTCCAGATCGCAGACGACAAAGCGGTCCAGCAGACGCACCATACTCTTGATCAAAAGATCCATCGATGCGTTATCTGAGGCCATCTGCATCCGCCGTGCCGTCTCTGCTTTGGACTCTGTGATGTCCCGCAGAAAAATCATCGCATATTCGGAATCTTCGATCTCACCGCGCATGACCACGTTGCTGACCCATCGTTCCTCCCCATTCAGAACGATGCGGCACTCCTGACGCAGTTCCGTCTCAAGTCCCTTTAATTTTTCCGTGATGTAGGCGCGATTATAGAAATCCGTTACAGACTTTTTGTCCTCTTCAACCACATAGTTGTCTACAAGGAATCTGACCAGTCCATCCCATGTGTGGTTCTGCTCAAAGGCCGTCATCAAAGAGGGCTCCACTTTGAAAGTGTCAAAGGTGTTCTTTTCCAGATTTACATAGTATTCGCAGAGGTTTGCGCTGGTAAATGCACGGTGAAATGCCGCTGCCCGCTGCGCCTGCATCCGGCTTCTTTTTTCCGCGTCAATGTTGCTGATGATTCCGGCAATTCGATTGGCCGAGCCATCCAGACGGCGTATCACCTCCGCCGATGCCCGGAACCAGTGGTATTGGCCATCCTGCATTTTCAGTCGGTACTCAACATTATACTTCGTAGCATTGGTTTTGTCCGCAATCGCTTCCAAAAGCAGCTGCATTACCCGGTCATAGTCCTCCGGGTGCAGAAGGTTCGACCACGAATCCAGTTTGTTCGGAAAATCCAGAATGTCATGATATCCAAGGATCTGCCGGAACGCATGGCTCCAGTTCACATGAACGATCTCACCGTTTTCATTACACTCAAAATACCATAGTGCAGAATGGATGGATTCATTAACCAGCGCAAGGTTCTCATACGCCCAGTTCATCTGTACTGACATGATCCAGATCGGTGTTCCATCCGTATCGACTGCATCTTTTTTGTAGAGACGCACATAGACGGGAGCCCCATCTGCCGTGAGGATCCGGCCTTCCCCTTCGCCTTGGAGCTGACGAAAGCGTGCATTGTCGAGGAATGCGGCATCTTTCTTATAGAAAAGATTCTTCAGCGAACCCTTTGTCTGTTCCATCAGGGATGCATAGCTGTGGTTCAGATTATGCAGCAACAGATCACTGACCGACAGGATCGACAATTCGGCATCATAGTATCCGGTAATGGTTCCGACACCGCCATTATGATAGATCGTCTCCTGCATGGCCTGAAATGCATTTTTTCCCAGCCTTACCGTATCGGAAGTGTAGATTTCATCTGTAAGTCTTCTATCGAATTTCATTTTCTTCATCCTCGTAGGGTTTTGACCCCGCCGCACGCTTCAATTCTGGTATGCCTTTTATGGTCAACTGGCATACTGATTTTTGATCAAGCTTGTACAGTATAACTAGTATAGTATACTTGCGCAGCGTTTCGTTTTCAAGCGCTAATTGGCATTGGTTGTGTAAAAAAGAGAGGCCAATCTGCGTGAAAATTTACGCAAGTTGATTCCTGTACTTTTCCACGATCTAGCTATCCGTATAGACAGCCGCCTTGCGATGCGGTATACTCGAACCAGATCAACATTTTCAGGAGGAAAATCATGGTGGGAGAAAACAACAAGGTGGTCATCGTTACCGGAGGAAGCTCCGGCATCGGGCGGTGCACGGCATCCGCTCTGAAGGAGAACGGCTGCATCGTCTATGAGTTCAGCCGCAGAAATATCCCTATGGAAGGCGTCACCCATCTGTCCGTAGATGTGACCGATGAAGATGCGGTCAACGCCGCTGTGCAGCAGGTCCTCCAAAAAGAGACCAAAATTGATGCGGTGATCAACTGTGCAGGTTTTGGCATTTCCGGTGCGGTGGAGTTTACGTCCATGGAGCAAGCCAAAGCACAGTTTGATGTGAACTTCTTCGGAACGGTCACTGTAAATAAAGCGGTTCTCCCCTTCCTGCGCCATCAAGGGAAGGGGCATATTGTGAACATCAGCTCTGTTGCTGCCGTAGCGCACATTCCGTTCCAGACCTTCTACTCTGCAAGCAAGGCTGCCGTTTCTTCTTACTCTTACGCTCTGGCAAACGAAGTCAAGCCCTACGGCATCCATGTTACCGTCGTAGAGCTTGGTGACATCTGCACCGGATTTACAAAGGCACGTCAGAAAAGCATTCTCGGCGATGACGAATACGGTGGACGTATCTCCCGGAGCGTCAGTCAGATGGAGCACGACGAGCAAAACGGCATGGACCCGGCACGCATCGGACGGTACATCGCCGGTATTGTGGAGAAAAAGAAGCCGGCGGTCGTTTATGTTGCCGGTGCACAGTATAAGTTCCTGAGCCTGCTGTGCAAGCTTCTGCCCGCCGCAGCACGCGGAAAGATCGTGGGGAAAATATACGGGTAACAGGCGCATTGCTCCGCAAAGCTGCTATATAAACTAAAAAATCCGCCGAGGATGCCTCCCAACAGGGAAAGCTCCTCGGCGACTTTTTTTAACGTGTCTGTGTTTTCTCGGTGGTGTTCTTTTCCTCTGCAAAAAAACGTTCTACATTTTTCTGTGCCCGAACCAGTTCCTGCATCTCGTTCCGCGCCTTGCGGTAGTCCGGGTATCGTCCTCATACTGGTCAACCTCCCTACCAAAAACAGCCCTCCCGGCCGTCATGGTCAGGAGGGCTGTTTTCAGTCGATAAGCTTTACAATTCCAGCCGCATGGAGATCAGTTCCTGATATCCAGCGTTTCGAGAGCGAAAACCTTTTGGGTTTCTGCCATATTCCACAAATCCTGCCGTCTGGTACATGAAGATTGCTCTTGCGTTCTCCGCCACTACATCCAGCTCCAACTGAGCGTATCCGGCGGTTTTAGCGCAATGGATACAGGCTTCCATCAAGGCTCGCCCGATCCCCAGACCCCAATACTCTTTTAGGATGCTGACGCCAAATTCGGCACGATGCGCCACTTTATACTGCGCTCCGATTGCATCGATTCCGGCAGTTCCTGCCACTTTACCGTCCACAAAGGCGATCAGTTCGATCTCATTCGGGCTGGTTGCTTTTTTCTCCAAGTAGCGGCTTTCCTGTTCCGCATCAAAGTGACTTTCATCGGGATAACTCAGCAGATAATCGGTTTCTGCGTGTGTCAAATCAAAGTTTTCAAGCACAGCGCTTCCATCGGATGCCACACCGTTTCGGATGTGGACTGCCAGTCCTTTTGGAGTGATAATCGTTTGATCGTATTGCATTTTTCCTCCTGAATCTCTCAATCCGCTGCGCCTGCTAATTTCAAAAATTTCTTATCCGACTGGATGCCCTGTGTCACGAATTTTCCATCACGGAACAGTGCATAGGTGGTGACGGGTGCGGGCACACTCTGTGCCGTCTCTTTCTCTGTGACGTGGATGGCTTTGAACGGAATCCCATGTTCCTTTGCGGCCTCCTGCACCTTTGGCACCCAATAATAGGTGTAGGGGCACTGGTCGGTATAGTAGAGGACAAAGCCGTTTTCCTCCACCTTGGGATGCTTGGCGCAGGCCTTGAATTTTGGCGGCTGGGCATTCTCTACAAGGGGCAGGTACATGAGGTTGATGCCGCAATCGGAGATGTCCGAAACCTTAAAGCCCTTATGGGTCAAAAACTTTGGGTCAGCGAGAAACTCCCGTTTGCGCCCCTCGGCACACAGAATGCAAACGCCGTTTTTGCCCTGCGCCTTGGCATCCCGAAGGCATTCTTCCAGCAGCTCGCTGGAATAGCCGTGCCCTTTCAGGGAGCCGGAGACCCACAGGCAGTTGATGTACAGATAGCCATCGGCATCAATGGGCACCCATGCGTTTTCCGCCGGGATGTACTCGATAAAGCATTTGCCGCGCTCCGCACTGCGGTAAAAGACAAGCCCCTCCTCAAAGCGCTGCTTAAGCCATTCCTTCTTGGCAAGGCTCTGTTTGCCGGACATGGCACAACAGATGTGTTCCTTGTCGATGTTTTCTTTTGTGATTCGGATATACTCCATCTTGTAGTTCCTCCTGCGGCTTACCGCATCCGTCCATCACCGCCCATCAGGGCGGTCATTTCCTCAATATAGTCCAGCGGGAACGGCGGAGAGCACAGCGGCTTCATGGCAATGCTCATGAGCTTCATGGGGTTGTCGTCTGCCGCCACACGGTTGGAACTGAGCTTTCCGCAGCGTTTGCAGCGGTGGATGATGGCCCACTCGCCGTCCTTGCGCACCCAGACTGCCACCGGCTCCATGATGCCGCAGCAGGCTTTTCAGAGGTTTTGGCCTCCGGGCGCAAATGCTGCGGGTGCATTCTTTTTTTATTCACCTGACCGGCGTTTCATTTACAAAATTTTGTGCAGTTCCTGCACAAGGTCGTCGATCACGATGGGCTTGGACAAAAAGCCGTTCATGCCGCTTTCCAAGGCGTTGCGGCGGTCCTCGTCAAAGGCGTTGGCGGTCATAGCAAGGATCGGCAGCTTTGCCCGCGCAGGGTCGTCCAGTGCGCGGATCTTCCGGGTGGCGGTATAGCCGTCCATGATCGGCATCTGCACATCCATCAGTACCAGATCATAGCTGCCCGGCGCGGCAGTGCTTACCTTTTCCACCGCCACAGCGCCGTTTTCAGCCGAATCGACAAGGAAGCCGTACTCCCGCAGGATCTCCTGCGCGATCTCGCGGTTCAGCTCGTTGTCCTCCACCAGCAGGATGTGCTTGCCCTTGAAGTCGGCGTTCTTTTCCGGCAAAAGCCCCTGCACTGCATCCGCCGACTTCTGGCCAAGGGCGCTCATCAGGGTCTCGCGCAGGTCGGACATGAACATGGGCTTGGAGCAGAAGGCGGTCACGCCGGCTGCTTTTGCTTCTACTTCAATATCCGACCAGTCGTAGGCGGTCAGGATGATAATAGGCGTATCATCGTGCAGGCTGCGGATCTGGCGGGTGACCTCGATGCCGTTCATATCCGGCAGACGCCAGTCGATGATATAGGCGTGGTAGACATCGCTCATCTCGATAGACTGCCGCGCACGCAGCACCGCTTCCTTGCCGGAAAGGGTCCACTCGGCGCGCATGCCCACCTTGACCAGCATCTTTGTCACGCTGTCGCAGGTGTTGAAGTCGTCATCCACCACCAGTGCCTTCAGGCCTTCCAGCTCGGTGATCTTTTCCACCGGGCGCTGCTCGGTCTGTGCGCGCATGGGCACGCAGACGGTAAACTCGGTGCCCTTGCCCTGCGCTGTCTGCACCTCGATGGTGCCGCCCATCATATCCACGATGTTTTTGGTAATTGCCATACCAAGGCCGGTGCCCTGGATGCGGCTTACCGTGGAGGTGCGCTCCCGCTCGAAGGGTTCAAAGATCTTTTGGGCAAACTCCTGGCTCATGCCGATGCCGTTATCCTTGATACGGAACTCGTACTGCCCGCAGCCATGCACCTTACCGGCAAGCTGCCGCACCCGTACCGAGACTGTGCCGCCCGCCGGGGTAAACTTGATGGCGTTAGACAGCAGGTTCAGCAAGATCTGATTCAGCCGGGTCTTGTCGCAGTAGACGTCCTCGTCGGTCACGTCCATGACGTCCATGTAAAGTTCCAGCTGCTTTGCATAAATTTGCCCGCTGACGATGGTTTTCAAATCGTGCAGCACATCCGAAAGGTTGACTTCCACCTCTTCCAGATGGATCTTTCCGCTTTCAATGCGGCTCATATCCAGCACATCGTTGATGAGGGAGAGCAGATGGTTGCTGGATGCAAGGGTCTTGGCAAGATAATCCTTCACCCGGTCTGTATCGTCAATATTGCTGAGTGCCAGCGTGGTAAAGCCGATGATGGCGTTCATGGGGGTGCGGATATCGTGGGACATATTGGAAAGGAAGGTGCTCTTGGCGCGGTTCGCGCTCTCTGCTTTTTCCACGGCGACCTGCAATTTTGCATTCAGTTCCTGCGTATCGCTTGCGGCTTTCCTTGCAGCAGCTTCGGCTTTACGCGCCTTCTGGAGCAGCATCAAAATCGTGAGCAGAACAACTGCAACAGCAATGCTGCTGATCAACATAACTTTAAAGAAGTTATCCTTTATAAAATCGCTCAGGGTAACCTTCCGCGCGGAGCTCTTATACATCGCAAGCGCGCCGGCAAGCATATTAACAGGCATTGCCTTGATCGTTTTGTTCAGGATGGACAACAGGCTGCGGTTTCCGCTATTGACCGCAAAGCAGGATCTTACAGGGTTTACCAGCGGAACGCTGTAAAAGCTGTATTTCTTGCTGTATTTATTCTCACTGCTGATCCCGGTAACAAAGCAATCTGCCTGTCCGTCTTTGACCAGCCTTGCCGCATCCTCCTGTGTATCGCAGTCCACGATCTCCCACTGCGGGTAATAAAACGCAAGGTACTTTTTCAGGGAGAGTTTGTTTTGGGGAACGGCAATGCGGTTTACATTGTTTTCGTTAAAGTGCTGTTTGTTCGTGACCGCCATCAGGTTGGAGGTCCACGTTGTGTTGGTACAGGCAAAGTGATACTCTTCCGCCAGATTGGGGTTCTGGTCGCAATGGAAGATCATGTCGATCTCGCCCGATTTCAGCGCATCCAGTTCTGCTTCCTTGCTGTCATAGCCGACCAGCTGGAATTCCAGTTCCTGATTGCCCAGACAATCTGCTGCAAACTGAATATAGTCCGTGATTACCCCGGTAAACTCCCCGGTGGCAGGGTCAAAGGTGCTGACGCCGCTGTCGCTCGCCAGAAAGCCCATCCTGATCGCACCGTGCTTTCTGAGCCACGCCTTTTCCTCCCCTGTAAGGATGGGCGTATAATCCATTGAGAAATATCTTTTGTACAGATCCGCCGTATAAAAAGGCACAGCTTCGTCCAACGCGCGCATCGCATCGTCAAGTTCTTCCTTGATATCAGGCCAGTTTTTGTTGATCGCATAGTAGATGCCGGATTCTCCCACACGGGTTATGGTCGAGATGCCACGCTCTGCCCAGAAGGATTCTTCCAGCGAAACAAAGCAGTCGATCTCGTGGTTTGCCAGCTTTTGCTTCACATCCTCGTTGTTGGAGATGTTGACGTGTTCCGTTTTCAGGCCGTATTTTTCTTCCCACTCGGCCAGCATCACTTCCGGCTCTGTTCCCATCAGAACGCCGATCTTTTTGCCGTTCAGCGTCTTGAAGTCGGAGGCGGAGATGTCTGCGCGCGAGAGATCGGCGTAGAGGTAATATTTTTCCACTCCCATCGGCTCGTCTGAAAACAGCATCTCCTGGGTGCGGTCCTCCGTATAAGAGATACCGCCAATAATGTCGATCTCGCCGTTTTTGAGCTTTTCGAAGCAGTCTGACCAGTCGCAGGTCACATACTCGAACTGCCAGCCTGCATAGCCGGACAAGGTCTCCAGCAATTCGTAGCCGTAGCCCTTTCTTGCGCCCTTCTCGTTGACATAGTTGAAGGTGTCCTCAAACGAGCCGACACGAACAACCTTTGCAGAGGCGGTTTCCGCGGCAGCTTTCACAGGGAGCACGGCTGACAGTAGCAACAGTAGGCTCAGCATCACACAGGCGCTTTTCCGTGTCAAGGTCTGCATGGTTTCGCTCATTCCAGAGTTTTTCATTTTATCCAATCTTTCTCCACCCCAGACGGTCTCATTCCGGCTTTATTTTCACTTCACCGATTTCAGGAAGGTGCTTGCAATATCATTCTCGTTCTGCTGTCAGCAGCTTTTTTGAATATCTATCCTATTATGTAGCATAATTGTAACATTATAACAGAAGCGTTTCAAGATTTTTTCTTGTAAAGAGCACCTATTTTCTATGGAACGCTTTTATCCCTTACCGGCAAAAAGCCGTTCCCGCAAAAATACTGCGATGACGATAAAAAAGCGAGCAGCCTTTTTCAGGTCGCCCGCTTATGGAATCTATGGTATTTTACCGCAAGGCAAGAAATGCGTAAAGCATTAAAAGGCGGTATAGGTCTGCCCTGTGCTTTTAATCCAGAATTTTTCCGTCAATGGAGATGGTGACCACCTGCCACGGAATGAACTTTCCGCTGGTCTGAAGCGCCTTTTTCGCCGCCATCTCCAAGCCGCCGCAGCAGGGCACCTCCATGCGGAGGATGGTCACGCTCTGGATATCGTTGCTGCGCAGGATCTCGGTCAGCTTTTCGCTGTAATCCACAGCATCCAGCTTCGGGCAGCCGATAAGGGTCACCTTGCCGCGCATAAACTCCTGATGGAAATTGGCGTAGGCATAGGCCGTGCAGTCCGCTGCAATCAGTAGCTTTGCGCCCTCAAAGTAGGGCGCATGGATGGGCGCCAGCTTAATCTGAACCGGCCAGTTGCGCAGGCGGGAAACCAGCTGTACGGGAGCAGAAGCCACACTTTCGGCAGCCTCCGGCTGTTCCAGCATCCGCATCCGGGAGCCGGGGCAGCCGCCCTCGTGGAGGTGCTTCATCTTCTCCTGCAATTCCTTTTTCTTTTTGTTCTCCTGCACCGCTGCCTCGTCGTAGGCAGGGGCTTCCCGCTCCTCAAAGGTGATAGCTCCGGTGGGGCAGCCCGGCAGGCAGTCGCCAAAGCCATCGCAGAAATTTTCCCGCACCAGCTTTGCTTTGCCGTTGATGATATCAATGGCTCCCTCATGGCAGGCGGTTGCGCACAAGCCGCAGCCGTTGCATTTTTCTTCGTCAATATGGATGATCTTCCGAATCATATCTATACTCTCCTGTTGTGGGTTTTTTTTTGCATTTGCAGGTTTATTATAGTATACTAAAGCCATCTTGTATGTTTGAATTCCAACAAGGAGAGCATTTATGCAAAAATATCTGCCTGTTCTGCGGAGCTGCCCCTTCTTTACCGGGCTTTGCGATGATGAGATTTTGTCCATCCTGCACTGTGTCAGTGCAGCGAAAATCACCCGTCCCCGGGGCTCCTACATTTTCCGTGCCGGAGATTCCACGGAAGTCATGGGGCTCATGTTGTCCGGCTCCACCCTTGTGATACAGGAGGATCTTTGGGGACACCGCAATATCCTGTCCAAGTGCAATACCGGAGACTTTTTCGGGGAGCCTTACGCTGCCACCCCCGGTGCCATCCTGAACATCAGCGTGGTGGCAGAGGAGGATTGCGAGATCCTGCTGCTGAACGTCAAGCGGCTGCTCACCTCCTGCCCCACCGCCTGCGACCATCACCAGAAACTCATCCGCAATCTGGTCAGCGTTCTGGCAAACAAAATACTGCTTTTTAACGATAAGATCACCCATGTCAGCAAGCGCACCACCCGAGAAAAGCTGCTGTCCTACCTGTCCGCCGAATCCATCCGGCAGTCCTCCCTTTCCTTTGACATCCCCTTTGACCGTCAGCAGCTGGCGGATTTTCTCTGCGTGGAGCGTGCCGCCATGTCGGTGGAGCTTTCCAAGCTGCAAAAAGAAGGGCTGCTGGTCACCAAGCGGAATCATTTTGAGCTGTTGACCCGTTGACCGCTTGACACATTGCCTGCAAGCACCGGCTTCTTTGCGGAAACCGGTGCTTTTTTTGCAGTTGCACTTTTCCCGGGAGATTATTATACTTATCTTATAAAAAAGACCGGGTGCTGCAAGGGCAGGAGGGAAAGCGTATGGCACGGAACAAAACCGCACAGGGCGGCATCTCCCTGCGCAGCAGGGTCACGGCATGGCTTGCCGCGATTTTGCTGGTTACCATGCTTTCCACCGGCATTGCTACCATGGCAGGTCAATGGACGGTGCACTCCTTTGATACGCTGCTGGCCGACAACGCCGTCTGCTACACGGTGCAAAACGCCCTCAAGGACGAAACACAGGCCTTTGCACGCTATGTGCGCCAGCCTACTTCTGAAACCGAACAAGCCTATACCGCCGCCTGCGCTGCCGCCGAGCAGAGCCTTGCGGCCCTGCCCTTCGATTACGCCCGTATCGGCGAAGAACGCTATGCCCGTACTTGGAACCTTTTACAGGGATACGCGGGCTATCGGCAGGAGCGGGATGCCTTTTTGCAGCTTTCGCCCTCGGCAGATACCTATATTGAACAGATGTACCATGTGATGGCGCTGCAAGACTACCTTGCCGAGTATGCGCTGCGGCTGACACAGGCCACGCTGGAACAGGAAAACACCCTTTACAGCAGCACGGCGACCCGCCTCCGGCATCTGCCGTGGCTGTATCTGGGGCTGTTCCTGACGGCGGCTGTGCTGATACTGCTGCTCATCCGGGTGCTGAGCCGTGCGGTGGTGCGTCCGCTGCTGCGGCTGGCGCAGGCTTCTCACAGCATTGCCGAGGGCGATTTTTCCAGCCCGGACCTACCGGTGAAAAGCAGCGATGAGGTGGGGCGGTTGACGGCCACCTTCAACCAGATGAAACACGCCATGGCGCAGCAGCTGACCACCCAGCAGGCCTTGCACCGGGAAGAAGTGCGGAACCTTGCATTGGAAAAAGATCTGGAGCACACCCGGCTGGAGGTGCTTAAAAGTCAGGTAAACCCGCATTTTCTGTTCAACACCCTGAACATGATCTCCTGTATGGCGCGGCTGGAGAATGCTTCCACCACCGACCAGATGATCGTGCATCTGGGCAGTTTGTTCCGGCACAACCTGCGCACCAAGCGTCAGCAGATCACGCTGGAAGAGGAACTGGACGGGCTGGAGGACTACATTTATTTGCAGCAGATGCGGTTTGATGGACGCATTACCGTAGAAAAAAGCATTCAGGTGCAGCCTGCGGCGGTTTCGGTGCCGTCCTTTATGCTGCAGCCGGTGGTGGAAAACGCTTACTCGCACGGGCTCAAGTCCCGCGAGGAAGGCGGACGCATCCTGCTGCGGGCATGGATGCAGGGCAAGGTGCTGGTGCTCACGGTCGCGGACAACGGCAAGGGGATGACCCCAGAGGAGTTGGACGCCGTGCAAACCAAAATTGCCCAGAGCGAGCAGACCGGCCGCAGCATCGGCCTTGGCAACATTTCCCGCCGCATCGGGATGCTGTATCCGGGCGGTAAAATGCAGGTGTACAGCCGCGCAGGTCATGGCACTGTGGTGCGGTTTGAACTGCCGCAAACGCAGCAACCGGAAGAAAAGGAGGAGACGCTCTCGTGAAGTGCAAATTGCTGGTGGCAGAGGATGAATTGATCGAGCGCAAAGTGCTGTGCAGGACCTTGCAGAAGTATCTGGGAGATCTGATCTGCCTATATGAGGCAAAAAACGGCAGAGAGGCTCTGGAAATTTTCGCTCGCGAAGTGCCGCAGGTGGCTGTGCTGGACATTGAAATGCCGGGTCTCACCGGGCTGGAGGTGGCGCGCAAGATCCGCGAAACAGACAAAAATTGCGCCATCCTGTTCCTGACCGGCTTTGATAAGTTCGACTACGCACGGCAGGCGATCTCTGTGCGGGCGCTGGACTATCTGCTCAAGCCCTACAACGAGCAGGAACTGGTATTCGCGGTGGAAGATGCCATCCGGCAGGTGTCGGTGCAGCTGCCTGCCCGCCCAGCACAGCCCCCTGCGCCTGCAGAGCCCCTCCGCCGGGAAGCGGATGAGGATATGCGTATTGCCATCATCCGGGCAGAGATCAGCCGCTTCATCGACGCTCACTATGGGGAGGATATCTCCATGCAGGATGCCGCCGCTGCGCTGCGCTACTCGGACGCCTATTTCTGCAAGCTGTTCAAGCAGTGCTTTAAGGTGAACTTTTCGGCCTACCTGAACGAATACCGGGTGAACAGGGCGCGTCAGCTGATTTTGGACCTGCGCCTGAGCCTGAAGGATATCGGCGCTGCTGTGGGTTACAGCGACGCCAACTATTTTACAAGGGTGTTCAAGCGCCTGACCGGCCAGACCCCTTCGGAATACCGCATGGCCGCAGCGGAAAAAGCGGTACAGGGATAACTCGGATCCAAAAGAAGCGCTCGTTCTTTCCTGCCTGTCAGCAGGAGAGGGACGGGCGCTTCTTTATTTTTGCCAGTTTCTTTCGCCCGCAAAACACAAAAATTGTACTTGGATACAACAAAGACAAAATCGTACTGCGTTTCACAAAATAATCCGGTTTCGCAAAAATGAACGGTTTGTTAAACTATAATCATAGAAAAACGCGAAAAGAGAGGATGCCATTCATGAAGAGAAGAACGTTTCTGTCGCTGATGGGCGCGGCGGCACTGACCAGCAGCATGATGCTTACCGGCTGCGGCGCCGGCTCCGATGACGACCGCAAGATCGTGCGCATCGGCCATGTGCAGTCCCAGACCCACCCGGATCATCTGGGACTGGAAGCCTTCGCCAACTATATCAACGAGAAGCTGGGCAACAAGTACCGCGTGGAGGTGTACCCCAGCGAGCTGCTGGGCTCCCAGACCGAAATGGTGCAGCTGACCCAGACCGGTGCCATCGACTTTGTGGTGGCGTCCAATGCCATCATGGAGACCTTCAGCGCCAAATACCAGATCTTCAACCTGCCTTACCTGTTCTCCAGCGTGGAAGCCTACCACGAGGCCATGGATGACCCCGAGGTGACGGACCCCATTTTCAAGACCACTTCCAAGGCCGGTCTGGAAACGGTGGCGTGGCTGGATGCCGGTACCCGCAACTTCTACACCATCAAGACCCCCATCAACCAGCCCTCCGACCTGAAGGGTCTGAAGATCCGCGTGCAGCAGTCGCCCACCAATGTGGAAATGATGCGTCTGCTGGGCGGCACCGCTACCCCCATGGGCTTCGGCGATGTGTACACCGCATTGCAGGCCGGTATTCTGGATGGTGCCGAGAACAACGAGCTGGCTCTGACCGATAACGGTCACGGTGATATCTGCAAGTATTACTCCTACGATATGCACCAGATGGTGCCGGATCTTCTGGTGGCAAACTACGCCTTCCTGAACGAGCTCAACGACGAGGAGCGCGCGATCTTTGAAGAGGGCTTCCAGATCGTGAAGCGCACCGAGCAGGACGCCTGGGAGGATGCTGTGGCTGAGGCGAAAGATAAGGCCGAGAATGAGCAGCACGTCAACTTTATTTACCCGGACACTGCACCGTTTCAGGAGGCTATGGCTCCCCTGCACGATTCCGTGCTGGCAGCAAACCCGGAATTGCAGCCCATTTATGACCTGATCCAGCAGCACAACGCTGCCCATACTGCGGACTGAGGAGGAGCATCATGGAAAAACTGAGAAATACCCTGAACAAGGTGCTCAACCTGCTGGCAGGTCTGAGCATGACGGTCATGGTGGTGCTGACCACCTATCAGGTCATCGTGCGTTATATCTTCAACTCTCCCTCCACATGGTCGGAAGAACTGGTGGGTTATCTGTTCGGCTGGAGCACCATGCTGGGTGCTACCATCGTTTCCGGCGAGCGCGGCCACATGAACATCCCCGTGCTGGTGGACCGGTTCAACCCCATCATGCGCAAGGCGTTCCACATCTTTGCTGAGGTCATCGCCTTCCTCTTCTCCGCGACCATTCTGGTGTTCGGCGGTTTTCAGGTGTCCCAGCTGGCTATGGGACAGCAGACCTCCTCGCTGGGCGTAGCCGTGGGCGTGTTCTACTGGGTCATGCCCATCTGCGGCGTGATCATTCTGGTGTATTCCGTGCTGAACATTATCGGTATCGCCAACGGCTCCATCTGTCTGGATACCCCGGAAGATGCAGACTTTGCAAAAGTGGAAGCCGAAATGGCTGCCGATGCCGACAAGGAAAACAAGGAGGACTAAGCTGTGGCAATTCAAGCGTTACTCGTAATTCTGGCAGTGCTGCTGGTGCTGCTGTTCCTCGGCGTGCCTATCTCGTACGCCATTGCAGTCTCTTCCCTGACTGCCATTCTTTCTTCCATTGACCTGAACGTAGCCGTGCTGACCGCTGCCCAGCGCACCTTTGTGGGCATGAGCAAGTTCAGCCTGACCGCCATCCCGTTCTTTATTCTGGCCGGCAATATTATGAATCAGGGCGGCATCGCCAAGCGTCTGGTGGATTTCGTCATGGCCATTCTGGGCAAGCTGCCCGGCGCACTGCTGGTGACCAACATCGGCACCAACGCCCTGTTCGGTGCCATCTCCGGCTCTGCTTCCGCTGCTGCGGCTGCTGTTGGCTCCATGATCCGCGACGGTGCCGACGAGCAGGGTTACGACCCTGCCGTGACCGCTGCCACCAACGCTGCTTCCTCCTGCTCCGGTTTGCTGATTCCTCCGTCCAACGCCCTGATCACCTACTCTCTGGCGTCCGGCGGCACCTCTGTGGCTGCGCTGTTCATGGCTGGTTACATCCCCGGCATCATCTGGGCACTGTGCTGCTGCGTGGTGGGCGTGCTGCTGGCGGTCAAGCTGGGCTATAAAGGCACCCCGGGCAAATTTGACTGGAAAAACCTCGGCGTCTGCACCCTGCGCGCCCTGCCTTCTCTGTCCTTGATCATCGTGGTCATCGGCGGCATCATCGGCGGCGTGTTCTCTGCCACCGAAGGCTCTGCCATCGCGGTCGTCTATGCGCTGGTGCTGGCTTTCTGCTACCGCTCCATCAACCTGAAGAGCCTGTGGAAGATCATCGTGGACTCTGCCAAGATGTCCGGCATGGTGGTGTTCCTTGTGGGTGTTTCCAACATTCTGGGCTGGGTCATGGCCTTTTTGCAGATCCCGGATGCCGTGGCAGCAGCCCTGCTGAGCCTGACCAGCAATAAATACATCATCCTGCTCATCATGAACGTGATCCTGCTGGTGTCCGGCACTTTCATGGATGTGACCCCGGCCATCCTCATCTTCACCCCGCTGTTTCTGCCCATCTGCCAGAGCTTTGGCATGAGCACCATTCAGTTCGGTCTGATCCTCGTGTACAACCTGTGCATCGGCAACATCACCCCGCCTGTGGGCAACGCCCTGTTCGTGGGTATCAAGGTGGGGCGCACCTCGCTTTCCAAGGTCATGCCGTATATGCTTATGTACTATGTGGCCATCATCGGCGGCCTGCTGCTGGTCACATTTATCCCGGCAGTGTCTACCGCACTGCCGCAGGCAATGGGCCTGATGTAACTGAGACATTCCCTTCTTCTCCTAAAAAGGCGGTACCTGCTTTGCAGCGGGCACCGCCTTTTCCTATCTCTTGCACAAAGGCAGTCTTGTGCGCTATACTATCTGCAAAGGGAGGGAGAGACCATGCGCAGACGGACCTTTTTAGCCGGACTGGGCTTTGCAGCCTTGCAGCTGGCAGGCTGTGGCGCAAAGCCGCAGACTACACCGGACTATGTGCTGACCTATGCCGACAACCAGCCCGCCGGGTACCCCACCACACAGGGTGCACAGTATTTTGCAGACCTTGTGCAGCAGCAGACCGGGGGCAAGGTGGTCATACAGGTCAAAGCGAACGGCGAGCACGGCTCGGAACAGCAGGTATGGGAGCAGCTTGCCATTGGCGGTGTAGATTTTGCGCGTGTGTCGCTCTCGGTGGCTACGGACGATCTGCCCCGGCTCAACGTACTGCTGCTGCCGTATCTCTACCGGAATGCCGACCATATGTGGCGTGTGCTGGATGGCAGCATCGGGGCTGAGTTTTTGCAGGACTTTACCGCACAGGGACGGGTGGGGCTGAGCTGGTACGACGCGGGTGCCCGCTCGTTCTATGCCCGTCAGCCGGTGCGCAGCCTGAACGATTTACAGGGCAAGACCATCCGCGTGCAGGATTCGCAGATCGTGATCGACATGATCCGCCTGCTGGGCGCGGTGCCGGAGACCACGGCTTACAGCGACGTGTACTCGGCGTTTGAGACCGGGCAGATCGATGCCGCCGAAAACAACTGGCCGGCCTACTATTCCATGGAGCACTACAAGGTAGCGCGGTACTACATGGCCGATGAGCACAGCCGCGTACCGGAGGTGCAGCTGGCTTCCGGCCGCACATGGGATGCACTGCCGGAGGAGTACCAGCAGATTCTGCAGAAATGCGCCCGGGCATCGGCGCAATACGAGCGCCAACTCTGGGCACAGGAAGAAACTGCCGCCCGAGAAGCGGCATTGGCTGGCGGGTGCCGGGAACTGCCGCTGCCCAAAGAGGAAATGCAGAACTTCCGCCAGCTGGTACAGCCGCTGTACCGGAAATACTGTGCCGACTATCTGCCGCTGGTGGAAGAGATACAGGCAGAATGACAACAGAGAAAGTCCTTTGAGGGTGCAGGGAACTGCTCCCCACCATCGTGCGCGATTTTCAGGCGGTCATCTCCAAGGAGATCAAGGAGTTGCTGCTGGGAAAGCGGAGAGCGGCTTTTATACCGTTCTCCGCGCTTTGTTCTTACTTTATCTTCGGTGTTTCCTTTCGCTGCCGGGTGGATCTCAGATATTCCAGCAGCGTCTGGCTCACCACCGAGCTTGCCGTCTTGGAAAACGCCAGCCCCAATGTCCGGCAGCAGGCAGGCTCCAGCGGGCGGGACACCACACCGGGACAGCCGAACGCCTGCATCACCAGTTCCTGCGAGATGGTCACGCCCAGCCCGCTGCGCACGAACGCCATGATGAGGGTATCGTCCCGGAAGCTGTAAAAAATATTCGGCTTCACCGGGCATTTGAGCATCAGGTGCTGGATGTCGTTATCACAGCCGGGCGTTTCGATGATGAGCGGATACTGAAACAGCTGCGGCAGGGTCACACTGGAATGTGCAGCCAGCGGATGCCCCTCCGGGAACACAGCGCACAGCGGGTCGTCCCGGAGCGGGTAGAATTTCAGGTCGTCTGCCACAATGGACGAGAGGAAACCGCAGTCCACCTGCCCACGGATGATCCATTCCCGGATCTCATCATAGTTGCCGTCCAGAATTTCTATCTTCACCTTCGGGTAGTTTTCCTTGAAATAATGCACGACTTCCGGCATCCAGAGGGTGGTGATGCTGGAAATGCTGCCCACCCGCAGCTTGCCCTCCACCTTGTGGTTGATATTGAACGCCGCCTGCCGCAGCCGGGTCTTCTGGTTGGCAAGTTCCCGGATGTAGGGCAAAAGGCGGGTGCCGTTATCTGTCAGGGTCACGCCCCGGTTGATGCGGGCAAACAGCTGCACGCCCAATTCCTCTTCCAGCCCTGCCATCATCTGGCTGATGCCGGATTGGGTATAGTTCAGTGCCTCCGCTGCTTTGGAAAAACTGCCCGTTTCGCACACTTTCAAGAATATCTCGTATCGGTCTTTCTGTTCCCGCATTGCAAACACTCCATAAGTAAAATTTATAGGTCGTAGTAATTTTATTGGGTTTACTGATATGATACTTCATGTTATCCTATATTACAATAGGTTTTTAGGATAGGAGTTTGAGAATCATGGAAAAGAAAGCAAGCAGTTTCTCCGGACAAATCGGATTTGTCCTTGCTGCCGCCGGAAGTGCGGTGGGTGTCGGCAACCTGTGGCGGTTCCCGTACCTTGCCGCAAAGGATGGCGGCGGTTTGTTTTTGCTGGTGTATCTGGTGCTAGTGCTGACCTTCGGTTTTACCCTGCTCACCTCGGATATCGCCATCGGACGCCGCACCAAGCAGAGTGCCATCCGCGCCTACGAGACGATGCGCCCCAAGTGGAAATTCCTCGGCATCCTCACCTTTCTGGTGCCGGTTCTGATCATGACCTACTATGCCGTCATCGGCGGGTGGATCACGAAATATGCGGTGGTCTACCTCACCGGACAGTCTGCCGCCGCTGCGGAGGACGGCTATTTTACCAGCTTCATTACCTCGCCGGTGTCGCCTGTGGTGTTCGCTCTGCTGTTCATGGGCGTGACTGCTTTCATCGTGTACAACGGCGTGGAGGGCGGCATTGAGCGGGTGTCCCGCTACATGATGCCCATTCTGCTGGTGCTGGTGGTCGTGATTGCGGGTTACGCCCTCACCCTGCGCCACGAGGACGCTTCCGGCCAGATGCGCACCGGTATGGAAGGGCTGCGCTACTACCTGACCCCGCACATGGAAGGGCTGACCGTCAGCCGCTTTTTGCAGATCTTGCTGGACGCCATGAGCCAGCTGTTCTTCTCCCTCAGCGTGTCCATGGGCATTATGATCACCTACGGTTCCTATGTCAAACCGGACGTAGACCTGAACAAAGCGGTGAATCAGATTGAGATTTTCGATACCGGCGTGGCTCTGCTGGCCGGTGCCATGATCATTCCTGCCGTGTATGTGTTCTCCGGTACCGAGGGCATGAGTGCAGGCCCCAGCCTGATGTTCGTCTCGCTGCCCAAGGTGTTTGCCGCTATGGGCAAGGCCGGTACTTTCGTGGGCATCCTGTTCTTTGTCACTGCTATTTTTGCCACGCTCACTTCCTGCATCTCGGTGCTGGAATCCATCACCGCCAACTGCATGGAGATCTTCCACTCGGGCCGCAAAAAGACGGTGCTGGTGCTGACGGTCATTTATCTGGCCGCGTCCGCCATCATTGCGCTGGGTTACAGCATCTTCTATTTTGAGGTGCAGTTGCCCAACGGCTCTGCGGCTCAGCTGCTGGATATCATGGACTACGTCAGCAACAGTGTCATGATGCCTTTCATCGCCCTGCTGTCCACCATCCTGATCGGCTGGGTCATGACGCCGGATTACGTCATTGACGAGATGCAGCGGGGCGGCAAGACCTTCCGCCGCAAGAAGCTCTACCGGGTGATGATCCGCTATGTTGCCCCGGTGATGATGCTGGTGCTGTTTTTGCAGTCCACCGGGATCCTTGCTTAAAAGGCTACTCTTCCATGTATCAGGACATAAACCTCTGCATTCCCACGGAAATTGACGCCATTGAGGGCGCATATAAGTACCGGAAAGACTGATGATGCCAGTTTTAGCGGATGGTTCTGCGGAGCCATCCGTTTTTTCTTGCTCTAATCGTATTTTTTCTGTTTTCTCTTGACGATGCCCCGCTAATGGAGTAGGATGGTGCTGCAAAAATGAATTGCAAAAGAGGAGATCCAAATGCAAATCAGCCTTTTATTGATGCAGCAGATCGCGCAGCTATTTCTGATTCTGCTGATGGGATATGCCGTTGTGAAAACCGACCTGTTGAAGGCATCGGACAGCAAGGTGCTGTCTGTGGTCTTTGTCTATCTGGTCATGCCCTGTGTCGTTCTGAACGCCTTTCAGATCAAGGATACTCCGGAGATCCGCACCGGTCTGCTTTATTCCATGGGCATCGCCGTTGGAATGCACGTTGTATTTCTGCTTCTGAATGCGCTGTTCCGCAAGTCTCTCAAGCTGGACGCCGTGGAGCAGGTCAATATCATTTACAGCAATGCCGCCGCGCTGGTCATCCCCATTGTGCAGGCCCTGCTGGGGGAGGAATATGTTGTCTACTCCTGCGCCTTTGTCATTGTACAGCTGGTGCTGCTCTGGACCCATGCAAGCGCCTGCCTGCAGGGGTCTGCCCGGCTGGAATGGCGCAAGCTCCTTACCAATGTCAACCTGATCGCCATTGCGGCCGGTGCTGTACTGTACCTGCTGCACGTCTCGCTGCCTGCCCCTATCACCAGCACACTGAGCAGTGTCGGCAATATGATCGGCCCCATGGGAATGCTGCTGGCAGGCATGGCCATTGCGGAAGTGCCCCTTAAAAAGGTTTTCTGCACCCCGCGCAACTATCTGCCGGTATTTCTGCGTCTGCTGGGTGTTCCGCTGGTCATCGTTCTGCTGCTTTGGGCAGTTCACGCATCCCTTTGGATCCCGGACGGCAAGTCCATCCTGATGACGGTCTACCTTTCTGCCATTACCCCCGCCTGTGCAACAGTCACCTCCATGGCACAGCTCTATGACCGGGATGCTTCTCATTCCAGCGCGATCTATGTCCTGAGCACGCTGCTTTCCATCCTGACCATGCCGCTGATGATCGGGTTGTTTGAGCTGCTGCTCTGAAATACGAAAAAAGGCCGTCCGGCACCGTAGCAGGGCAGCCTTTACAACTACAAGGATGTGTCTCTATGAAACTCAAACAATTCATTCAACAGGAAACGGTCCTCACCGCAGCCGCTGTGCTGGCCGTTGTCTCCGCCTTCTTTGTTCCGCCGGATGCGCAGTATCTCGGCTACATCGACCTGCGCACGCTGGCGATCCTGTTTTCCCTGATGACAGTCATGGCCGGGCTGCGGCGGCAGGGCTTTTTTGATGGACTGGGACGGGCATTGCTGTCCCGCACCCACAGCACCTTTCAGCTGACACTGGTACTGGTCGGGTTGTGCTTTTTCGGAAGCATGTTCATCACCAACGATGTTTCCCTGCTGACCTTCGTTCCCTTTACGTTCGTGGTCCTGAGCCGTCTGGGAGCGGATGTCCGCCGCGCTCTTCTGATCCCGGTGGTCTGTATGCAGACCATTGCAGCAAATCTTGGCAGTATGCTGACCCCCATCGGCAACCCGCAGAACCTCTATCTTTACGGAAAAAGCAGCATGAGCATCGGGGGATTTGTGCTTCTTATGCTGCCCTACACCCTGGTCTCTCTGCTCCTGCTGCTGGCTTGGGCAGCGCTGGTCTGCCGGAAAACGTCTACCGCCCTCTCCGTGGACGAGCTTGTTTCTTCTGCATCTCAGGGAGATCAGAAGATCATCCTACTGTATCTGGTTCTGTTTGCCGTCTGCCTGCTGTCCGTGATCCGGGTGCTGCCCTATGGCATTGCCTTTGCCGCTGTACTCGTCTGCGCCCTTTTTGCAGACCCGCACACCTTACAGGCAGTGGACTATTCCCTGCTTCTGACCTTTGTGGCTTTTTTCATCTTCATTGGCAATCTGGGCCGCATTCCGGCCTTTTCCGGCTGGCTGCAGGAGTTTCTGACCGGCCGGGAAGTTCTTGTGGCGGTTCTTGCTTCGCAGGTCACCAGTAATGTTCCCGCCGCTCTGCTGCTGTCCGGGTTCACGGCAGAGACACAAGCCCTCATCATCGGCACCAATCTGGGAGGTCTTGGCACTTTGATTGCATCCATGGCCAGTCTTATTTCCTACCGACAGATCGCACGGGAGCTGCCACAGGGGAAGAAGCAGTATTTTGGGCTGTTCACCCTGTCCAACCTGATCTTCCTTGCGATCCTGCTGGGCGTGTGGTTCTTGCTCCGTTGACCATGGCAGATGACTTATGGTTTTTCTATAAAGCTAAAAAAGGGGAGTTCCGTCACGGACGAAGATCCGGGCAGAGCTCCCTTTGGTTTTATCGTATACAGTTATCAAATAAAGAATAAAAGTTTTGCAAAACAACCACTACAAAGCTCAAATCGTAAGCGGTCAACTGCTTTTGAAAAGAGCCGGCAAACAGCACCCACATCCCCATGGGCATCCCGGCATATTTCATTGTCTGTCTCCAAATCCGATCTTCACGATCTGCATTTTCATCCCGTTGTCCCCGACCTTGGCGAGAAATCGGAAAAAGCCGCTGACAGAAGGATCTTTCAAATCGTTGTACCCCAGCATATAGCCCCGGCTGGATACTTGCAAACGGCTGTCCCATGGGGTAAAGATGCACCATCCCAACAGCCCCCTTGCGGATGCCCACGGCGCAGATCAGAACCAGCAGAACTCCCAACCCAAGACCTTCCAGAATCACCTGTAAAAGCATTACTTATTCCTCCTGTATCCGTTTTCATCCCGGTATTCGGGATGTTCCTTTACGTATGGATCCTTATCGCCGCAGATGGTGTAGTCGCACTTACAGCCATTCGCACAGGTGGTCGTCCGCACCAGCCTTGCGTGAAGCAGTTCCATCGCTGCAAAATCCACATTGCACAGGGCGGGCATGATCTCCGTAAGGTCGTGCCGGATGGCAAATTCCGCTGCGGGACAGGCGGTAAATTCATAATAGATCGGCTTGTTCTTTTCGTAAGGAGCCACCGTCATCTCATAATCGTGCCATTTGTCACAGCCCGCTTTTGCCCGTAGAAACGCCATGTGCATCAGTTTTTTCCAGAACGGCTTATTACAGTTCACGAATTTCAGTTTGCGGAATGTCGGCAGGATCAGATTTTCCTCGATTTTCTCGATTTCGCGGAAGGATGTAACCGCTTTGCAGGCTGCATAGTAGCTCATGATGGCGATGCAGTCATAGGTGCCGCCTGCTCCGTTGTGAAAGTTCCGTTTACCGCCCAGATCCGTGCGCCAGTCTGAAAGAAAATCCACATACTGCCGCTGCACCTTTTCCCATATCATCTCCCGCTCCGCTTCCGGGTAATGCAGGGCAATTTTCGACTGTATCTCCTTCTTGCAGGGCTTGGAATACAGCACATGACAGCTGCGGTCAATTTGTAATTCGCTGTCCTTCATCTTCCCACGCCTTTCAGAAAACCGCTCTTTGCATTTTCTTCGGTGTCGTCCGATTCGTCGTAGGCATCATAGGGCGCCGATGGGTCGTATACTCGTTTTTTGAATGGTGAACAGCGCTTGTCTTTGTGGGCAAACGCAAAGGCAAAATTGTCTGTCCAGCCGGTGTGGCCGGTAATAAACAGCGGATGCAGTCCGCGTTTTTTCAGCTTTTTCTCCAGCAGTGCCAGAGACTTCACTGCCAGCTTGTTATCCTCTGCCAGCGCCGAAATAAAGCTGTAGCCGCCGTCCGCGCCGAACCAGATAGTATCGCCGGTAAAGAGATATTTCCCGTCCACAAGGTATACCATGTGCCCCCATGTATGACCGGGAACGAGAAAGCACTCGATCCTGATCCCGTCGATGTCGATGACCTCACCGTCGCGGAGCAGCACTTTTTCATTGTTGATCGTCACCTGCGGCAGCTTGTAAAGGCGGTAAATGACCCTGCGGCGCACCTCGCCGGTCAGATAGCGATTCTCAATCTCGCCAATATACAGTGCAGCATCCCGAAACAG